>Ga0207086_1230_pt1 | contig 10093 bp, 7 predicted proteins | sample Alteio_BWMinHeat_54_FD_153540 | JGI IMG/M metagenome (GOLD analysis project Ga0207086, IMG submission 153540) | Enriched cells from forest soil in Barre Woods Harvard Forest LTER site, Petersham, Massachusetts, United States -... | ecosystem: Environmental > Terrestrial > Soil > Temperate forest >... | reverse complement strand
TGGGACCTGCCGGGGTGATACGCGTGGGAGGCATCGTTGCCGACTACACCCGCTTCGAATCGGATGGAACTTCGAGAACGGAACGCCAGAATACAGTCATCACCCGCGCTGACCTGGATCGTTTCGGCCAGTTCCTCAAAACAACTGGGTGGAGCGCGATCTGGAGCGTCAACTTCGCACAGGGTGGTATAGAAGATGCAATCGTCGAAGCGCGTGCGGTTGCCAACGCACTCGGCGGTCAGCTATTGGCTCTTGAACTTGGCAACGAAGTGGAAAATTACGGACGCGGCGAAAAGCCATTCCGCACATCGCCATATAACTACGAGACGTACCGTGCTGAGTATAGCGAGTGGCTCGCCGCGATTCGTGAGGCAGTGCCCGGTATCCGCTTGGCCGCTCCGGATACTGCCAGCTCAGTTGAGTGGGTGGAACGGATGGCGAACGACTCGAAGGGGGATGTTCAGTTGCTGACAACCCACTATTATCGAGGCAATCAGAAGGACGGCACTCCCGAACTGCTTCTTCGTCCTGATCCGCGTCTGACAAATGTACTGGTACGTCTTCGTTCCGTTGCTCAACATTGCGGAATTCCCTGGCGCATGTGTGAAACAAATTCATTCTATGGGGGAGGTCGTCCAGGAGTGAGCGATACCTTTGTGGGTGCCCTTTGGACGCTGGATTACATGCTGCTATTGGCCCAATACGGCTGCTCTGGCGTCAACATCGAAACGGGCATCAATCAACTGGGGTTCATCAGTTCCTACTCTCCAATCCAGGACGATCAAAAAGGCATGAATACGGCTGGCCCTCCCTATTACGGCATGCTGGCATTTGCTGCAGCCCTTACTGATTGCAATGAGGTCCTTCCAATCGACATCGATACTCATGGCATAAACATGACGACGTATGTTCTGGGCTCGGGTGGCAAGCCGAGCTCTGTGGTCATTGTGAACAAGGACAGTTTGCGGGATACGCATCTTTCGATAAGAGAATTAGGGATAGACACAGGCATTGCTCTCCGACTTATTGCTCCATCCGGAGAAAGCAAAACGGGAATTACGTTTGGCGACTCTGTGGTGGATACAGACGGACGATGGAAAGCAAGAATCAAAGAGGAGATTCGCGATGGAGCCGTCGCCATACCCCGAATGAGCGCTATTGTGCTTCGCTCTACCGATCTGAAATAGCTACGTGCGTTTCTCAATACGAATTCCGAAAACATTCCAACTTTTATATTGAAGAGATAGGGCCGGGTAGACGACAGATGCCTTATGAAGGCAACTCTGTCAGTAGCGTCGCTCCTATTCGCATCGTAACGATGTGCTGGGATCTATGCGGGAAGCGCGTCGCGCTGGGACATAGCTGGCTAGAAAAGCGACAAAAGTTAGTAGAGTGGGAACCGCGACAAACGTCACGACATCGGTGACTCCGACACCGAAAAGCAGCGAGCGCATCAAGCGGCTGACTACCAGTGCACCTCCGATGCCGATCCCGACCCCCCAAAAGGCCAGGATCATCCCGCCGCGAACGATCAGCGCTTTGATATTCGCAGGTGTCGCGCCGAGGGCCAGCCGAATGCCGACTTCGCGGGTGCCCTTGGCCAACCAAGTAAGCGATGAGCCCATAAATTCCAATCATCGCGAGCCCAAGCGAAATTGCCGCGAATGTCCCGAGTACCAGCATGGTGAAACGACGGCGGGCCAGAGATTTGTCGAAGCGTTCCTGCATCGTTGGTCACGTTGTAGAGCGGAAGATCAGGATTGAGTTCGTGAATCTCCTGCTTTAGCTATCGCCCGCGTAGAGTTCATACTCTCCTGCGGGGAGGCGCTCCGATCGGAATAGTGCTGCTCAGTGGCCGATCAGTGACGAAAAGAGCGTATGGGGACTAATCGAAAAGCGCCCACGGCCATCCGGTATTAATAAAAAAGGTGTTGACATTTCTTTAAGGCATAGATTATCTATGCCTTAAATCTTTATGCCTAAAAATGAAATGCCTTCCGGCGCGCTTGTGATGCTGATTCTGCGAGTGCTGCGTTCAGGTTCTCTTCATGGATATGCGATTGCGCAGCGCATCCATCTGCTATCCAGCGAAGTCCTGGCCGTAGAGGAAGGGTCACTCTATCCGGCGCTGCAGAAGATGCTGCTGAAGGGATGGGTTACGGCTGAATGGGGCATCTCAGAAACAAACCGCAAGGTACGCTTCTACCGGCTGACCGCTGCCGGTCGTAGACAGCTCGAGACTGAGGTAGAGAGCTACGAACGCGTCACCGAGGCTATTCAAACCATATTGCGTACCGCCTGAAAGGAAACTCCATGGGTGAGTTTTTCCGCCGTCTTTATTACCTCATCAATCGCCGCCGCTTCGACCGCGAACTGGAAAGCGACATGGAATTCCACCGTGAGATGGCTGCGCGCGAAGGACGCAGGAACTTTGGCAATACGCTGCGGCTCCGCGAGCAATCGCGCGAAGCATGGGGATGGACGTGGATAGACCACCTTTTACAGGACCTTCGCTATGCTAGGCGGATTTTGTGGCGTTCCCCGGGATTTACATTGACGGCTGTGCTGGTGCTGGCTGTTGGCATTGGTGTGAATATTACGGCATTCAGCATTTTCAATCTGATGGCCTTGAAGCCGCTGCCGGTGCGCGATCCGGATACTCTGGTGCGGCTGCAAAGACGGTCGCCGGAAATCACTACAAGCGTAGTGCCGTATCCGTCGGTGCTCTTCTATCGTGAACACGCAAAGACCCTCTCGACGGTAATTGCAATGATGGGAGCGCGCCTGAACCTGGAAGACGACGCACAGCCGCTGAAGACGAATTTCGTCACGGCAAACTTCTTTTCTGAACTCGGTGTTTCAGCGGCGCGTGGCCGCCTGCTCGATCCTGCACGTGACGAGGCTTTCGATGCTCCTCAGGTAGTGGTGATGGGTTATGAATTCTGGCAGAGGCGCTTTGATGCTGATCCGTCGGTTGTGGGCAGGGTGGTCCGGCTGAACAGAAAGGCAGTCACCGTGATTGGAGTGGCCCCGGAGGGATTCAGCAGCCTGAATGACGAGCGCGCCGATCTCTGGCTGCCTGTAACGCAGCAGCCGTATTTCGTGGACGGGAGCACCGTGCTGACCAACATCAAAGACGGGAGTGTCAGCATGTGGGCAAGACTGGCTCCTGGCGTTACTGCAAAAATGGCAGAGAAGGAATTGCTGGCGTTGACGAATGAACGCCGCAAGCAGTTTCCCAAGGACATCTGGGATAAGGAGTACATCCGGAGCGATCCTGCCGGGCACATGCAGGTGATACAGCCGGAGGCATATCAGGCAGCAGCCATGGTTGGAGCATTGACATTGCTGATTCTCGCGGTTTCCTGCGCAAACCTGGGCGGCCTGATGATTGCGCGGGGAGTAGCGCGCGAACATGAAATTGGAATCCGCATCGCGATTGGAGCAGGCCGGAAACGCATCTTCCGGCAATTGTTCACGGAAAGCCTTCTGTTGGCGCTGCTTGGTTCTTTCTGCGGACTGCTCTTGAGCTACGTTGCGATGCGCGTTATCTTTGCTCTCACCGACCCTCCTAAATGGATGAACGCAACTCCTGACTGGCGCGTGATGTTGTTTGCTATGTCACTGGCATTCGTCGCGGCGCTCTTTTTTGGGTTTGCACCTGCGCTGCAAATCGCGAGGCAGCGCCAGCGTAAAACGATTGCCAGGCAGATTCTGGTGGGCGCACAGATTGCCGCGAGCTGCGTGCTGCTGATTGTCTCCGGCCTTCTGGTGCACGCGGTGTTTCACATGCTTTATACCGACCCTGGATTTGGTTATGAGCAAGTTCTTGCCGTCGATCCCCAGCTCGATCAGCATGGATATACCGCAACCACGGCCCGTGTTTATATAGATGAACTAAAGAGCGGCTTGCAGGCGCTTCCGGGAGTGACATCGGTTGCGATGTCCAGAATTCCTCTGTTGGGAGAGGGCTATACGTCCTATATGACAGTCGGAGTCCGCGGACATTCAATTAATATCTATCCAAACTGGGTGGATTCCAGTTTCTTCAAGACCATGGGTATTCCCTTACTACACGGTCGCAACATTCTCCCAGGTGAGACGAATGCGGTCATTGTCAGCGAATCGTTGGCGCGAAAACAATGGCTTGGCGAAGACCCGGTGGGCAAACCTCTCTGGCCGGATGGGCCAGGCAAGGACATTATCGTAGGCGTGGCGGGAAATGCGCGGGTGAAAGCCTTGAACGATGGCGAAGCTGTGGAAGCATATTGGCCGGCGCAACAATCCGACATGCCGGGAATGACCCTGCTGATAAAGACGGAGGGCACCCCGGATGATTTTGTACCCAGAGTAAAAGCCATCGCCAAGAACATGGATCCAAAGCTGTTCCCTTCTCTCTGGCTGCTCAAGTCGGGGTTCCGCACAAATACGCTGGCACTGGAACGACTCGCGATGATCGTCAGCATGCTCGGACTGGTTGCTATGTTGATCGCCGGAGTGGGCATTGTTGGACTGGTGGCTTATACGGTTTCGCAACGCAGGAAAGAGATTGCGATTCGCATTGCCTTAGGCGCAAGACCGCTGCATGTCTTGTCTGTAATTTTGCAGCAGTTCTTGGCGCCTGTATCCCTTGGTCTTCTGGCGGGAGCAGCACTTGCTACCGGTATATCTCAGTTCTTACACAAGATACTTTATGGAGTCGGTCATCTTGACCCTGCCGGATATGCGGGAGGCATTGCCGTATTGATTGCGATTGCGGCACTAGCGATGCTACTTCCTGCGAGACGCGCATTGCTGGTTGATCCGGCGCGTGCATTGCACGAGGAGTAGAAGTCGGAGTAAAGCGATACAATCCTCTTCATTTCTGGTCTTGATTGAGAAAACAGATGGGCGCTCAGTTATCACTGGATCTGACGAATGGCGCGAGTCGCAGCGGCGGAAAATATGCCTGGGTATTGTCGACGTTTTCATAAGCGCTAGATGAAGAGCGAGCAGCCCTTTTGAAGGGGATGATTTCAACATTGCGGACTAATATCGAAGCCCGCATGATACAGATGAGGAGAACGCTACCTGGAATCAAGAGAGTAAACACGACTATATCTTGTACACGCAAGACCAACCGGTTCCAATTGTTGTAGGCAGCTTACTGATTTATGTTGAGGCTGCTTAACCTTGCTCTGGCCTCCGTTAAAACAATAATGCGGAGTAGAAAGATTCTTTGAACGATCGAAGTTCTCTCCAAATTCTTAGCATTGGCCATTCAGGCAACAGAGCTGTTTCATAGACTCTTTAACTGAAAATGAGGACCGGGGTTATATACCCGGCCCTTTGTCTATTGGTTTTGCGATACCTGGGCTCAATATCTAATTAGAGAACGAAAACCCGTAACATCCACCAGACTAGAAATAGTGCCACGATGGCAGCGATGATGTGGCCAATCCATTGGCCCGGTGTCTCGGGTTTGCCGAATCTGAACACCGGCCAAGATACAACGTCAACACCTTTTTGAACTCACCCACAACCAGGGCTTTCCCTTTGGAATCTGCTTCGCCGTAGAGCATCATCATGCCCCGGACTAAGTGGAGACAGACGTTTGCAGCAAGTAGAGACTGTTCCTTCGAAAGCGAGGGATTCTTTGCCTGAAACGCGTTTGCGATTGCGATTCGTGAAGCCCTTTCGGGCAGCAGGTCGCGGCGAAAACGGATTGGCGCGGCCAGCAGGCTCAGATAAGCGGGACGCTCCGGACGAATTGGGTGATGCGCTCGATGAACCGATCGGCGAACTCCGCGTGGGTCAGTATCTCCGCCTGCTCCATCAACGGCTTCCAATGCGCCTCCACCTCCTGGGAATACTGACTCACCAGCGTGAACGCGATGGACTGTTTGTCCGGAAAGTAATTGTAGAGCGGGCCGATAGAAGAACCGCTCCGCTCCGCGACCGCCGTCATCGTTGCTGCTTCGTAACCGACTTCGACAAAGAGCTCCGTGGCTGCATCCAGAAAACCCGCCAGCCGGCGCGTCGAGCGTTCCTGCTGCGGAGCTACGCGAACGGGATTTGACGAAATCGAGGGTATCCTCATATTATAAATCCAGAGAAATTGAGGCCATCCTCGGTTTTCAATAAACAGGAAACATGGCAGAACTCCAACTCGACCCCCAAAAGACCGCACTCGTCCTCATCGACCTGCAGAATGCCATCGTCGGCATGAATCCAGTGCCGCATACCGCTGCACAGGTTGTCGAAAATTCCAGAAAACTCGCAGAATCTTTTCGTGCACTTGGCGCTCCCGTCGTCTATGTGCGCGTCGATCTCAACGACTTCATGAAGCTTCCCGTCGACCAGCCGCCCAACCTGGGCGACAAGCCGCTGCCCGCCGCTGCGTCGGAGATCGCTCCTACCGCCGGTTTCCAACCTGGCGACATCCTCGTCACCAAGCGGCACTGGGGCGCCTTCGCCGGCACCGACCTCGAGCAGCAGCTCAAATCCCGCGGCATTGACACCGTCGTCCTCACTGGCATCTCCACCAACGCCGGCGTCGAGTCCACCGCCCGCCAGGGCACCGGCCTCGGCTTTGCCTTTGTGCTCGTCGAAGATGCCTGCTCCAGCCAGAACGCCGAGCATCACCGCTTCGCCTTTGAAAATATCTTCCCACGTCTCACTCGCGTTCGCTCCACCGATGAGGTCCTGACCTCCCTTGCCTAAGGTCTCTGCCGAATCCGGCGGACTCGACCCATTGGTCTGGAAGATCACGGCCGTCGCGGTACTCGGCTCTTTTCTCGCGCAGCTCGATGCGACCATCGTCAACGTATCGCTCTCCAGTCTCGCCGTGGATCTGCACAGCAGCCTCACGGCGATTCAATGGGTCACCAGCGGCTATCTTCTGGCGCTCGCGCTTATGCTCCCGCTCAACGGCTGGCTGGTGGACCGCATCGGAGCCAAATCTCTCTACCTCTGGTGTTTTTCGGCCTTCACGCTCTCCTCCGCCTTATGCGGTCTGGCCTGGTCGGCGAACTCGTTGATCGCATTTCGCATCCTCCAGGGCATGAGCGGCGGCCTGATGGCTCCGATGACGCAGATGATGATGGCGCGTGCTGCCGGAAAGCATATGGCGCGCCTCATGGGCTACGCGGCTGTGCCAATCCTGATGGGGCCGATCCTTGGCCCGGTCATCGCCGGTGCCATTCTGCAACACGCCTCCTGGCGCTGGCTCTTCCTGGTCAACCTGCCGGTCGGTGTATTGGCAATCGTCCTGGCGGTCCTCTTTCTGCCCAATGATCGCGAAGAGACCAGGTCAAGAAGACTCGATCTTTCTGGCTTCGCCCTGCTCTCTCCCGGACTCGTGCTCTTCCTGTACGGATCGGATCATCTAGGCAAGCGCACCGGTCTTACGACTCTTCTGATTTCCATCGTTCTGCTTGCGGCCTTCTTCAGGATGGCCATTCGAAAAGGGGACAAGGCGCTCATCGATCTTCAGCTATTCAAGAGAAAAACCTTCTCTGCGTCCGCCACCACGCAGTTCATGTCGAACGGAATCTCGTTCGCGGGTCAAATGCTGATTCCGATCTATCTCATCCGCGCCTGTGGCCAATCACCCAGTGCGACGGGCTGGTTGCTGGCTCCGCTTGGAGTGGGGATGATCTGTTCCTATCCATGGATAGGAGCCCTGACGCAGCGGTTCGGGATACGAAAGGTTTCGGCTGGAGGCGCATTTCTGGCCTTCGCAGCCACGCTGCCATTTATCTGGCTGGCCAGTCACGGACTTGTACTCACCGTGCTCGCGTGTGCTCTCTTTGTGCGTGGGATAGGCCTCAGCGCGGTCGGCATTCCCTCCATCGCGGCTGCATACGCTTCTGTGAGGAAACATGACCTGCCAATGGCGACAACCTCGCTCAACATTGTGCAACGTCTCGGCGGACCGACTTTGACTACGCTCTGCGCGACCTTCCTGGGATGGAGGTTGGGGATGGCACAGTCCAGCGCCAGCCTCTCCAGTGCATTTACCGCTGCCTTTCTTCTACTCTGCGGATTACACGCTCTCCTGTTTGCTGCCGCCCTGAGATTACCTCTTTCCCTGGACAAGGCGACAAAACAACCTCTTGCAGAAGAATCGCCTGCCTTATTGGAGATGATGTCCGAGTAATTGAACTTGTGGAAGTCACTCACTTCTGCGAACGGCAGATCATCTCCCGGCTCAGCTTCAGCAGCGGCCGTATGCTCTCGTTCACCTCTTCGTTCGTCGACATCAGTTCGGCGAAGTAGCCGACCTTGTGCAGCCGCTGCTTGTTGTAGCTCACCCCGGTCTCCATCAGCAGGCCGGAGACACGGTTCTTCATCTGCACCATCTGCTTGATCAGCAGGTTTCGATAGCGTAATGTTCGGCGCCGGTTCCGGATCTCCGTCGAGGCCATATGACGCAAGCAGTCGGCAATCTTGCCAGCATCGATCTTGTCGTTCTTCTTCTTGGCTGCGGCGATCGCCCGCAGCATCAACGGGTGCGCAACCTTCACCGTCTCCGCATGCGGAAGTAGGTGGTCATAAATCCATCCGGTAAAGATCGTCGCTTCCATGGCGATCATGCGCGGCTGTGGCATCGTCCGGATCCAGCCGTCTAGTTCCCGGCGAGTCGATCCGATCTTGCCTTCATGGTGCACACGGCCAGCCGCGTCCTTCACGCAGTAGCTGATCGTCTTCTTGTGTACATCAAGTCCGATGTAATACATATCGTCTCTGAGGAGCCTCCGAGGTTGGTCTCTGAATCAGCTTGGGCGCTGAGTTCAGCTTCTTGTAACACCTCGTGCTCCTCTTCGACTTAACATTCAAACAATTCGTCCATGTGGCTCGCATTCCATTGTCGATGAGTGATTTGGCGATTTATCACTCGCCGAGAGCCGGATTGTTGGACGGAGGGCCGTTATCAGAGCAAATAACAAGGTAAATGCTCTGGCTGCCGGTTAGCCTCGCAAGGTCACCAGATCAATCTCGTATTGGGCTACTCGCAGGTGATGGGACGGTAATGCTGTCATGCACGACGACACTGTCAGCGTAAATTTTGGCGCCTCCGATCTCCGAGACGATGGACAGGCCATTCCTAAACAACCGCCCTATTAACAAGCAACCGATTTGAGAGGACTGATCTGGTCAGCATGTCTTCTGTGAGGTGGATTCGTCGCCAATGCTAGTTTGGTACATGCGTTCTCTTGTTGTTCTTCTGCTCCTTGTGTCTGCGGTATCTGCGCAGCAGTCTTCGCGCGCCGCTATCACGACTTCCTCACAAATGGATCGCGATCCTTTGACTTGGCGAAGTACCTCCTCGCGGATTTTCGCCTAGGCGAGGGGTCAACCCAAGCCTGCGGATCTATCAGACGGAATTGCCTGGACAGCGAGGGGAACCAAGCCGCGCATCATGCGGATTACGGTGAGGGATCTGCTTTTCGCTTTAAAGTTCTGTTGGTAGTCAGTACGACGCTTCCAGCAACGCGACAACATCAGCCTCCGTGATCGGCTTATCAACCACCGCCCGTTCCTTAAACTCGTGTAAGACTGCCGGCACGATCTGGTGAATTTCGTTTCGCGAAACGCCAACATCTTTCAGACTATGCAGCACGTCGAAGCTCGCAATGAACTGTTCAGTGCGATCCGCGCACGCGAGCGCGCTCGCCTTTGGGTTCTCCCGATCGAATGGAATGCCAAATCCCTCGGCGATAGGCCCAAATCGCTCAGGCGCGATTCCCGCCATGAACCGCATAGCGTGGGGCAGGGTAATGCACGACGTAATCCCATGCGCTATGTTCCATCTCGGCCCAATCTGATGCCCCAGCAGATGTGATATTCCGAAGCGCGTGTTCATCGATCCAACAATCGAAAACCACGCAGCGAATTGACACTCCCCGCGATGCGCGAGTTGCTCCGCCGTCCTCGTCTCGATCGACGGTTTGAGATGCTCCACCAGCAGCGAGATCGCTTTCGCACCCAATGCGTCACACAATGGATGATGCCTCTTCGCGTAGATTGTCTCGATCGCGTGATCGAGCGCGCGCATCCCTGTCGCCACCCAAAGCCACTCCGGAGTCTCGAGCGTAATCTCTGGATCGGT
>Ga0207086_1227_pt1 | contig 10232 bp, 11 predicted proteins | sample Alteio_BWMinHeat_54_FD_153540 | JGI IMG/M metagenome (GOLD analysis project Ga0207086, IMG submission 153540) | Enriched cells from forest soil in Barre Woods Harvard Forest LTER site, Petersham, Massachusetts, United States -... | ecosystem: Environmental > Terrestrial > Soil > Temperate forest >... | reverse complement strand
TCGCACACGAGGTTGGGCATTTCAAGAAGAAGCATATCATTTTTAGCTATGTGCTTTCGGTCATTCAAATTTTCTTCACACTTTGGGTCTTATCATTGATGGTATTCAATCAAAATGTGTCGCTTGCATTGGGTGGAAGTCAAACTTCCATTCATTTGAATTTGATAGCATTCACGATTCTCTTCTCCCCTATCTCAGGCATCACAGGTTTGTTGATGAACATGTACAGCCGTAAAAATGAGTTTGAAGCTGACAATTATGCCAAAGAAACCTTTGATGGAAATGCTTTGGCCAATGCCTTGAAAAAACTTTCTGTGGATTCACTCAGCGATTTATATCCGCATCCGGCTTATGTGTTCTTTCATTATTCACATCCGCCATTACTGGCGCGGCTGCAAGCCCTTAGGCACTAGCTCTACTTCTTCTCCGGCAACTTCTCTTTCAACTTCGGCATGCCTAAATATTTTGCATACCAATCAATATATCTGGCATACCTGTCCTTCTGGTAGCTTGGCACACCAAGCCCATGGTGTTGTCCGGGATAAATAACAAACTCCGTTGGTACGCCTAATGATTTCAAAGCCTGGTACATCTGCTCGCCACCTGCTGCCGGCACATTAAAATCTTTTTCGCCAACCATGTAGAGCGTTGGTGTTTTTATTTTTTCCACGTTTAAAAATGGATAGGATACTTTCATCCACTTATCCATATTTCTCCAAGGCACGCCCAATTCGTTTTCATATTGCAATGTGTATTGATCAGAGCCATACATTGAGAGTTGCAATGCACTTCCTGCTCCACTGGCAGCGGCCTTGAAGCGAGAATCGGTAGCAGTAACATAATCGGTGAGTATGCCTCCATAACTCCAGCCTCCGATGGCCAACCGATCAGGATCAGCAACACCTGTATTGATCAAATGATCTACAGCCCCGATCAAATCAATTACTTCTTTGTTTCCCCAATCGCCAGATATCGCTTTACTGTAAGCAAGACCGCGACCACTGCTTCCTCTATAATTTACGCTAGCAACAGCGTAACCTTGGGCAGCAAATAATTGAGGGATGAAGTCGAAGCTAAAATCATCTTGCGATGTCGGGCCGCCGTGTATCCACAAAATCAACGGTAGTTTTTCATTTTTCGATTTTCCGAATGGGCGAAACAACAGTGAACCCACATTAGTACCATCCTTGCTTTTAGAATTAAATGCCTCCACAGTTGCCAGCGTTTTCAATTTTAAAAAATCATCATGAATGTGTGTGAGCCTTCTTGTTATTCCATTCTCAATAATATAAATCTCATTGGGAGTAGCAGGATCACTAGATAGTGTCACCCAATTGTTGCCAGTGCCTCTCTGTAAAGAGAAAAATATTCGGTCGCCCGTAGTTATTTGTTTTTTATTTCCCGCCAAATCAAACGAGGTTACGTGACTTCTTCGATCATCGTCAACGACAGTTAAAACGGATTGCCCATCATTTGACCATCGCGGTGAAGAAACATCCCGATCAAGTGTTACATTAAGAATTTTGGGCGCTCCGCCATCGGCTGAAATCACTGCGAGTTGAGACTGATCATAGACACTAAATTCTTCCAATTGTGATTTTAAATAAGCAATCCATTTTCCATCAGGACTAAATGAGGGATTAGAATCGGATCCCTTCCATTGTGTCAGTTGTTTCAACGTTGCGCCTTTATTTACTTCTATCATCCATAGATCGTTATTGTTATTACGATCAGGATCAGAAGAACGATTGCTTACAAGAACAATTCTTTTACTGTCGGGTGACCATGCTGGATTCTCTTCATCAAAATCGCCACGAGTAAGTGTGTCCAATTTTTTAGATTCCGCATCAAACAAATACAGATGATTGCGTTTACGCTCTAAATAACCATCACCATCTGATTTGAAATGATAACGATCTATGACGATGGGTTTAGCACTCTTTTTCTTTTCAGCTTCATCGCTTGATTCCTGATCGCGAATAGTTAATAAAATTTTCTTTGAATCAGGGCTCCAGACAAAATCACTGATATTGTATTTTAATTCAGTTAGTTTCTCTGCCTCTCCACCTCGCCTATCCATGCGCCAAATCTGTGAAGACTTGGTGTCGTATCTTGAAGAAAGAAACGTCAAATATTTTCCATCAGGTGACCAGCGCGGATGATATTCTGCATCGGGGCTAGCGGTGAGTTTTACGGATTCAGTTCCATCCCAACTAACCATCCAGATATCTGAGTTAGATTTGTCTTTCGCTGAATCCGGAGTTGTCAAAACATAAGCAACCCATTTGCCATCCGGCGAAACCTGTGGATCGGAAATCGATTTTATTTTATAAACATCCGATGGTGTAAATGGATGTTGTGAAAAAATTTTCGAACTGAAAAAACAGAAGAGAACGATTAGTTTAAGTTTACGCATGGTTCATGAATTATAGAGACAAGATAAAAAACGAATTTGACTATCCAGTAACCATTCACCATATTTAGCTACTCGTTACACGATGAAACCAATCTCTAAGTCAGCATTTGTTATCCTTTCCTTTATGTCGACGATGTCATTTGCACAGACTACAATTGATCTCTATCCGCAAGTAATTCCAAACAGCAAGCCATCTGCCAATGAGGAGATCACAGAACACGATGGAATTTTGAGGGTGAGTAAAATAACGAGGCCAACTCTAACTATTTTTTTAGCAGCCAAAGAAGTTGCTAATGGCACAACAGTAATAGTTTATCCTGGTGGTGGATATCGGATCAATGCCATCGGTCACGAAGGAATGGATATTGCTAAAAAATTTAATGAGATGGGGATGACTGCGTTCGTTTTGAAATACCGAATCCCAAATGACGCCACCATGGAGAAGAGGGAAATCGGACCATTGCAAGATGCTCAACAAGCAATAAAAATTGTGCGTGAAAGAGCAAGTGAGTGGAATATCAACCCTAACAGAATTGGTATCATCGGTTTTTCTGCGGGCGGCCATTTAGCCTCAACGGCTGGCACTCATTTTAATAAATCGTTTATCATCAACGAGGCTAAAATAAATTTACGTCCAGATTTTATGATTTTGATCTATCCTGTCATTAGTTTTCAGGATTCCATTGCTCACCTTGGTTCTCGTGAACAATTGATTGGTCTACATCCATCCAAAGATCAGATAGATTATTTTTCAAATGAGCTTCAAATAACGAAAGATACTCCGCCAACATTTTTAGTTCACGCTAGTGATGATGATGTGGTGAAAGTAGAAAACAGTGTGGCATTCTACGCTAACCTAAATAAAAATAAAGTGCCGGCTGAACTACATATTTATCAACGCGGTGGCCATGGTTTCGGTCTCAACAATAAGACTACGTCAGATAGCTGGATGGACCGATGCAAAAATTGGATGAGTGCAAATGGCTGGATGAAAAAATAATTATTTTCTCAATTCAATTAATAAGGAGTCAATTGACCGATCCAACATCGTAAACACTTCATCAAAGTCTTTTTCATTTCCATAGTAAGGATCGGGTACATCGCCATCCCCTAAAGGATCATAACTGCGAATCAATTTTACTTTGTGATGGCAGGAAGAATGCGTTGCCGTAAGAATGTTTCGATAATTATTTTCGTCCATCGCCAGAATCAAATCAAAGTCTTCACCATCGGATTGGCTCAATTGACGCGCATAGTGAAAAATCGGAACGTTATTCTTACGTGCGCTTTTAACGGTGCGAGGATCTGGATTATTTCCGATATTATAATTGCTCGTGCCACAGGAGTCAGTTTGAAATAAATGTTCTAATTCCTGCTTTCTAATCTTTTCTTTGAAAATAGCTTCCGCTAATGGTGACCTGCAAATATTCCCAAGACAAACAAATAACACTTTCATTCTATCAATTCTTAATTTTTAGGTCAAATACTCAATTTTCCTGGCAAGATGGTTACTTCCCAACAATTTTATGAATCTATGGATGCGTAAAGCGCGATTTTTTTTGGAATTGGTTAGGGATTCCCCCTCAAATGGTGAGGGGGTTTCTTTTTTTTAGGGCATTCAAATTCGGTTAGATTTGTAATCAAAATTTTAACCATGGATTTCATTAAAGTTACTGAACAAAAAGAGCCCCATGTTGCGCTGATCGAACTCAACCGACCAAAAGAATTGAATGCACTCAACCGACAACTCATGTTGGAGTTACTCGAAGCATTGCAAACGCTTGACAAGAACGAAGCAGTGCGTGTTATCGTTCTTACCGGTAATGAACAGGCTTTTGCGGCTGGAGCTGATATTAAACAAATGGCCGATCAAAGTGCGATCGATATGTTGATGATCGATCAGTTCAGTACATGGGATATGATTCGCAAAACGAAAAAACCGATCATTGCTGCAGTGAGCGGGTTTGCGCTAGGCGGTGGTTGCGAGCTCACCATGATGTGTGATATTATTATAGCCTCTGAGACGGCAAAGTTTGGACAACCTGAAATAAAAATAGGAACAATACCTGGTGCCGGAGGAACACAAAGACTTACTAAAGCCGTTGGAAAATCGAAGGCCATGGAGCTAATCCTTACGGGAAGATTTTTATCCGCAGAAGAAGCACACTTCTACGGCCTAGTATCAAAAGTTGTTCCGGTGGAGATGTATTTGCATGAGGCGTTGCAGCTTGGAAAGGAAATTGCACAACAATCGCCTGTAGCTGTTCAGTTAGCGAAAGAAGCAGTAAACCGTTCATTTGAAACACAGTTGGATGAAGGTTTGGCATTCGAAAGAAAAAATTTCTATCTCACATTTGCTTCAGCAGATCAGAAAGAAGGAATGAAAGCATTCGTTGAAAAACGTAAACCGAATTACGTTGGTAAATAAAAACGACTCACCATTGCGAATCCCGATTTATTGGAAGAAGCAATCTCCAAAGATTGCTTCGGTCGTCCCTCCTCGCAATGACGGCTCTGTATTTTTAATACACCGTTTTAGATTAATTATCTAACTGAAAATCCTAGACCGACAGAAACTGCGTTGTACTTTTGAAATGTATAGTCTCCGTTAAGATAAAGAGGTCCAAATTTTAAACGCATCCCTAAAGTAAGTTTTGGGCTGCTGTTGCTAACATTAATGGTTACAGGATCTTTCACATTAAATGATCCCGCAGGTGCTGCAGAGATAGTATACGTACCTCTAACATCCACTTTAGTAGCAATTGTTCCCCATCCAAGACCTCCATACAAAGTCAACACCGAAAACTTCTTTGAAATGAGCCCTTGGAATGTCCATGAGTTGAATTTATAATTCATACTCCCATCTGAACTTGTTGGATTCCATGGAGCGCCCAAAACAAAAGATGTACTTCCACTTAGCGTATTAAAACCTACAAAACCTGAAAGATCAAAAGGCAAGGACTTAATTCCTGGCAGATATTGCTTTATATCATGCATCACACCTATACCAAACATAGATACGGAAGCTGAATTAGAATGTATTGAGGGAACATATCGTATTTTTATATCCGTGTTTTTGATTATACCAATCCCTATTTGCGCCATAGGTGCAGGCAACGCAGCAAAACCAATATTTCTTTTTAAGTCAAATCCTCCTGGGCCACTAAATGAAACAGTCTGAGGGCCAATACCACCTCCTGGATCATAGGTGGAAGTATACGTGGTCTTATCATTAGGGCCGACTACCGTGGGTGCCTGTGCATTATTTCCCGTAGTGCCAAGAGTAACATTTGAAAATCCTGTTAGGCTTTTGAGACCTAGACTCCCTGGTGTAAAATAATTTTCTGATGTCGGAATAAAAACAGTATTGATGCTAATGCCAACATCGACACCAGCAGTCTTATGCGCCTGCGCAGTATGATACCAGCCTCCGGTAAGACCGTAAGACAACGATTTTACGACCGGAGTCATATATGCACTCATCAGTTTCGATGCATCATCCTTACTAGCACTGAGAAAGGATGACATGTCCGAAACATTTTGTGCATTTATAGTTGCTGAGCATAGCATCAAAACACACACGCAAGTAAAGAACCAAGGTTTTATCGTTTTCATAAGTATAGTTATTCCAAATATATATACCAAGATAACAATTTTGGTAACTGAAAGACAGATTTATTTCGCATAAGGAGCTTAAGTTCCTTTTGGTATTTTTGCAATCCTATGCAACAGTTCTTATATACGTTAAGTATTCACGTGCTCCGATTAGGTTTCAGTTTGGCTGCACCGTTCAATCAAAAAGCCAGGCAATTTGTACTAGGACGTAAGGACATTTTCAAAAAGTTAGCCAACTCATTCCCACAAAAAAAGGGAAGTCAATTGGTGTGGGTTCACTGTGCCTCCTTGGGCGAATTTGAACAAGGGCGTCCTTTGATCGATGCTCTTAAGGCCAAACTTCCACAAGTAAAAATCCTACTTACTTTTTTCTCTCCATCGGGTTACGAAGCGCAGAAAAATTACGCGGATGCAGATTTTATTTTCTATTTACCATGGGATACACCAAAGCAAGCCAGCCGGTTTGTTGCGATCACCAAACCCGACATGGCAATTTTTATCAAATATGAATTCTGGTACCATTATACCATGGCTCTGAAAAAATCAGGATCACATATTATTTCAGCGTCCTGTATCTTGAGGCCAGATCAGATATTTTTTAAAAGTTATGGAAACCTATTTCGAAAACTTCTTCAAAATTTTAATTTCTTTTTTACACAGAATAGCGAGACGAAAAGCCTTCTCGCTTCCATTGGTATTCACAATAGCAAGGTAGCTGGCGACACGCGATTCGATCGCGTCATGGAAATCATAAAAAAAGTTAGCGAAATAGAACAGGCAAAGAAATTCAAAAATGGTCAAAAACTTTTTGTGGTAGGAAGTTGCTGGCCGGAAGATTTTGAAATGCTTGCTCCTTTTATCAACGAAAATAATAACACGTTAAAATTCATTATTGCCCCACACGAGATTTCCAATTCATTCATCTGCGAAATCGAAAAATCCCTTCAGGTGAAAACCGCTCGTTTCTCCGAAGAAAAGCCAGGCATCGAAGATTGCTCTGTTCTCATCATCGACAACATTGGCATGCTTTCTAAGTTGTATCGATATGGTGAATTTGCCTTTGTGGGTGGCGCTTTTGGCAAAGGGCTTCATAACATTTTGGAGGCAGCGTGTTATGGTATACCTGTGTTTTTTGGCAACAAAAATTACGACAAATACAAAGAAGCAAACGATCTGATCATGAGAGGCGGTGCATTTGAAGTGAGTGGATATTCTGATTTAAAATTCAAGTACGAATTGATGATCGATCGGCCCGAAAACTTTCTACTGGCTTGTGAGGTTACGCGCTCCTACGTAGAAGAAAATCTTGGCGCCACAAAAAAGATTATGGATTACAGCATTCCAATTCTTTGTAAATGAAAGGAGTTATAACCAAATCGACAGGATCTTGGCACGTTGTTCAGGCTGAAAACAAAAAATACGAATGCCGTATCCGTGGCAAGCTAAGATTGGAAGGAATTAAAGAAACCAATCCTGTAACGGTGGGCGATCATGTCGAGTTTGAAATCGAAGAGGGTTCACACGTGATCACTAGTGTGCTGCCACGCGAAAATCAAATGCTTAGGCAGTCAGTAAAAAAGACAGGACATTCAAATATATTGGCCTCGAATATTGATCAAGCGGTGTTGATAGCCACAATTCATCAGCCACGTACCTCGCTGGGTTTTATTGATCGATTCATGGTTTCAGCAGAAGCTTATCGAATTCCGCAGCTTCTCGTTTTCAACAAATTAGATTTGCTAGATGAGGATGGGGTGAGCTTCGTTGATGGTTTAAAAAAAATGTACAAGCAAGTTGGTGCTACGGTAATCACTTCTTCGGCTCTTCGAGGCGAAGGCATTGATCAATTCAGAATTCATCTCGAAGGAAAGATATCCTTACTAACGGGTCACTCCGGTGCCGGCAAAAGCACTCTGCTCAACAAATTGTCTCCTGGATTAAATCAATCAACAGGTGAGATTTCCGGTTATTCGGAAAAAGGAACGCACACCACTACCTTTGCGGAAATGTTTGAGCTTGATCAAAAAACATTTGTGATCGACACACCAGGTATCAAAGAATGGGGACTTGTGGATATGACTCAACAAGAAATCTCCGACTACTTTCCAGAGATGAGAGACTTGAGGCTGCAATGCAAATTCGGTTCGAAGTGCTTGCATCTGCAAGAGCCTGGCTGTGCCATTCATCCCGCAGTAGAAAATGGAATGATTGCTCAAAGTCGATTTGAAAGTTATGTATCCATGGTAGAGGGAAAGGATAACCGAAAGTAATGGAATATCATCTGAATAAAAGAAAAGTTGCTTACCGTGCAGAAGGATCAAAAACTTCAGGCGATGATCAAATTCTTTTACACAAAGCTATTGACTTGACGAGCGGAAGGTCTTGGGACAAGAACGGTTATGTAGTCAGTCGGCTTTTCAGTGATCAAACATTCAAGAGATTTGAGGAAGAAACAAATAGACTGCTTCTTTCTCTTTGGGAAAAATCAGGGTTATCCATTCCAGATGATTTTCAACTCGATCAGTATCATACATTAGCATTCAATCAGGATTTACATTTATTAGCGGTAGAGCAAACCAAGCTGCTTTCTACTTCCGATTTCCCATCGCCAATTTCAGAGATTGAAAATCGCATCTCTGAAATTTGCGAAACTTCTTTAGTAGCCAAAAATCCTTTCGACAATCAATCCATATTTCATTTTCGGGTAGTGCGTCCTAATTCGAAAGATAGCAATCCGCTGCATCGTGACGTGTGGCTCGAGGATTACGCTAACTGTATCAACTTATACATTCCGGTCGCGGGCAGCAATGGGTTTTCTTCTTTGAGTATTATTCCTGGAAGTCATCATTGGCCGGAAAACAAAGTTGAGCGGACGCAGGAAGGTGCCTCGGTTGATGGAACGAAATTTAATGTTCCAGCTGTAACTAATATAAATGGTGAATATGAAATCGTTCGTCCTAACCCAAAACGAAACGAAGTGCTTGTATTCTCTCCCTATCTAATTCACGGAGGCGCGATTAATCTTAATACGAACCAAACGCGAATATCAATTGAGTTGCGTCTCTGGAAAAAAAGTTAACTATACCTAAGTTGATGATACCTATCTCTTATCCACGCCCAGGGCAATGGAAAATAGGAAATGGCTTGGATTATGAAAAATGAAATTGGAATTTTTCCCAGTCTCTTAAGTAATCCAACAAATAATTTCGCTTCGCTTTTATTCTGAGAAAAGACAGCTTGCTTAAACTCGTAAAGCGCTCGCCATCGAAGTGCATCGCGATCCCGTCCATCGTGACAAAGTTTTTCAGCCTTCAGGCAAACTAAAAAAGTTGAATGAAGTTGCTTGTCTCCTATTCTGTACCAACCTGTAGACATAGAATCTTCCGATTTTCTAACCTTGGTAGTCTTTTCATTTAAGAATTCAAACTGAAAATCACGAGATGCTCTTACCCAAAAATCAAAATCTTCATAAGCTAAATTTTCATCGTAACCGTGAAGAGCATCCAACACTTGCTTCCTTACCATCATTGTTGGGCTGGAAATAAAGTATGTAGTTAGCACCTCACGAAAAACATCACCTACTGGAACGTGGTCAATTAACTTCTTTTCAAAAAGATAATAGTAATGATTTCTAATTGGCTTTCCATTTTCATTAATGTAAGTAGCATCGGTAAAAAACTACTCCAACATCTTCTTTTTGCTTTTCGAAAAAACTTGATTTGCTTTTCAACACGATCAGGCAACATTACATCATCGGTAGAAAAGTCAATAACAAAATCGCCAGTCGCTAGCGCTAAACCTTGATTGAATGCCTTGCAATTTCCAAGGTTCTGACTTAACAAAAGAAGTTCAATTTTTTTGTGGGCATTGTGCAACTAACTTTTCTATGACTGCTGCACTCCCATCGGTACTACAGTCATCCACAACAATAATTTGAATGTTAGCATAGGTTTGCTGTAAAACGGATTCTAATGCCTCCACAACGAAACGTTCGTGATTAAAACAGAGGCAAACTATGGACACCAAAGGTAATTCCATCTCAACTTAAGTCTTTCTCGAAGGTAAGCTTCATTGATGATTGGCCTCCGAGTTGAGATTTAAAATTTAATAAACTAAAATTTACTTTCTCATCCACGGCCGAAGTTCCCAAGTCAAGTAGCTCAAAATTATTTTGCCGACAATACGCATACATTCCATCAAC
>Ga0207086_1226_pt1 | contig 10307 bp, 9 predicted proteins | sample Alteio_BWMinHeat_54_FD_153540 | JGI IMG/M metagenome (GOLD analysis project Ga0207086, IMG submission 153540) | Enriched cells from forest soil in Barre Woods Harvard Forest LTER site, Petersham, Massachusetts, United States -... | ecosystem: Environmental > Terrestrial > Soil > Temperate forest >... | reverse complement strand
TCCTCCTCCACAAATGCCGCAACAGGTAGCCGTGCTGCTCATTGCGAGACCAGCCCCGGCAGCTGAACCGGAAGCACCTGCTGAGGAACCTGCACCGGCAGCCCTGCCCAAGACTGGCAGCGAGTGGCCTCTCCTGGGCTTGCTCGGAGTCTTCAGTCTGGGCGCAGGTCTGTGCGTTCGCAGATTCCGGCTTGCTGGAAGTCATTAAGTCCAACCTGGGTCTGGTCCGCCGTTCGCGCGGCCAGACCCAGAATCTTTCGTCAACAGCGTTTCAAACATGCCCGATAGACGGCGGCGCGGTGGCCTGCGGGCAATTCGCTGTGGTCGCAAACATTCCCATTTCCATCCATTTCGCCTTCTGTAAACACCTTGCCCGCCTGAGTGCGTCCTAAACTCGCAAAACGGTATAAACTGATGAGTTAAGAAGAATTTACCAAGCGCGCTTACCCACAGTCCGCGCTGCAATCGAGAGGGACATTATGGCTGACCTGCCTGCAAATAACGGCAATGTAAACGGCACAGCATCCACCAGCCTTCGGCTGAAAGTGGGGCTTGCGGAAATGCTCAAGGGCGGCGTCATCATGGATGTTATGAACGTCGAGCAGGCCCGCATCGCAGAAGAAGCTGGCGCTGTATCCGTCATGGCGCTCGAGCGCGTTCCCGCCATGATCCGCGCCGAGGGCGGCGTGGCGCGCATGGCCAACCCCAAGCTCATCAAGGAAATCATGGCCACCGTCTCGATTCCAGTGATGGCCAAGGCCCGTATCGGCCACTTTGTCGAGGCGCAGGTGCTGCAATCGATCGGCGTCGACTTCATCGACGAGTCCGAAGTCCTCACCATGGCCGACGAGGCCAACCATATCGACAAGCATGCCTTCACCACACCCTTCGTTTGCGGCGCGCGCGACCTGGGCGAAGCCCTCCGCCGCATCGCCGAAGGTGCTGCCATGATCCGCACCAAGGGCGAAGCTGGAACCGGCGACGTCGTGCACGCCGTGAAGCACATGCGCCAGATCGTCCGCGATATCCGCTCGCTTACCGTTCTCTCTGACGACGAGCTGTACGTCGCTGCGAAAGAACATCGCGCTCCCTATGAACTCGTCCGCATGGTCGCAAAGTCCGGCAAGCTTCCTGTTCCGAATTTTTCCGCTGGCGGCATTGCCACTCCCGCAGACGCCGCCCTCATGATGCAGCTAGGCGCTGAAACAGTCTTCGTCGGCTCCGGAATCTTCATGAAGGAGCGCGCCACGCCGCTCGATGTTGAGAACGATCCAGCCGAACGCGCCGAAGCCGTCTCTCGCGCCCGCGCCATCGTGATCGCCACGACGCACTACAACGACCCGAAGATCGTCGCCGAAGCCTCGGAACAAGTCACCGGCACCATGAAGGGCCTCGCCGTCTCCACCCTGGAGCGGGAACAACTTCTCCAAACCCGCGGGAACTAGCCGTTCAGGCACACGCGCCTTCGGCGCCAAACGGCAAGGCAGGCGAGGGCTTCCAGCCCTCGCACTTACAGCTGCGAACCCACATCTCGATTTTGAGATGTGGGGTTCGCAGCATCAGACGAAGCAAATTTACTCGTTCCAACAGCCATTGGCAGAGAATTACGCTCGAATCCGGTATCCTGAATACAGAGACAAATTCTGAAATAACCTCAGACGCAACGAGATAAGAAGCGACCGTTTGTTTTCACGAATTTACCCATCAATCACCGGTAAATTCTTGAAAACAAACAGGCTCTTTGCTGTAAGCTATTGAAAACAAGGAATCTGCGAGAAAGTAGGGGGAGGGGTACCTGACCGTCGCAACACAAAATTCGCCTCGCATCGGCGTCCTCGCCATTCAAGGCGATTTCGATGCCCACGCCGCCGCCCTGCGCAACGCCGGAGCTGAAGCCGTCCTCGTCCGCAAGCCCGAGGAGCTGGTCAACATCGACGGACTCATCATCCCCGGCGGCGAATCCACGACATTCCTGAAATTTCTCGCCCGCGACGGCTTCCTCGACGCGCTGCAATCCTTCGTAAAAGTAAAGCCGACCTTCGGCACCTGCGCCGGATGCATCCTGCTGGCAAAAGAGGTACTCAATCCAGCGCAGGAAAGCCTCGCTGTTCTGGACGCCACCGTGGAGCGCAATGCCTACGGACGCCAGATCGACAGCGCCATTGTCGAGGCAGAGACGAAACTCGCTGGCGGACCGCTGGAAATGGTCTACATCCGCGCCCCACGCATCGTGAAGACCGGCGAAGGTGTCGAAATCCTCGCCGAGCGCGACGGCTTCCCTGTTCTCGTCCGCCAGCAGCATATTCTTGCCGCCACATTCCATCCTGAGCTCTCTCAAGACCGCCGCGTCCATAAACTTTTTGTCGATCTGGTTCAATCCGAGCAGAACAAGCTCCGCTGAGCGACAATCGATTCATGAGCGCGATTTTCGGCCTGATTCCGTTAGCCTTGAGCACGGATCGCGTATGGTGGATGCCGTCCAACGGCGCACTGCACGGCCTGGCCATCGACCACCTGATGTGGTGGAACCTGGCAATATTGAGCGCTCTCTTCGTGCTCGCTCACATCCTGCTCATCACCGCCCTGTTTCGATCGCGCCCTCTCAAGCTGCATCATTCTGACGGCCAACAGGAGGAAGAATCCAGAGACAGGGGTCGAAAAGTTGCAGACAAGCTCTGGAAGTCGGAGCTCATTCTGCTCTTCGCTCTCACGCTCTTGTATACGTGGATGGCCATCAGCGCCCAGCGCCTCTGGGCAACCATCCGCTATCAGGGAGCCGCGCCGCAAGCCCTTCAGGTCGAAGTCACCGGGGAGCAGTTCCAGTGGTATTTCCGCTATCCAGGCACGGATGCGGCCTTCGGCCTCACACGCCCTGAGCTGATCAATGCGCCCGCAGGAAACCCGCTCGGCATTGACCGCACCGATCCACACAGCACCGACGATATCATCTCCAGCATTCTGGTCCTCCCAGCGGGCCGGGAAGTCGACCTGAACCTGCGCTCCATCGACGTCATCCACGGATTCTTCATTCCCGGCATGCGCCTCAAGCAGAACGCCGTCCCCGGCATGCCCATGCATATCCATTTCACGCCATCCATCCCAGGCGACTACGCGATTCTGTGTTCGCAAGTCTGCGGACTGGGCCACGCGCGCATGCAAACACATCTGCGCGTCGTATCAAACGATGAATACCTGACATGGCTGGCCAGTCATGCTCCCAAGCCAATCGAAGGAGCTACGCGGTGAGGATTCAACTGCAACAAACCATGCAACGCCACCGAGGACTCTTCACCACGGACCATCGCACCATCGGCATCCGTTATCTACTGCTCTCGCTGCTGGCCGTCGCAATCGGCACAGTGCTGTCGATCTTCATGCGTATCCACATCGTCTCGCCCGATCTAAAGCTCCCCCTGTTCGGTCAGATTCCACCCGAAGGCTATCTCGCGCTGGTGACGATGCACGGCACGCTCATGGTCTTCTTCGTGCTCACCACTGCGCCGGTCAACGGATTCGCCAGCCTGATCCTGCCGTCGCAGATTGGCGCACAGCGCATGGCACTGCCGCTGTTAAATGCTGCTTCTTTTTGGCTTACTTCCCTCTCGCTGACCGTATTACTCGCCGCATTTTTTGTGCCGGGCGGTGCTCCGATCTCAGGATGGACCAACTATCCTCCACTCAGTGCCATCGCAGCGGCCGGTCCCGGTCAGGCCACAGGCATGGATCTCTGGCTCGTAAGCATCGGCATCTTCTGCTTTGCCTCGATCTTGAGCGCCGTCAATATGCTTACCACCATCGTCAGCAAACGCTGCGAGGGGATGACGCTGCTCCGCATGCCCCTTACCGTATGGTCGTGGCTCGTAACAGGGGTGCTCATCCTCTTCGCCTTCAGTATTCTGTTTGCGGCCGTGGCGCTGCTCCTCAGCGACCGTCATCTGGCGACGGGCTTCTTTGTGCCGACTGGCGAAGTCATCAATGGACTGCTGCTCGACCGTGCCAATTCGCATGCAAACGGATCGCCCATGCTCTGGCTGAATCTCTTCTGGTTCTTCGGGCATCCAGAGGTCTATATCGCCGTCCTGCCTTCCATGGGTCTTACGTCGTCGCTCCTGGCCAACTTCACACGCCGGCCCGTCTTCGGCTATCGGTTCATGGTGGCGACAACCCTGCTCATCGGCGTCTTCGGACTGCTTGTCTGGGGCCACCACATGTTCGTCAGCGGCATGAACCCATATGCCGGGACCGCTTTTTCTCTGATGACCATGGCCATAGCGATTCCCAGCTCCGGCAAGGTCCTGGGCTGGTTGGCCATGTTGCTTCGCGGACGCGATAGCCGCGTCCACCCGATGCCCACACCCATGTTGTTTACTTTTGGCTTTCTGTCATTCTTCATCGCTGGCGGGCTCACCGGCCCGATCCTTGCCCAGCCGATTCTCGATGCCTATCTGCACAATACATACTTCGTGGTGGCTCACTTCCACCTCATCATGGCCATGGCCGGGGCATTTTCCCTGTTTGCTGCCGTGTATTATTGGTTCCCGCTGATGACCGGGCGTCTGATGCATGAAACTCTCGGCAAATGGCACTTCTGGCTCTCACTTATCGGGGCTTATGCGACCTTCTTCCCGATGCACTTTGCCGGATTAGCTGGACAGCCGCGCCATTACGCGCAGCTTATAGGGAGCACGTCTACTTTTTTAAGCTCCCTGCTACCGCTCCAAACCGGTATCACCCATTCCGCGCTGTTTCTGGCGAGCGCGCAGCTCCTCTTTCTTGCCAACCTTGCGTGGAGCGCTCGCCGCGGCAAACCTGCCGGTAGCAATCCCTGGCGAGCCACGACGCTTGAATGGGCATCGGATCTCACACAGTGCAGGGTCGTCCGGGGACCTTATGAATACAATTTTCAGTCAAATTTATCGGACTTCGTCATGCAGTGTGCCGCGGAGCCCGAACAGGAGTAATCTGTAGCCGAGAGGGATTCGCGCCATGCCCGCTACCTTCACTCGTACACCGGCCGATATTGAACGGAAAGACCCTGGAATTGGTGGCAAGCCACCTGTTGACAGAAGACCTACGGGCGGCGGGGGTGGCGATGACAACTGGGATAACCATCCACAAGGACGGCGCGGCCCGCGTGAACTATTGACTCGCTATCGGCTCGGTCTTTTTTTCGCGCTTGCAGGCGATCTCATGTTTTTTATAGCGCTGGTCGGCGCTTTTTTTGTGCGGCAGAATGCCGGCCACTTCGATCCGCGCGACAACTATGTTTCCGACTGGCACCCGCTCGCGGTCCCACCGATTCTTTGGATCAATACGGCTGTCCTGCTCCTGAGCAGCGGAACCATCGAAATCGCCCGACGGCATCTCTTTCATGAGGTCGATGTAATGGAAGAATGGCTCGGTCTGGGCCGTCCTGCAGTGCGCCGCGCATCTCCATGGCTCATGGGCACGGCTGTTCTCGGAGTGATATTTCTTGCGGGACAGTGGATTGCATGGCAGCAATTGGAGTCACAAGGCCTCTTCTTCGCCAGCAACCAGAATAGCCATTTCTTCTACCTCATTACTGCTACGCACGGCATCCATCTCGTTCTCGGCATTGTCGCGCTAGTTGGCGCGCTATGCGCGCTGTTCTTATTGCGTCGCGTGGAGATGCGCCAAATTGTCGTCGATTGTACCGCCTGGTACTGGCACACAATGGGCATCTTCTGGATTTTTCTATTCGTTTTGCTCACTTATTTCCAATAAGCAGAGCACGCTCTGCTCAGCCTGGAGAGGTCCATGCTTACGATGAACAGGCAATCTTTGCCCGCATGCGTCTTGGCAAACCATCGCGTCTGTTCGGTCTAAAGTATCGTTGGTTCAACCGAAAATAAATTCACCGCCGGCGCACTATACTCGCCACAGAACTATGCTCACGTGTTCCCAACTTGGCCGCACTCTTCTGCCGCCCGAATCGCGAGTCCTCCTCGCAGATATTAATTTCACTATCGAACGCGGCGAGGTCCTGGCAGTCGTCGGTCCCAGCGGCTCGGGTAAAAGCACATTGCTGCGTCTGCTGAATCGGCTAGATGAAGCCACAGACGGCAAGGTGCTTCTCAACGGTGTAGACACGCGCATATTGGCCCCGCACGAGCTTCGGCACAGGGTTGGTATGGTCATGCAGCGAGCGTATCTTTTTCCGGGCACAGTTGCTGAGAACATCGCCTTCGGGCCGCAGCAGTGTAATCAGACTCTATCTCCCCAAGAAATCGACTGTCATCTCGCTCAGGTCGGACTCCCGGGGTATGCGTCCCGCAATGCACTCACACTTTCAGGCGGGGAAGCCCAGCGGACCGCGATCGCGCGAGCCCTGGCCAATCAGCCGGAAGTGTTGCTGCTCGACGAGCCAACCGCCGCACTCGATGAGACAGCGCGGCGCGGCATTGAGACACTGCTGGAATCGTTGATTCGTCAGCGTCATCTCACCTGTGTTTGGGTTACGCACAGCATTGAACAGGCTCGCACCATGGCAGACAAGGTGTTAGCCATCGAGTCCGGGCGTGTCTCCGCTTTCGGATCGGCTGCTGAGGTGCTCGGTGCTTAACTACTTCTTCCACTCGCAGCTTTCCCTCGGCATTGCGGAGTGCGTTGTAGCCGGACTACTGGCACTTACGGTCATGTTTCTGGCGCGGCATCGCGCTCCGGGACTGCTCCGCGAATTACCTCTTGCCGAATTCCGTGGACTCGTACAGATCGTCGCCGTAGGGACTGTACTTGCCTTTATGCTGCGCGGCCCTCAATGGACATCGCTTTTCGTTCTGGCCGCCATGATGCTCGCTGCGGCCAGCATCGTTCGCAAGCGCGCCAGGCTCATTCCACGCGCCTTTCAGCTTGCGCTGATCTCCATCTGTGTCGGAGCAGGCGCAGTACTTATCATCATGATTTTCTTCGGCGTCATTCCGCTGAAGATCACGATGCTCGTCCCGGTCGGCAGCATGGTGATTGCAAATACGATGAACACGCAGTCACTCTTCCTTGACCGGCTACGTGGTGAAGTCACTTCGCACATCGGCGAAATCGAGTCGGCGCTGGCGCTTGGAGCGACCTCAGAAGCGGCGGTGCTTCCTTACCTGAGGGCCGCATTTCGCGCTTGTCTGATTCCATCGATGGACAACATCCGCTCGCTCGGCATCGTCTGGATTCCCGGAATCATGGCCGGCATGATTCTCTCCGGCTCCTCGCCGCTCTTTGCCGCCCTGTATCAGTTCGTAGTCCTTACCACCATCTTTTCCTCAGCTGCTCTCACTTGTTATGTTTCCAGCCATCTGGTTACACACCGCATCTTTACGCCGCAAGACCAATTACTGCTTCGCGCTTGATGAAAAGCCGTCTACAACTTGAAATTGAACATTTCCCTTGACATTCAAAACCGGTTCGTAAGACCATGCACACGATTATTGAATCGTTTGAATGTTCGCTGCGCTGTCGTATCCATGCAGTCTTTCTGCGAAGTCTCAGGCCCCTGCCTTAAGCAAAGGCCCGCAAAGAAAGGAAGTGTCCATATGCAGTGTCCGCTTTTCTCTATTTGTTACCGTGCAACACGACATGGATTGTTCGGCGTGCTCGCGTGCGTCCTGACATTCGCTGCTACGGACCAGGCTCACGCAGCCAGTTCCTATCTGCGCGTTAGTCTGGTTGGTTACGAGTCCGGACTTTCTGCTTCCGCCTATTTGATGACGAAATCGTCTGTCAGCGGTGAGACATTCACGATCGTCAATTCCAACGGTAGAACCGTTGCCTCCGGCAATGTAGGGGCAACCTCCGGCACGTGGGGCAGCTTCAACATCTACCCCATCGGCTTCACACTATCCACCCCCGGCACGTATACGCTTTCGGTCAGCGGCTCGGTTTCTGCAACCTCTCCGAAGTTCGCAGTCGATACGCCCGTCAATCTTTACTCCAATGCACTGGCCAATACGTTGTCGTTTTACCAGAATGAACGAGATGGCGCAGACTATATTCCTTCCCCACTACGCAACGGAGCCGGTCATTTGAATGACGCCAGCGCCGCAGTTTATCAAACACCCAGTTTCGATAAAAACGACAACATCAAAGGCAGCCTCAATGCTACTGGAGCAACCATCGATGCATCCGGCGGCTGGTGGGATGCGGGAGACTATCTGAAATTTGTGCAAACGCACAGCTATGTCGTCGCGCTCATGCTCGCCGGAATTCGCGACTTTCCCGAACAAATGGGCCCGGGGTCGGGCGCTGACTTTTCAAGCGAAGCGAAATTCGGCCTTGATTGGCTGCAAAAAATGTGGAACGACAGCACCGAAACACTCTATTACCAAGTAGGCATCGGCACAGATTTTGTGAGCTTCAGCTATCTGAGCGATCACGACATCTGGCGTCTCCCCCAGGTAGATGATACCTATGGGGGTTCTGACCCAACGTATCAGTACATTCGCAACCGTCCTGTCTTTATTGCCGGATCGGCAGGGTCAAAGATCAGCCCAAATCTTGCTGGACGCCTTGCCGCAGATTTCGCGCTTTGCTATAAGGTCTACAAATCGACGGACGCATCGTATGCGAATCACTGCCTGCTCTCTGCTGAACACATCTATGATCTCGCAGATACTTCACCCGCGAATCTGCTCACGGTAGCTCCCAACGACTTCTATCCAGAAGATGAATGGCGCGACGACATGGAACTGGGTGCAACCGAGCTTTACTTTGCGTTGCGAAGCGGTGAGCTTCCCTCCGGTCTGCCGCACAAGGATGCAAGCTACTATCTTAAGCAAGCCGCAACATGGGCGCACGCCTATATCACAGGCCCGAATGACGGCTCGGACACGCTGAATCTGTACGATGTCAGCGGCTTCGCTCACTTCGATCTCTACCGCGCCATCACTCTCGCCGGCGACCCAGGCGGGTTGGCCGTATCACGAGCCGACCTGGTCAGCGATATCGCCAATCAGATACAGACATCTTTCTCGGGTGCGAATGACCCATTCGGCTTTGCATGGCCGTGGAGCAGCAACGACACAGTCTCGCACGGTGCTGGACTTTCGGTGATGGCGCGCGAATACTATTCACTCACTGGAGCTGGCAGCTATGCCACAGATTCACGACGCTGGCTCGCAAATGTACTCGGTGCAAATCCCTGGGGAGTTGCATTCATCGTCGATGACGGCACGCCCTTTCCCTACTGTATGCAGCATCAGGTGGCAAACATCGTGGGAAGCACAAACGGAAAACCTCCCGTACTCAGCGGAGCAGCTGTTGAAGGCCCAACGAATGCCGCTACCCGCGGAGCACTAGACGGCATGGTCAAGTGTCCTCCGAATGGAGGCAACAAATATAAAGCCTTTAACGGAAATGGTGCAGTCTATAAGGACAATGTTCAGTCTTACTCCACGGACGAACCAGCAATCGATCTCACGGCAGCATCTTTTCTCATGTATGCCTGGAAAATTGCCGGTGAGCCATCCGGAACTCCATAGGCAAATTAGAAGTGGTGCCATTCTGAGCGGAGCGAAGGATCCAAAAAATTTACGACAATCGTAGTGTCTGAGATTTTTCTTCGCTTCGCTCAGGATAGGTTCTTGCATCAGTTCGGAACCTGCCATCCCACTCCGGCATTGGCCAATGTATTTTCTCCAATAGCATCACCGGAAAATGCCTTCGCCATCTCAGGAAAGGCCTTTTGCATTTGTTCCGTCTTCGCCCACACGGGAACGTCCATCATTTTGTAGTGATACGTCACGTGTGTTTCGAGAAAGCCATTGTTTTTGGCAGGCGGAGTAAAGCTATCGATACTCGTCACCTCTCGATGCCCATAGCAGAATCGCCCGCCGGCTCGCGTTCCAGCGGCTGTCAAAGAATAAACATCTACGTGGATGCTCTTGTCTTCCTCACGCTTCATCAGATCTGCATCCGTTAACGCATCCATGCGTTTCTTATCTTCTTTCGCATTTTCTCCAGGGCTTACCTCATAGGGAAATCGCAATGCACTGGGAAACAGACAGTCGTCATGGGTCGCATAATATGTGTTCAATCCCGCCATGAAATTTTCATTCGTTGGCTTTGTTTTGGATGAGCAGCCACCTGCAAGCAACAAGACGATACTGCCAATTGACGCGGTCACTCGGAATTTCATCGTACCTTTCATTTTTCTCCTTGCCTATTCTTTCAACTTGTCATCCAACTAAGAAGCATTCGTGATCAAAACGGCAGTCTGGCAAATGCGAGAAATACTTTCTGCGCGGGATGCAGAAAACCGCACGAGAGTTGTCAGTAAAAGATATTTGCGTGGCTGCGTAAGC
>Ga0207086_1225_pt1 | contig 10317 bp, 8 predicted proteins | sample Alteio_BWMinHeat_54_FD_153540 | JGI IMG/M metagenome (GOLD analysis project Ga0207086, IMG submission 153540) | Enriched cells from forest soil in Barre Woods Harvard Forest LTER site, Petersham, Massachusetts, United States -... | ecosystem: Environmental > Terrestrial > Soil > Temperate forest >... | reverse complement strand
CTGTTTTAGCAAAGACATCAGGCATTGTAGTGGCATGGATAGTTACCTTTTTTAACAGAATAATTTACTGGTTGCAAGGCCTCAATCCTCAATCCTTCCATTTCTTAAGGCTTACAGGCATTGAACTGGCTTTATTATATGTATGTATTGGGGGTATTATGGTATTCATGCTAAAGAAAAGCAAGCCTGCACTATTTTCCTCCTTCGGCGCCCTGAGTTTATTCCTTCTATTGCTGTGCTCTGACGAGTGGGCGGCCTTGCATCAAAGAAAACTCGTAGCCTACAATATCAATAAGATAAACCATATAGAGCTTATAGAGGGTAAATACTACACAGTGCTTAATACAGATACTGTTGTTGCCGCTAACAAAAAAGACTATATCCTGAAACCAGCACATATCTATTGGAGAGCATGGAAAAATAAAGGCATCCTATCTAACGAGATCTTTTTGATAGGACATAAAAGGGTTTTGCTGTTGAACCAATTCAATATTAATTGCGGCAATTTCCCAGTTGATTATTTACTGATTAATTGTCCTGCAAAACAGATCGATCTGCGGCAGTTGCAGGCTGTTTTCTCTCCCAAAACAATAATACTGGGCAACAATTACCCACGCCGGCTTATAGATAATTGCTATGAAAAATGTAAGGAGAACAATATCCCTTTACATACCTTAATGTACGATGGGGCCTTTGTAACAGAAGCATTTTAGAAGTTTTGCTAAACCTTAGTATCTTCGCGGCTCCAAAAGGGTTTTTTACATGGATCGGACTATCAAATCTGCCTTAATATCTGTTTTTTACAAAGACGGGCTCGAACCTATCGTCCGCAAGCTGCACAGCCTGGGCATTGCAATATATTCTACCGGGGGAACTCAAACCTTTATAGAACAACTGGGCATACCCTGTACAAGCGTGGAAACCGTAACAGGTTATCCTTCTATTTTGGGAGGGCGTGTAAAGACCTTGCACCCTAAAGTTTTTGGCGGCATATTGGCAAGGCGCGATTTTGATGAAGATCAGAAAAATGTAAAGGAATATGAGATACCTCTTTTAGACCTCATGATTGTTGACCTCTACCCTTTTGAAGAAACCGTAAAGCAAACCGATGATCAGAAAACCATCATCGAAAAAATAGATATTGGCGGTGTATCCCTGATACGCGCTGCCGGTAAGAATTTTAAGGATGTCTGCATTATTGCTTCACGTAATCAATACGGAGAATTATTGGAGCTGCTTGAAAAACAAAATGGCTCAACAACTATTGAAGACCGCAAACATTTTGCTGCTGCTGCTTTTACAGAATGTGCACATTACGACGTAGCTATAGCAGGCTATTTTAACCATTCTCAGGAAGCCACCCATTTCCAGCTTTCATTTGATAATAAATACTGGTTACGCTACGGCGAAAACCCTCACCAACATGCGGCCTTCTATGGCGGGCTGGATGATCTGTTTGAAAAACTGAATGGTAAAGAGCTTTCTTATAACAACCTGGTGGATGTGGATTCCGCCTGCCAGGTGATATCAGAATTCTCAAAACCTGTTTTCGCCATTATCAAGCATACCAATGTGTGTGGCATAGCAGAGGCTGCAGATATAAGTTCCGCCTGGGACGCTGCTTTGGCGGGAGACCCTGAGAGCGCTTTTGGTGGAGTCTTGGTAACCAACCAAACAGTTAGTGCCGACGTGGCTAAGAAAATCAATGAGCTCTTTTTCGAAATTTTAATTGCGCCTGCTTATAACGAAGATGCCCTGTCTGTATTGAAGAGCAAAAAGAACCGTATCCTTCTGCAGCAGAAAAAATCTTTCTATCCTTCTGTTGAATATAAACGTGTGTTGAATGGCATTTTGGTGCAGGAGGCCGACAATAAGAATTATATTGAGTGGATGGAGGCGGGAGCGCATAACAGTACGGAGAGTGAAAAAGAAAATCTCTTATTTGCCAATATTGTTTGTAAACATTTAAAATCAAACGCCATTGCCCTTGTTAAAAACAAACAACTGGTTGGCAAGGGCTGCGGCCAGACCAGCCGTATAGATGCTTTGCGGCAGGCCCTTGACAAGGCAAAGCAGTTTGGTTTTTCGCTGGATGGCGCTGTAATGGCATCTGATGCATTTTTCCCCTTTGATGATTGTGTGCGCATGGCATATGAGGCGGGTATTAAAGCAATTATACAGCCCGGGGGCTCTGTACGGGATGCCGACAGTATAAAGTTCTGTAAAGAACATAATATGGCACTGGTAATTACACAAACACGTCATTTTAAACATTAATTATTATTTTCACAGTCTATGGTCTCAATACTCATAGACAACAATACTTTATTGCGTTCCTACGAATTGGAGGACGCCAATGCTTTGTTCGTTGCGGTGAACAGATCAAGGCAGCATTTAAGGCATTGGCTTGACTGGGTGGACAAGACCACCAAACCTGAGCATACCCTCCAATTCCTTCAACAAGCCTTACAGCAGCAAAACTCCCAGGAAGGACTGGCGCTCGGCATTTTTTACAAGCGGTCTATAATCGGTGGTATTGGTATGCACCATTGGGACCATAGCCTGAAAAAAGCGCAACTGGGTTACTGGATAAGCAAGGATTTTGAAGGCAAAGGAATCATTCATGAATGTCTTATACGGTTTATAGATTTTCTGTTTAATAAAGTAGGATTGAATAAAATAGAGGTACATTTTATTCCCGAAAACAAACGCAGCGCCAAAGTGGCCGAAAGGATAGGTTGCAAGATAGAAGGGGTACTGCGCCAAAGCCATTTACGAAACGGGAAACTGGAAGATATTATCATCACCGGCCTGCTAAAAAGTGAATGGCACCCACTGCATAGTGAAGGGGAAGTGTTAAGCCCTTTTAGACCTGCATGATGGTTACTCATGTTGCGTTTTTCCATTGCGAGTATGTTCATTTCTTTTGGATGGCCAAAAGAAACGGAACCAAAGAAAAGGCCATTTAAAACAATTGCTCCGCTGTTTTAAAAAGCCGCACTACGTGTTTCCTAGTCGCCTGATTGTGGGGCACTGGATTTTCGCTTGGCGTGCTATTGGGCTGTTTCATATGGATTGGTTTAGTTCCTGATGAAACTTGGTGCCGTTTTCGGGCGCGAAAAAAGGTGCCTGTGCATGGGTTCGAGTTCTAGGTTCCTGATTTTGCTTTTTCTTTCTCCTTTTTTCCGTCATCGCGAGGAATGAAGCGATCTAACCCAAACAGCGAAAAGTTTATCTTTTCTTTATTCATCTTTATCCCAAGGTTTGTTAGAAATGTCCGATGTCCGATTCATGCCCGATTTTGCGAAAAAATGTCTGGTTGGGTACATCTGATTTTTTGATTCAAATGGCAACATATTACAACTAAAGCATTATTGCCGGTTTGCTTCCGCTTTGTTGCCTATTGTTGCAAATAATATAATTTTTAATAGTGTTTATTTTATTAAATTTCAATTTATTATGTTTTATAGAGGTAAAAATTGCCGTTTTTTTCTCGTCAAAAAAATTGCCGCTTTAGTTAATGGAGTAATATGTTTTGGGGATATTTTGCGGGAGTAAGAAATTCAAAGGATGGTTGCACTTTTGATTCATACCACCTCCCCTTCGGTACTCCTCCTTATCCAAGGAGGAGAGTTTTTTGATAGAGCCATAGATGTCAAAGAACTTCATGAAATCTAAACATTTATAATATGAATAGAAATCCATGTAAAGGTACACTCGTTAACAAGGCGAATCCAAATATTTTTCTGAGAGTGGCTATGGGAGCGGGAAGAAAGTTAAAAACTATATAATAATTTTTAGTTGTGTTTTTGAGATCGCTACGCTAAGTTGTTAATGGGCTGGAAGGTAGGATAGGCAAGGCTTCAGGCACAAGCACTCAAAGCAGAAAGCAAAACGGCATGCTTGCACCATTTTGGAGTGGAAAAGGATGTTTAAATCGTAAGAGCACTACTGCACAATTAAGCATTATAAATGCTGATAAATAAATGGTTTTCAATAAATAAGTATTAATTTAGCAGATTTTCTGATATGTTGGTAGATATTGACATTATTCCACTTTTAAGTAAAACTGAAGCATTTCTTAATACCATGTATTATGTTGAGATAGATTTAAGTTTAAAACCACAAAAGCAGCATATTGCAACATGCATAAAATATTCAGGACTAATACAGTTGAGAGGTAATTTTATTCGACAATTAACGAATTCTGTAATTAAATACGTTTATTCTGGTGCCAAACAAACACAAATTCTGGAAGAACTGACTACTGGGAACGATGCCGTTGATGAAAGTGATGCTATTACTGAATTATATCAACAAGCATGTCAATATTTTAGACCGTCAGATATACATGGACAATTTTCAGAGTTACTATTGTTCAATTTTCTACAGCACCACTTTAAAGCATTACCTGTTGTAAGAAAAATGACTATTACCACTAACCCGGCAGTAGAAAGAAATGGTGCAGATGCCATTCATTTAGCAAAAGTAAATCCAGGAGAATACATAGTTTATTTAGGCGAAGCCAAGACCTACACATCAGGTTTTAAAAAGGCATTTCAATCTGCGCTGAAAAGTATTATTACTGCGTACAATGAACACAGAAAAGAGTTACAACTTTACAACTATTCAGAATTCTTAGAAGAACCGGTAAGAGAATTGATGAAAGACTATTTGAAATGTAAAATAGATTTACCAGTAAAGCTAGTAGTAATAATAAGTTATTGTACAGGTAATACGCCTAATAAAACCAACGCAGAAGACTTTCACAAACACTACATTGAAGATGCAGTAAAGGAGTGTCAAAAAATTGTAGATGCTGATTATGCAAACATTAATGAAGGGTTATTGCCCCAATTGCATTATATAATTTTCCCAGTAGATGAGTTGGCAAAATTACTAGATGATTTTAAACTTAAACTAGGAATTAAGCCATGAGTGAAAATGAGGTGATAAATGATTTATTTCTTTACAACCTCAGAGTTGTTGCCAAAAAATTTGGGCTGATTAATGACCAAATTTTATCGCTTTCAGCAAACAACGCTACAACACTCCTTAATATAGCCGAAGAATACTCCTTCAAACCTACAAACGAAGACAGGCTATTAAGTTTACTAATTTGTGCAATAATTTGGGAAAATCGGTCAGATAAATGGGAAGGCCTCCCTTCATTTCTTACTCGTATATTAATACGCATAGGTTTAGGTACAACCGCTAAAATGGTTAATTGGGATAGTGAACAAAATGTTTTCAGATCATTAGGAAGCCTAATAGATGAATTGCATGCCGTTATTAAACTTTCCAGCCATGAAGTAACGATAAACCAAAATAAAATAGTTCTTTCTGATTTTCAAAAAAGAATGTGGGACGCAATTACAAACGAGTCACGCATAGGTATATCGGCTCCAACATCGGCAGGCAAGTCTTTTGTTTTAATAAATAAAGCATTAGAAATATTATCAAAAGGAGAAGGAAAAATTGTTTTTATTGTTCCTACAATCAGTTTAATTAATCAAGTAAGTAGTGATTTGCGGAAAAAAGCTAAACAATATTCACTCAAAGATATTTACATTACCCAAACTGTAAATGATATTTCATTGTTTAAAAGTTCTAAGATTATTTATGTTCTTACACAAGAAAGAGCCTTCTCAGCATTAAATCATCCAGATTCAAATTTTGACAATATTAAATTATTGATTGTTGATGAAGTACAAAATATTGAAAAAGTGCCAAATGAAAATGAAGAAAGAGCTAAAATATTACTAAACGTTATCCAAGAGTTCAAAAATGATAAAAATCCTGATAAAATTATTATAAGTGGGCCTAGGCTTTCTAATATTAATGAACTTGTAAAAAAATGGTTTGGAGAAAATGGTAAAAGCGTAAGTGAGGAATTACCTTCTGTAATAAATGTAACCTACTCAATAAAAAAAACAAAAAATAAAATTGAATTTTTCCAGTATTTACCACTCAAATACTGTAATTCGATTGAGATAAAGGATGATTTTAATTTATCAAGTAAAATACTTGACAAGGTAAGATTTGGAGAACATGCAAATAAGTTTATAGCAACTCTTATTAGACAATCCTTTGCTACCTGAGCTTCTATTCTTTGTTGGTATTCGTGTACTGTGTCGGGTTGATTTATATCAGACGGCATTATTATTTCTAATTTACTTCCTAAGCCATTCTCAATATCTATCCATTTGACCATCCTATAATAGTTACCAAAGTTCTCTGAAATATTACTTCTAAATTGCCATACCTTTTTTTGATAGTTCATTTCATGAACAAAAATGTATAGAAAGATGAGTCGGATATTACCGGCTCTTAGTTGAGATAAATATGTTTGTTCTTGGTCGTCCATCCCCTTAACCCATGTACTGATATTTTGATAAAGAGTATTGCCAGTACATAATATATCATCGAGGTAAACGTAGTTTTTTTTAAGTCGTGTGCCGCAATTCTTCATATCGAATTTATAATTCTCTTGCAGCACCTCTTTTAATAAACGCAATAATGTAGGCTGGCTTTTGTTTCTTCTTTGCAAATTCAAAAAAGTAGTCTCTAACAGGAAATCGGGTACAGTAGGATAAGCATAATATTTTTGTAGATACCCTACTTTCTCGATTAAAAAACTTTTTGCATCTTCTTTAGTGCAATAACGTTTTTCAAAAATATTCTTCATTTCTGTTAAAATAAATTCTCTATCTCCTTCCGTAAATTGGTCTATCCAATGTTGTATTCTTCTTCGAGTAATTATTACTGTTGGGTCATCTTCATCCGCCCGATAGTCTTTGATAAGTTCGTAAACCGCATTAATTAGCTCTTTCATATTGATTTGTTATTGGCAACAGATTATATTAGTCATGCTAAAGTACAGTTAATTTTAATTTTTATATAAATGTCCTAATGATATTTGACCACTCCAAAAATTGTTCATGGAGTTAAAATAAGTTCCGTCCAATCTTGCGTTCACATTTAAGGAGGAGTTTTTAAGAATAGAATTACAGAACCCTGAACGGAGCGACGCAACGAAGTTAAATAGTAAGAATAAAGCTGGTAACCTAAACCCTTTTGAAATTATTTTACTCTTCTTTCGCCTGGACCTCAGGATGCAGGTTTTTTACTTTTTCCCATATTTCAGGAATGCGCTTTACCCAGCCCAGTTCCCGCATTTTAGTTTTTGCATCATCTGCCGGGGAACCGAAATAGGTTTTGCCACCCTGAAGGCTGGAAGGGATGCCGCTCTGGGCCAATACAATAGCGCCTTTGCCGATTCTAAGGTCTTTGCTTACGCCTACCTGTCCCCAAAGTATCACTTCATCTTCTATGATGGCTTTACCACCTATGCCTACCTGCGCCGCAAAAAGACAATTCTTACCTATTACCGCCCCATGGCCTATATGTATATGATTATCGAGTTTAGTGCCCCTGCCTATAATAGTATCGCCGCTTACGCCTTTATCTATAGTGGTGCCTGCGCCTATCTCCACATCGCTCTCTATAATAACACGCCCGCAGCTTTCCAGTTTATCGTATTGTACTTCGCGTTCTTTACGGCGCTTAAAATAAAAAGCATCGGCGCCCAGTACAACACCCGCATGTATAATAACATTATCGCCGATAACGCAATGGTCGTAGATAGTAACATTGGGATGGATAAGGCAGTTCTTACCTATGGTAACATGATTGCCAACAAATACCCCCGGTTGAATATGGGTGCCTTCGCCTATCACAGCGCTGTCGCTTATCATTTTGGTGGCGGCTTCGAAAGGGCGGAAATGTTTTACAATTTTCACATAGGCGCTGAAAGGTTCATTGGTAACCAGCAGTGTTTTACCTGGGGGGCAATCCACTTCCTTATTAATGATAATGACGGTAGCTGCAGAATTAAGACAGGTATTGTAATATTTCTCAAAATCCACAAAGGAGATATCTCCGTGAGTTACTTTATGTATCTCGTTAATGCCGGTAGCCAGTTGAGTTGTATTGCCTATTAATTTAGCCCCGGTAAATTCTGAGAGCCATTGCACTGAAACCGCTTTTTCGAACTTCATACGCTTTGGTAAATTTGCGCAAAGGTACTGCTAATTTGATGATGTGATAATTTGATGATGTGATGATGTAGGGAATTTTCTATTATTTTTATCTTTTATTGTATAAATATTGAAGTACATAAATATAAACGGCAAGTTGATCCCATCTTCGGAGGCATCTGTACCTTATGATAACAGGGCGTTCCGTTATGGCTACGGACTCTTTGAAACTATCTTATATAAAGATGATACCATTCAATTAAAAGAACTGCATTGGGAGCGTTTATTCTCCGGCCTCGTGCAATTGCATTTTGATATTCCTAAACTGATGAGCCCGGAATACTTAGAGAATGAGATAATAAGGACCGTGAAAAAAAATAAGCTGGAAAAGCTATGTCGTATTCGTTTACAGGTTTACGCTGACAGTGGAGGCCTGTATGCGGATAGCCCTAAACCCGAATTTATTATAGAATGTTTTGAAATAGAGCCAGCCATTATACAATTAAATGAGAATGGGCTTACTGTAGGAATAGCCACAGGGCTGAAAAAAAGTATTGATACGCTTTCTAATCTAAAAACAACTAATGCACTTATTTATGCTATGGCAGCGCAGCAAGCCAAAGCCAATAAATGGAATGATGCATTTATATATAATACAGACGGGCATATAATAGAAAGTACTATTGCCAATATTTTCTGGATAAAAGATAATATGATCTATACGCCTCCTCTTTCTTCTGGCTGCGTAGCGGGGGTGATGAGAAGTTTTATTATCTCCTCATTAGCAGGTAAAGGCATTAATGTAATAGAAAAAAATATTTCGGAAGACGAGCTGGCTAAGGCTGACGAAGTGTTTCTGACCAATACCATACGAAGAATGAAGTGGGTAAAGGTTTTAGGAAGCAATAATCTTTATCAAAAAAGACATATCCAAAATGTGGATAAAATGTTGTTTAATTAAAGATTAGTATTTAATATACGCCAATGTGTTTTGATAATCAATTTCTTGCTATTATCTTCACGACCTAACAAATACACACACTTTATGAAAAAACTCTTTTTATCGATTATTGCTGTCGGCATGATAGCAACAGGTACTAATGCACAAATGCGTTGGGGTGCTGAAGCAGGCCTCAATATGAGTAATGTCACAATAAGCCCGAGCCCAAGCACTTCACCTACTATGGCAATAGGCGCCAGGGTAGGTGTAATTATGGACTATGCAATTACTGATAATTTCTCTATTCAGCCGGGGGTTTTATTTGCTATGATGGGTTATAAAGTAGACCCGATTACCCTGCACTTAAATTATATCCAAATCCCGATAAGCGTTCTATATAAGTTTGATGCGGGTCCAGGCAAATTGTTTGTTGGCCTTACGCCTTATTTAGGTTATGGCATATCAGCTTCATGGGGAGGTGCACCATCAGGTACTCCAGACCCTAAATTTGGTTCAGCGGATGGTGATATTAAAGCATTGGATTTTGGTATAGGTGCACAAATTGGTTATGAACTGCCAATGGGCCTGTTGTTCCGCGCAGGGTATGACTACGGATTGGGCAATCTTTCTAATACAAGTGGTGAAACTGTGCATAACACATGTATCAACATATCTGTTGGTTACCTGTTTGGTAGCAATAAATAAGATATTTTTTTAAAAAATTTAAAAGATGCCCCGATATTCCGGGGCATCTTTTTTTCGAAATAATAGGTTATTTTAGTGAAAATTTACCCGCATGAAAAAACTGGGCTTATCGCTTTTTTGTATAACCCTATTGGTATCAGGCGCAAAGGCTCAATTTCGTTTAGGCCCGGAAATAGGCCTGAATATTAGTAATATAAACCAAACAGGCGGCACTACCAGCACAGGTGGGAATATTGGTAGTATTTTAGGGCTCCTTTCCACTTATAGCAACACTTATGGCGCGAGGCTGGGAATTTGTATTGAATATGCATTTAATGATAAGCTTTCGATACAATCCGGATTATACTATTCTATGATGGGAGCTAAATTAGCAAGCACGGGAATATCTTATGGGGGATATAATATTAGGATTGGAGAAAGTTCCATTAATTTGAATTATGTCCACATTCCAATAAACATTGTTTACAAAATTGACGCAGGGCCGGGTAAATTTTTTATTGGAGCAGGTCCTTATATCTCATATGGAATTGGCGGAACTGAAAAAGTGGGCGCCATAACTGTAGACACTATTACTATTCCTTCAACAAGTCAAAGTGTAAGTTTCGGTTCGGATTCAACATCCCTGAAAGCTTT
>Ga0207086_1224_pt1 | contig 10361 bp, 10 predicted proteins | sample Alteio_BWMinHeat_54_FD_153540 | JGI IMG/M metagenome (GOLD analysis project Ga0207086, IMG submission 153540) | Enriched cells from forest soil in Barre Woods Harvard Forest LTER site, Petersham, Massachusetts, United States -... | ecosystem: Environmental > Terrestrial > Soil > Temperate forest >... | reverse complement strand
TTACGCGGCCCAGAAGGCGGAAGTCTTCTGTGGTGATTTTGTTCTTGCCGGTTAAGGCGACGATGCGACGCATTTCTGTGACGATGCTGTCGCGGTCGCAGGTCGGCATGAAATCGAGTTCGAGGGCCATTGGTTCAGGTTTCTCCGATTGGAGAATAGCTGAGTGGGGTGGCTGGGAATTGCGGCATTTTTTGTAGGTGATTGAAAACAGGGCAAATAGAGGCGCAAGATTGGCAGCACTCGGTTTTGGGGGCGAGGGAATCTGTGCGCTGGGAAGTCTTCGAACTGCAGGGGCACGGGTCACCGCGAAGACGCTTCTGGACGATGATGCTATTTGGGGGAAATTAGGACGTTTTACCGTACCGGTCCGGCGAAGTTTCTCGAACGGGACACATGAGCAATCAGGCCACTGCCCGGATAATGTGTTATGCGAGCAGGATGTGGCCTCCTCTACATGCATCTATGAACCTATACTCGAACTAGAGAGAGACCTAATTTCAACCGACGATCATTACCGCTACGTGGAATATCTGCAGGGTCAGAACTTCGCCCCGGATTGGGAGATCGTTTACGATGCCGTAAGATTCCAGACTTGGATTGCCAACAACGGTTCCCGCCTTAAGGACCTTTGCCGTAATTCCGAAGTTCCTAGTTGGCCATCGATCGTGAGCCGCCTTGAAGAGGACATAAAGAAGTTTGAGCCCACGACGCGGTTTGAAATTCCAACCACAAGATCTATCTTCCAACCGATATTTGATAGCGTAAAGCAGGCGGCGGACGAAATGGGACTCAAACCAATCCGCACCGTTGAGCTCGTCACCTCGACGGATATCTCGCCTACACCTGCTGCATTGCCCACTACCGGCCAGCATCTGCTATTCATTGGCCCCGGCACCTCGTCTTTTTGCAACTATTGGGCGAAAGCGATCACCGCAGTGGTGACAGCGATCCCTCGTGCACACGGTTTCAAAAGGATAGCTGGGACGGACGACGTCCGGAAGGTCTTACGATATGATCCACGCGGCATCGCCCTCGCGGGGCGGCTCGCACTGTACTATGCGACTCACGGGACGACGCTTGGATTCGGAGAAGTGCTTTCTACACCGAACCTGGCATACCGAGTGCAACTGCTCGATGCAATGGAGACGTTTGCTATCGCTCATGAGTACTCCCACTTCGTCGCTGAAGAGCGGTTCCCATCGTCAGAATCTGGGCTCCATCTGGATCAGAGCCGCGAGTTGGAGTCGTTCTGCGATGCCATGGGTGTTGGAATATCCCGCGATTGCGCTAATCGGAACGAGAATTTTCTGAGCTTTGCGGGAATAGGTGGTCTCGCATTTCTTTGGGCTGCGCAATTGTGCCAAACGGTTAGGGAATTATTGCATGACTCGCTGCTCAAGGGCTCGGACTCAATTCGCCGGAGTGGCCAACAGTCAACACATCCCGCATTGTCGGAAAGAATCTTGGCGGTCAAGACCATGACCGTCGAAAGGACAGCAGCGGACCAGAGGGAATGGGTCCGACAGTTCATCGAGGAATACGATAGGATTCTAGAGACGATTGGAAACACGGTTATCGAGGCCGTCGATTCAGCAGTAAAGGCTATTCAGACCGTCGGCGAATCCGGCCGAATATCGCACTGAACCACGGGGAACCCCTGCTAACGCCGTAGTGGGGTCGCTGAGAGACGATCCTGTAGTTGCCTGTCTATCGGCCCAAACGGTCGCTCCCAGTTATCGCCCGGGCCGGTGTTGGCGATCGTAACAAGCGGGGATTCCGCAGGAAGAATGAAATGTATCGTTCCTGTCGCAGTTCAGGGCTGCGTCTACTCGTCGATGTGCCGCGAGAGCAGAAGATTTGTCTCACATACGACGGCCAGGCCAATCAATGATAGAGCTCAGCGCGTTGCTAGAACGGGATGCCCAGATTCACGGGATCGTAGAAGAGGTCATGCCAATGGCTATCGAATTCGGCCACGGCCCGCCCATCCCAAAGACCGTGAACGTATTTCTCTCATTCATCGCCAGCACAGAATTCATTAAGAACGGTATCTTCGATCTGGTGGAAGCAGAAAATATTTGGGCTACCAAGATACTCTTCCGCTCACTCATAGAGCACTTTTTCCGTTTTCAATATATCTTCTTTCGCGCGTGTGAGGAGAAGGGTGATGGCGTCGCTGAGGACTACTTGAAATTCTCGTCGTTCAAAGAAGGCTTACTGATTGGCAAGAGCTGGAAGCGGGTTGCGAAAATTCTTGGGCAAGACTCGCCGCTCACACCTTACGAAGCGCTGAAGGATTTGATTCCCGACATCGGGTCTTATAGCCGCAGGGAAATCGATAAACGGGCATCGCAGTTTGATTTCGCCAATGTTCTCGAGCATATATGCGGAAAATTGCGATTGCCAACCGAGAACGGAAGTGTGCCGTTTCCGCTCACTATGATTCCCGAGTACAGCGATTTGTCGAGTTTCGTTCATGGCGCACCGGCCGCAATTCAGATAATGAATAGCATGCAGGATGAGGGAAAGTTGGCTGCCGAGCTTATTCACACAGCCGAACTGGCGTTCCAGGCAGCAGGAAGCGTGAAAGTGTTTTCACTCTTGGTGTTCTTCCAACACGACAAGAGGTTCGGCCCTGCCTATTCGAAGATTACCAAGCTGGTGGAATTAAACGTGTCCCGCTGCCACAGCACGTTGTAGCCCGACAGCCGTTGTCGCCAGGCCGGGCTGGAGCCCGGCGCAGGCTGAAGAGGCTCACACACGCAACCCGGCAGAATTTTGGTGAGATTATTTTCTGGGCGGGGCACTTCATTCTCAGCACGGATGGATCTTACTCAACGTCGCCTTCCACATATTCACGCGGCGGGGCAACCGCTCTTTGTGACATTTCGACTGCATGGTAGTTTGCCATCCAGCCGGCACTTTAGTTCGGAAACCCTCACGTCGGGCCATGCCTTCGTCCATTTTGACCGCTTGCTGGAGCGCCAGAGCGCCGGTCCACTCTATCTTCAAATGCCGGATATCGCCCGGCTTGTTGCGGCGTCCATTCTAGCGGGTGCAGAGCGGGACTACATTCTGCATGCTTGGGTGGTGATGCCTAATCACGTCCATTTGCTTGTTACTCCGCTTACGAATGTCTCGGCGCTCATGCGACGGCTTAAGGGATCTACTGCGCGGCGCGCTCACTTGCGGCTTTGCCTCGCGGGGCGGCCGTTTTGGCAGCATGAGAGCTATGACCGGCTTGTACGGGATTCGGTGGAGTTCCGGCAGATTGAGAATTATATTGTTCAGAATCCTGTTCGGGCTGGGCTGGCTGTTAGTGCGGAATTGTATCGGTGGTCTAGTGCCTGGGCTGGGGAGGCGGGCTGAAGCCCTTTGCAAGCTGAAGCTTGCCCCACGGTTTGCACCAGCAGGCGCACCTTGCAAAACTGCTTGCGCTCCCACTTCAACTCAGTAGTTGGTTTGGGTGGGTGATCCAGTAGTCTGGTTTCCATTGCGCCATTTGTTCGCGCTTGCCGTAGCCGTAGAGTACGGCGGCGGTTTTCACTCCTGCTCGGCGGCCGGCTTCTATGTCGGCGGCTGAGTCTCCTACGAAGAGGCAGTCTTCGGGCTTCGCTCCCACTGCTTCCATCGAGCGGAACAGGACATCGGGTTCGGGTTTGCAGGGGAAGCCGTCTGTGCCCTGGACGTGGTCGAAGTGCGGCAGCAGGCCGAACATTTCCAGGACGATTCTTGTGGTTGGCGAGCCTTTGGTTGTCGCCGTAGACTTGCGCCCCGGTAGTTTGGCAAGAGTTTCTTTGATTCCGGGATAGAGCTTTGTCGCGGTGTGGCCCCGACCTGTGTAGACAGCTCGGTATTGCTGGATCAGGTCATCGAGTTGGGTTCGCGTGATGCCGGGAAGGACTTCCTGAAAGCAGACGTCGAGGTGGTAGCCGATGAAACTCTGGAGGTAGTCGAATTCGAGTGGCGCTGGGATGTGGGGTATGAGAACCTGCTGGATTGCTCCGCAGATATCTGCGGCGGAATCCAGCAGGGTTCCGTCTACGTCGAAGATGTAGACCGGAAATTGGGGGATAGAGGTGTCAGGCATTTAGGGTGCTGAGATTTTTGTTTATTGCTGGGCTGGAGACGCAGACGGCAAAGACCGTCCGCGCCACAAGACCGGGAGTCGATTGCGTGTTCAGGGATTTTGGTGAGATTGAGTGCATAGCGTGCCGGTAAGAACCAGAAACAACAACAGGCTTCCACTAGTTAGTCCGACCGGCCGCCTTTTCGGGCGGCTCGACGGGCTGACAGCCCGTCGGCAGGCTACCAGCCTGCCCCACAAAGCCAGCTTAGCCACAACCAACCGGTTTTTGAGTACCGCTCCCTCACGGTCACGGCTCGGAACAAAATCGTCGTGCCTTGCAAAAAATCTCAGGGCGACAATTTTGCCTACAAAGATCAGGCTGGCTGTTCGCCTTCGCTCAGGCTGGGGAGACGGCGTCCGCCACTTGAATCGGGGCGAATGACCTGCTGGGTTTCGTGATCGGCGTTGTCCATGCCGCCGCTCGGAGGCGGAGGCACGTCACTGCCGCTCATGATGGCGCGAACATCGGCTCCATCAAGCGATTCCCGTTCCAACAGGAGCTCTGCAACCTTGACCATTTCCGAGGAGTGGGATTCGATGATCCCCCGGGCCCGGTTGTAAGCATTCGAGATGATGCGCTTCACCTCCGCGTCAATGCGGATCGCAGTCTCTTCGCTGTAATCGCGATGCTGCGCGATTTCACGACCAAGGAAAATCTGCTCGTCCTTCTTGCCGAAGCTCAAAGGACCGAGTTCGCTCATGCCCCATTCGCAGACCATCTTGCGCGCCATTTCCGTAGCACGTTCGATGTCATTGCCTGCGCCGGTTGTCAGCTGGTTGAGGTAAATTTCCTCCGCAATACGGCCGCCCATGAGGATGGCGAGCTGATCGTCGCAATACGTCTTGCTGTAGTTGTGCTTATCGTCCGTGGGCAGCTGCATCGTGATGCCCAGCGCCATGCCGCGCGGAATGATGGAAACTTTGTGCAGCGGATCCGCGTTCGGAACCAGAACCGCTACAACCGCGTGCCCGGCTTCGTGATAGGCGGTGGTCCGCTTCTCCGCATCAGTCAGGATCAGCGAGCGCCGTTCGGCACCCATCAGGATCTTGTCTTTGGCGACTTCGAAATCGATCATCATCGCAACCTTGCGATTCTGACGGGCCGCATAGAGAGCAGCTTCGTTTACAAGGTTGGCGAGTTCAGCACCGGCGAGCCCTGGTGTACCACGAGCCAGCACGGAAAGATCGACGTCGTCACCGAGCGGAACTTTTTTAGTGTGAACTTTGAGAATCGCTTCGCGGCCACCGACATCGGGACGTCCGACAACCACGCGGCGATCGAAACGACCGGGGCGAAGCAGGGCCGGATCCAGAACGTCGGGGCGATTGGTTGCCGCTACGAGGATGACGCCTTCGTTCGATTCAAAGCCGTCCATCTCGACGAGCAACTGATTCAGAGTCTGTTCGCGTTCATCGTGACCACCGCCGAGACCAGCGCCGCGATGACGACCGACCGCGTCGATTTCGTCAATGAAGATGATGCAGGGGGCGTTCTTCTTGCCCTGCTCAAACAGATCACGGACGCGGCTGGCGCCGACGCCGACAAACATTTCGACGAAGTCCGAACCGGAGATGGAGAAGAACGGAACGCTGGCTTCACCCGCGATGGCGCGTGCGAGAAGCGTCTTACCCGTGCCGGGCGAACCAACCAGCAGCACACCTTTGGGGATGCGGCCGCCCAGTTTTTGGAATTTCTGGGGTTCGCGGAGGAAGTCGATGATTTCCTGGAGCTCTTCTTTGGCTTCTTCGACGCCCGCGACATCTTTAAACGTCACTTTTCGCTGCTGGGTGGAGTGCAGGCGGGCACGGCTCTTGCCGAAGCTCATCGCCTTGTTGCCACCGCTCTGCATCTGGCGCATCATGAAGATCCAGAAGCCGACCACGAGAATGATGGGCGAGAAATTCACCAGCATGGAAAGCCAGCCGCTGGCGGCTGAGTCGCTGATCGTCATGGTGACACCGCGATCCTTGAGTTTGGTGTAGAGTTCCGGATAGGTGCCCGGGACAACCGTGTGATACAGGTCACGACCATTGAGATAGTCGCCCTTGACCTGGCTCTGGTCGATGTTGGCTGTCTTGATTTCACCCGCGTCCACGGCATTCAGGAATTCCGTGAAGTTGAGGGCTTTATCATTCTTACCGTGGCCATGATTCACGACGGCCCACAGAAGCACGGCCATGCAGACGACCACGACCCAGAAGATAATTGTCTTAATTTGAGAGTTCACAAAACCTCATATACCGATCTCACCCCGAAAAGGGCCACTTACCCGTTTAGACGCCGCAGCAAGCCAATTCGACTCTAATTGCTAAACCCGTTCCTGCACCAGAAGAATGGACTCGCTTTCGGCCGATGCTGCAAATTCCCTGGCCGGACCAAATCGTCTGGTCCACACAATCGAATCACGCATTACGATTACCGGCCACCTGCGCCTTTCCCAAAGCGGAACCCGATATTCCTGAAACAGCGTCTTGAGTTTAACCGCTGCCCCAGAATGTCCCGACCGCTCAAACTGGTCCCCCGGGCGCCAGTTGCGTAGCTCCAATGGGCCGGGAACCTTTCCCCAGTCCAGAGCATTCACGTCACCATTATATACGTGTGACGGGGTGACGAGTTCCATACCTATAGTTAGTGAGCGTTCGGGGACGGCTGTTTCGCCGGGGATCGTCATGGGAACAGAGAAGTTACGTTCGATTCTGGCGTCGAAATGCTGGGGGGCGAGGCGGAGCAGATCGAAGGACCGGTAGACGTCGAGTTCGGGTAGCTGTATCCTGCCGCTGCCTTCACGGGTGGCCATGAGTGCACGGATGGCTTCTATGTGATGGAATCCAATGGCCCGGAGGTTGCCACGGACGCGTTCGACGGCTCGACGGAGGAGGCGGCGCTGGACGGCCAGGGGGAGTTGGACGAATGGCTCTATCTCAATAATGATTGTTTCGGGCGCCGCCGCCATAAGGATGGTTTCGGGGGGCGCTGTGAGGTATTGGGGCTCGAGGCGGTTGAGTTCCTGGGTCCAGTACTCTTCTTCGGCCTGCGCCCATTTTGCGGTGGAGGCCAGGACTTCCGGGAGGGAAGGGTTGAGCTGGGCCAGGTCCGGGAGGATAGTTTTTCGGATGCGGTTTCGCTGGTAGTCTTCGTTGGCGTTGGAGCTGTCTTCGCGCCAGGGGATGTTGCGGGCGGTCAGGTAATCGCGGATTTCGCCTCGTCTGAGATCGAGGAGTGGGCGGATGATTTGGTTCGCGGTTGCCGGGCGGATTCCGCTTAGGCCGGCGGTGCCGGAGCCGCGCAGGAATCGGAAGAGTACGGTTTCGGCCTGGTCGTCCAGGGTGTGGCCTGTGGCTACGGCGTCACAGATGTTTTTTGCGATGCATTCGGCGAAGAAGGTGTAGCGCTGGCGACGGGCTTCCTGCTCGGTGTTGCCTTCGGCGGGGGGAAGGGTGGCGACGTGGAATGGCAGGTTGAGTCTGTCGGCGAGTTCGCGGACGAAGGTTTCGTCGGCGTCTGATTCGGGGCCGCGGAGTTTGTGATTGACGTGGAGGACGGCTGAGGCGCGGCCTTGCTCGTGGAGTACGGTCAGGAGGAAGACGGAATCGGCTCCGCCTGAGACGGCCACACCGATACGCTTGTTTTCGGTAAGACTGATTGCGATCCGATCCTGCACTCCTTGATCTTACGAGGTGCCGGAGGAGCATCATTTTCTTCTTGCTTATTGGCGGCGTTCAGTTTACATTAGTTGCATATGCAACTAATTATCTTCCACCGTGTATTGCTTATGGCTGTTGCCGCGACGTCACTGTTCGCACAGGCACCTGCCGCTCCGAAAGTAACCGCTCCGAAAGTAACCTTGGTCATGGCGACGTTGAGCGTCAACCCTGGCGTGACACAGGAACAGATCATGAAGGTGATGCAGACCGAAGTCCGGGACACCGTGAAGTTGTATCTGGATGGCAAGATTCAGCAGTGGTACTCGCGCGGGGATGGCAAGGGCGTTGTGTTCCTGCTCGATTGCAAATCTGTGGACGAAGCGAAGGCTATTCTTGGAGAACTACCGCTGGCGAAGGGAAACCTGGTGACGTTCGATTACATGCCGCTGGGGCCGCTCACGCCATTGCGATTATTGGTTGCGCCGCCGGCTCAATAGACGCGATGCCGAAAAACGTCAGGATAGTCCGCCCCCCATTGCGGGATCGATTGCCGGACCTTGGGTGCGCGTGCGCCAGTGTGCGACGAGCCGCGCGGCTGGTCACACAACTCTACAGCGACGAAATGGGCCGGGAGATGGAGCCGGCGCAATTCTCTCTGCTAACGGTGCTGAAACGGCGGCCGGGAGCGAGCCAGGGACCACTGGGTCGCGCGCTGGGACTCGACAAGACCACGATCTCGCGCAACCTCGCGTTGATGCAGAAGAATGGCTGGATCGGGCCGGCTGCGAAGGAAGACCGGCGTGAGCGGGGTTTCGTGCTGACGACTTCCGGGCAAAAGCTGCTCGACGCGACCAGGCCCGGCTGGGAGCGCGCTCAGGCCAGGCTGCGGAATGCTCTCGATACCCAGGAATGGGAAACGATGCTGAAGATGTTTAGCCGCGTGGCCGAGGCCGCTGCCGCGGCTCGTTGGGTAGTTGAAGGGTAGGTACATACGTCGGAGCATGAGGCCGCCTATTGTGCCACCGAATGGTAATGCGGCAGAATTACGGTTAGTGGATGGAGGAAGACGTTTGTCGAAATTACTGGTTCGAAGTTTTGCTATCTCGATTGATGGATTCGGTGCGGGACCTGATCAGAGCCTGGAGAATCCGCTGGGCGTAAACGGCCCTGAGCTCATGGATTGGTTTTTTCATACCAGGGTTTTTCGAAAGATGCACGGTGAAGGTCTGGGAAACAGGGATGGAGAAACCGGAATCGATAACGGAATTGCGGAGCAGGGCTTCGACGGAATTGGGGCCTGGATTCTGGGGCGTAATATGTTCGGTCCGGTGCGGGGTCCGTGGCCGGACGACTCATGGAAAGGGTGGTGGGGCGATGAGCCGCCTTATCATGTACCGGTCTTCGTGCTGACTCATCACGCGCGGGCGCCGCTCAGGATGGCTGGTGGAACGGAATTTCGGTTTGTGACGGATGGCATCCATTCGGCATTGGAACAGGCGAAGGCTGCCGCGGGTGACCGCGATGTACGGCTGGGTGGTGGAGCTTCCACTGTCCGACAGTATCTGACCGCCGGGCTGATCGATGAACTGCATCTTGCGATCTCGCCTGTTTTACTCGGTACGGGAGAACATCTGCTGAAGGATATCGATTTGCGCGCTTTGGGTTATGAGTGCGCGAAGTCTGTTGCCGGTGAGCGCGCTACTCACGTATTTCTGCGGAAGCGCGCAAATCCCGAACTATGATGAGACTGTGAAGCTGCTGATTTTTTCCGATATCCATGGGGATGCCGCCGCTCTTTCGCGATTGATGGCGATAGATGCCGATTACTATTTCTGCGCGGGCGATCTGGTGAACTGGGCGCGGGGGCTGGATGCGATGGGGGAAATCATGAAGCGGCGTGGTGGGCAGGTTTACGTGATTCCGGGTAACCATGAGTCCGCACCTCAGATCACTGACTTCTGCGCGAAATTCGGTTTCCATGATTTTCATGGCGGTCGAATGCAGATTAGCGGGTTTGAGGTGGTCGGGCTGGGCTATTCCAATCCGACTCCATTCGAGACTCCAGGTGAATATTCCGAAGAAGAGCTGGAAACGCGGCTGCATTCGTTCGATGGATTGAAGCCGATGATCGCGATTTGTCATGCACCGCCATTCAGCACTTCGCTCGATCGGATCACCAATTTGAAGCACGCTGGCAGCCGGGCTTTGCGAGAGTTTGTGCGGCGCGAGCAGCCGCGATATTTCTTTTGCGGGCACATTCATGAAGCGGCGGGCGCTCAGGATAAGTTAGGTAAAACGTCAGCGATGAATGTAGGCAAGAAGGGTTACCTGCTCGATCTGGATCAGCAGGCGGAATGGGGACAAATCTGAAATGGCGACGCTGGGATTAGTGGAATATGCGGATGCCGGGCCGGAGGTTCGCGCGGTTTATGACGACATCATGGCTACGCGCAAGACGGACTGGATCAATAATTTCTGGAAGGCGCTGGCGCATGATCCCGTGACGCTGCGGCGGACGTGGGAGAGCATTAAGCAAATTATGGGGCCGGGTGCGCTGGATCCGCTCGTGAAGGAAATGATTTATGTG
>Ga0207086_1222_pt1 | contig 10394 bp, 5 predicted proteins | sample Alteio_BWMinHeat_54_FD_153540 | JGI IMG/M metagenome (GOLD analysis project Ga0207086, IMG submission 153540) | Enriched cells from forest soil in Barre Woods Harvard Forest LTER site, Petersham, Massachusetts, United States -... | ecosystem: Environmental > Terrestrial > Soil > Temperate forest >... | reverse complement strand
GGGCTGAAGGAACCCAGGTTATTGTAAAAGGAGGGCCTGGAGGGTATCCTATATTTGGTATGACATAAAAAGTAGACGATGTGGCCAGGGGGGGCACAAGTTACCGGATCGAGAGCAGTAAAAGTAGCAATTACATCACAGGTGCCGCTATTGTTTCCTGTAATATCCTGTGCCTGGCCAGGCCTGCCCAAAAGGCATAGCAGCAAAAATAAAAGTAATTTTTTCATGCTTCAAAAATTTAATTGTTAAAAAATATATTGTGAATCCAAAAATAGAGACAAGAATTATTGCCGGAAGGGACAACTTGACAACGGTTGCTTTTTTTTTGAGAATGGTATTCTATTTTTTGAGAATGGTATTTGAAATGTTGATTAAAAGAAAATAGTTTACCCTATCAGATAACCTTTTTGCAAACTGTTTCCTCTGCAATTAAATGGGTTGATATTATATTGTAATTGTTATTTAAAAATACTTTGGATAAAAGACCTGCACCAAAAGCGGATTCCCATATATCCTTTGAAACGCTTTCCATGTTTAATAAATTTTCAGCCGATGAGGAATAGTAGCATAATAATAGTGATCTTCTCTTACTTCATTTGTATGGTATGAAGTGCCTAATGTTTTGAAATTGTTATTGTAATTTCCTGTACAGTCTTGATTTTGTTTAATTTTAGTCATAAATCTTGTTTGATCTTATAACTTGTATGATTGAAAATTGCAAATTTTCAGGGCATTGCCGGGCCTTTGAACCTTCGCACAATATACTGGCAAAGGCTCTCAATGAGGCCTTGATTAAAAAGTTGATTTTTTTTATCATAATTTTTATTTACACATTTTTCGCCGACATAAAGAGTTATGGTCAGAGTTTTACTATACATGGCAAAATAACAGACACTAAAAATAATTTACCATTACCAGGAGCATCAGTTGAGATTTTTAATGCAATAGATTCTTCGAAAAATGGCACAACGACAGATACAAATGGGCTTTTTTTATCAGGAGCTTTAAAGATTGGTAAATATTATATCAGCGTTAATTTCCTGGGATATGAAACTTATAAGAGAGAGATTGTAATAAGGGACAAATCAGTTGATCTGGGCGATATACACTTGAATGAAGCTGGCAATGTGCTGAATGAGGTGAAAATAGTGGAAAAGATATTGGCCATAGCTCAAAAGGATGATACAACTGAATATAATGCCGGAGCTTATAAAACTAACCCCGATGCCGATGCAGCAGACCTGGTGAAGAAAATGCCTGCGCTGGAAATAAACAGTAAAGAAGTAAAGGCACAGGGGGAGACAGTGGTAAAGGTATTAGTGGACGGGAAACCTTTTTTGGGTACTGACCCTTATGCATCGCTGCGCAACCTGCCGGCGGAGATAATAGATAAGGTGCAGGTGTATAATGAAAAAAGCGAACAGGAACAATTTACGGGTTTTAGCGAAGGTACTACTACCAAGACCATCAATATCATAACAAAGCCTGATAAACGAAATGGAGCTTTTGGGAAAGTATATGCAGGGTATGGAGATGCGGATACCTATACAAGCGGAGGCAACCTAAATACATTTAAGGGTGACAGGCGTATTACGCTTACTGCACAATCGAATAATGTGAATGTGCAGAATTTTGGTGACCAAGACCTTTTGAGTGCGGGAAGCGGGAGCGTGAGTGTAGCTAAGACCAATGCTATTGGCATTAATTATACAGACAAGTGGGGTAAAAAAGCAGATATAGGGCTTTCTTATTTTTTTAATGAAAGCGATAACGAGGTAAATACACAAATACGGAAAACCTTTGTGCTGCCTATAGATTCAGGACAGGTTTATAATGACACCAATAATGCACCTAATACGAATTATAATCACCGTTTTAACCTCAGGCTGAACTATGCAATAGATTCTATGAACTCTGTATTGTTCCAACCTCAATTATCCTTACAAAAAAACAATTCCAATTCGGCAGGTCATGGTGTTACGGAACAAAGCGCATCATTGCTGAATGAGACCTTTAACAATAATACCGCAGACAGGCTTGGGTATAATTTTTCAGGGAACCTATTATTCAGACATAGGTTTCATAAAAAAGGGAGGACTTTTTCGCTGAATATGAATATTGGGGATAATCATAATGAGGGGACAAGCTACCATAAGGCACAGAATATTTATTACGATGATACCGTCTTAAATAATTCTTTAAACCAGCAAAGCATACAGGCCCAAAACACCTGGAGCCTAAACGCAAATGCGAGCTATACGGAACCTATTAAAAAAACCGGGCTTTTGCAGTTTCAGTATAATGTGAATTATATACCTGCAAACTCTGATAAAAACACGAATGATTATTCTTATGTTGACAATAAATACTCCCTGCCCGATAGCCTTTTGTCCAATACTTTCAGCAGCCGGAATATTATGCAGAAGGCAGGAGGCAGTTACCAGTATAGTGCAAAGAAATGGAGTTTTTCATGTGGATTATACTACCAGGTGACGGAGCTAAATAATGAACAAAAGCTGCCTTATAGTTTTTCATTGAACAGAGATTTCGGAAATATCTTACCCGTAACCAGCTTTCATTACAAAATAACGAAAACAAAGAACCTGCAATGCAGTTATAATACCAATACCCGTGCGCCATCTGTGGGCCAATTGCAGAATGTGGTGAATAATAATAATCCCCTGCAATTAAGCACAGGCAACCCGGACCTGAAACAACCTTACCAGCATAATCTTAGCATAAGATATAATGCTACCAATATAGAAAAAGCAAGAACTTTTTCTGCATCGATAACCGGAGCTATAACGCAAAATAATATTGCCAGCCAGAGTATAATAGCCCAGCGGGATACTATTATACAGCAAAATATTTTATTGGCAAGGGGCTCGCAACTCACCATCCCGGTAAATATAGATGGAAACAGAAGTTTGAACCTGTATATGGCTTATGGCTTGCCATTGAAATTTATAAAATCGCATTTGAACCTGAATATGAACGCGGGGCTATCGCAGGTGCCGTCAATCATTAATAATGAAAGCAATTTTCAAAATAATAAAACAGGTGGATTGGGAATAAGCATAGGCAGCAATATAAGTGAGAATGTTGATTTTACTCTATCGTCTAATACAAACGTTATTGCAAACAATAATTCGCTAAATGCAAACCTGAACAATACATTTATTAACCAAAATAATAAAGCCGTGCTGAACCTGATATTCTGGAAGGGATTTGTTTTGAATACGGATATAAGTTACCAGCACAATTCGGGTTTATCGGCAGGGTATAACCAGGACTATGTGTTATGGAATATGAGTTTTGGTAAAAAGCTGTTTAAAAAAAGGCAAGGAGATCTGAGATTTGTGGTGTATGATATTCTGCAAGAGAATAAGAATATACAGCACAGCATAAGTGATATTTATATACAGGATACCCGCAGTAATGTACTGACAAGGTATTATATGCTGGTATTTATGTATAAGATAAGAGAATACAGGAAATAGAACCCGGAACCCGAAATGTCCCGCAAAAATGATAGGATTTGAAATGCGATCCCTCAGATGCTGGACTTCCTCGTGCCTCGTCAGCCAGTAGGAATAGTGGCGTACAACGGAGTGACACAACGAAGTATGATAGAAGTAAACAAGCTGGTTATTAAATAATTTTTGGTAACCTAAAAATAACCATCCGGGGAAGTGCTTATTAAGTGACTGTCATAGTTTTGCCGCCTGCTATCTTTTTTATTTATAGGTACTATAAACAAAAAAGATACACAGGAAACTATTTTTATACAAAACGTTTCCATAGTTTTGTCGGCAATTATGGAACCGTTGACCAAAATACTCAGTGTATCTGTTGAATTGTTTCGCCAGTATGGGTTTAAGGCGATAACAATGGATGATATAGCGCGCAGGGCGGGTATTTCGAAAAAGACCCTTTATCAGCACTTTGCCAATAAACAGGAGGTGGTAAATGAATCTGTACTATGGTATAAAAGCCATATGACCCAGAATTGTGATAATCTTATTCATGATTCTGAAAACGCGATAGAGGCTATGGTGCGCATACTGGCATACATGGATACGATGTACAAGCAGATAAACCCCATGGCGATGTTTGAAATGCAGCGCTATTTTCCCGAAGCTTATGAAACTTTCCGCGAGCAATTGCAGGCAAAAGATGTGGGTATGATGAGAGAAAATATCCAAAGGGGAATAGAAGAGGGTTTGTATAGGGAAGATGTGAATGCTGACCTCATGGCCCGCTATCGACTGGAAACATCGCTCATGATACTACAGCCCAACCTGCTGGTGAATAGCCGCAACGACCTTCTTTCCGTGTCGCTGGAGATTGGTGAACATTTTTTATACGGCATCATGACCGCCAAAGGAGTAAAACAATATCATAAATACAAAGAAAAATATTTAACACAATCACCTAAGATATGAGACAATTTATATTATCTCTAAGCATACTAATACTATTTGTTTTTATAGTTTCTCTAAAAACATCGGCGCAGCAAAGCCCTGTTCCGCTTAGCCTGGATGCCTGTATAGATTATGCTTTAAAACATAATTATGCGGTAAAAAATGCCAACATAGATATACAAATACAACATGCCCAGAATAACCAGGTATTGGCTGCAGCATATCCGCGAATAAACGGTAAAGTAGAATTGGATGACTTTCTGAACCCTATGAAGACTTTCATTGATGCAAACCAGTTTGCAGGAAAACCCGGACATAATATACAACCTCTTGCTTTTACACTTCCATATGCAGGTTCTGCATCTATAAGTGGCTCGCAGTTAATTTTTGATGGCAGTGTTTGGGTCGCAGTAAAAGCCCGTAATGCGGTTATGGAATTGGCCCGGCAAAATGCAGAAGTAACAAATGAAAACATTCGCTACAGTGTATTTAAAGCATACCATGCATTAACTATAGCTTATCGGCAATATGATATCATAAAAAGCTCACTTGGTTATGCAAGAAAATTGGAGAATGATCTTATCATTACCCAGCAAAACGGCCTTGCAGAAAAGATCGAAGTCGAAAGAACGGATGTGCAGGTAAATAATCTTGCTTCAGATAGCATCCGTATCGGCAATTTGCTTTCGGTAAGCGAACAGGTGTTAAAATACCAGATGGGCATGGATATTAATACACCAATTGTATTAACAGATACCAACGTTGAAGTTCGTAAACAGGAGATAAACAGCCTGCTTGACCGCCAATCTGATTATACAAGAGTGCCTGAATACAATTTAATGCAAACAGCGCTTTTGACGAATCAGTATAATGTAAAAAGATATAAGCTGGCTGCAATACCTTCTCTATCTGCCTTCGGAAACCTGGGCTACAACTATGCAGATTATTCTTTAACACAGACGCTCAATCCCGGTAATTATCTCTTTAATTCATTAATAGGCTTGCAGTTGAATGTTCCTATTTTTAATGGCTTGCAGCGAATTAACCAGCTTAGAGAAGCAAAACTAAATGTAGAGAAATCTCAAAACAATATTGAGAACATTAAATTGACCATAGATTTTCAGACGGCACAATCCAGAACTACTTTACGTAATTCCATATTGCAGGTACAAAGCCAGCACCGCAACCTGGACCTTGCGAATGACGTGTTGGACCTTGCACAGAAAAAATATAAAGCGGGTGTTGGCAGCAACCAGGAAGTATCACAGGCACAAACTGACCAATTACGCGCACAAACCAATTATTTCAGCGCACTTATGGATGTAATAAATGCCGAAGCTGACCTGAAAAAAGCATTAGGACTATTAAAATAATATAACTGGATTTGTCAACTTTTAAAAAGTTGACAAATCTTATTGATAATAAATAAACCAACCATACTTCATAAAATATAAAGAATGAAACGTACTGTCTATTTACTGATAACAAGTTTAATACTGGCCTCCTGCGGCGGTGGCCAAAAAGGAAAATCTGCCAATACCGCAGAAGAATTGACCAAGCTGAAAAAAGAGCGCGCCACACTGGACGAGAAAATACAAAAGCTGGAAGCTGCCCCGGGTAGCGATAGCGCCAAAAAAGTTGTACCTGTTTCCATATTGGAAATGCAGCCAACTGAGTTCAACTCTTATGTTGAGGTGCAGGCACAGGTAAACGGAGACCAGAATGTAAATGCCACCCCCCAGGCTCCGGGTATTATTAAGCAATTACTGGTAAAGGTTGGGCAGCATGTTTCAAAAGGCCAGACACTTGCCCTATTGGATGCAGCAATGGTAGAACAACAAATAAAAGCCTTGGATGCTCAATTGACACTCCAGAAAGCCTTATATGAAAAACAACAAACTCTTTGGAAGCAAAATATTGGTACTGAAGTTCAGTTGATGTCTGCCAAAGCGCAGTATGAGGCTACCACTAAACAAAAGGCTGCCATGGTAGCGCAGCGTAATATGTATGCTATTAAATCGCCAATAAGCGGAACCGTAGATGCTGTTAATATTAAAGAAGGTGAAGCTGCCGCACCAGGTGCTAACGGCGTACATGTTGTCAGTTTTGAAAAACTGAAAGTGCAGGCTACACTGGGTGAAAATTACCTGGGCCAGGTAAAGCAGGGAGATAAAGTGAATCTTATTTTCTCTGATCTTACCGATACGCTCCATACTACTCTCAGTTACGTATCTGAATCTGTCGATCCAATATCACGTGCTTTCCAGGTAGAGGTGCACCTGAATGCAAATAATAAATTACACCCTAACATGTCCTGCAAAATGCAGATAGCAAACTATCACAGGAAGGATGCCCTAATAGTGCCGGTATCTGTTATACAACACACGGCAGAGGGAGATATGCTATATGTAGCAAATAACGACAACAAGGCAAAAGCGGTTTATGTAAAAACCGGCCGCAATTCAAATGGCAAGGTGGAAATATTATCCGGCCTGAATGTTGGAGATAAAGTAATTATACAAGGATTTGAAGATGTGTATGACGGGCAAAAAGTAGCCATGCAATAGCTAATGTGCAAATGAGAACAGAAATAACAAAATGCAAATCTAAACCCTAAGTGAAAAAAATCAATAAACATGAAAGACACATTCAAAGAGTTTAAACCATCCAGTTGGGCGATCAACAACCGCACAGCTATTTATATCCTTACTATCATTATTACACTGGCTGGCCTGATGACTTATAATAGCCTGCCCAAGGAGCAATTCCCTGAAATAAAGCTGCCGCAGATATTTGTACAAACGGTTTACCCCGGTACCTCTCCCGAAAACATGGAGAACCTGGTGACAAAACAAATAGAAAAACAATGTAAGAACCTCACCGGAGTAAAAAAGGTAACCAGCAACTCATTCCAGGATTATTCTGTGGTGATAGTGGAGTTCAATACAGATGTAAAAGTTGATAAAGCAAAACAAGATGTAAAAGACGCTGTTGATAAAGCAAAACAGGATCTCCCCAAAAATCTTCCGAATCAGCCTGAGGTAAAAGATATAGATCTTTCAGAGTTGCCAATACTCTATGTGAACATTTCCGGCAACTATGACCTGAACAGGCTGAAAAAATATGCAGATCGTGTAAAGGATAATATAGAAGAACTGAAAGAAGTGAAACGCGTGGATATGATCGGCGCTTTAGACAGGGAAATACAAATAAATGTTGACTTGTATAAGATGCAGGCTGCAGGCTTTACTTTCGGAGACATCGAGAGTTCAGTTGCTTCTGAGAATATATCTTCCACTTCAGGACAGGTATCCATGAACAACCAAAAGCGGATATTAAGTGTACGCAACGAATTCAAAACTGCCGGCCAGATAGCTAATATTATAGTAAAGAACCAGCAGGGTAAAGCTTTATACCTGAAGGATATTGCCGATGTGGTAGATAATTTTAAAGAGCAGGAAAGTTACGCCCGTCTTGACGGAAAAAATGTGATAACCCTGAATGTGATAAAAGCAAAAGGGCAAAACCTTATTGATGCTTCGGATAAAATTCAGAAACTGCTCGACAAAATGAAAGGATCCGAATTACCCGGCGATCTTTCCATTGTTACTACCGGCGACCAGTCTGAGGCAACACGTAATACCCTGCACGATCTTGTGAATACCATCATTATAGGATTTATTTTAGTTACCATCATCCTCATGTTTTTCATGGGAGTTACAAACGCTTTGTTTGTGGCAATGTCAGTTCCTTTATCTTGTGCAATAGCATTCCTCGTCATGCCTTCCATCGGTTTTACTTTGAACATGATCGTATTGTTCTCCTTCCTGCTGGCGCTCGGTATTGTCGTAGATGACGCCATAGTAGTGATAGAGAATACACACCGCATCTTCGACAATGGAAAAATGTCTATCAAACAGGCGGCTAAATATGCCACTGGCGAGGTCTTCCTGCCAGTATTATCAGGCACCGCTACCACCTTAATGCCTTTCATACCCCTTGCATTCTGGAAAGGAGTTATCGGACAATTCATGTTCTTCCTCCCTGTAACCCTCATTATTACATTGCTTGCTTCCCTGGTTGTGGCATATATTATTAACCCTGTTTTTGCAGTTGGTTTTATGAAACCGCACGATCCAAATGATACTGGCAGGCGTAAATTTTTAAAACGCGATAAGGTACTGGCGGTTATATTCCTGGCGCTGGCGGTTTTATGCTACCTGTTTCATGCCATAGCCTTTGCCAATTTTATTATTTTCATTTACCTCTTCATACTGCTTGAAAAATTTGTTTTCGAGAAATGGATACATTCATTCCAGAATAAGGCATGGCCTGCCTTCCGCGAGTGGTACACACGCTGGCTGAGGCGCGCCTTAAGCAGGCCCGGATTAGTAATGTTGATAACTATAGGATTATTTATTGTTACACCTATATTTTACGGCATTCGCAATCCGCCATTTGTATTCTTCCCAAGTGGTGAACCTAATTTCACTTTTGTTTATCTGAATATGCCTGTTGGTACCGACCAGGCTTATACAAATGAGGTACTCGAGAAATTAGAGAAGAGAGTGGACGAAGCCCTGGACATAGATCCGAAAACAGGCAAGAAAAACCCTATTGTTAAATCTGTTATCTCTAATGTTACTGTTGGCGCTGTTGATCCTACCAGTGGCGAGGTCGGCAATTTCCCCAATAAAGGAAAGATCACAGTGGCCTTTGTAGAATATGCCAAACGCAATGGGGTATCTACTTCCAAATACCTTCAGAAAATACGCGAATCTATAAAAGGAATACCGGGAGCCGTTGTAACCGTGGACAAAGAGCAAGGCGGGCCTCCTCTGCCAAAACCAATTGTAATTGATATTACAGGTGATAATCTCGACTCACTTATAGCCACATCAGAAAAACTCAAAAGATTTTTGGACACAAAACAAATACCGGGTGTAGAAGAACTGCGCTCTGATTTCCAGGCTAAAAACCCTGAGATCATTTTCGATCTTGACCGTGAACGCATGAATAATGAAAGCATTTCCACAGGCCAGGTAGTGAATAATCTGCGCACTGCCGTATTCGGAAAGGAAATATCCCGTTTCCGTGATGCCAATGATGATTATCCTATTACTTTAAGGCTTAAAAAAGAACAACGTGAGGATATTGATGCGGTACGCAATATGCCCTTAATATTCCGTGATATGGGCATGGGTGGCATCATCCGTACAGTCCCCGTAAGTGCTTTTGCCGATGTGCGCTATGCAACTACTTATGGAGGGATCAAGCGTAAAAATGAAAAACGCATTATTTCTCTTTCATCCAATGTGCTCACGGGCTTTAATGAAAATGAAGTAGTACAAGCCGTGGCTCGCGAAGTTGGTAATTTCAAAGCCCCTTCCAGTGTAACCATTAAAATAGGTGGGCAGCAGGAAGAGCAAGCCGAAACCGGCTCCTTCCTTGGAAGGGCATTGATGATCTCTATTGGATTGATTTTTATGATACTGGTACTCCAGTTCAACTCCTTCAGCAGAACCATGATCATTATGAGTGAAGTGCTATTCAGTGTAATAGGTGTACTCTTAGGCTATGCCATTTTCAAGAATACTTTTTCAATGGTAATGAGCGGTATTGGTATCGTAGCCCTTGCCGGTATTGTCGTCCGGAATGGAATATTACTTATCGAATTCCAGGAGCTGATGCTGAAAGAAGGCCTGAGCCCGCATGATGCCATAATAGAAGCTGGCCGCACCCGTATGACGCCCGTTTTACTTACCGCAACTGCCGCCATACTGGGCCTTATACCACTCGGTGTAGGCTTAAATATTGATTTCGCAACCCTCTTGGGACAACTGAATCCGCATATATTCTTCGGCGGAGACAGCGTAGTATTCTGGGGCCCGCTGGCATGGACTATGATCTACGGACTGGGTTTTGCAACTTTCTTAACTTTGATCGTAGTACCGGTAATGAGCCTGCTCA
>Ga0207086_1221_pt1 | contig 10399 bp, 7 predicted proteins | sample Alteio_BWMinHeat_54_FD_153540 | JGI IMG/M metagenome (GOLD analysis project Ga0207086, IMG submission 153540) | Enriched cells from forest soil in Barre Woods Harvard Forest LTER site, Petersham, Massachusetts, United States -... | ecosystem: Environmental > Terrestrial > Soil > Temperate forest >... | reverse complement strand
TCGAGCTTGCGCGCGATGTCGATCAGCTCGCGCACCTGCGGCTCGTTGTCGTAAGCCTGCTGCAGAGGCGGCGAGTCGACGAGCGCTTGCTCGATGCTGATGTTCAGCGTGTTCGGAACCATCTTCGCAATTCGATCCACATCGCCGTAAGGAATGTCCATGGCACGACCCACATCTTTGATCGCAGCCTTCGCGGCCATGGTGCCGAAGGTGATGATCTGCGCCACCTGCTCGCGTCCGTATTTCCGCGTGACGTAATCGATGACCTCTCCGCGGCGGTTCATGCAGAAGTCGACATCGATGTCGGGCATGGAAACGCGTTCCGGATTCAGGAACCGTTCGAACAGCAGCTCGTGCTGCAGAGGGTCGATGTCGGTGATCCCCATCGCGTAAGAGACCAGCGAACCCGCAGCCGAGCCGCGCCCCGGACCTACCGGAATGCCATTCTCTTTGGCATAGCGGATGAAATCCCAAACAATCAGGAAGTATCCTGAGAACTTCATCTGCTTGATGCAGTCGATCTCGCGCGAGAGCCGCTGTTCGTAGTCGCTGATCGTCTTTCGCAGCTCGCCCTTCGCCTGGAAGGCGCGGATCAGGTCGAGCCGCCGCGCGAATCCCTGGCGGCTGACATGCTCGAAGTAACTGTCGAGATCCTCGCCTGGCGGAACCTCGAAGCGCGGAAAAGGATTCTTGACCTTCCCGATGCTCGCATTACAGCGTTCCGCGATTGCCATAGTGCGCTTGAGCGCTTCTGGGATTTCGCCGAACACGCGATGCATCTCGTCTGCCGACTTTACGAAGAATTGATCGCTATCGAACTTGAAGCGCTTCTCGTCGTGGATGGACGATGCGGTTTGGACGCAGAGCAGCACTTCATGCGCGTAGTGATCATCCCCGCAGATGTAGTGGCTGTCGTTGGTAGCGACCAGCGGAATGCCCAGCTCTTTTTCCAGCCGCAGGAGGTCAGGACGGATCTGCTTTTCGAGGGCAAGACCCTGGTCCTGAATCTCGAGAAAGAAGTTGTCCTTACCAAAGATGTCGCGATACGTACTGGCGGTGTCGCGTGCCGCCTCGTACTTGCCTGCCATGAGGTGTTCGCAAAGCTCACCGGCAAGGCATCCTGAGAGCCCGATCAGTCCCTTGGAATGTTCGGCGAGAAATTTCTTGCTCACGCGCGGCTTGTAGTACATGCCACGCAGCGAAGCCTCGGAGGTTATCTTCACCAGGTTGCGATAACCTTCGTCACTCTTGGCTAACACAAGCAGATGGTTGTACTGGTCGCCCTCGGGCGGGGCACGATGATCGTCCTTCTTGCAGATGTAGAGCTCGCAGCCAATGATCGGCTTCACCCCAGCAGCTTTGGCCGCGTTATAGAACTCCACTGCTCCGAAAATGTTGCCATGATCGGTCATCGCGACCGACGTTTGGCCGATCTCGGCTACGCGCTTGACCAGCTTCTCGACATCGCAAGCGCCATCGAGCAGGGAGTAATCGGTGTGGAGATGGAGGTGGGTAAACTCAGACATCGATGGGAAGAACTCTTAACCTGATTTTAATCGCAGATCGACCCGGCCCAAGCTGAGGAATTCGCGGTCAAGTCGTGGAAAATGAGACATGAAAAGAGGCACCATCGCTGGTGCCTCTTTTCTTGGGTGGGTAACAGATTTATTGACAGCCGGCTTTTTGAGGTGCAGACGGCCCGGTGAGCACGGTGGTATCGGGATAGCTGTAAGCCCCGCCCAACGCGTCAGAAGGCCGTTGGAACTCGAACCACTGCAGCAACGCTTCATTCTGCGGATGGTAAGTGAAGCCGTTCAGCGTGATCGGATAAACCGCATTCGGCAATCCTTCGATGACGTCGCCGGTTTCCAGATTATTCTGGCAGTTGCCGTTCGGAGCCAGCCACCAGGGCGTGATGTTGTTCACCCCATTGCTGGCGACAAAAGGATCGTTATAGGTCTCGGCGATTTCGTGGCTCACCGCCGTCACATCCTGGAATCCACCTCCAAATAATCCTGGTGAAATCCAACTCGAGTAGTTCACAACGTAACGCTTCTCAACGTTGCCGTTGCTGGAATCCCCAGGTTCAAAATCGTAGGAGTGAAAGCCGAGAATGCAGCAGTTGGCCGGGTTGCCGATGTACAGATATGCGTTGGGAAATAGAAAGGTAGAGATGTCCTTCGTTGTTACCTCGCCGGCATTTTCCGCTGCACCGATTGGAGTGGTGGTGTCGGTGGCAACCGCCGGAAACAAAGCGTTGACGAACGTGTTGGCGTCAATCAATACGAAGCGGCAGCAGGTTCCATCGCGATTCAGAGCGAATGCATAAGTACCTCTGATCAGCGTCATCACCCTTGGAGTCTTGACGCTTGGCGCCAACAAGGTATGCCAATCACTCTTAGCCTGCTGGTATTCAGCGCGCTGGATCGCATCGCTGAACTGCGTTGGGACATCGCTGCTGGAATAGGTTGAGTTCTGAAAAACCGGCGAAGCTAGCGTGGCGGCGACGAACTTCGTAGCGTCTGAGAACAAACGCTTGCCATTCACGAATCTTGGACTTCCATCGAAATTGCGAAGATCTAGCGAGACGGGAACGATGGGAGCGTTAATGCTGGTGGTTCCGCCCAATTGCGGCGGGTTCCCGACGGTGTTGAAGTACCAGTGACGGTTGGGATTTCCGTTGGAGTCGAAACCACCAACAAAGTAGTGCCCGTTGAAGTTCACTAGCGAGTCAATATTCGGAATTCCAAAGCGCGCATGCGCCTGTCCGTTCAAATGCGCGTGCGGAGTGATCACGCTGGAATGGGTGTGTGCATTGGACAGATCATCGGCCATAATCTGATCGTCCTCCTGCGCAAAAGCGTTAAACGAGCAGACGAGAGCAAAAGCGGCGCACAACAGAGGTGCGGTAAATCGTGAGGCTAGTTTCATTTGAGTTGTAGTCTCCAGAATTGATACGTGGGGAGCAACTCACAATACGCCGGGACAGGACGAGAGTAAACCGTGATTTTGTGAATTTCTTGAGTGAAATGGTGAATGAAAAGTGTTGCAAATAAGTCGCAAACATCTGCGTTAAGAGCGAGAAGCCGCCTTGAAACTGCGCTTACGAGGTAGTCACTGTTCCGCGAGAGGGGCCGCTATTTCTTCTTCTTTTTGGATCCCGCAACTTTCTTCGTAGGCCTCGAGGCTTTCTTCGGATGTGACTTAGTCTTGGCTTTCGCTGCGGGTTTCTTCGGTTGCGGCTTCGAAGGCGCTTTCTGTTTGGCTTGGGATGGAGCGGCGGGCACTGCGGGCTTTGGGGCAGTCTTGGCGGCAGCGACCGGCGCTGGCGCGCTTACCGCAGATGGTTCCTTTTGAGCTGGCGTGCCCTTCTTCGCGCTTTTTGCGGTGGGCTTGGGTCCCTTCCCCACTGCCGCGTCTGGAGCAGCTGGTTCGGCGGATTGCGGCGCAGGTTTTGCGCCAGCCGTTGCGGAAGCTGCTTTCTTTTTCGCGCGTCCTCGGCGTGCGGGAGTCGGCGGAGCCACCGGCAGCGGGGGCTGATGCGGTTCTAGATACTTCACGATCTCAGCTTCGGTCTTGAGCTTACCGTCGAGCATCATGAAGAACATTTCGTCCAGCAATTGCCGATAAACCGGCAGATCGGGCGTAATGCGCATCTCCGTCATCTTTTGCAGCGGCATCTTCTGCCGGTATGCAGGCCACTTGGTGAGGAACGCCTTGATCTTCTGCTCGACCGCGGACTGGCGCGTGGTGACGTCGAGAAACAGGATCAGTTCTGGACGCGTCGCCATCAGCAGCTTCCATGTAGCCGACGGAGCGGCATATTCTTTCGCTAGCAACTGTTTGGCGAGTTCCTTGGCATCGTCCTCAATCTTGCGCCACTGCTCGACGAAATGCTCACGGGGCAGGAGCTTCTGCATCGCATGCACGTCCTTCTCTGACATCTTCTTTGTCAGAAAGTACATGCGTGCCGCAGCTGGATCGGATTGCACTCCGATATCGGTCAACTGCTGGCGAGTTTTCTGTAAGGCTGAGAGTCCGGCAGTATCCACCTTGGCCGTGGTCCACGCCGGGAATAGGAGCTTCATCCAGCCTTCCTTTTCGAAGGCTTTCATCACGCCGATCGGATCGTCTTCGTGCGCGATCTGCTCGATTTCATATCCAATGGAGCGATTGGAAATGTGCTCGAGGTAATTGCCTTCCTTGGCGGCCTCGAAGCGGGCCTGGGTGCGCTCTTCGAGGGTCCAGTGGAAGCGAGTCATCAGTCGTGCGGCGCGCAACATTCGCGACGGCTCTTCCAGGAACGCGTAGTTCTGGAGGATACGAAGATGCTTTGTCTCCAGATCAGCCACGCCATTGAACGGATCCATCAGCAGGCCGCGAGATCCCGGATTCAAGGACAGAGCCATTGCGTTCACGGTGAAGTCGCGGCGGCGAAGGTCCTCGTTGATGGTTTCAAAGGTGACTTCAGGTTTGCCCGGCTTGGGATACGTCTCTGAGCGCGCGCTGGCGATCTCACTACGGACATGATTCGGGAAAAGCACGTACAAGATGTGAAAGTTCTCATCGCTTCCCTGAATAATGGCCCCGATTTTTTGCAAGTCCCTTTGGAGCTTGAGCACATTCCCCTGGACGGTAAAATCGAGATCGCGAATGGGGAAGCCGCTGATGATGTCGCGCACTGCCCCTCCAGTGAGATAGACGTTCATCTCGTGGGCGCGTGCGATCTCCTGAACTTGTCCAACCACCTGGAGTTGAGCCGGGGACAACCGGCTCTCCATCATGTATATGTAATCAGCCATTCTGGTGTTCGCGCTTCCTGGACGGCAGGATATTCACAGCGGGCCAAGGCCCAGACTGACAACCCGGGAAGGACGTGCTTGGGGCTGGTCGGCCCGGTTTACCGTATGCCAGTAAGTGTCTCCAATACAGGTACTTAGCCAAAGAAGGTTACGAATGGTTACGGCAAACCTAGAACATTATCACAGCGGTTGACAAGTTGGCTACTGTCGTTCGTGCCAGCGCCAGTCTTAGCGGCAAACGTGCGAGAATCGCCCTTCTGAGCACCTTCCTATGCCCTCGACGCACAAAAAGGTAATTGTTCGCAAAATGGATCGTGACAGCCTTACCGGATACGTGTCTGGCGCCAAGTTCATTGCGGACGGCAAGCTGGAACTGCTCACCCAGTCGGGGAAGGTCATCTACATCGACCTGAGGGAAGTGAAGGGTGTCTACTTCGTACGCGACTTCGCCGATACCGAAGCTTTGGGACGCAAGACTTTTACAACGCGTCCCAGAAGCGAGGGCCTATGGGTGCGCATCGAGTTCGTCGACAATGACGTCCTCGAGGGCCTCATGCCGAATGACCTCACGCTGCTCACCGGGGAAGGCTATTTACTGATTCCTCCTGACACCCGCTCTAACACCCAACGCATCTTCGTGCCGCGAACTGCCCTGTCGTCCCTCACTGTGCTCGCCGTGATCGGCGGCGGTGTACGGCGCCGCAGGGAAGAAAAAGATGCGCTCCAAGTACCTATGTTCGACGAGGAAGCTGCGGGTTCGTAGTCAAACAACAGCAGTGATTTCCGCATTAGATTGGTTTTTAGTTTGCTGCAGCCGGAGCAAATGAAAACACAAGGTTTTTCGGCTCCGGTCTCCCGCGCCCGACCCACGAGGGCAAACAACGCGGTTATATCCGAGCTTGCGCAGGGTTTGGGCCATGAGCTTGAGCACGACGTCTTCATCGTTTCGGACGCCCTGCTCAAGACGACAGAGTCATAGATTAGGGATACAGAAAAACTTAAACCGCTCTAGTCTCGCAAGAAAACAAACCCGGCCAGCGATGACCGGGTTGAAGTCGCATGCCGCTAAGATTGTCAGCGGCCGAAATACTGGGCATTCTTGGGCTCGTACTCTTTCCACTTTTCCGGCAAATCGTCAGCGGCAAAGATAGCCGACACTGGGCAGACTGGTACACAGGCGCCGCAGTCGATGCACTCGACGGGATCAATAAACAGTTGCTGTGCCTCGGCGTATGCTGCCGCGTCCTTCTTGGGATGAATGCAGTCCACGGGACACGCGTCGACGCACGCGGTGTCCTTGGTGCCGATGCAGGGTTCTGCGATTACGTAGGCCATTTCAATCTCTCCAAATAAAATGCGCCCAGGTATCGCCAGGAAGGCGCAATTAAGTTCTACGGAAACAAGAATTCTATCAGTAGCAGTACCGCATTTCCACGAAACCGACGGCCAGGCAGTGTCCTAATTTCGATTTCCACAATTGCTTAGTCCAACGGCTGTCGCCCCGCCCAGAAAATCACCCGATACAACAAGTAGACAAACCACGGCAGAGCGATAGCGATAGTCACCCAGCAATTGCGGAACGGCAGTGCTCCGAGTAGCAAAGCCGCTCGCCCGTAGCCGATGATTGTCACTGTGCGTGGATTCATGCGTTGATGCAGTCATGCGGGGAGTAGATTCTCTACTCCCCACACGCGTTCCGAAATCCCTGCAGCCATCGCGAGAGTGATTCTGAAGTGACGAATGTACCCTGCAAAAGTTGTACCGAGCAAAGTGTAAATCGAGGGCTTCGCTGAGCCTGCAAACCAGTTCAGTCCTTTTTTGACTGAGATGCCGAAAATAAATAGGGCAGATCGGGCGCATGGGCTGGCCGCCGCAACTTCTGATGGCGCTTTCTAACCCGCCCCTCATGCATCCTTCCATTACACTTCTTCACAACCCGCCATGAAGCGCCATGTCCTCATCTTCGGTCTTGTCGGCGGCCTCCTCATCGCCACCCTCCAATACACCGAATACCGCTTCGTCGTCATCGAGCACTCGGTCGAGCTCTACAGCGCCCTCGTCGCCATTCTCTTCGCCACCTTCGGCATCTGGCTCGGCCTCCGCATCACGCGCAGACGGGAGAGGATCGTGGTGAGAGAAGTCCTCGTCCCTGCTTCAGGCCCGGGCGCCGAGCCAGCTTCGCCTTTCGCTCCAAACATAGCTCAGCAGCAGAACCTCGGCATCACCGCCCGCGAGCTCGAAATCCTCACCCTCATCGCCCGCGGCCTCAGCAATCGCGAGATCGCCACTCAGCTCTTCGTCTCCGAGAACACCGTAAAGACCCACTGCTCCCGCGCCTTCGACAAGCTCGGAGCCGCGCGCCGCACCCAGGCCGTGCAGCGCGGCAAAGAACTCGGCCTGCTGCCCTGATCGCGTCACCCAAAAGCACGATTTCCGATACACTCCTGCAAAATCATGCAAAAGGATGACGACATCCGGCCCTGCCAGACCGCATCGTGACTCCATCCTCACTCACACCCAGGAGCCTGACATGAAGAAAACCGTCCTGACCTTCGGCCTCATCGCCGGCCTTATCATCTCCGTCCTCATGGGCGGCTCGCTGCTCCTCGCCGACAAGATCGGCTCCGGCCACAGCATGGTCCTCGGCTACACCATCATGGTGGCGTCGTTCCTGCTCATCTACTTCGGCATCCGCAGCTATCGCGACAACACCCTGGCCGGCCAAATCTCCTTCGGCCGCGCCTTCGCCTGCGGCATCCTCATCACTCTCATCACCACCGTCTGCTACGTCGCCATGTGGGAAGTTCTCTACTTCAACTTCATACCCCACTTCATGGACAGCTACTTCGCCGCACAAATCCGCATGGTGCAGTCCGCCGGCCTCGACTCCGCAACCACCGCCGCGCGGGTCGCCGCTATCCAGCACTCCCAGCAGCTCTACCAAAACCCCCTCGTCAACATGGCCTACACTTTCATGGAACCTCTGCCAGTGGGCCTCCTCATCACCTTGATCTCTGCAGCGCTCCTGCGCCGCAAAGCCCCCACGCCAAGCAGCTCCTCCGCAGACCCCGCCCTCGCCTAAGCCTGCACCGACGGTTCTCTCTCAAACTTTGCACAACCTGGATGCCCCACTCACGCGGCTCACCTTTGGCCTCGTGGGTGGGCCGCCACAGACCGCCATACTTGGCTGATACCGAGGGCCATATCATTCATATTATTGGGTTTAATAGCGGAGGCGCCAACGACTCGGAAGGTTGATTCGTATCCTGTTTCTCCTAACAGGCGACCATTGCGATCATGCTTCCACCATTTCTCTCTGTCCCGCCGGCGTGTATTCTGTGATGAATCCCGCCACCGCACTGGCAGCTACCGTGTACGGACTGGCGAGGTACATCTGGCCAGGTCCACTGCGGCCCGGGAAATTGCGGTTCTGGGCGCTGATTACGATCTGATCCGGCCGCGTTGAAACTCCCGGACCAGCGTTGATGCACGCGCCGCAACTTGGTTCAATCACCTTGGCTCCAGCTTTCCGGAAGATCTCCAGATAGCCCTTGCGGACACAGTACTCGCGTGTCTCCTGCGAACCAAACTGAATGTAGAACTCGACCGATGGTGAAACGCGTTTGCCTTCTCGCAAGGCGTCTTCGAGCACGGCGGCATACATATCCATGTCTTCGTTCTTCCCGGCAGTGCAGGTACCGCCATACGCGATCTCTACCGGCACTGGCGTGTTGAGGTCGCGAATGTATTTGCCATTGCCTGGATCGCCGGGAGTTGCCACCATCGGATAGATCTCGGACGCGTCCATCTCAATTACGTGCGCGTATTCGGCACCCCGATCGCTGGAAAGTCCGTCGATCAGTTTTGCGGCTTCGTCACGATTCATGCCGCGGCGTTCTGCAAGAAAGTCGGCCACCTTTTTGTCGGGCGCGACGATGCCGGTGAAACCTCCGATTTCGGCTGCCATGTTGCACATGGTTGCGCGCTCGTCGACACCGAGAGCTTCGATCGCTTCTCCGGAGTACTCCATCACCTTGGCGAGGGCTTTGCCACTGCGGATGTAATCCATCGCCAGCAGCTTGAGGATGTAGTCCTTCGCCGTGACATTCGGGCGGCGCCTGCCGCGCACGAATTGAAACGGGACAGGCCGGTCTCTTAGGTTGCCACTTCACTGATTTCTTATGGAGCCGTTCGCTTCGCACGGGCAGCGGCTCCTTTTTTGTGCCTGCTCGGTTCGGACCTGAGAAATTGGTGGAGCTGGCTCACTTCGGTAATGGCGCTTCAGCGCCTCAAATCAGATTGTTTCAGTCAGAGCGGGCGAGCGGGGTCTTCCGACCGACCCCAAAAAATCGAACACGATCTCTTCGTCACTGTGCCGAGATGAGGAGCTGAAGCTCAAAGACCAATAAAACAATTGGCCTGTCGGACGGCGGGCGCAAGAGTGCGCCTCTACCGGCTCTGGCAGCTCTCGCTCTTCTGGTGAAGCACTCCTCCTCGCCTGTGCGCTAGAATTTAACTGTGTCCAACCCGCTCCTTGCACGCGCAGTCCACAAACGTCCTACATCGGTAAAGCTCACCGGACGTATTCTCTTCCTCACCGAAGATCCCGAGCTGATCCGGCGGCAGCTTATAGGGGAGGATCTGCCGTGGGACACGCATCATGCGGCGAACAATCCCAAGCTTCGCGACGATATTTCGACCGACGAGATCACCCCGGCACACATCTGCTTCTTCTTTGACGAGACCCTCGGAGAGTTTCCATATACAGGCCTGAAGTGCGGCAATGAGCTGCCGATCAAACGCACCGACGTAAAGAAAGGCGGATTCATTGCCGCCGTGAGCGGCAAACGGCGCGGCAAAGGATCAAGCCGAGAGCAATCGCCTTACGCGGAGCTATCGGCGGGCATCAAGTTGGTGATCGCCGAGAACATCGAGCGCATTTACAAGCAGAACTGCCAGAACCTCGGCGTACTTACCTCCACCGACTTTGGTCTCATCGACAAGATTCGCAGTGGAGAGGAGATTGCGCTGGAGGTCTTCACGCGCGGCGAAGATGAGATCACGCGCCAGGTGATCGAATATGGTGGACTATTCCCGTTCAATGTCGCACGCATGCAGGGAAAGGTTTCTATTCCGGGAATAGACACCAAGTCGCGGCCGATGACAGTCACGGAAAAGATATTCGCCCGCCACATGATCGCGCCCGACGGCAAAGTCGGCATTCCCGCGGTGAAACCTGGCGACCCTGGATTCGCGCGCACCGATCTACGCTTCAGCCATGAGTACGTCACGCCCATGGCCGCGATCTTCTATGAGCACTTCGTCGGCAAAGACGCTCCGGTGAACGATCGTTCGAGCATCATATTTTTCCGCGACCACCTGACGTTCCTTGATGAAGTTCTCTCGGAAGAGAAAAAGAAGATGGGACTGCTCGACTTGGCCACGCAGCTCAAGGTCAAGCAGGAAACCTTCGCGAAATCGCAGGGCATCAAGCTCCACGGTGAACTCACCGATCGCAAGGGATCGGAAGGCATCTGCCATTCCATCGTTGCCGAAAGCTACGCGCTGCCCGGACAGTTGAATGTCGGTTCTGACTC
>Ga0207086_1220_pt1 | contig 10435 bp, 5 predicted proteins | sample Alteio_BWMinHeat_54_FD_153540 | JGI IMG/M metagenome (GOLD analysis project Ga0207086, IMG submission 153540) | Enriched cells from forest soil in Barre Woods Harvard Forest LTER site, Petersham, Massachusetts, United States -... | ecosystem: Environmental > Terrestrial > Soil > Temperate forest >... | reverse complement strand
GATTTGTTCAGGTGCATTACTGCTGGGTCGTGCCGGTCTTCTGGATGGATATGCCTGCACGACGCATTATTCGTCGTGCGCGGAATTGGCGACACTGGCTCCGAAAGCCAGAGTGCTGGAAAATCGGCTGTATGTCGAAGACCGCAATCGTTATACAAGCGCGGGGGTGACGGCGGGCATTGACCTGATGCTGCATCTTGTCAGCCAGCTTACGGATCATAGATGTGCCGCTGAGATTGCGCGGTATCTGGTGGTGTATCTGCGGCGTAGCGGGACCGATCCGCAACTGTCGCCGTGGTTGGAGGGGAGAAATCATGTTCATCCGGCGATACACCGCGTTCAGGATACGATTGCTGCTAATCCTTCGCAGGCGTGGACGTTGAAGACGCTGGCGAAGATTGCAGGATCGAGTCCGCGCCACTTGACACGGCTGTTCCACGACTATGCCGGCATGAGCATTCCCGACTATCGAAATCACCTGCGGGTTGCGCTGGCGCAGGAACTGTTAGCGCATACACGGCTCGACATGGAGCGGGTGGCGGAGCGCGCGGGCTTTGCATCGACGCGGCAACTGCGTCGTGCATGGGGCCGATTGCATGCGACTTCTCCACGGGAGGCGAGAAGCGCTTTCGATACGTGAAGCTTAAGGACAGCCGCCGGGACAGCCGTTGAGAAAATGGGTTGCGTGACGCCCGATGACCTGTTCGTGACAGTGATTTTTCCACCAATCGAGAGCTGCGTGACGATAATCTTCCAGCGCATCGACGTCGCGCGCATATTTCTTCAAAAGACCTGGCAATTCTTTCCAGTGGTCGATCTGGATGACCGGCGCTCCGTGTAAAAAGGGTTCGTCGGGGAGGCGGTTGGTAATGACAAGGCATCCAGCGCGCAGCCCTTCATAAAGCCTGAAGGTTTCAGCCATGGAGCCGCGCGGCGCGAGGCAGATGCGGCTGTTCATCATCTTTTGCGAATATGCGTTGAACTGAGCCGTGCGGCTGGCAATGTCGCCTACCCCGATATTATCAAGGTCGATGCGCCACTCCGGATCGCGCTCGATCCGCCGCAGAATGCGCCAGAGCTGTTTGCCAGCTTCTGCCTTCGATGTAGAAAGCCAATAACGATAGGTGGTTGGTGAGACTCTCGTTGCCAGCTCGCCGGCAAAGAATGAATCGAGAGGCCGCTCCTGCATTGGGATTTGCGGCAGCTCTTCCTGGCTGTGATAACCGAGAGGAATGGTAAAGATGCGCGGCGTGCCGTGCAGAGCGGCCGGCCATTCGGGATGCGGCGATTTTAATGCATGGCGGGAGCGGTGGTGTAGCGACAGGTCCCGAGCGTACTCAAAGGTGAGTACCGCATCGAGGCGGCTGAAGCCAGGATGCGGACGAAAGCCAAGGAAGGGTGCGGATGGCAGGTTGCGAATCACTCCGCGCACGTGAAGCGCATAGGCAGGGATTTTGCAGCGCTCCTCCTGCAGGAGAACCGCTACGACATGCGGACCGTATTCGGGTAGCTCATTTGGGTCTTTGGTCAGATAGAAATGTAGGCTGCGTTCTTGAATCTCCTGCTCTGCAGCAGCGAGCACGGCAAGCGGATAACGCCATTCGGCGAGGAGACTCTTGTCCCAGAGCGAACGATTTGGAAGTTCGAAGAGGGGGTAACCGGCGAGGGGCCAGGCAGCAAAATACCGGTGAGAACTGGGCATAGTTTTTTTACGATGCGCTATCGAGTATGTCCATGCAGAATCCGCACCCGCAGGTCAGGCGCTGTGGGAAGAAAGAGGAAGAGCCGCAACCCGTGAGCTATCAGCTGCGAGCATGTCACGAATTGCCTCCTCATACGCGCGGGCGCCTGCGCCACCGGTGATATAGAGAGCCGTCTGCCTACCTTTTGCCGCGATACTCTGGCGCTCATCCTCATTCTGATAAAGCCGCAGCAGCGCTTCGGCGATCTGCTCGTCGCTGCGCGCATCAATGATAATGCCGTCTTCGCCGTCGGTAATAAGCTCAGAAGCTCCGCAGTTGCGAGTGACAATGCAAGGCACACCGTTGGCCATGGCTTCAAAGAGAGCCATGCCGAAACCGTCATCTACACTGGAGAGCACGAAAGCGTCACAACGCTGGTAGAAGTCACTGATGTTCGGGACGTGGAGAACAATCTCTACGTTCGGCATCTCTTTAATCAGCTGCTCGAGGACGGGATGCTGCGAGAAATTGGCGCTGCTGCGAATAAGCAGTTTTGCATTGGGCAGCGCGAGCTTCTTCCATGCGCGCAACAGATACAGATAGCCCTTACGGCGGGGTTCGCCGCCGACGATGCCGACGGTGAATGTGTCGTTTCGCTTCTGATTCACTGTTTCAGGAATGTGGCAGCGCCCAATGAGTGGCGCTTTGACGATCTTGTCCTTCAAATGTCCATGGAAGGTGCGGGCCGAGTACTCAGACGGAACGAGAATGACGTCGGCTTCTTCGTACTCGCGCAGGATACGCTCACGGAACCATGTAGGAGACTCAGCAAAGGCAGTGCCGATCTTCGCTGACTCTTCACGAACTACATCCTGTTGGAAATCGAAATGCGGGCAGGCACGATCGAGGATATAGCGCGCACCCCTTCGCTTGGCCGCAATTCCTGAATACAAAGACAATGATGCCCACCCGATATAGGCGTCGGGTTTGCCGAGAAAGAGCGACACGCTCTTATCGAAGAAGGCCGCCTCGCGCAGGGTCCCGGCATATCTGCGGCGGGAGAGACGCGAGACGATTTCCATAGGAGCGGGAATAAGGCGAGTGCGAACATCCTTCGCCAGCCCCTTGAAGAACCTCCGGGGAGCGGCGCTGTATAAAGTCACAGTATGGGAGTCTCGGATGAGCGTATTCGCAAGGAGGACAGAATGAAATGGCCGAAGGACGGAAATCATTACATTCATAAGACGATTTTAACATGCGGTATTACCGCAACTCGATTAGATTGACTAAAACCGGTTTATCAGCCGCGATGGCGCGTCCACTTTTAAATAAAAAATCCACCTGTAACTTTCTCGTGATGACACCCGAATACCCCGCGCTCGCGGAGCGGGACAGCATACACACGAGAATTGCTCTTGAGGCAAAGATCGTATGAGTCGCTGTTCAATCGCACCTGAAGCCGAACGAACTTTCGTGAATGGTCTCCTGCGAGCAGTCTTGCGGGTAAACCTCCGCGTTATCCGCTGTTCTGATGAAGGCCGCGCAAGAGCGCTGTCCTCATCTTCGTGTTCGGTTGCTATTCGGTTACGGAGACCGTTTTTTCCAGCTTAATGTCGTCAGATGAGGAGCTGATCTTTATCTGCATTTTGTCCGGCTCTACGACGAATTGGTTCGATGCCTCATTCCAGTAGGTCAATGCCCGTGCTTTTAAGGGCATCGTTACTGTTTTGGTTTCGCCCGGCTGAAGTGTGACGCGGCTGAAACCCTTCAGCTCTTCTGCAGGGCGGCTGACAGCGGAACCCATGTGCGTCACATAGAGTTGGACAACTTCGTCGCCTGCACGACTTCCCGTATTCTTAATATCGACAGATACAGTCAATTCGTCTTTACTGTTTAACCTGTCAGAGCTCAACTTCAGATTGCTGTAGCTGAACGTCGTATAGCTGAGCCCGTAGCCGAAGGCATAGAGTGGCTTGGCCTTCAAATACATGTACGTGCGACCGTGGCGGATGTCGTAGTCCATCATTGCCGGAAGCTGATCCATAGATGCAACCCAGGTCTGCGTGAGACGGCCTGCCGGATTGTAGTCGCCAAACAATACATCTGCGAGGCCAGTGCCTTCCTCTTCGCTGTTGTGCGTCATTTCTACGATGGCGGGGATGTTCTCCTGCGTCCAGGTTGTGATGAATGGAAAGCTGGCATTGAGCACGACAATGGTATGCGGATTGGCAGCGAAAACGGCCTTTGCGATCTGTTCCTGTTCCAACATAAGCGATTTACGGTCGATCGCCTCTTTGCCGTCGCTGGGCAGAGGGCATTTTGCCCATCCCGCATTGCAGGTAGGGTGATTACCGATGACGACAATCGCTACATCTGATTTCCTTGCGAGGGCAGAAGCCTCATTTGTATCGTTGCCAGTCGCAAATTGCACATTCATGCTGCGTCCAGCGCGGTTGCGAATGCCTTCGAGAGGGCTGATCGCATAGGGCGGTGTGCCGCTGTACCAGTCGAGCGCGACAGTATCCGCGTACGGCCCGATGACTGCGATGGACTTGAGCTTCGACGCGTCGAGAGGCAGCGTATTATGGTCATTCTTGAGCAGGACAATGGATTCGTCCGTCACCTTGCGCGCGAGCGCCTTGTGCTCGGTCCAGTTCCACGGATCGCCTTTTGCAAGATCGTTGATTCCAATCATCGAGTAGGGAACCATCGCATGCGGGTCGAGCATGCCGAGTTTGATCATGACTCGATAGACGCCGCGCAGGTTCTGGTCGATATCCTGTTCGGTGATGAGCTTTTGCGCCAGTGCGTCGTGGACAGGCTGTTTGTAGTTGTCGAGAAATTGATTGATACCGGCATGAATCGCTGCGGCAGCCGCTTCGGGCATGGTCTGTGAATAGTGATGATGCGTGACCATGTTCGTGAGGGCGCCAGCGTCGGTGCAGATGATACCTTTGAAGCCCCATTCCTTCATGACGACATTCTTGAGCACAGGCTGGGCCGTCATCGGAATGTGATTCCACGCATTGTAGGAGGTCATAAAAGCGTCGGAACCGCCCAGTTCGATGCCCATGCGGAAGGGAACGGAGTAGTACTCATGAAAGAGACGCGTGTCGAAGTCGGAAGAAGAACCGTCGCGGTTGTCTTCGTTGCTATTCGCCAGGAAGTGTTTCATCAGCGAGGCCGTCATCCAATAATGCGGGTCGTCTCCTTGCAGACCTTTTGCAAAGGCCACAGCCATGGTTCCAACGAGAAAAGGGTCTTCGCCGTATGATTCCTCACTGCGCCCCCAGCGAGGATCGCGGCTGAGATCGGCGTTTGGTGCGCGTACCACCAGGCCCCCGCGATGATATTTTCCATCGGCATAGCGCGTCTCATAGGCTTCCACGGCTGCGGCTTTCTGAATGAGGGCCGGATCCCAAGTCTGACCGAGTCCACGCGACTGAGGAAACTGCGTAGTCGGAATGACCGGCTTGCCTCGCCCCTCCCATCCGCCTGGGCCGCCTAAGGCCAGGCCGTGCAGGCCCTCGACATGACCGGTGCCGACAACTCCAAGGCGCGGCACACTTGGGTCCGTACTGAGTGCGCTGATTTTCTCTGCGATGGTCATGCGGGAGAGCAGATCGGTGATGCGCTGGTCTGCGGAGAGCGAGGGGTCCTGGAAGGGGAATGATTGCTGAGCGAGAGAAGGCAATTTGGCAGCGAAACAAGTTACCAACAGGAGAACATAGAAGCTTTTTCTCATTTTTATCTTTGCAGTGCCGACTTGTTATGGTGTCAATAAATATACCAATAAATCGATTTATTAACATTGGCCGCAATGTATGAGATCACTGCCGCGACTGTCAAGGGACAGGCGTCGTCAAAACCAGTCGACTTTACGCAAGATTGAGATTGCGGCGATCTCACGCCGGTTTTCAGACGAGGGGCAGGAGACAAATCTGGAAGGAGAAGTGTCTCAGTTTGAAACGCTTTTGTCGGAGCACTGCACTATTCCGCAAACGCAGCGGTGCGAAGATATTTTTGTGCCGCTGTGACCGCTCATGCGATTTAGGGTAAACCCGAGCGCTGTGCGCCTTTTCTGATTGACTCGCGGAATACCCTTTAGTACCATTCGACTGCTTTTATTCATATTTTTTGCACGGTTTTCTCTTTTGGCCCTTGCCAGTTAGGGGCCCTTCCGTAACAGAAGTATAACGACTTACTTCATGCGGTTTTTATGCCTTTGTTTTCTAAAGAATCGGTCCTTCGCCTTTCGTTGCGGCCTCGCCGGCTGTTCGCCTCCATTGCAGTTTCGCTCTTGCTTACCGGCAGCATTTTGGGACAGGCGAAAGATGTTGCCGGCCCGCAGAGCGCGGAGAAAGGTTCGCACCTGATCTCAGGTGTCCCTCTGGCTTTTGAAGAGAATGACGGCCAGCTTCCGTCCGAATTTTCCTTCCTGGGTCGGACGCAGGACTATTCTGTAGCGATTGCGCGTGACCGCCTGAAATTTGTGCTGCCGGGCGGCTCGGCTGACTCCGCAATCGACGTACGCTTTGCCGGAAGTCGCGGCGGCTCGCCGGTGCCTCTGTCCGGCGTGGCGTATCGCAGTAATTACTTTATCGGGGCCGACCCGTCGCAATGGCACCAGGGCGTAGCGAACTTCTCTCGCGTCGGCGTTCGTCAGATATATCCGGGCATCGACACGGAATTCTATGAAAAGAGCGGCCAACTGGAGCATGACTTCATCGTCGCTCCCGGGAACGATGCTGGCAGTATTCGTCTCGATTTGATCAGCACGCAGCGGGCCACGCTGACGGGCAATGGCGATATCGTCATCCCTGCAAAAGAAGGCGAACTGCGCTTCCGCAAGCCTTCGGCATTCCAGTTCAACGCGGATGGAAAGCGCGTCGAGGTGGCCACCGATTACCTGCTGACCGGAAATACCCTTCGCTTCCGGCTGGGAGCGTACGACAAGAGTCGGACGCTGGTGATCGATCCGGTCATCCTCTTCGCGACCTATCTCTCTGGCAGTGCGGGATCGACATCGGCGCAATTGGCGACGGATGGAAGCGGGACGCTCTTTACTGTCGGCACCACGACTTCGGTAAATGGATTTCCACCTCTTCCCGGAAGCGGCACACCTACAAACAGTTCCGGGGCCGGCAGCAGCGTATTTATTGCCGCCCTCACCACTTCACAGCTCGGTTCTGCGCTCAAGTGGATTACGTTTCTTGGTAACGCGGGCGCTTCAACAGCGTCAAGCATTGCCTACTCGACTTTTCAAAGCGGCACGCTCTACGTCGGCGGCCAGACGAGCGCGGCAGGCTTTCCAGGAGCGGGAGCCGTCGGCAGTTTTGGGGGAGCATTCCCATCCGGCTTCGGCTCTACGACCGGTTTTGTGACCAGCTTAAACGCAGGGACGGGCGGCACGCCGAATTCTACCTATATTAGTAGCAGCGGCCACAGCTCCACTATTACCGACACAACAAGCGTCACCGGGCTTGCGGCAGACATAGGCGGCGATGTCTACATTTCCGGCTATGGTAAGGGCTCAGGTTTTACGTTGAATGCGTCTCTGGGCGGCTTTGTGCCTACGGCCAGTGGATTGAACAATGCTTTTGTGCTGGAGCTGGATTCCAGCCTAGATACATCCACCAAACTGGTGACGTATCTGCAGGGCACGGAAGCGGCAGACTACAAAGCAACCGCCCTGCAGGTAGGCGGGCTCGGCCGGATTTATGTTGCCGGAACCGTTGGCGGCGTTACGAGTCCGCAATTCCCCTCAGCGAAATCTTTCTCTGCAACCACTCCTTTTTATACAGTAGGAAACGATTTTTCTGCCTGCAATAGCGTGGATACCAGCACCCGCGTATTTCTTGCACAGATCCTGCCCGGGAACTCGACCACTCACAGCACCCTGGGATTTTCTCTTTTTACCTGTGGGACCAATGGCGCTTCGGATTCAGAAACGGCAACCGGGGTAGCGCTTGGCGCGAGCGGCATCTATCTGGTGGGAGAGACTGGATCGCCGGACCTGGTCGCGTCAGTTAATTACTCTCTCCCATCCTTCGCCGCCGGTACGAATTCTGAGTTAGCGACTTTCAGTGGTGGGCTACAACCCACTTTTGCCGGAACGCAAGACGGATATGTGATCAAAGTGCCTGTTTCCGGATCGCCGCTGGTCGCGGCTGAGCCCTCGGCCTTCACCTATCTCGGCGGAGCTGCGAGTTCGACGCTGAATGCAGTCGCTATCGATGACGCAAATCATTTGCTGCAACTGGCCGGAGAAACCAACTCTTCGCGTGCGTCGATGCCGGGCTTTGGTGCGTTGGGGCTACCGTCGGGCATGGTCCCTTCGGGGGACAGTCCGCGTGCCTTACTTTATACATTGGATGACAGCGCGGCTCCTTTTCTGTCGACGGTAAAGTCGATCAGTTACCTGGGCAACACTGCGACCAACGGCAACGCATTCAGCGTGCTGCCCGATGGATCTGCCGGAGCGTATGTTCTTGCGCAGGACACTCCGACCACCACCAGTGTCAGCTTTTCGTCATCCGATGCGATCGGCGTCGCGGCGGCCGGGCAGCCAAATGCCTATATTGCCGATATCCAAGGTACAGCTCCTGTCAATACCACCCCTGCAGGGCTGACATTTACGGTCCCCACTACCAGCCCGGAAGTCGATGGTGTTCCTTGCTCAAGCGAGGTGGCGTGCGAGATTGGTTTTAACAGCTCCAGTGATTTCTCCACTGTCCTTTACACCTGGGATCTGAATTTATCGGCAGGGCCCGCAGACAATGTAGTCCTGAACTTTCCTCAACAGGCCGCTTTCACAGCTGCCGGCTCGCCTGCCTACACAATTCAGGCAGACACTGGTTCCACCCCTCTTAGCTGCGTTTCTAGACAGGGCGGCAACGGGACGACCTGCACATTTCCAGCAACATTGAGCCCGGGTTCGCACACCGTCACGCTTCAGGCCACGACTGGCTCCGGTGCAACAAGTCTGGTTGGCTCGGCAATTTCATTCGATGGGAATGTGGCGGATGCGGAAGGAGAGTACGTGGATATGCCGCAGACTGCCGTCACCGTGGCTAACCCCGTATCGCTCTCGTTTCAGTTCACGCAAAGCCAGAGCACGATCGACGCCGCCAATGGCACCGGTGACTTAGGTGGAACAGGTCATACGACGCTGGTGACGTACACGGCGACGGTGACGAATACGAGTCAGAACGACTCGCCCAACACCACCTTAAAAATCACCTTGCCGGCAACGGCTGCCTTCCATATCCACAGTCTGACCGCTACGCTCAATGGCGCTCCTGTTGCATCGGGCTGCCAGGGAGATGGGACGGGCTGTACGAAGGTGGATGTACCCAAAGGCGAAACGCTCGTATACACCATCGTCGCCCAGTATCTTGCTGCTAATTTAAGTGCCACCACGGCTGGCACCTATAACGAAGCACTATCGGCCACGGTCCAGGCACTGCCTTTCACGACCAACAACCAACCGCAGACGCAGAGTTTTAATACCATGGTGAACGGATACGCGGCGCTTACGGTCAGCGTACAGGCTCCGACGTATCCGAGCGGTCAGACTGCTTTCAATCTCAACTCCGGTCCGTTGACTTATACAGTCACAGTTACAAATGCAGGTCCGAATGCCTCCGGAGCATTCTCTCTGACGAACACGCTGCCGACGGGATTCAGCCCCACCTCTGCCGTGTGTGCACCAACGAATGCTGCGGTGAGTAACTGCGACGCAACGGGCGGCACGGGATTGTCAATGAGTTCGATGAATTCCGGCGGGACCGTGGTCTATACCATCAATGGCTCTTTTCCGGACAACGGCACTGCACCCGATGCTGTTCCTCAGAACGCGCCCAATGCTATGGTCAAGGACACGGCAACGCTCAGTACGCCGGTGGGTACGTTTGATCCCAATTCGCTGACCGCGGTATCGAACTCAGTGGTCGTGCAGCGCTCGGTTCACCTTAAGCTGAGTCTCACCACATTGCCCACGAACGGGGCCACCGGCCCTCTCTATACGCAGCCAGCCTACAATCTTGGCGCGGCCATCAGCTATGTTTATACGATTCAGAACACAGGTCCGAATATTGCAGTCGCGGTTCCGCTGAACAGCGCGATCACGCTGGTTACGCCAGTCGGATATACGCCACCGACGAATTTCGTGACTGTTACGACGCCAACCGGCACGTTGATGTGCACGACGAATTACACGTCCTGTACTGTTTCTTCCGTACCGGCAAATGCGAGCAGCACGCTCACGTTCACTGTGAAGTATCCGGATATTGCGCCGGCTGCGAATGTCAACATCGCTCCGCCTGTAATTTCCGCTGTGCCGACGAACGCATCCACGGCAGCTTATAAGGACTCGGCGACCACCCTTACTCCCACTTCGACCCCCCTTATGCCCTATTCCAATGCGGTGGACAGCAATCCGAGTGGAACGATTGCAGGCGACAATTCAACATTTTCCTCCGTCAATATCTATCGCACCGTGCATCTGAAGCTCGCTCTTGCCAATAGCGGAGCCAATGCAACGGGAAGCAGTTATGTTCAACCTGCCTACAATCTGGGCACGAATGTCAGCTACGCATACACCATTCAAAACAGCGGACCAAATATCGCACTGAACGTGCCGCTGAACAGCCTGCTTTTGCCGCCGAGCGGATACACCCCGCCTGCAGGGTCGTTTACGGTCACTACGCCGACGATGGGCGTCAACTGCACGTCCGGCTACACGGTGTGCG
>Ga0207086_1219_pt1 | contig 10436 bp, 11 predicted proteins | sample Alteio_BWMinHeat_54_FD_153540 | JGI IMG/M metagenome (GOLD analysis project Ga0207086, IMG submission 153540) | Enriched cells from forest soil in Barre Woods Harvard Forest LTER site, Petersham, Massachusetts, United States -... | ecosystem: Environmental > Terrestrial > Soil > Temperate forest >... | reverse complement strand
CGAAACGCTGCCGCTGGAATCGGTGAATGACGTTTTTGCGCGGCTGCGGACGGGAAAGGTGAACGGACGCGTGGTCCTCGGAATCGGGGAGCAGGCGCTTGCGAGAAAAGGAAAGAAGTTTACTACGGCGGCGTGAAAATACTTTTGTTTGCGCGAAACCTGGGTCCAGTTGTTGGGGACATGAATGGAAGCCACGTTCAGAAGTGAGCGTGGCTCTTTTCGTGTCTCGACGGAGCGGGTAGTCTTGCCCGCTTTTACCCTAGTACTAGAAGCCATCTCATAAATCCTCAAGAGTCGGACGCCAGCGTGCCGCAGAGCCGGAAGACCGCGTCTTTTCTTGACTCTGGGCGGCGTGGCTGAAGTCTGTGCGGGAGAACTCGGGCGTCCCTCCGTGACTGGAATCATTTCTTCCACTTTTCCCAGCGCTGCCGCGCTGGGCTAAGCTGGTTCGTCCCTCGGGACTGGATTCTCGGGCATTTGCATTGCACTGCATCGCCTGAAACCCAGTTTTCACGCACCCACTGAAGCCGCGCCCTTTCAAAGCGATTTATGAGATAGCTTCTAGATGGCGACGCCGCCGCGACAACCCCCAAAATTAAGATCAAAGGCGGCGGACAGGAGTGTCCGCCCTACACTAGTTGCTTGACGTATTCGAGCAGGGGCATGCCGAAGAAATCTTTGATGGTTCCGGAGCGTTGGTATCCGTGTTTCTCGTAGAACTTGATGGCGGGTTCGAGGGGCAAGGTGGTGGCCAGAGTGATTCGCTTGCAGCCCTGGGAACGCAGAAAGGTTTCGATTGCGGCCAGCAGTTTTGCGGCAACGCCTGAACCTTGCCACTCCGGAAGAACTGCCATTCCGCGCAGGTGGCCTTCGCCGGCATGCTGCGTAGCCGAGATGGTCCCCACTATATTTCCGTTCGCCGTGGCTACCAGAACGTGCATCTGCTGCAGACGGAGGTGCACGGTTTCTTCGCTCAGAACAGTGTCGGCAAAAGCCGCTGGTGAATATTGCGCGCGATAAGGGGCGAAGGCGGTTGCCAGGCATTTCAGGACGGCGTCGGCGTCGGAGGGAGCGGCGGGGCGAATTGCGATGGCGGGTGTCGAATCCATGTTCGAGTACTGAGTTTACTGCATCGAAAACGGAGTTGACGGTTGGCCAAGACGGGAGCGCGATACCTGGCGGATGAAAGTTCAGTGGCGGAGGGCATCCGTTACCTTCGATATCTTGGTCGAATTGCGGGCGTGGGATAGTCTGCAAGCAGAGAGCCCCGAGGAACCGCTTCCATGAGATTTGCAAGCCAGCATGATCCCGCTAAAGAAGGTGCAACCGTTCACAGCGCAGGTTCAGGAACCGAATTTGATGATGGTGCAAGCCGTGCCGAGAATCGGCATTGGAAGCGAGCGGCGATCGGTGCAGGGGTGATCCTGATTGCGGCGTTGTTGTGCTCGGCCGGCATGGCGCAGAGTTCGCTGCCCTTTGAGGTGTCGAACCCGAAGCACCAGAAGTTGCCTGTGGAGGAAGCGGGGAAAATTTATATCTCGGCGTGCGCACTGGCGGCACGGGCGGTGCGGCCGGAAAGGCCGCCCCATCTGCGACCGAAGTTCACTCTAGTGCTGGGGGCAGCGGACGATCAGATGGTTCGGGAGGAAGCGGCGTCGGAGATTCATTTGAAGGTGTGGAATCCGGCCAATTTTGCCCAAGCTGTGGTGATGCTGGCGACGCGGGAAATCCTGAAGAACGAAGACGTGCAGGACATTGTTCGCACTGCGGTGATCTCCGCGCGGGCCAGCGTTTCGGTAAGCGACCTGAGGCAAGGGCGATAGCTGGGCTGGCATTCATCGATGAGAAATGAAAGGCCACGTTCTCGAATGAGCGTGGCCTTTCCTGGTTAATGGACTTCGGTTATGGTTGTGCCGGCTGGGGCGGCGGTTTCGGCGGCGACTTCGGGGACGGTCTTCTTCGGAAGGACGACAGGCTGGATCTTTACCGTGGAGAGGATCCAATTCAGTTGGCGGAAGACTTCGTTGCGATTTACCGGCTTGACCGCGGGTTTGATTTCATCCGGCGTGGCTTGGGCGGCGGTTTCCAGGCCCAGGGCGAATTCATAGCAGCTTCCGTTCTGGAAGACGTGATAGTACTTCACATCGGCTTGCCTGTTTTCTTCTCCGGCGAAGCCTTCCACAGCCTGAAACTCGGTGGCTCCGACTTTTGTTTTCGATGACACGACTGGATCGGTTGCATCCGTCGTTTCTGGAAACGCGAATTGCTGGCATTGCTCGGCGGTCAGTTTGGGATTCACGCTGACGTTGAAGAAGGCTGCGTTGAAGTCGGTGCCGGTATAGAGTTTGCGAGGTAACTCTACGGCGCTGATAGTGTCGCCACCGGGGTGGATGAAGTTGGTTTCCAGCGGTCCGAGGCCATCCAGTTCAAGATTCGCTTGCTCGCCTTCCTTCAGGCTTCCATATGTGGGATAGCGGAAGGAGACTCCGTACGTGGGATTGGTGTAGGTGGAAGCTGCAAGCTTTCGCTGACGGGGCTTCTTTTTAGCGGGCGGCTGGCTGGCCGTGGATGCTGAAATGGGGGTGGCTGATATTGGCGGGGGCAGTTGGGCGGCCACGGACTGATTTGGTGCGGCGATGGCTGCGGTTTTGTTGGACTCCTTCGAGCAGCCGCTTTCCAACACGAAGACTCCCAGAAAAGCGGCCGCGATCAGCGAGCCGATGAGCGTGGCAGTTTTTTGCCTGCCGGCGGGTTTCTTTGTGTTTGGACACTGTGCTGCTGACGATTGGTTGAGTGTTTTTCCCTGTGGTTTTGTTTCTGGCTTTCCTGATAATCCGAGTTGTGTGAAATGCGCCATAGTGGCCTCCGGTGCTGGTTTTCCCAGTCGGGACCTGTAGAAGCAAGCTCGCAGCCATTGGGAAATGAGTTGATTTCACGAGGGTTAGAGGAAGGCTGATTCAGAAAAAATGTGGGCCGCGAGAGACGTTGTGGGGAATGGCACACAACCGTCAGGCTCGCACCCTCCAGAGCTTGATGGGTCGGAAGAAGTTTTTCAGCAGCCTGCTAAAACCCCGATTCTCAAGAACGAGCCTTTCCCAGCGCTGCCGCGCTGGGCTAAGCTGGTTCGTCCCTTCCGGGACTGGATTCTCGGCAATTAAGTTCCACTGCATCGCCTGAAACCCAGTTCTCACGCACACACTGAAGCCGCGCCCATTCGAATCGACTTCATAAACGAACTTCTCACTCAGGACGCTAGAAGAGCGCGGTCGGCCGCCGCTTCCAGTTCTTGCCTTTTTCCTTGGCGATATTTTCTATGTCGTTCACGTAGGCGCCGGTCTGGGTCAGGATATGGTGCAGATCGTTGCCGACGCTGATGAAGGTGAATCCTTTTTCCAGGAACTCGCCCACGCGAGCGGTGCCGAAGAGGAAGATGCCGAGAATGACTTTGTTCTTGCGGGCGTGCTCGATGAGCTTCTCAGTGGCCGCTCCCAGTTCTGGCGAGGTATACATGTGGGGAAACTCATATTTTTCGTAGAGACCCATGGACATGCACAGATCGTTCTGGCCGAGGAAGAGGATATCGACGCCGGGGACGGCGGCGATCTCGGCGATGTTCTTGATGCACGATGCCGTTTCCACCTGGAGCGCGACTATGAGGTTGGTGTTGGCGTTGCCGGCGTAGCCGAGCAGGCCGGCTTTGTTCATACTGCGCTGCGGAAAGTAGACCGAGCGCGTGCCAGTGGTGGGATATTTGTTGCAACTCACAGCCTGGCGCGCTTCTTCGGCGGTGTTGATGTAGGGCACGAGCACGCCGTCGGCACCCAGGTCGAGGGCCTGCTGGATTCCGGGGCGGTCGTCGTATCCGCCGACGCGGACCATGGACTTGGCTCCGCCGTTAGAGATGCCGGATAGCATCGCGGAAAGTTTCTCGTAGCCCATGGGGCCGTGCTGGGTGTCGACCAGCAGCCAGTCGTAGCCGCTGTGGGCCAGTTGTTCGGCTACCGTGGGGCTGTGGGCGTTGAGGAAAAGGCCCATCTTCGGATTGCCTTCGCGCAGTTGCTTTTTGAAATCGGCGCCACTGAGGGCGGCATCGGACATGGAAAATTCCTCCTTCGAGCGAATGAAAGTTCTTTAGTTTAACCTACGCGGCCCCACTTGCCGGAGGTGGAAGAGTTCTTTTTCTTTTAGAGTTGTGACCCAGGGACAGATGGGGCGAGCTACTCGAACTGCTTTCGAAAGCTGGCCAGTTGTTGTTTCAGTTCGGCGACCTCTTTTCTAAGATCGGATACTTCGTTCTCCAGATGATTTATTCGGTTGGCGTCGGTTGAGTTGCTGCTACTAACCGACGCGGGCGCCCGCGCCACATCACCTGCGTCCTCCACATCGCCTGCGAGCAGGTGCTTGTAGCGGGATTCTTTGGTTCCGGGTTGTCTGGGAAGGATCCTGGCCAGCGGGGGGTCGCGCTGCATCAGGCGCTGCAGGCCGGATTGGACCTCGGTCAGGTCTTCGAAGCGATGCATACGCTCGGTGCGGCCGCGGAGTTCGCCGGGGGTTTGGGGGCCTCGCAGCAGCAGCACGCAGAGGATGGCGGTCTCGCCGCGAGTGAAGTTGAAGGCTTCCTGCAGGCGGTGCTCGTACTTGGTGACGCGGCTGTCGGCGCTGCTGGTGGGTCCGGCGAGACGTTTTTCCTGAAGCGTGTTCAACGCTTGCCGCACCGTGTCTTCGTCCAGGTTCATCACTGGATCGCGGTTGTTTTTCTGATTGCAGGCGTTGACTAGCGCGTTTAGCGAAAGGGGATAGTAGTCAGGCGTGGTCACGTCTTTTTCTATGAGGGCGCCGAGCACTCGGGTTTCGACTTCGTTGAGCAGTATGTTCATCGCGTGACCCCGCTTTAACTGCGGCTTTGAAAAGATTCTGATTAAATAGGAATTCTAAATGAGCTTCCTTCGTGTACCTTCGTGTCCTTTGTGGTTCCAGCATTTGAACTTCATCAACACAAAGGACACAAAGGAAAAAGTCAACAGACCCGCGGGGCGGGCGCTCCCGAATAAAACTCTTTAATCTACTGCATAAGCTTTTTTGATTGGCAGGGGGACGGGCTCCACGATACCCTTACCAAGTTGTGATCGTCCCCCGAAACTTGTCTGAGTACTTGCGCAAAACCTAAAGGAGATCGATGCCGACCGAACTGCGAAATTTCCTGGCCATTCCATACGACGAACTGGAAGAGATGAATTTGGGCGCGAAAGAGCAACGCCGGAATCGTGTGGCCACTCACAAGATTCAGGAGGAGCGCCTCAAATACCTGACCGGCGAAAAACGGATCAAGGCCGTGACCGTGCTGTTCAGCGACCTGGAAGGCCGCCTGCACATGCTGGATTACGACAAGAAGTTTCTGCTCAAGAGCTGGGACAACCTAACTTTTGACGGGTCTTCGATTCGGGGTTTCACGGCGCAGCGGGAAAGCGATCTTCGCCTCGGCATTGACTGGAGCGCCTTTTACTGGGGGCCGGCGGACGTGTTCGGGCCGGGCAAGGTGCTGGTGTTCGGGGACGTGATCGATAAGGGTGGCACACCCTACAGCGCCGACATTCGCGGAATTCTCAAAACCTACGCCGAAGTGCTGCACAAGAAGCATGGTTACACCCTGAATGCGGCCAACGAGATTGAAGGCTTTCTGTTCCAGGGGCCGGACGCGGAGCGGCGCTATCACGAAACCGGGAAGTTCGAGTATGTCAACACCGGTGGCTACTATCATTCGCTGCCCGGCGATGTATTGCGCACCTTCATCGATACTACCGCGGAAGTGCAGCGCGCGATGGGTTTCCAGAACGAAAAAGATCATCCTGAAGTAGCGCCCTCGCAGTTCGAGATCAACTACAGTTACGGGGAAGTAGTTGCGGCGGCCGATCAGATTCAATTGTACAAACTGATTTGCCGCCAGGTGGCGACCCGGATGGGTTGCACCGCTTCTTTTTTGCCCAAGCCGGTGGTGGGCGTGAATGGCAGCGGGATGCACACCAATGTTTCGATCAGTGAAAACGGAAAGAATTTGTTCTGGGATGCAAAGGGCGAGGAGAAACTCAGCAAGATGGGGTGGGAGTTTATTGATCGCATTCTCACCCACGGGAATGATCTTTGCCTGCTGCTGAATGCCAGTGTCAACGCTTATCGGCGGCTGGACCCGCACTTTGAGGCGCCGAACCAGATCAAGGCTTCGCCTACGGATCGCGGCTCCATGATTCGGATTCCGATCGGCAACGAGAAGAGCATGCGCGTGGAAGTCCGTTCGGTTTCCCCGGACGCGAATCCCTACCTGGTGATGTTGTCGATCTTCAAAACGGGTCTGGATGGCGACACGGCGAAGATCAAGAACCTGCGGCAGGCGCAGCGCTACTTGCCGGACAACATCTATGACGCGCTCGCAAATTTCCGCAACGCCGAGTGGACTACGAAACTGCTGGGCGAGGATGTGAAGGCTCGCTATGCCGATTTGAAGCAGGCCTCGGCGGATCGTTGTCCGCGGTTGCTGGGGACTTTCGTGAAGGCTCCGGAAGTGCAGTATCACCACGATGTTTACAATCAGTTTTTGTGGAATTTGTTTTAAGGATTTGTGAGGCAGGAAGGTATTTGAGATAATAGGTGGCGGGCCGGATTGAACAATCAATCCGGCCTGTCTCTTTGTGGCCGAAAATCCAGGCTCGCGCTTCAATAGCGCGGGCCATTTCTTTTTAGAGGATGTAACCATGTCGGAATTTCAAGGCAAGCGCGTCACTCACGAATACACCCAGAACAATGTGGCTCCGCCGGAGAAGGTCTTTCCGCTGCTGTGTCCGGTGCGCGAGGCGGATTGGGTTCCGGGATGGCAGTATCGTCTGATTTTCTCGGAATCCGGCGTGGCTGAATACGGATGCGTCTTCATCACGCCCAACGAAGACGGCTCTGAGACTACCTGGATTGTTACTGACTACGACCCCGCATCCTTCCGGATTGCGTTTGCCTGGGTGAATCCCGGAGGTGTGGCGGCGCAGATCAGGATCAGTCTTAGCAGAAGCACGGAAGCGCCGGGCCACACCAGCGCGGTCGTCCGATATACCTTCACCGGGTTGTCAATCGAGGGGAATCGGGAAGTCGAACGTTACGATCAAGAATGGTTCCGGCACAAAATGCAAAGCTGGGAGGCGGCGATCAATTATTATCTGCTGACCGGGAAGCGGATCGATGCGGGCGGGTGGGAGTGAGCGGCCCTTGCAAAGATGGCGCGGAACCTGAATCGTCTTTCAAAAACGGAAACTGACTACGGAGCGACCGCGTGCCGAGGTACAGCCTTCCGTTACTTCCACCGGAGCGGGCAAACTGTTAAGTTCGCACTATGGCCACCGAGATCATTGCTAACCTGTCGCCAACCTACTTGAGCAAACGCCGCTCGGTCCGCTACAAGCTCGACGTCCCGCTCCGGGTTATCGTCCAAAAAAAGGAAACGACTCTGGTAAGAGACGGACGTGGCACAGAGCTTAGTGAATGCGGAATGTGCGTAATGGCGGGTGTGGAACTGGGGGTTGGAGAAGAACTCGAAATTGAGTTTACCCTGCCTTATTCGGGTGAACCCATTCGAGTTTCAGGGGCAGTGCGCAACCGAACTGGCTATCGTTACGGATGCGAGTTCATTCCGGACGGTCAGGGAGAACAGAACGACGTTACGCGCTTACGCGAGGTCTTGCAGACCTACGCTGGAGGGAAGTCTTGGTGAGTCGCGGGCCACGTACCGCAAGACTCATTGAAAGCTGACGGACGCGGCTGTCATAATCAACTGTTGACGGAGCGTGTTTCCTGGCTACAACCTCACTGACCACAAACTTGGAAGAGCGGTGGATGCCTGCGTCGGTTCTCTGCCTGCGCGACTATAGCCTGAACAAGTTTCTGCATGATTTGATTGCGGGTGTGACTGTGGGCCTGGTCGCATTGCCGCTGGCCATGGCCTTTGCGATCGCGTCCGGGCTCACGCCACAGGCAGGAATCTATTGCGCGGTGGTGACCGGGTTCCTGATTTCCGCCTTGGGAGGATCGAAGACGCAGATTGGTGGTCCTACCGGCGCATTTGTTGTGGTGGTGGCGGGAATTGTCGCCGTGCATGGCGTGGATGGACTGTTTATGTGCACGGTGATGGCGGGCGTGCTGCTCATCATTCTCGGGGTGACGGGCATGGGCACGGCGGTGAAGTTCATTCCACGGCCCATCGTGATTGGGTTCACCAATGGAATCGCAGTTCTGATTGCGAGTACTCAGATCAAAGATTTCTTTGGATTGACCATCAGCAAAGTTCCGGGAGAGTTCTGTCTGCGCATGGAAACCATCGCAGCCAATTTTCATACTTTGTCTTATGGGGCAACGGTTCTCGGAACCGGTACCCTGGTGACGCTGCTGGTATGCCGCGCGCTCTCGAACCGCATTCCTGGACCTATCGTTGCCATGGTCGCGGGCACGGTCGCGGTGGTCGCGCTTAAGCTGCCGGTCGAAACTATTGGAACGCGTTTCGGCGGGATTCCGAGCGGGCTGCCTCACTTCGCGATTCCGCACTTTCGCGCCGATCTTATTCACGGGCTGCTCGGTCCCGCGTTTACGGTCGCAATGCTGGGCGCGATCGAGTCTCTGATGTCGGCGGTGGTGGCGGACCGCATGAGCAATGATCATCACAATCCCAACGTCGAACTGATGGCGCAGGGCGTGGCCAACATTGTTTCGCCAATGTTTGGCGGGCTGCCGGCGACAGGGGCGATTGCGCGCACCGCGACCAATATCCGCGCTGGCGCAAAAACGCCAGTGGCGGGAATGATTCACGCGCTGACTCTGGTGTGTGTGCTGCTTTTTGCCGCGCCGCTGACCAGTTTTATTCCGATGGCGTCGCTGGCGGCGATTCTGCTGGTGGTCGCCTACAACATGGGCGAGTGGCGCGAGATCCCGCAACTGCTGAAACTGACCAAGACCGACATCAGCATCTGGCTGGTGACGTTCGCGCTCACCGTGTTTGCCGACCTCACGGTCGCGGTCGAGGCAGGCATGATTCTGGCGGCGCTGTTGTTCATTGGGCGGGTGGCGAACACTACCACGGTTTCGCAGGTCACCGATGACTACGTAGAAGATGGCCGGGTGCACATCCTGCAGGACAAAGACATTCCCTACTACGCAACGATCTTCCGTATTCACGGGCCGTTTCTGTTTGGGGCGACGGATAAGGTCGCGGTGATCATGGAGAGAATCCATGAACTGCCGCCGGTGGTGATTCTGCGTTTGCGCAACATGACTGCGATCGACGCGACCGGGTTGTTTGCGCTGGAGGAAGTAGCGCGGGAACTGCATGCGGTGAAGCGGACCCTGATTCTTTGCGGCGCTCGGGAGCAGCCGGCGAAGCTGATTCGTCAGGCCGAGTTTGAAGATGTGATCGGACGCGAGAATATTTGCGACAACGTGCAGGAAGCGCTGCGGCGGGCGGAGGATGTGTTTGAGAGGCTGGGAAGTAAAGTCGCGGCGGGCGCCAAGTAAGCCCGGTCCTCCCCCAGAGGCCGAACTCATCGCGACGCCCGCCAGGACCCCGCGCATGTGGAACTACTTGTTGGTTGCGGGAAGCGGCGCCGGCGTTATCCCCAGGTAGCTATTCACGGTTTGAGCGGACAAGGCGGTATTGATGGCGATCGCAGAGACCGTCTGTCCCTGTGTTTTCAAAAGCCGGACGTGAGCGCCGGGCGAAAGCTTTGCGGTGTCCGCGATCGGCTCCGCCCTGCCGGGTTGCCTGGCCGATGCGGCCGGTGTAATTGTTGTCTCCGGTTGTGCCGCGGTGGTTTGCGCGGCTGCGCCGAAGTCGAAAGCTGTGGCCCCAGAAATCGGAGTTACCATGGTCGTTCCTCTCTCTACCTACCCTTCTCTGGGATTATCGGCAGTTCTGCAGATCACTTGAGTCGGAGCTCAAGGTGCGTCCTAGTGGCTTTTCTATCGAATTGTTTCTAAGGAGCCTAGTGGGATGGTAGATTTCAAAGCCGCTCCCGGCACGAATTTTCGGTGTATACTGCCGCCCGCATCGGGAGTTGAGGACAGAAATCTCAGAAAAGCCCCGGTGGTGGATGGGAGTTCATATGAGGACCACGGGAAAACGACGGGACTCGATTCATGGGATGCCGGAGTTGCTATGGCGGGTGGAGTGGCCTTATAGTCGGTTTGCAGTCAGGAGGATGGCTCCATGCTCCGAATGTTGCTGCACTGGGTAGTAACGGCGCTGGCGGTTTGGATTACGTCGCGCGTTGTGCCCGGCTTTTATGTGGACGGCGCGGCGGCCGCGCTCATTGCCGCCATCGTCATCGGACTGGTCAACGCGACCCTGGGGCTGTTCTTGAAGGTCATCACTTTTCCACTCACGATTCTGACCTTGGGAGTGTTCTGGTTTG
>Ga0207086_1218_pt1 | contig 10603 bp, 11 predicted proteins | sample Alteio_BWMinHeat_54_FD_153540 | JGI IMG/M metagenome (GOLD analysis project Ga0207086, IMG submission 153540) | Enriched cells from forest soil in Barre Woods Harvard Forest LTER site, Petersham, Massachusetts, United States -... | ecosystem: Environmental > Terrestrial > Soil > Temperate forest >... | reverse complement strand
GCTGGAAGACGTTTTGCGCGAGCAGATACTGCTGGCGTTGCCGGTGAAGATCGTATGCAGCGAAAGCTGCCGCGGACTGTGTCCGCACTGCGGGAAGAATTTGAACGTCGAGTCCTGCGAGTGCGATGAGCATATTCCGGACCCGCGATGGGCGGCGCTGGCCGACATCAAGAACAAGCTGAAATAGGAATTCGTGCGATCCGGCTTTTGCGGATGCACCAAGCAAAAACCCGGCCGAGGGCGGCCGGATCCACGTTAAAGGAACAAGATCAATGCCTAATCCAAAACGGCGGCACTCCAAGGCTCGCACTGGACGCCGCCGCGCTCACGACTTTCTCACTCCGAACTCGCTGTCGGAGTGTCCCAACTGCCACGAAAAGAAGATGCCGCATCGCGTTTGTCCCAAGTGCGGACACTACAAGGGCCGCGAGGTCGTGGAGACTGAGAAGGCCAGCTAGGATAAGATCGCCCTTCCGCGAATGCCAACCATAATCGCAGTCGATGCGATGGGCTCCGACCGGGCTCCCAAGCCCGAGGTGGAAGGGGCAATTCTCGCCTGCCGCCATCATGACGTTCATGTCTTGCTGGTAGGCCGCGAGCCGGAGATTCGCGAAGAACTCGAACGCGAGATCGCGAAGCATCCGACGGTCCGCAATCTGCCAATTGAGATTGTTCATGCCACCGAGGTGATCGGCATGAGCGAGAAGGCTGCCACGGCGGTGCGCAGCAAGCGCGATTCGTCGATGCGCGTGGGCCTGCGCCTCTGCCGCGAAGGACGAGCGGCTGGATTCGTTACCGCCGGCAATACCGGCGCAGCCATGGCTACGGCCAAGATGGTCCTGGGAGCGCTGCCAGGGGTTGATCGGCCGGCGCTGGCTGCGGTGTTTCCGACTTCGGTTGGAAAGCCCTCAATTCTCCTGGACGTGGGCGCCAACGTCGATTGCAAACCGCAGAACCTGGAGCAGTTCGCGGTGATGGGTGAAATCTACTCCCGCAGCATCTTCGGAACGGCAAAGCCCAGAGTGGGACTGCTCTCGATCGGCGAAGAAGAAGGCAAGGGCAACGAACTCACCCGTGAGGCTTACCACCTGCTGCGCCAACTCCCGCTGAACTTCGCGGGCAACGTGGAAGGGCGCGATCTCTACAGCGGACACGTTGACGTGATCGTCTGCGATGGCTTTATCGGCAACGTGGCGTTGAAGGTTTCAGAAGGCCTGGTCACGACGGTGCGCTATCTGCTGAAAGAGTCGCTCAAGTCCACCATCAGTTCCCAGGTAGGATTCCTGCTCTCCCGCCGCGCCTTCGAAGACTTCAAGAAGCGCCTCGACTACGCCGAGTACGGTGGCGCTCCCCTTTTGGGAATCAAAGGCGTCTGCATTGTCGGCCACGGGTCGTCCAATTCCAATGCGATCAAGAACGCCGTCCGGGTAGCCGCCCAGTTCGCCGAAACCGGGATCAACGACAAGATCGAAAAGGGCCTGAATTCCCAGCGTCCCCGCCGCCAATCGCAACCTAGCGAAACCGTGGGAGCTGGCAGCGCCCAGGTTTAGGTTCGCACTGGAAGGCGCACACAAAACACACAACTAGAGAAGCAAGCAAGGGAGAGCCGGCCCGCGCTACTTTGCTTGTGCTTGGTCGTTGTGGCGAGCGTCGCTACCAATTATCTTTTGGCGGAAAGGATTCCGAGCACGTCGCGCAAGCCCTGCTTGATCTCGCGCAGATCCTGGCCCTTGGAGGGCGCAGCGGCGAATGGTAGCGCCGATTGATCCCGGTCGCGCTTGGACTCCGACTTGAGAAATTGGCGCGCGCCCTGGATGGTGTATCCCTCTTCGTACAGGAGCTTCTTTACGCGGAGCACGTTCTCGACGTCTTTTCGCCGGTAGAGACGTTGTCCGGTGTTGCTCTTGCCGGCTTTGAGTTGCGGGAACTCGGTTTCCCAGAAGCGGAGCACGTAGGCGGGCAGCGTACATAGCTTCGATACTTCGCCGATACGGAAGAAAAGCTTGTCGGGCACGACGACCTCTGTCGACCGCTTGCCCTTCGAGTTAGCCGCCCGTTTCGCTCCCACGAAGCGCATAGTATGTCGGTCGCGCTTCTCCGGTCAACAAAAAGGCTAAGACAGCGAGAGAGGCGAACACGAAGGTCACAAAGGCGAGAACAAGGTCACGGAGCTAAGGAAAGATTCGATCCTGGAATCAAAACTAGGCTTTGGAGAATTGTATGTCTTAGAAAGTCGACGGACTGCTGTTTAGCCGCGAGCCGGACAGAGCGCAAGAGACGAATGCAAAAACCACAGCCCGACTTTCTTCGTGGCCTCTTGAGTTGGCCTTCGCGACCTTCGTGTTGGCCTTTTCAGCAATGAAAAAGGCCTTCGAGTAGGCGAAGGCCGCAAATCAGTTTGCCTTAGCAGCAGTTATTTCTTCTTCGCTGCCTTCTTCTTTGTGGCCTTCTTTTTCATCGGCATGGTTGTTGTTCCTCCTATGGAACTTGTTCCTTGATATTGGAGAGCTACATGAGCTGCTCCGCTTATTGCGTGGCCTGACTTACTACCACAACATATTGGGCTTCCTTGGCAGCGATGTCAAGAATTTTCCAGAATTTTCCGGAGGGTGACCGCTTCTATAATCGCCGTCTGTCATGACGGATCCGGTTGAACTCGAAATCTTTCGCGAGATTTTTCACTCGATTGCCGAAGAGATGGGCGCTTCGCTGCGGCGCAGCGCATTCTCGCCGAACATCCGCGAACGTCGCGACTATTCTTGCGCTGTGTTCGACCGCCGCGCACAGGTGGTCGCGATGGGCGATCACATGCCGGTGCATCTTGGGTCGATGCCGATGTCGGTGCGCGCCGTTATCGAGCGTCTGGAGCTCAGGCCAGGAGATGTGGCGATGGTGAACGACCCCTTCGCCGGCGGAACCCATTTGCCGGACATCACGCTGGTGGCGCCGGTGTTCGTCGTGAGGGGAACCAGGGGTGAAGACTTTTCAGACCTGAGTCTTAGGGAAGGGCACGACTTCAGTCGTGCCGCCCAAGGTAGCGGATACTCCTCCTCTTTGCCGAAGACTGGTGCGAAGCGAAGCGGAGCTCGAAGAAGAGAAGCCTCTGTGTCGTCGTCTCCAAGGCTCAATCGATTGCGACAGAGTTCTGGCAGTGCAAAAACAAAGACCTCAGGGGCTAAAGCCCAGATCCGCAGAGACGTTCTCCACGGCACGGCTGAAGCCGTGCCCTTCCCTAAAGCCGGCGTCAGAACGAAATCAACTGGGGCCACCAGCAAAACGTCTCCTGATTTCTATGTCGCCTCGCGGGCTCATCACGCTGACGTTGGCGGCGCCGCTGCCGGATCGATGGGACTGTCCCGTGAAATCTATCAGGAAGGCCTGCGCATACCTCCTGTATTTTTCGTCCGCGGCGGCGAATTGCAGCGCGACGTTTTGCAAATGGTTCTCGCGAATGTGCGGACACCGGATGAGCGCGAGGGCGACCTCGGCGCGCAGATCGCTGCGTGTAACACTGGGGCGCGGCGTCTTGCGGAAGTCTGCCGGCGCTATGGTGTGCCGCGAGTGCATCGCGCCATGGGGGAGCTGCAGGAGTACGCCGAGCGGATGACGCGCACGCTGCTGAAAGGCATTCCTCCGGGCGAGTACTCGGCAGAGGATTTTCTCGACAACGACGGCATCAACGATCTCCCAGTGCGCGTGGCGGTTGTGATTCGGATTGACCAGCCGAAGCGCGGTGGCGCCGAGCCGATTGTGACCATCGACTTCACCGGCAGCGATCCGCAGGCGGAAGGGAGCATCAACGCGGTTGAGGCCATCACTTACTCGGCATGTTTCTATGTCTTCCGCTGTCTGCTGGCCGAGGATGTTCCAGCCGCGGCCGGCATCATGCGCCCGATTCGCGTCATTGCGCCGGAAGGGACAGTTGTGAATGCTCGGCCTCCTGCGGCGGTTGCGGGTGGCAATGTTGAGATGTCGCAGCGCATCGTCGATACGCTTTTTCGCGCGCTGGCAAAAGCGATGCGCGAGCGGATTCCCGCAGCCTCTTCGGGGACGATGAACAATCTCACCATCGGCGGACTCTTTCCTCCCGACCACCCGCGCGCCGGCGAGCCGTTCGCGTATTACGAGACCATCGCCGGAGGCATGGGAGCGCGGCCCACGCAAGACGGCATCTCGGGCGTGCACACGCACATGACCAACTCACTGAATACGCCGTCGGAGGCGCTGGAATATGCCTACCCATTTCGTGTGACGCGCTACTCGCTGCGTCCGGATAGCGGCGGAGCCGGCAAGCATCGTGGCGGAGATGGTATCGTTCGCGAGCTCGAGTTGCTGTGTGATGCCGACGTAACTCTGCTGGCGGATCGGCGTGCGCGTGGTCCCTACGGTTTGCATGGCGGTCGCGATGGAGCACCCGGACGCAATTTGGTGATTCGCAACGACGGCTCCGAGTTCCCGATTCCCGCAAAGGGAAGCGTGCGCCTCAAACGCGGCGATCGCGTGCGCATTGAATCGCCAGGTGGTGGGGGCTGGGGAGAGGTGAAGGACAGGGAGAATGCATGACCAAGATCCGCTCGATTGGCGTCTTTTCGGTGGCCAAGGTGTGTGGCGTGCTTTGTGGCGTCTTCGGATTGCTGGTCGCTCCGCTTATCCTGCTCGGTCCCGGCCTGGCAATGGTTGGAGGTGAACGGCGAGGATTCGGAGCATCGGTTTTGGTTGTCGCAATTCTTCCGTTCGTGTATGGCTTCATGGGCTTCATCGTCGGCGGGCTGATGGCCTTCCTGTACAACGCGATCTCGATGGCGCTCGGCGGCATTGAAGTTGAATTGGATATTCCTCCGCGCTTTCCTATCGAGGTGCAACAAGCCGCTCCGCCACTGCTCGTGTCTACTCCAGTGATTGAAATTCTTCCGCCTGCTGACCCCGAAGCCGGGTGATAACTGAAGAGTTTGCCAAAGTGCGTTGACGCATTAACCGCAAGTGGAGACGCGGCCTGCTTCACCAACATTCTCGAGTCCCAGCCGGAAATTGTGTTTCTCCCTTCTACGACGCCCTGAAATGTGCCGAGCCGACCACCTTGGTCCCGAACCAGATTCCAGCCCATATTGAACCCGTTGCGGGCCGCTCGTTGAAAGCTGTCGACACCTTTGCGTTTCTGGATGCTCTCGCAGCCGCAAAACTGCCTACAGCCCACCGCAGCCGAATCGGCTACCGATCGCCGACAGCTTTCGTGCTAGCGCAACTCTTTTTCGGGTCAATGTATAGGGATCCCTGCAATGATCCGTTTTGCTCAAGCTCTATTTTGGAAGATCAAACATCGCTTGGCAGACTTCGCACAGCGGCACAACTTCTCCCGTTCTCGACCGAATAGCATTTGTGAATTCAATCTTCCCGAGATCGGAACCTTGATTTGAGGAGTTGGTTGGCCCCGACGGGATCAAGACAGGCTTCGATATCCTCCGTCTGGGTGGACGCGTCTCTGCTTGGCATTCCGTCGGTTCCCATCAAAATGAACTTTGCCGAAGACCTGATCTTCAAGGGCGCAATTGTGCAGGGCATCAACGGGCGCCTGATGTACAAGACGTGGTACCAGATGCAGGCGCTGCTCAAGGCCGGAAAACTCGATCTTCCGCCAGTGATTACAGACCGCATGCCACTCGAGGATTTCAGCAAAGGTCTGGAAAGATTGAAGACCGACGAAGTCAGCAAGATCTTGCTGTATCTGAACGGAACGGGACCATAATTCTTCTCGAGATGAGGCCGCGAGTCCTGCGCTCGTCCAAATCGATCTCCGAAATTCCAGTCGTAGATGCTTTTGGTTCGTATCCGGGCACGGCTTCTAGCCCGCGCCGAAACGGTTCTCGTTGATTGGGCTTCAGCCCCTTCGCCCTACTCGTAATTGCAAAAAAACTCTTACCAGTGGCTCGAGCCGGGTTGTCTCAAGCATGTTTGGCACCGCTCGAAGCCGCGCCCCGATACGAACCTGAGCCCAAAGAACCCCGAGAACATGCGCCTTTCAATGACTCAGTGCGGTTCCTCAGATCCTCGCGTTCGGTTTGGATACCCCTGGGATGAGTCCCTTCCCCTACGTCTGCGTTGCAGGTGAGCAGCAGGCGTCTGCTACTCTGGCGTGGTGACCGGCGTCCCCAAATTCGTCAGCATCTTGGGCTTTGTTGCCGGCGCGCTTACGACCTTCTCCTTCGTTCCGCAATTGCTGCACACCTGGCGGCTCCGTCGCGCACACGAAATCTCAGGACTATGGCTAACCGCGTTCATTACCGGAGTGAGTCTGTGGCTGATTTACGGGTTGCTGCTGCCCTCTGCGCCGGTAGTGATTGCTAACGCAGCCACTCTCGCTCTGACTGTGCCGATCGCTGCCGTGAAGCTCTACTATCGCGAAAAAAAATGACCGATCTAAAACATTAATTGTGTTTCGATCCGGTGAAAGCCGTCGCTAATCCCAGACCCATATACACCGTTCCGGCCACGTAGCGCTGGTTGCGAAGAAATCCACGATTGCCGCGCAGCCAATTGGCGGCGGAGCCTGCGGTAAGCGCCCACATGCTGTCGCTGAAGAATCCCATTACGGTAAAGATCAGGCCCAGCACCAGGAACTGGAGCGCGACACTGCCGTGGGCAGGATCGACGAATTGTGGCAGAAACGCAAAGAAGAAGATCGCGGTCTTGGGGTTCAGGATGTTGACCAGCGCTCCCTGCGAGAAAACTCGACGCAGCGGAATAGGGTCTGCGTGTTTCACGTCGGCGTCGATGGGCTGCTCGCGAAACTTCTTGATCCCGAGATAGAAGAGATAAGCCGCGCCCAGATACTTGATCGCTGAATAAGCGATCGCAGAAGAGACGATCAAGGCGGAGAGTCCGAGCGATGCGGCCATCACGTGGACCAAGCCTCCGGTGGCGATGCCTGCCGCCGAAGTCAGGCCGGCGTTCCGTCCCTGATCTATGCTCCGTGCCACGATGTAAAGCACCGCCGGGCCCGGAATCACAATCAGAACGGCTGCCGCAGTGAAAAAGAGAACGAGATCGCCGGAGTGTGGGAGCAGAGTCATAGACATTCGATGCAGTGCTTTTCGGCGGGCCGCAAAATCATCAACGCAAGCAGCAGAACGCCAGTAATAATGGATTCTATTGGTCCCGTTCTCAATGCCACCAAACCAACTAGCCATACCTCATGAACGTGCGCCAGGTAGCGTGCAGCAACCCTCGCCTCCACGTTCCTGGCGGCGCATCTTCTCCGATCCGCTCTTGCAGCGACCTGCCACAATATTCTGGGCGGGACTGATTGCCCGCGAAATCGCTATCTTCGTCGGCCATACCTATCGTGTCTCAAAACTCGAAGGGAGCTTCGGATTTGGGTGGGAGGCGGGGCGCATTGCGCGTTCCATCGCCCTGGGTCAGGGATTCAGCTCTCCCTTTCAGCCCGGCACCGGACCAACCGCATGGCTAGCACCGATCTATCCCTACCTGCTGGCGGGAGTCTTCAAAGTTTTCGGCGTCTACACGACAGCTTCGGGAATCGCGATTCTATCGATCAACTCGGTCTTCTCCGCGCTCACAATCTTTCCCGTGTTTTATCTTGCAAGGCGCACGTTTGGTCCGCGGGCGGCGGTTTGGTCAGCATGGCTCGCCGCAATGCTGCCCTATGCATGGTATTGGGCGATCAAGTGGGCGTGGGAGACGAGTCTCGCGACATTGCTCCTCGCTTGTGTGTTCCTTCTTGCCTTACGCATGGCAGGCACCGAGTGGCGTGGGAAACAGAAGGTTGAGTGTGTTCCCCACTCCCGGCTTAAAGATTGGTTGTTCTTTGGATTGCTCTGGGGAACTATCGCGCTCACAAATCCATCCTTATTGTTATGGCTTCCGTTCTGTGGACTGTGGCTCTTAACCAGACAAATGAGAGCTGAAGACAGCACGAGAGCCCTGCGACATGCGATAGCATCGGGCCTTCTGTTTATCGCGATCCTCGGTTCATGGATCGCGCGAAATTACCTCGTTTTTGATCGTTTCATTCCAGTGCGCAGCAACTTTGGCGCGGAACTGCACATGGGCAACGCGGAGGGAGCGGTGGGACTGTGGCGCGCGTGGATGCATCCCAGCGTCAACGCAGTCGAATTCCAGAAGTACAAGCAGCTGGGCGAACTCGAATATGTGAAGATGAATCAACGCGAGGCTCTCGAATTTATCCGCTCTCATCCCAGAACTTTCGTGACATTGTGTCTTCGGCGCGCTGTTTACTATTGGTACGGCACACTCCGTGACTCCGGCAACGTGGTGCTGAGCGAAGGACGCAACCTCGGCTATCTGCTTTCATCGATCTTGGCTTTTGGAGGGTTTTGGGCGATGTGGCGCAACCGGAATCCCGCGGCATTTCTCTTTGGCTCGCTGTTATCCGCTGTACCTCTCATCTACTACGTCACTTTCGCGTACCCACGTTATCGTGCTCCAATCGAACCGGAGATGCTGGTCCTGATGATTGGCCTGTTTCTTTACGCCGAGCCGCAGGCCGGAAGAAATCCAGAATGAAACTCATACCTTCCCGGAGGTTCACGGTCGATCAAAGCAAGCCGCTGCGGAGGCTCTCCATCGTGCTGCCGGTGTACAACGAAAAAGCTACGGTCGCTGCCATGATTGAGCGTGTGCTGCGCGCGCAGTCGCCCCTGGAGCGCGAACTCGTGATCGTCGACGACTTTTCGCGCGACGGCACGCGGGAACTGCTGCCGGATGTCGTGAGCAAGATGCGGCAGGCACTCGGGGCGCAGATCGAGCTGGTGCTGCACGACCGCAATCGCGGCAAAGGAGCCGCCCTGCGCAGCGGATTCCGACACGCTACCGGCGACATCATCCTCATTCAGGACGCCGATCTCGAATACGATCCGCGGGATTATCCACAATTGCTGGAGCCCATTCTGGAAGGCTATGCCGACGTAGTCTTCGGGAACCGCTTCCACGGCGGCTCGCATCGCGTGCTGTACTTCTGGCATTACGTCAGCAATCAGGCGCTGACCTTCTTTTGTAACGTGCTCACCAACGTCAATCTCACCGACATGGAAGTCGGCTACAAGGTATTCCGGCGGGAAGTGCTCGACTCGGTGCAGTTCCGCAGCGACCGCTTTGGTTTTGAACCTGAATTCACCATCAAAGTGGCTCGGCTCGGCTGCCGCATTTACGAAGTCCCAATTCGGTACCATGGCCGCACTTACGAAGAGGGAAAGAAGATCACCTGGCGCGATGGCGCTGCCGCCGTATGGCACATCGTGCGATTCCGGTTCTTCGAATGACGGTTGACCGGAAACTGCGGATTGCGGTTGTGGGCTGCGGCGCGTTTGGCCGCAACCACGCGCGTGTCTATCGGCAACTCAAAGATCAAATCGGGAACGTTGAACTCGTGGGCGTAGTGGACACGAACGCCGAGCGATCCGCTGCGCTTGCGCAAGAATTCGGTACTCAGGCGCTTCTGTCTGTTGGTCAGCTACAGAATAAGATCGATGCGGCCTCCGTCACCGTTCCTACAATTGACCATCTAAAGGTTGCCCGCCAGCTCATGGAAGCGGGCGTGGACGTGCTGATCGAGAAGCCAATCGCCGTTTCTCTCGCAGAAGCCGACGAGTTGATTGCGGTAGCGCACCGAACCGGCAGAATCGCGCAGGCTGGACATTTGGAGCGCTTCAATCCCGCCGTGCTTGCCACATTGCCTTTGGTGACGCAGCCCATGTTCTTTGAGGTTCACCGGCTCAGCGTTTTTACTCCTCGCTCGCTGGATGTAGATGTGGTGATGGATCTCATGATTCACGATCTCGACGTAGTGTTGTCGCTGGTGAAGGCTCCGGTGCGCGAGATCCGCGCGGTCGGCCTTCCGGTGATCAGCGACAAGGTGGACATCGCTAACGTTCGCATCGAGTTCGACACCGGATGCGTGGCAAACTTCACGGCCAGTCGCGTGAGCACAGAGAAAGTCCGCAAGCTGCGTTTCTTCCAGCCGCACCAGTACATCTCGATCGACTATGGCCGGCAAGACGTGATCAGCATTCGGGTCGACGAGCGAGCGGCCGCTGCCTTGCTGCGCGGAGATGTGCCCACGGCCGCCCTTGGACCAGCCCCGGGCATCGCCGTAGAAAAACCCGAGGTGGAATCTCGCGAGCCTTTGCGAACCGAGATCGAGGAATTCCTGGCGGCGGTTCGAACTCGCCGCGCCCCAGCGGTCTCGCTGCAGGACGGCCGCCAAGCACTCGCGCTTGCACTGGACATCAATGCCGCGATCCAGGAGCATCATCGGCGTGCGGGACTGGGAAAATCGAGCGACCGGGTCACGCGGTAGTCGGCTCGGCTCGGCTCGACCTTCTCGACCAGTCTCTTTGCGGGTGTCACAAAGCAACTTCCGGCGATCTTTGGATTTACAAACTGGGAAACCCCGCATATAGTTGGGGAGCAAAAATCGACGTTTTTTCCGAGTTTTCGGCGCTTTGGGGCGCCAAAAGTGATGGTTGCGCGTGGAATCCTTTGCTGTGGCCACTGAAAAAGCCAAACTGGTGCTTTTCGGGCCGACCTTCCTCATGGGAGGAACGCTTCCCATTTTGATCCGCGGATT
>Ga0207086_1217_pt1 | contig 10709 bp, 16 predicted proteins | sample Alteio_BWMinHeat_54_FD_153540 | JGI IMG/M metagenome (GOLD analysis project Ga0207086, IMG submission 153540) | Enriched cells from forest soil in Barre Woods Harvard Forest LTER site, Petersham, Massachusetts, United States -... | ecosystem: Environmental > Terrestrial > Soil > Temperate forest >... | reverse complement strand
TTCATCCACCCGCCAAGATCCGGAGCGATAGCCTTGGTACCAGCGAACGCGCTTCTCCAACTCAGGAGCGTAACGCTGCACCCAGCGGAAGATCGTCGAGGCGTCCACCTCCACACCTCGCTCTTGCATCATCTCCGCCAGATCCTGATAGGTAATCCCGTACTTACAATACCAGCGAACGTATATCAGGATGATCTCCACTGGGAACCGGCGGCGCTTAAAAATGGACATCTGGGGCTCCTCGGCTTGCCCTCCCACCATACATTGCCCTCACTTAATCCAACAGAGCCCGATGAATAGCTGGCACGTCCGGATGGTGGATCTGAGCCAGTATGCGGGACAGACCATCACCAATTTCAATATCTTCAATACGACGGGAGGAGCTGCGGGGAACTGGGATATCTACTTTGGGGATATCACGCTGGTGCACACGGATGGGACGTTCATTCCGATTTACAGCAGGAGCATGACGTCGTTGAGTCCATTTCAGGGGCCGGCGGAGACCGCTCTGAGCGTGATCACGGAGAAGGTGGCCGATATGACTCCTCTGACCACGACTACGTATTATCATGGGGACCACCTAGGTTCAACCCAACTCCTGACGGCAGGCACGGGATGGCCTGTCGGCGGAGATATCTACTATCCCTATGGACAAGGCCCCATGCCCGGTACCAACCATTACCTCTTCACCGACAAAGAACGCGACACCGAATCCGGACTCGACTACTTCGGGGCCAGATACTATGCGTCGAATATGGGCAGATTTATGAGCCCCGACTGGAGTGCTCAAGAGGAGCCGGTACCGTATGCCAAGCTCAATGATCCGCAGAGCTTGAACTTGTACTCGTATGTTCTCAACCATCCGTTGGTCGGAATTGATCCAGACGGGCATGCATGTGACGATGCAAACGAAATGGCCGTTTGCCATGGCATCACGGTTGCTATTTCAAATGGGATGAATGCCGGTGATGCCTTACAGGCTGGCCAACGGGCCCAACAACAGAATCCGAATCTCAGTCCAACAGACAAGGTCGCGTTGAAGGCAGAGCAGGCAGCACTCGGGCCTACTCGCCAGTCCGTAGAGGAGAAGAACTCACATGAGTATGGAGGGTTGATCGTCAGGAACAACAAGAACGGGAAAATCAGTTCTACCGATCCTGTGCGAGGAAACGGAATCTCCATAGACGTCGATTCAATCCCGGTGCCAGCAGGAACTACTGTCATCGCTACTTACCACTCGCATCCCCACTCTTCCGCTGTTGAGGACGGAGGAGCATCACAAGGCGACGTGAATAATTCAGCTGCGCACAACAATCGGCCCGGCTATGTTTTGGACTCCTTTAGTGGCCGCGTGTACCGATACGATGGCCACACCGATGCCAGACCATTTCCTGCTGGAACATACATAGGTACAGTTCAATGAGCGATTTGAGGAAGGCGCGATTCGGGCCGAAAACGATATGTTGTTCTCTGATCGGTGCTGTGATGCTAAGCGGTGCTGGAGTCTCTTCAGCTCTTGCGGCAGGGAGTCCACAAGCATCGTCGTCATCAACAGTAGCGAATAGGCCAGCTCCTCTGGTTACTGTCGGGATGGTGGCGCTGCTAGCCAATCCCGAGCACTATGAGGGAGCCCATGTGCGCACATTCGGCTTCCTGCATATAGGCCGAGATGAGGACGTGGGACTCTACTTGCATCGAGAGGACTACGACTTCCAACTGACCAAGAACTCGTTTTATGTTGCGCTATCACCTGAGCAGCGCAATCAGTTCCGTGGCCTGAGCGATCAGTACGTTTTGCTTGAAGCGGTCGTTCGGTCGAGCAAGGGTTTTCAGGCAGATGCAAGCGGGACGATGGTGAGCATCACCAGGGTTGAACTCTGGAATCCATTGCACATAGATCAGAAAGGTCGCTAGTGGTGCCAATAGGGTTCGGGACGGCAAGTGTTCCGCAGCGGAGTGTGCTCCCTTGCATGAGGAGCACTTGCCTCATCCTGATTATGTTGATGGCAACTCTAGGCGGCCACGCATCCACTAAGCCGACCGTTGCAGAGTTGGCTGCGATTACAGCACGGGGCCGAATGCTTGCCGAGTACGACGCAGCAGCATGGCAAGCTACTGATGCGGTCATGGCTACTCATCCAAAGTCAGAGCCTTCAGGTCTCTATATCGCACATCAGACGGAGGCCGGTTGGGTGGTGGCCTTCGGTCGTCTGAATGGAACTGGGGATAGATTCCTCGTGGACTACGAGGCGACGCAGGAAGGGACGAAGTTCCTGGTGAAGAGCTTCGATCCAAAGCGTGAGGACATGGGTTGGAATCTCGCAGCCGCAAAGGGCATGGAGACGGCTACAAAGGACTTCGGAGGGACGGATCGTCCCTACAATATTGCGGCACTTCCCAGGACGAGCGGAGGAATGTACGTGTACTTGTATCCGGCACAGGTTAAGGCGGGTGTGTATCCGCTAGGCGCGGATGTTCGCTACAGCCTGTCGTCGGATGGGATGAAAATCGTTGAGAAGAGGCAGATGCACAAGACGATCCTCGAATATGCTCCTCCGGCAGACCGTTCTGAGAGTGTGGCGGGCGGCTACCATACGCATGTGCTGAGCGACATCCCCGAAGACACCGACGTGATGCTCGTGCTGATGCGGCAGCCGCGTGTACCGGAAACCGTCGGTGCGGGCGGGTACATCTTCACCATCGCTGTGGATGGCACGATCACGGTAGCCAACCAGCCTAAGTAGGCTGGTGGCCCTACACTTATGATGCGGATGCCATTAGCATTGGCCCAACAGCAGAATGGCTTGGGATTTTCGCCGACGCCTCCCCCCCTGTGTTTCAGAACCAAACTGATGCCGCGATGAATGCTGCGGCTGGAATCTCAGGAGCAGTGCAATCTACAGGATGGGAATGGGGTGCGGCGCTCTACAAAAACAGCGATGGAATGGTCGGGATCACTCCTTTGCGCACAGATCACGATTCTGGTTCGGTCGGAGTATCCGATTATTACACCGGAAAGGATATTCCTGCAGGAGCAACGCGCATAGGGGACGTCCACGGACACACTGGAATCAATAGCCCCGATAAGGGAATGCATATGTCCCCTGGAGACCTTGGCAATGCAGGCACAATGCTAAATGTACATGGCACGCAAACAACGTACATGGTTAATCCCGCGGGACAAGTATGGAAATTCAATCCTGCTAGGGATGCGAAGCCCGTCTTGCTGCCTGGGAGAATTCAATAATGCCAAACAAAGCACATGGAAAATTAGGGGGGATATCGACCCTTCTTGTGTGCGTTGCGTTCTGCTGCATTGCGTCTTGCAAGCGAGCTTCGGATGATCCTCTTACTCGTTGGGAAGCGATCCCGGAGGAACCTACGCAGAATGCAATACTCCTGCAACAAGCTGAAAGATCGCGGTGTATTTGGAGTGTGGTGCAGGATGCGAGTACTCACCGTATTACGATTCAACAGGCTGCGCATGAACCATCGAAAGAGCATCAGGTCCGGATGCAAACAGAGACTGGAGTGCTGGTTGGAACGGACAACGGGGAGTACGGCGGCGGTTTGATATTAACCGACGACAAGAGAGGGCTGACGAAGCGCCTACTTGACACGAACGTACTTCAATTGCTGCCGTGGAAGTCAGGCGTACTAGTATTTACAGGGCTTTTGCATTTGGGTGTCGATGAGGGGGCGGTTTGGCTTTATAGCAAGGGCAGTGATGGCAACTGGTCTATCAAAAAAGTAGCTGATTTAAACGGCAAGCCCAGTGTGATAAGCAGCGCAAACGGAAATGTCTTGGCCGTTGGCGGTCATGGCGTTTCCCGTTTGGACCAAGCCCTCAACCTCACTGAGGTGACTCTTCCTTTCGCGCAGGTTTTTCCGAATTCAATTACGGAAGATGTGCACGGCAGAATTTATGTCGGGATGCATGCCTTCGTGGTTCGCCTTGTTCCTGCCAAAACTGGCTATACACACGAGTGGTTCACAAAACCAGGCTGTTTGCGTTAGGAGATGCTGTTGAGGTTCTCTTCCATACGTTACAAGTGCCTCTCGCGGCTGTTGGGAGCTCTTGCTCTGCTGATCAGTGCTGTTGTGGTCAACGCGTCGCAGAAACCGACGAGCGCGGAACTGGCAGCAATCACGGATCGGGGCCGCCTACTGGCCGAATATGACGCCGCAGCATGGCACGCCACGGATGCGGTGTTGGATGCGCATCCGAAAGCGGGTCAACCCAACATTTCTGACGCGGGTACAGGCTTGTTGGGGTCACCACATCAACCCGTCAAGAATAGTAGGTAGGCTTCCGTGGTGAAGGCCGGGCCGCAGATCGTCCGCCGAAGTTACCGGAAATGTGACTTTCAGGGAGTTTCATTTAACAAAGCAGCCATCGCCCCGGGCAGCATGCTTCCAACCGAAGGGGTCGAGGGTCAATGTAGCTTCAAAGCACCTCGGCGGAGAAGGTATTGCCAGTAGGGATTTCTCCTGTGCTTTCGGTAAGCTACGATGTGGTCTATGGTCTTTGTCGAATGGTGGCTTGTGAAGCGATTCACGGTGCTGATCGCCCTCTTGATCGTTTCGTGTGCAGGGTGGTGGTTGGTTAGAAACAGACGCAAATCGATTCGTGTAGCGGTAATTATCTTGAGTTCTCCGGTAGCCGTACTGGCAGGGCTTTTCCTAGCCTTGCAGCTTATGGCACTTGGATGCCTGAGCTATTCATCGCCCGTTTACTCGCCAGACCGCTCGCAGGCGGTGAGGGTTAGAACAGATGATGAGGGTGCTACGGGCGGCAATTCCCATGTGGAGCTGTTTTGGAATCATGGCCTTTCGTCGAAGGAAGTGTATTGGGGTGGATGGAAGTCTGTCGACGTAAAGGATCTCAAATGGGAGAACAACTCAACGCTGAGTTTGAGGCACGATTCACCGATGTATTTATGTGAGAGTCCGCTAAGAGTGAAGGTAATTTGCGTGGAACGCCCGTCTCTACCGGTCCCGCCGAGTGCTCAATGAGAATTCGCTACAAGCAGTCAGTATTCACTGAGATGATGATTTGATTCGGCTTCGAAAGCAACGTCCCTGAAAACGGAGTTTTGAGCAAATTCAACTCTTCCCAGTGGAACGCCAGACTCAAGTTACCGAAAACTGGGATGAGGACGGTCGCTCTGAGAAGAGAGAGACTAAGCGGATGAAAAAGCATACGCAGGAACTCATCGCAGAAGTACCCCGGGGCTGCTTTCAGGTTGGGATGACGATCGGGATCGACCTTGGGGATGTCTGGAGCCATTACTGCACGCTCAACGAAGATGGTGAAGTGGTCGACCGGGGCAGGTTCCGAACGAACCCATCCAGCGTCGATAAGTGGTTTACCGAGCTGCCTCGAGTGCGCATCGCCATGGAGGCAGGAACACACTCGATATGGATCAGCGAGCAGCTGCAGGAGTTGGGTCATGAAGTCATCGTGGCCAACGTGCGCGAGCTGCGGGCGATCTCGCACAGCGATCGCAAGAGCGACCAGGTGGATGCCGAGAAGCTGGCCCGCTTTGCGCGGCTCGATCCGAAAATCCTGAGGCCGATTGCGCACCGCACAGTCGCGCAGCAGGAAGCCCTAACGCTCATCCGCGCCCGCAACCTCATCGTTCGTCTGCGAACCGCTGCGGTGAACGCAGTGCGCGGGTTGGCCAAGCCCTGCGGATATCGGCTTCCCGCTTCTTCTACGCTCTGCTTCGCCCAGCGGTGCGTGGCTGTGTTGCCGCCAGGCCTTTCCCGCGGCGCTCGGACCGGTGCTCCATCAGATTGCCGATATGACGGTGAAGATCAAAGAGTACGACCGGGCGATCAAGCAATTGACCGAGACGGAATATCGCGAAACACAGGCGCTCCTAAAGGTCTATGGGGTGGGCCAGCTCACGGCGCTGACCTATGTCTTGACACTGGGAAGCAAAGAACGTTTCCAACGAAGTCGCGATGTGGGTTGCTATCTCGGCCTGCGGCCGAAACGGAGTCAGTCCGGAGAGCGAGACCCTCAGCTCGGTATCACCAAGGCTGGGAACGTCTACCTTCGCAGCCTGCTGGTGGAGTGTGCCAATCACGTTCTTGGGCGGCATGGAAAGGACTCAACTCTGCGACAGTGGGGACTGAGCCTGGCATCACGGGGAGGCAAGCAATCCCGCAATCGTGCCATCGTCGCTGTGGCGCGAAAACTTGCCGTGCTGCTGCATCGCATCTGGGTCACGCAGCAGCCATACATTCCGTTTTATGCAAAGGCCGCTTAAGGAAAAAATCATGTTCAACCGTTGCGATGACCCCGTGTTCCGATGACTGCGTGTCGGGTTGGGCCTTAACAAGGCCGGCCGAAAACTGGCAGCATCGACTTCTCCTACTGAACCCCAAACGGCACAGAGCCATTACGGCTCACGCGAAGTGCGAATAGAAACCCGGCGGAGAACAACATGCGTCGCAACCAAAGCAAAGAACAAAAACAATACTCAACGAAGGAATCAACACAGATCAGCTATTGACATCAGTGACCGTCTCATAGAAACCCGGATTTTGTCGTATGACTCTGCAAGCAATCGGTCCGCTACAGACGGATTCTGCCGAAAGTATGCCGCGATCTCACGGGCTGGGAAATGTGAAATGGCGATAGCTGGGGTAATTCCGATCTTCTGAACGGCGAAGTTCGCCGGAAAATCCTCTCTGCGCTTTTGTCGGTTCCAGAGCCACATGTTAGGTCGATGTTATCAGCGCGGCATTAGTGACGGTTTGTTGCCCACTCTTCAGTAACGAAGTGGTAATTGACGAGTGGGCGATCATTCAGCCGGAACAGCCTTCTGGGCCATGCTTCGCCGTTGCGAGAGAACTTCTTTGATCAGAAGTGCGATGCCGGGGAGTCCAACAATGACGCCGAACAACAGGGTCAATTGTGCAAATATCACCCATTGTTCCCAATAGATTCTTCCTGCCTCAACCCGGATATGCGGGGAGGCCGAACGAAGTTCTGGTGCTACGCGCCGAACGCGAACTGCAATTCGGTACTTATCTCCCTCGTGCGCCTCGAAGCCCCCAAGCACTGTCCCCACATACCCTGCACCTCCGAATGATGCGGGGCGATACCGCTGATATTCGGTCACGGGAACTTCTTCGTGAGCATCTGATCGAAGAACTGACCAATCGAGGTCCAGACCGTTTTGTGTCGCGTCGCAAGACTTGCTGAATAAACGATCCCCAATCAAGCACTCCTCAAGTTCAACGTTGACCGGCGCAAAGGTTAGGCTCACGTTGTAGAAACCCGTCAGGTCGGTTCGAAAATCCGCCGTCTTCGTCGTGCTCCCGTCGTTGAGCGACCCCGCTGCGTCCAGCGGAGTCCAGTCGTGCGAGCGCAGGCGGTATTGAACGTATCCGTAAGGTGCGATAGCGGTCGCAATTAACAAGACACCGAGATTTCTTGCCCAGAGTTTCACTCGATGATGGTATCGTCACATCGGCACGATTCCTAGTGGTCGTGTTGTCGGCAATCCGGAAGTTAGCCACGAATAAGATGGGAGTAGGAGGCAAAATGCGAAAAGGTCATCGTGGCTGTTTAAGGATCGCAACGCTCATCATCTTGACATGTCCGCTAATCGCTGCCGCGCTACCCCTTCCGCAGGCTGCTGCGCAATCGTCTCATTCGACGTCTCCCTGCTGTTCGATTGTGGCGCAGGCTTTACGCGACTATGGTCATCTGAAGGGTGGAATCAAGCGCAGCGAGGTCGAAAAGTATTTTCAACTTAGTGGTGGTCTATCGGGTCGAACTGAGGCCTATTACGTATACAGAGAGTGCCATTTAATTCAGGTCTATATAAAGTTCTCACCAAGCCCCACATCTGATCGAGATTTCTCTCCAGATGATGTTGTTTCCTCTTTCTCTCAGCTTGTCGTTAAGGTCGAGCCAATGGACTAGCTCCGGTCTGGGCGGTTTGTCGCCAACCCGGAAGTAACTCAAGGCAGCGGTGAAGTGCATGTAAAACGGACTCCCCACCATTTTGTCAACATCAGGAGGAAGGGTACAGGGGTTTTCGCCGAGTTCACACCGTAGCCGGCCGTGTGAACTTCCATACAACGGCAGGCGGAATATTCATCCAGACGCGACCAACGCGTTCGGCATGCAATCCGAGCCGTTCCGTTGGAAAAGGGCAATTTGCTGTGTAAGTAAACTGGATCAGTTGGCCATCTGCAGCCAGCGCCTTCATCATTCCCCCCACGATCGCGATCCGATCGTCGCCGTTCAGATTGCGAATGGGCAGACTCGAAATGAGAGTCTGCACCTGGGATATCCCCTCCTCACAAAGGATGGCTCCGGCATGCTCTGCATCGCCGCAGCGGACTCGGATGTTCGGAAACCGCTCGTGCAGGTGGGCAACAAGCGACGGATCACGCTCTATCACCAATAGGCGGTTGGCTGGGAGGCCGAGGCTGAGCAATGCGTCCGTAATTGATCCCGTGCCCGCTCCTACTTCGAGCACATGGGAGCTCCCGCAACCCACCTGAGACGCGATCAGTCTCGAAAGTTGGGGAGAACTGGGAACAAGAGCTCCCACCGCCAAAGGACTCTTAAGGAGAGACCGGATGAATAGGAAGATTCCCCGAGCTCCCGTTATGAATCTCATGCTATAGAGGACCAGCCAATTGACTGCAGCCTTACCGTGCATGAGAGCGTCACGGACTCCGTTCTGGGCTTTGGAGCTTGATCGCATGGTAAGGAACTTACAGATGCCGCCTTTCCCCGAGCAGCGCGCAACTACGCTGTTATTTCTGTTGAGAGGCGCGGCTGAGCGCCTTGGTTGCAGCCCAATCGATTCCCTCGTCGGAGGGCCGGAGGTGGCGAACTTACCGCAAATCAGACTTTCGAGGCACTTGCTTCATTCCACTCTCGGTGCAGTCTCAGGCAAGTGATACTCTTGCTTTGCTGCGCCCATCGTTAGGACCCGAAGAGCTTTGGGCCCTCCTCCGTGCATTTCGCCGTAAGGAAAGGTAAGTTCCCAGAGCCGCCAGTCGTGAGGGTCCAGGTACAACGTTTCCCATCCATCCGAAGTGGCGGCTATTTTCTGAAGCTGATTGTCGATAAGGTCTTCGATGATGCGCGAAACGGCGTCGTCGATCATTCGACCATTGGCCATAGTCCAAGAGCCAATCAGTTCAGTCTTACCCTCTAGCTCGTTCAACCAAACCTCCGTACGGTCATTGTATCGTCCGGAAATTCCCCAAAACTGGGTTTCGGAAATTCACCGTCCCCAAAGCGTATCGTCAGGGCAAGTTTCCGAAAAACTGACTTTTCAGGCACAATGCAGGATTACTTGCGTATAGCCGGTGACTCGCCAACAATGAGGCTGGTCATCCCTCGGGAGGCGACCAGCGTTCTCTGCCGAGGGAGAAGAGGAGATAATCTGTAGCTGCATAAGCGTGGGTCCAAGCGTGCTACAGCTGAATCCCACGTCTCTGCGAGACGTGGGCCACCCTCCAGCGGAGTTCCGTTCGCTGCGACGAATTCGTGCAGCAGTGATCGTGCGGGAATCGACTTGGCCGATGGAACATTTTCCGGTTTAGGTCTCACTGGGAACGGAAATATCTACTGGAGATTTCAATGACAAATAAGTTCGTTCTAGCGTGTGGTGTGCTGGTGATCGTCGGACATTCGTTGCACAGTCAGAGCTACACACAAATAGTTGAAATAGTACAGAGATTTATCTCTCCTGGAGCATCAATGGTTCAGTTGACCAAGGCTGATCCTATCTCGGGCGATGTCATTCAAAAAGAACCTGCAGCATTCCAACTTCAAGGACAATTCGTGAGGCCAGATATCGCCTTTGCCGAAAATACGGCCGTCAATAAAGGAGCAAATCACATCCTATCGATTAACATTCTACGGCCTGAAGGCGATGGTTACCGAATAGTCTTTACGAAGACATATTATGACAGGGTTATATTTGCTCAGAATTTTAAGACAATTGGATTCCAAGAAATCAAGCTGTCTGATGGAAGAGTCGGGATGCTCGTAATTACAAGTTCAGGCGCATCACTCGGAGGTGACCCCGAGATATTTACGTGGGAAGAAGGTGTTGGATATGTGAATGTCATACCTCCTGAAGTTGGCGGAGGGTATCACTTCTTGTGGGCTGATGATCGAGGAAAGTTACGACTACAAATTTCATATAGCAAAGGTAAGTACGATACAAATGCTCCGCCTGCGGTGTTACTAATTTGGAACGACCACACAAACAAAATGGAGATCGTTAAGTAAAAATGATGGATGGTCAATAGAGAGGCGGATGGCCGACATCTCACCGTGAATCTGTTCAGTCTCATGAGATGCTTACGCGTTGTCTCGGGACATCCTTTACACTTCTGCGCTCGCGCGACGAGCGGCCCGTGCCGGGTGCCCCGGGGCTGAGCGCATTGGCACCTGAGTTGTTCCAAGCCCACAATTCGACTCCGAGGTTCGAACGCATCGGTACAAATGCGTGCATCGAAATCCAATTCCGCAAAACCCAAGGAGTTTTCGAACACAACGCCGAAGTTATTTTATAGAGGTTTGGGTAGCATAAGTGCCAATTCTGATGAGTTTGACTAACTATTTGATAATTTTACCTATCAGGTTACTCCGCGCATGCTGCCGCAATAGGCGTTGGAGTCTAAGACTTTGGAGCAGATGATAAATGAGTCATATC
>Ga0207086_1215_pt1 | contig 10791 bp, 10 predicted proteins | sample Alteio_BWMinHeat_54_FD_153540 | JGI IMG/M metagenome (GOLD analysis project Ga0207086, IMG submission 153540) | Enriched cells from forest soil in Barre Woods Harvard Forest LTER site, Petersham, Massachusetts, United States -... | ecosystem: Environmental > Terrestrial > Soil > Temperate forest >... | reverse complement strand
GCGTGCAGGCGAGGTCTTCGCCAAACGAAAGGAAGTCGCCAAGCCATCTGGCAACAAGATACGAAAGAAGACTTGGCTCGAACTCTGTTGGCATTGGCTTGTGGGGCAAATTCGGTAGAAGTTAGCCGTCAGAGCGCCGAGCCCCAACTGTTGGAAGCCCGAAATGAACGAATCGCAATTGAAGTATCAAGAGTTTTCGTTGAGGTATCTGCCCGACCTGTCGAATTACGTTGTTCCGATTCATGTCGGCGACGATCAGATTGGTTCGGGCGTCTTAGTTAATTGGTGTGGCAGGCACATCATTGCCACGGCGCGACACTGCATCGAGAATCAACCGCGTGCATTCGTTCCCTCTACGCGAATTGAACAAGACATGCAGATGAGCACTCGTCAGATCCAAATTCTTCAGGCCAAGTCGCACGAGACTTTGGACGTTGGGTACTTGGAAATTGAGGACCCTAGAACTGGCGAAATCGACGGCAGTCAATTCCACCTAGATCGCGTTGAAGACGGCATGGTCCACATAATCGGGTATCCAGAGAGCTTGGCATTCGTTGACTGGCCGAAAAAAAAGTTCAGTGTTTGTGGCGGGGCATTCAGCACGAGCATTGTTGAAGTGGCCGACGATTTCATGAAACTCGACTACCCGGAGCAGGGCTGGAAGGTCGAAAAGGATGAATGGGTCCCATCGAGATTTCCCGATACGCCAAGAGGCTTCAGTGGGGGCGGATGCTTCGCCGTTGAATGCAGGACCGCGGGAGCCCTTCAAATTGTCGAATACAAACTACTTGGCATCCAGTATTCTTGGTCCAAGAATGGGCGGTGGGTGAAGGTCATACCGATCAGGCACCTGTGCGAACTATTGTCTCAGTAATCATTGACACAACGATGACGCTCGTTGCCGTGATGGCGGCATCGAGTGAAATACCCTGCCGTTTGCGCGGGTCTTGAAGCCTAATCATCGTAGAGGGGGCGAGCGTTGCGGGTAACGCAAGGAACGACTGCCGAAAGTCGATGGAGGCGCACTTCGGTTTTACAGTCGAGATGAAGGATGAGGACGCCCGAGCGTGCGTGGAAGACAGCACCGGCGACAAATTGGATTCCGTGCTGTGCGCGGTCCAGGCCGCATGGGCGTGGACGAAACGAGGAGATGGGTACGGGATTCCGGCAAATTGTGATCTGCTGGAGGGCTGGATTGTTGACCCGTTCACGGCGACCGCATCCGACGAAAAACGCGACGAACCCTGCTGATTTCAAGGAACAGCCCTTAGTCGAGCAACCCGTCGCCGCCGCACTGTGTCGCCGTTCATCCGCCGGCCCTGTGAGCCAAGCGGCCAGAAAGCATCGTTGAACCTGCTGAGGCCCATGTAGCCGAGGTCGCGGACAGCGTCAAAGGCATAAGTTCCGGGAGCGACACTTCGGCGTAAAGGCAAACTTGATTGTGCGAACCCGGATGGTTTGCCGTTTGTCTTTCCAAATCGCAATGGACGCCGCAGTTACAAATTGAGGGCATGATCGGATGTTGATTTACTGGATGCCGTACTTAACGCTGTCTTACCCTCACCGTGGCCCCAAAGAAATCCGCGTTGGAAAGGCTGTTTTCTTTGAGGATACGCCAGCGAACTGGTCTCAACTGGTCGGGAGAGAACGACCGAAGCATCTGGAAATTCACCGCAACTTTCCGTCTCACGGGGAGCAAGTCGGTGATCCGCTATTCGGGACGCTGGTGCGGAGCGAGGACGAGGGCTGGCTCGCTGACCACATCGACGCGGCGGTCGCCGTGCTTTACTTCCTTGGCGACGACGACCAGCGCGGTCGCCCGGCGGAGTGCTTTGCCTACCACAGGATCACGTTGAAGGACGATTCGACTGGCGACTCCGACCTCGTCGGATACTGGACGAAGCACGGCTACCTTATGGAGTCGTCAGGAAGCATGGTGCTTTACCCGCCTCTTGCCGCTCGCGGAAACATGCGGGCCTACGGGCCGAAAGTAGATAGTCCCGAGAACCAGCAATTGCTGACGCGATTCGACGCTAACGCATACGACCGGCTGGCAGTGGCGGTTCGTCAATACTTCCGCACGCAGTTCACGGACACCTTCACTTCCCCGCCCGCGGAAGACTACGCACTCCATTGCGGAGCAATCGAGGCCACCTTCGACATCGACGCTCTCAAGCCGGGAGTTAGCGAGCGATTTGTCGAAGCGCTGACCAGTGTCTTCGGGAACGACGACCGCTTCGAGACGTTCTTCCTGGGCCTATACGTCTCACGATCGGTTTTCGTGCATGGCGTTGCCACGAACAAGGCCGACGAGTCGGAGAACAAGGAGGCTGCGGCCTACCGAATGTTCAAGAGGGTCCGATGTAAGTTGACCCTAATGAGGCGGCTCACCCGCGATGTCATCTTAGAGTCGCTTGGTCGGAAGAAGGATGAGTTCGGGTTCTTCCACGACAAGTCGGCTCTGGCCCTTCTTGCAACCGTGCTGCACTCGTCCGGCACCTGGGAAAAACTCAAGCGGTTGCTCAACAAGCCGAAGGCCGCGGACGAAGTCGAGAACATGTCATCTGAGAGATTCAAGGAAGTCGAAGAGTTAGCGTTCCAGACTGAAAACTACTTCAACTGGCAGTGCGTCGAGGAAAACATTGACAAGGCTCAGGTCTTCAAGGCGATCTGCACCTGTGCGATTCTCCTGGGCGGCATGACGAGGTCTTCTGGGCCGGTGTACGCGGAGTCGGATACGCTAGGGAAGGCTGCGGATGCCAAAGATGGGGCGGCAATCGAAGCGTGGTGTCTGAACGATCCGTGGCGGGATTTTTACCTCCGTGATGGTGATCGGATTTCAGCAATCGTGCGACTGACTCGGACTCTAGCTCGGTTTTTCGAGAAGCAGTGGTGAAGATCCTCATTGGCGCGGCCTTCAATCGCGGGCTGTCGGCACCGTTCCCGACCAATGAGCTTCACTGGAAACCGAAGCTCGTCAAAGGCAACCGCGCCTTGGCAATCGCCTACGTCGATGCTCGCTCCATCCAGGATCGACTGGACGAAGTGCTTGGCGTCGATGGTTGGCAAGACGCTTACCGCGAGCTTGCAAACGGCTCAGTCGTCTGCCGGCTGCGCCTCCAGATCGGCGGAAAGTGGATCAGCAAGAGCGACGTTGGCTCGCCCAGCGAACAATCCGACGCCGGGGACCGAACGAAGGCCGCATTCAGCGACGCGCTCAAGCGAGCGGCGGTCAAGTTCGGCGTCGGTCGCTATCTGTACCGCCTACCCGTCGTTTGGGCGGACTATGACCCGCAAACCAAGCGCCTTGTCAAGGTTCCACAACTGCCGAGTTCCGCCGTGTCTGCGGCGGGAGCTAACCAACGACCGTTGCAGTGGCCCGAACTGGCCCCCACACCCGCACCGACACTGCAGCCATCGCCAGCGCCGGACGGCGCACCGCGAGCGTCTGTCGCAATCGCGCCGCCCGCGAGACCGAGCAGCCCCAAATCGGGCGATGCAGCCGCCCCACGGTCCCCGGAACTGCTCAAGTGGGATGAAGTGTCCAAGGTTGCCCTAGGGCGTGGCGTCGTGACGAACAGCACGCTCGCGAAGTGGCTCGCCGAATACGGCGTCGGCAGTGTCGGCGAACTCGGACCCAAACCACTCGGCACTTTGACTCGCCGGCTTCAATCGTTGGTTGCCGCATGAAGGCCAACATTGATGGGGTCAATTTTTTGACCCCGGAGGATTTCGATGAGAGGCTATAACGGATTTACGGCGGCGGAGCGGGCGGCGACCCTCTCTTGGTTCCGCGAGCAGATTCGGCTTGGGCTTCGCGAGCCGCCCATGGTCTGCTGCGCTTGCCGGCAAACAGAAGGCGTTTTGGATTCCCATACCGAAGACTACTCCAAGCCCTTCGGTCCGCACATTGGCGAGTTCCCGATGTGCTACCGCTGCCACATGGCAATTCACTGTCGATTCCGAAATCGTACAGCGTGGGACGACTACCGGGCTGCGATCCGCCGGGGAATCCGGTATGCGCCGATCAACGGCCGGTGGTTCGGTGTGTTTTGTCGGCAATTGCGGGGAGCATCGGTTCCGTTTGCTCAGCACGAGCCGCCCAACGTCTTGGTCTTGGACTTAATCGAGGCGGGTCACTACATCCAGCATTTGGACGCCGCTAGGGTTCGGCAGTCGCCCGAGCGACTCGCCAGTGAATTCGATTTGTTTTCTGAGTCGTAGCGGGTGACACTGGTAATGACGACGGAATTGCAGCGAACTTGATTGGGCGTTGTAAATCGTCGCGGTGTTAGAATCGTTGATGCCTGAGTCAGATTGATTCTGGAGAGAAAGTATGCCTCGGACCGGGGGCGAAGCTGACAAGCTTGGGAACCGTTACGAAGGCATTTGGACAATCAGCCAACTGCTTGAGATGCTGTCTGGGCAATTGAATAGCCTCACGGTCGAGCCGTTGGACCCTCAAGAGTCGCGCGGAATCGAATTTGTTGCCCGAACATCGGCGGGCTCACTCGAATATCATTCCGTGAAACGACAGCGAGCGCAGGGCGAATGGTCATTGTCAGCGCTCTGCCAAATTGACACCACCGGCCGGTCCGTTCTCGGTGACCTCTTCCGGAAATTAGCGGCAGATTCGACTGCACACTGTCGATTTGTATCGTCAACGGGGGCGAACGCCTTACGCGAATTGACAGAGCGCGCACAGCGCCGCGCAACCCTGGATGAGTTTGAGCAAGACCTTCGACAATCCGAAACACTTTGGGGCGAGTATGAAAGCCGTATATCCCGGCTTGAAGCGAATCGAGCAATCGCGTTCGACCGATTGCGTAGAGTGATTGTTACGCTAGTGGACGAGGCGACCCTTATCAGAGGTGTCGAGCGTCAAATTGACTTGCTTCTATTTCGACCGGATGGAAGTACTTTCGATGCAAAAAATGTGCGACTAATCCTGGGAGATTTTGTCCTTGAACGTCTCGGATCGACCATTTCCAATCGCGATCTATTGGAATGCTTACGAAGCGACGGAATTCATCGCCGCGACTGGGCCGTCGATCAAACAATTCAGGATCGCATCAATGCAGCAAAACAAGACTATACCAGAAATGTCGAGCTAGACCTCATCAACCACAACCGGATTATTCGCGATGAGGCCCATTCCATCGCGACTCACTTGCTCGGATCGGACGAACCGCGAACGGTTCTGTTGACTGCCCCAGCCGGGTATGGCAAGAGTTGCGTTCTCTCCCAAGTCATTTCGCAATTGTCAGAGAATCAATTGCCTTCGATGGTCGTTCGACTTGACCGCCACGGGGGAGCCAACTCGACACGTGAGTTGGGCAATCAATTGGACCTCCCTCAATCACCGGCAATCGTTTTGCAAGGTGCCGCGAATGGCCAGCCAAGTGTACTCATCATCGACCAACTCGACGCGCTCAGCCATGCGTCAGGTCGTTCTCCTCAGTTGTGGGATGTATTCGACCGCCTGCGAGAAGAAGCGCTAGGCGCTCCGAACATGAGGCTCGTATTGGCTTGTCGCACGTTCGATTTGGACAACGACCACCGTTTGCGCAGTCTGGCGCGCAATCCGGCGGAAGTTCGGCGTGTCAATCTCGGATTACTCTCAGAAGATACAGTCGCCAATGCGCTGACGACGGCTGGGTTCGCAATCGAGCGGCTTAATGCCGATCAGAGGCAAGTGCTTAGAACGCCACTCCATTTATTGCTCTTTCTTGAAGCAACAGATCGAGCTCGCCCAAGTTTCGCCGGAATCGGAAGTCTTTTTGACCGGTTCTGGGAACACAGACAAAGCAGGGCAGTCGAGATTTTACGCGAGCCATCATCTTGGCCCGATGCGATTTATGCCCTTTGCGACGCTTTTAGCCAGCGTCAAGCGCTTTCCGCGCCGATTGTGACTCTGGACAGATGGCCTGAAGCTCTATCGGCGCTTACATCGGAGAATGTCCTAGTTCGCGAGGGTACGCAACTTCGGTTCTTCCACGAATCGTTCTTTGATTACGCATTCTCGCGCCGATTTTGCGCCAGCGGACAAGAACTCGTAACGTGGCTCTATCAATCGGAACAACAGTTATTTCGTCGATCCCAAGTGCGACAAATCCTGTCGTTCTTGCGCGACCACGAAGTCGAGAGATACATTCGCGAGCTTAATAATCTCGTGAATGGCGACCGGGTCCGTTTTCATCTCAAGAAAATGGTGTTCCAATGGCTTCGGTCACTGCCTAACCCTTTGGACGGCGAATGGCAAGTTCTCCGACCGTACATGAATAACCCGGAAATGGTGCATCATGTCACCGCTGTGCTGAATGGCAGTATTGGGTGGTTTGACCTTTTGCTTCGCAACGGGACATTTACAAGTTGGTTCAACTCCGGAGACCAACAGCTAATACAGACAGGGCAACTCATAGTTTGGCTCCCAGAAATACGTAGAGTACGTTCGGCCGAGATTGCTGGCATCCTGCGCACATTCCGCGGCCGTGGGCAAGAGTGGGATAATCGGTTGCGATCATTTTTCAATCAACCCGGCGCGCATTACGGCCAGGAAATGCGGGAGCTTTTTCTCGATTTGCTTCGCCGCGGTGCTTTTGATAGCGACGATGATGAGCAGTCGTATGCGTGGTGGAACGGTCTGAGTGAAGCGGCAACAGAGATGCCCAGTTTCGTTGCCGAAGCAATCGGCTGCTGGCTTGAAAATCGTATCGCTGAATGGCAATCAGGCGGTAGAACGCCCGAAGATCGATCCCGGATGACGCGCCGCGAATATGCAAGAGTCATCCAGCCCGCATCGGATAACAATGCACATGAGTTTGCTCAATGCGTGTGCCCTCGAATCGCACGATTGGTGCAAGTGGCGGCAGATCCAAGGCGCCCAGGCCGCGATCGCATATGGCCGTCCCGTCCGACTTTTCTTGGATTTGGGATTTACGATGCCATTCTTGACGGCCTTATTCGGGCTCTGGGGAGACTTGCAAACGCTGAGCCCGACGAAGTGAACCGCCTAATCGCGGACTGGAGAAACACGCAATTCGAGACATTGGCATTCGTCGCGATGAGATCGTGGTGCGCCAATCCACAACGTTTTGCAAACGATTGTGCAGAATTCTTAATCGCCAACCGCCAATGGCTCGGTCTAGGATATTCAACTTGGTCCGATGGCAATGGCAGGGCGGCGATTGGTCGGCAAGCCATTTCATTGATCGTGCCGCACGTATCTCCCGAGAACAAGCTCCGACTTGAATCGGCTGCCGCAGAATACCGGGAGGAATGGGAACGGGATGATCCAGAGTTCGCGGGATCGACGTGTCACCTGCTCTTGGAGGCGTTCGGCGAATCGAACCTCTCGGAAGCTGGCCAGCGCCGCGTTCATGAACTGCGCGAGCGGTTCCCAAATGCAGACCGATCGCTACCGACAGATTTTGGAGACTTGGCCAGGCTCTCGGTGGTCGGAAGTCCGGTACTGTCCTAGCTTTGCGTTGCAGATTCTCCCAACACTTCGCGAACCTTTTTGAAAATCTTGCGCAGTATCTCCGGTCCTTCCTCTTCGTTGAACCAGAAGATTACGGCGTGAGAATCATCATCTTTAGGGCCATGCTCATATGGCTTACCAACTCGAATTTGTACTCCTTTGAATGTTTGTCCGTTCGCTACCTTGGTTAGCAATGACACCGTTGGGAACTTCCCTTCTTCGGTGTAGAGCAAATCTTCGTTGTAAACATTGACACGCATCATTCATTTCTCCTACGCGACTGCCGCGAGCAATTCCGCCACGCTCCAAACGTGATCCGTCAAGCCCGCTGCCATTGCTGGCGTCGTCTTGCGCCGTGGCTGATCTTCGGTTCGCGTCTCATCGGTCAGCGTCGTATGGACGCGGCAGAAGTTATAGTACGCGAACCAGAGCGCGAAGGCCGCTTCGTGGTTCGACCACTTTTTCGAGTGCGCGTTGGTCAGCCGCGTCATGCGGCGAATGGCCATACGGATGGATAGATTCGACCGCTCAGCATGGCTGGTGCAAATCTGATCTTGGTCCGGGTCGCCGGCTATGACTACCGAGTAGGTATCGACTACCTGACCCGGCGAGTATCTCCCTTCTTCGGCTGGAGTATCACTGTAGACCTTGACCAGTTGGGCGAAATCAATCGTATCGCCGAATGAATCTGGCACGGCCGTCCGATACGGCTTGAATCCATCGGTGCTGAGCTGGAATCGTCCGGCAGTCGCATGGCGGAGTTTGTCCGTGAACAACACGGCATCATACGCGGTGCGCTTGCCGACGTGCCAAGTCAGGATGAGCCGTGAAGTCCGCTCGATTGCAACGAAGCACCACGCGTCGCCAACCTCTTCGCCGTAGCCTTTGCGTATCGCGGTCTTTTCCTTGCAGCCAACGAAGCCCCAGATTTCATCAGCCTGGACATCAGTAGCCGGAAAGTTGTGCGTTGCTCGGATCATGAAGCGCTGGCATTGTTCGCCAGCTTCCACGATGGCCGCTAGAATCGTATCGCGATGAACACCAGTCAGCCGCTCGGTTGAACGAATCGAATTGCCTTCCAAGATCATGCGAAGGCAGAGAACAGTCTTGTCGAGCGACAGACGGCGATTATCTGCTGGGCGTGTGCTTTCGTCCGTGTATGTCTTGGCGCACTCATCGCAACGGTATCGCTGGGAACCGTTCCGATTCTTCCCGAAGCGCCGCATTTCGGCTTGGCAATTTAGGCACAACATGGCGAACCCTTCCCTTGTGAGGCGGGTCGCTTAGAATGGCTTTGCCGGCTGCATTCTGGCGTTGACCCGCCGGATTGTGGTTGCCCTGCGGGATTGTTACAAGCAATCCCGCAGGCTTCATCATGTAATTATTGTATATCCAATAAATATACAGTCAAGGTAATTTCGTCTTGATTTGCATATTTTTCCGATATACAATTATGCTGTGAAAACCACCAAGAAAAGACGCGGCCGGCCGCCAAAGGGTTCAGACGCAACTAAGTCTGAAAGTATGCTTTTGCGAATGGGGCCAGCCGAGAAAGAGGCATTTTTGGACGCTGCGAATGCGGCGGGAGCGCCTCTTTCAGTTTGGATTCGGGAGCGTCTTCGTAGCGCCGCTATTAAGGAGCTTGGTGAACTAGGGAAAAAGGCAGCGTTCCTCGCGAATGAGAAATAGACGAGAAAAGGCAATGCCAAACGAAACGCCCGAACCGACATTCGTTGTTCGATTCGTTGGCGAGAACATACGCCCAGAGAAAGTTCCGTTGCGCGCGGTTAGCGATGCTCTTTCGGCCGTACAGGACATGGCCAGCGCCCGCGACCCTTTTACTATGCCTCATGTCCCGCCCGAAAAGTCGATTGGGCTCCTAAACGTAACTCGTGGCTCCGCTCAGTATTTTTGTGTTGCACGAGCGCCTGATGAAGCAAAACACAACCTTCTGCAAGTGGCTGCCGTTCTTTCGGATAGCAATCCAAGCCAGTCTGATGTCTTGATCGGATCGCTCAGCGCTATTGACACCCTGAGTCAAGTGGCTCGGTCTTTTAAGGGGCGCGTGGAGATCGTTCTTCTCAATAATGGAAATCAGAGCTTGATATTTACGATCTCGGAAGGCGACTACAAAAGAGTCTCAAAAGCCCTTCTGCTCAAAGGAGAGACGACCGTTGTTGGAAAAGTTGAACGTGTTGGCGGCGTCACAGGGATGCGATGCTTAATGAAATTGCCTGATCGTCAGCGTGTCTTGTATTGCGATGTGAAAACTCGCGCCCTTGTGAGACGTCTAGGTCAGCATCTTTACGAAGACATAGCGGCTAAGGGTACTGCCGTTTGGCTTCATCGTTCGTGGCGATTGCTCAAATTTACCATTCAAGACTTTTCTCAGCCGCGTCTCGGAGACGGCAAAAAAGCACTTGAGACGCTACGCGGAGCAGGCCTAAACGCATGGGACAATATCGCTGATCCTGCCGCCGAAATCGAGGAGATGCGACAGTGATCGCTGTTGGCATCGACTCGATGATACTGATCTATGCTGGTCACGTTCCAAAAGTGGGCGAATCGGACCAAAGGGCAAAGAACCTGCGCGTCCGGTCAAAACTTTTGATTCAAGACCTAGCCGAGAAAAAGGCGACGGTGTTTTTGCCGTCCATAGCTGTTTCCGAGCTATTGGTGCCGGTTCCATCAGCGCAAAAGGGCTTGTTGGTCGCTCAATTATCTGAGCTTTTCGTACTTGCGCCGTTCGATCTTCAGGCTGCCGCCATTGCGGCCGAATTGTGGGCTAAGCATCGAAACCTGCCTCAAGACCTTCAGTATGAAGTGCGCCATGTACTCAAATCGGACACGATGATTATCGCAAGCGCTAGGGCTGCCGGTGCAACCGAGTTCTACACCACGGACGCGAAGTGTCGAAACCTAGCAAACTTAATCATGGTCGGGAAGGACTTGCCAAGCCATTCAGAGAACATGTTTCGGCAAAAAGAAATTGAAGATGCCGTTGGTGGTGGCGAAAACTAGCAACGCAAAGCTAGGACAGTACCGGAAGTCCGATACCCGCAGAGCAGACGGCCCGGTTTAGCGATGATGAATGGCTTAACGCAATGCGCGAGCATTGCGATGATTGGGAACATCCTCGTTCGGGTCCGGCGCGGGGATCGGCGATTGAACTTAGTCGTGTTCTGGAAGAGCAAGTCGCGTCCGACCGCCACAGGTTTGCGGCCCTTGTTCATCGAATGGAAGATACGATCAATGTGTGTTATTTTGGTTCGATTATTGACGGATTGTTCGGAATGCGGAACCTTCCTGCC
>Ga0207086_1214_pt1 | contig 10847 bp, 9 predicted proteins | sample Alteio_BWMinHeat_54_FD_153540 | JGI IMG/M metagenome (GOLD analysis project Ga0207086, IMG submission 153540) | Enriched cells from forest soil in Barre Woods Harvard Forest LTER site, Petersham, Massachusetts, United States -... | ecosystem: Environmental > Terrestrial > Soil > Temperate forest >... | reverse complement strand
ATTCAGTCGGTCAGGATCGAGAGAGCTTGTCCGGTTTGCCGACTTATCGTCCAAGTGACGAGATAGGCGTTTCACGATACCAACGAAGAGCCTCGGAAAGCAGCGATCATGTGCCCGGACCTCCCTTTGAGGTTCAGCTGATCGGTTCGGCCTGCAAAATAGAGGCGATTTAGCTCCTTATCGTCCACATCCTCTATCGACTCAAAAGCGCCAAGCGCGTCCCTGACTTCATCGGGACCGAAAAACAGCCGAAACGGTTCGCCGATACTTTCGACGGCTGGCAAGCTCATCCCGGGCATCGATCTCTTCGGCTGGAAGCATGTCGCGCGGCACGGCGTAGTCAAAGATCGCACCACTCCCCTCTGGAAAGCCAGCAATGTACTTGAGCGTCTCTCCGAAGGCATCAGAAGTCAGATACACAACCACCCCGAGCATCGCGAAAACCGTCGGCACATTGGCGTCCAGCCCTGCCTCTTCTAGCCGTTCGGAGAGCTTCTGCGTTTCGAAGTCCACTGCCACAAAGTGAAGAGACTCCGGGACCACAACTCCACTCGCTTCAGCCAGCTCTTTCTTCCATGACTGCGTCGCAGGATGGTCAACCTCGTAGACCTCAAGCCCTGCGTGCGGATTCCTGAAGCCGAAGGTGTCGAGCCAGCTCCCAAAAGGACATACTGGCGAACTCCGCCTTCCACCGCGCGTGCGAGATGATCTTCAGCGAAGCGGCTGCGGGCTACCAACCACGCTCGCATCATCCGGGACGAGTCCTCATACAAATCTTCTTCGGAGTCAGCCAGGACTTTCGCGTACCTGCTCCCCAGCAGCGGCACGGCAACAGGGTCATTCAACACCAATGGGCTTGCGTCATAGACCTGATGAGTCGCGCGTCGCAACGCCACACCGAGTGCGGTGCGCGACGCCTGGCCTTTGTGCAAACTACGCTTGTCGCGACTCTGCTGTCCTGGTAGCTGCTTCAAAATGAGATCAATCTGGCCCAGATGATGAGACTCGTGTTCGCACACATGAAACCATTTGCAAAGGTTATTGGTAGCTCCCCAACTCCATGAGGGGTCGATCGCCATGAGCCATTCATCGTCTCGCTTGCTCAACTCCGACAGGGTATGTTCCCGTGTCTCAGACAGATGCGATATGTAGTACTGCAGATCAAATCCCTTATAGCGGACTCGCGCAGTCTGACCAAGGTTGATCGCCACACCCCACTTCTTGCGAGCTTCATAGGAGAAGCGGCCCCAGGGGACACCATCGAAGGTGTCCAAACCGTAGTAGACATCGGCGGCAGCGAGATGCATCAGCAAAGCACCAATCGAGTTCGCATCCGGATGCGGCAGCCAATCGAGTTCTTCAACCGACAGATTCTGCAAACGCGAGAGAACCACTGCGCGCATCCACTTGAGCTGCGACACAAGGAAACCAATCTGGGTACTGTATCCGTTGCGAGGTCCAAAAACAGAGAGAGGTTCTGCTACCGCGTCTTGCTGGGCAAAAATGCTCATAGCTCATTGTCTCGCGCTGCCGCATCTCCTAGGCCTTGCGTTAGGCCAGGCCACTCAAATTTCCTCCTGTGAAGTCGGCTTCTGTTGACTGATCACTGCTGACGAGAAGCGCCTTTATCAGGAATAGCTGCCTCTCGGAGCAATTGCAGGGCTTCGCCTGTAGACTTTGAACCGAAAGGGAGTGCAACCCAACCAATACTATGACTTGGAACGTCGGCGCAGCAGCAGCTGCGTAGACAGACCTGAGGAAGGTTCGCCCAGTGCATCCTGTCAAGCCCTGCCACATCCATGATGCAACGTAAATAACGAGAAATAAACCACTTATATATCAATCGAACTTGGCGTACTATTTCGCCGAACTTGCTATCATAGAAATAGAAGGAATTTCCCTTAATGAGCGCCCGCCAAAAGCGGCGTTTTGCATTGGCAGACAGGGATCCCCCGCTAAGTGATTGAAAACACTAGAACGGCTCTAACTCGAATGAAATCAATGGGATACCAGGGGATGATCCCCTCGTAAGTGATTGAAAACAAATAAACCGGAGAAAATTAGAGGTAGGGGGAGGGGGATACGAGCCGCCGAGCGATCTCGCGCCCCTGGCGAACCAGGTCCGGAAGCCCGACGCCGTAGTAGGCATTCCCTGCCAGTTGAAGCCCGGGAAAGGCCCGCACCTGCTCATCAAGCCGTGCCATGCGCTCAGGATGCCCAACCGCATACTGCGGCAGAGAACGCGGCCATCGCCGGACGACAGTGAACGACGCCTCCGGCAAAGGCCCCAGCAACAAAGAGAGTTGCCGACGGGCAAGCGAAACAATCTCCTCCTCCGGCGCATCGAGCAGCCGCGGAGCCGCTTCTCCGCCAAAAAAAGCGCGCAGCAGAACCGCGCCTTCAGGCACGCGATGGGCAAACTTCTGCTCGACAAAGGTGCAGGCCAGCAGCTGCGGCTCACGATCCGGATCGGCAGCCTTCGTCTGCGGCACCAGAAACCCGAATCCGCGCGGAATCCGCAGCGATTTTGCCTTTTCGGGTGCAAATGCCAGCGCGACAACGATGGCCGAAGATGCGTCCATCGAGAGAAGCTTGTCGAAATCGGAATGGAGCGGCGCGAGCAGTGAACGTGTCACATCCGCCGGAGTCGCAGCCACAACCGCATCAAATTCCTCGGCACCGGAAGATGTTTGTATCCGCCACTTCTCACCACTCCGCGATATCTGTGTCACAGCATCGCCAAGTCGCAGGGAAGATGCAGGCAAAGCCGCAACCATACGATCCACGAGCGTCTGTAACCCTGATCTAAGCGTAGTAAAAACCGGTGCGCTTCCACTGCGGCGAATACTCTTCTGCAAAGCGGTAATCAGGCTGCCATGCTCGCGCTCCATCTTCACGAACGCAGGCATCACCGCACGCACGCTCAACACATCGATGCTGCCGCCAAAGACACCGGCCAGCAGCGGAGCGGCAATCGTATCCGTCACCTCGTCGCCAAAGTGACGACGCACAAAGCTCGCGACCGATTCATCCGCATCTTCCGCCAGCGCAGACTGCTTCAGCTCATCCGCACGCTTCGGCTCGCGCAAATATGCGAGCCTCGCCTGCCAGCTGAAGAGTGGCGAGCTCAGCAGCGGCTCCCACTTCGTGGGAACCATCATGCGCATGCCATCCGGCATCGCAACCAGTTCTCTTGCCTGCGCTATATAGGTACGTCGTAAATGGTCATTCGACGGAATGATCTCATCTGCGAGCCCCAGCTCCACCGCAAGCTCGCGCGCCCACGGCTTCTCCGTCACCCATGAGTCCGGCCCGCACTCGATGACGAAGCCGTCGCGCCGCACCGTCTCCACAATGCCGCCCAGCCGATGCGAAGCCTCATAGAGCGTGAAGCCAACACCAGAGCGTGCCAACTCATATGCAGCAGAGACTCCGGCAATCCCTCCGCCAATGACAGCAGCCTTCATGAGCTTGCGAGTCTTGCCAGACCTTGCCGCGCAAGGTCAGCCAGCGCCGATGTCAGCAGCGGCGAATTGTTCAGCGAGTCGGGCCGCTCAATCCGCAGACCAAGCTTCGACGCAAACTCGCGGAAGCCGATATCGATGTCGTACAGAATCTCCACGTGATCGCACAGGAACCCGATCGGCTGAATCACGACTGCCTTGTTCCCTTCCTGATGCAGCGCTGTCAGCGTGTCCTCAACCGTTGGCCCAATCCACGGACCGCCTGACATGCCCTGACTCTGGAACGCAAAGCGCCACTCCTTCAAACCCGGCATGCGGTCCGCAACCATCCGGGCCGTCCGCTTCGCCTCATCGGCGTAAGGGTCAGCAGGCTTCGCAGGCTGATCCGCTGTCGCAGCTTGCGGCTCGACGGTTCTGATCGGCACGCTGTGCGCCGTAAACAACACCGGGACAGAAGCACCCGTTTCCGCAGATACCTTCTCCCAAACAGGCAGCAACCGCGCCGCAAATGCATCCGCCAGCAGCGGATGATCTGCCCATCCCTCGATGAAGTCGATCTTCATCGCATCGCCCGCCTCGGCATACACAGCCCGGCGATATAGTCCCACGCTAGTGCGCGAGTTCTGCGGCGCCAGACAGACCACCGCCGCTGAGGTAACGCCATCGCTACGCATCTGCCGGACCACATCCCCGATGTAGGGCTTCCAGTTACGCATGCCTACATACACCGGTCTGCCAATAGTTTCCGCCAACAGCCTTCCCTGCTCCTGCGTTAGCTCAGTCAATGGACTGTGGCCAATCAGCGAGTAGCGGTGCCGTATCTCTGTGATCACCGACTCCGGCATCGGCCGCCCGCTCGTCACATTCCGAAGGTATTCCGGAATCTCATCCAGCGTGTCCGGCGTCCCATGCGCCAGCAGCAACACCGCTGCATGATCAGCCACGCTTCACCTCTTCCGATAGCTCCCGCACAAACCGGACCACCGCCTGCACGTTCTCCACCGGAGTCTGCGGCACAATCCCGTGCCCCAGGTTGAAGATATGCCCGGGCCGGCCACCAGCCTGCATCAAAATCTGCTTCACACGCTCACGAATTAACACCGGTTCGGCAAACAACGTTATCGGATCAAGATTTCCCTGTACGGCGCATGCATAGTCAAGCGACTTCCATGTCGCTCCAAGTGGTGTTCGCCAGTCCAGACCCAATACATCGGCACCCGTCTCGCGCATCGCAGGCAACAGGCTCGCCGTCTCTACGCCGAAATAAATCACCGGAACACCCAGCGACTGCACCTCGCGCACCAGCGTCTTCGTGATGGGCAACACAAAGTCACGATAGTCTTCAATGCTCAACACGCCCACCCAGCTATCGAAGATCTGGATCGCGTCCGCGCCAGCTTCCACCTGCTGCCGCGCATACTCGCGCAGCACGGCAACGAGCTTCTCCATCAGCATTCGCCATATATCCGGCTGACGGTACATCATCGTCTTCGTCGCTACATAATTGCGCGAACTGCCGCCCTCGATCATGTAGCTTGCCAACGTGAATGGAGCACCACAGAAGCCGATAATCCCGATGCGGTCTTTGAAGTGTGCCACCACTTTCTCAATTGCCTCGGCCACGTACCCAAGCTCAGACGCGCGATCCGTGCGCAGTCGGGCAGCATCTTCGAATGTGCGCACTGGCTTGTGAACCACAGGCCCTTCACCCGCCTGAAATTCAAAGTCCAGCCCCATCGGCTCAAATGGCAGAAGCAGATCAGCAAAGATAATCGCCGCATCCACATCCAGCTTTTCCGCAGCTGTAATCGTCACTTCCGCTGCGAACTCAGGCTTCTTACAAATTTCCAATAGTGAATGGTGCTTGCGCACTGCCTGGTATTCCGGCATGTAGCGCCCTGCCTGCCGCAAAAACCATACTGGTGTGCGATCGACAGGCTGGCGCAGGCACGCGCGTACAAAACGCGTCCCCGCACTAAGGTCAAGAGTGTTGTTTCCAGCCTGCTGAGGCTGGTGTTTTAAGTGGCTTCCGTGCATGGTGGAGATCACTCTTGAGGGTAGCATTCTCTCGCCGGATTATGCAGGCGTGCTGCTCGTTTGCACTCTCTTTCATGAAAATGCCCTCTACAAGAATGACCTCCAGACTAGCTACTTCTTCGCTGTAGCTCCAGCCATCAGATATTTGTCATACCAGTTGAAATATCGCTCATAGCGATCGCGAATAAAGCTGGGGCGTGTAAATCCATGAAACTGCCCCGGATACACCACCAGTTCCGTCGGCACATTCAGACTGCGCAGCGCCTGATACATCTGCTCTCCACCCATCAAAGGCACGTTGAAGTCCTTATCACCTCCCATAAACAGCGTCGGGGTATGAATGCGATCGGCATGCAGAAATGGATAGCCAAGCTTCTGATACACATCAAAGTTCTTCCACGGCGGACCTAATTCCTGATCGTATTGAATGATGTATTGGTCCACTCCGTAAAAGCCAATTGGATTTCCGGTCCCGGCTCCGCTGATCGCTGCCTTGAAGCGATTCGTGCTGGCAATGGTGTAATCGGTCAGGATACCGCCATAGCTCCATCCGCCTACGCCGAGACGATCGGGATCGGCAACCCCCTCCTTTACTGCCTCATCCACGCTCGCCAACAGGTCAATCACTTCCTTGTCGCCCCAATCAGCGAAGATTGCCTGCTGATATACCGCGCTGCGACCCGCGCTGCCGCGATAATTCACATTTAGTACCGCGTAGCCGCGACCGGCAAAGAGCTGTCTCTCGGGAACAAACATGTGGGCGTCCTGTCCATCCGGGCCTCCGTGAATTCGTAACAGCATCGGATACTTTTGTCCCGCCTGGTAGCCAACCGGAAGGGTCAACACTGCGTGCACATCCGCACCATCTTTCGTCTTCGTCTGCAGATCGCGTGTCTCGCCCAGTTTCAGCTGTGCAACCAGAGCATCGTTGTGCGAGGTAAGCTTCCGCAGCTTGCCGTCTTCAAACGCAAAAACCTCGGAAGGCGCGGCGTCCGTGGACCATACGACGACGTCGTGGCCCCCGGCATGATTCTGCGCCATGGCCGAACCTGGACTCTCTATCAGCCGCTTCACCGTTCCATCGCTCAGCGATACAGAAGCGGGATACTCCGAACGGTCATCCGTCACCAATACCGTTACAGATTCGCCATCGCTCGCAAAAACCGGCGCGGAAACAGCACGGTCGAGCTTCGTAGTCATTACACGGGGTTCGCCCCCTGCCGCAGGAACGATCGCCAGTTGATTCTGGTTGTACTCCAGATATTTCGGTTCGCTGCCATGCAGATACGCAATCAGACTGCTATCCGGACTCCATGCCAGGCGACCACCGTCCGGTCCGTTGAAGGTCGTCAACTTCTTCGCGGCGGAATTTGGCTTCGCCTCCACCACAAACACATCCGTATTAGTGCTCCGGTCCGGATCGGTATCGTGATTGCTGACATAGGCAATGTGTGTTCCATCCGGCGACCACACCGCATTCTGCTCATTGTATTTGGCGTCTGTTGTCAACTTTTCGAGTTTGTGCGTTTCTACATCAAACAAGTAAAGCAATGCCGGTGTCGTTTCCGACGAGATATACCCTTCAATGTCCTGCTTGAAGTGATAGCGGTCCATCACAATGGGCTTCGGCTTCTCTTTGTCTTTGTCCTTGTTCTTTTCCGCGGCCTCGGCCTCTTTATCCTCGGAAATCGCCAATAACAACTTCTTCGCATCCGGCGACCACGCGTAATACGACAACTTCCCCTTCACATCGGTAAGCTGTCGCGCCTCACCGCCACGACGGTCCAGCACCCAGACCTGCGATCCCTTTGCCTTTCCCGGACGGTCCGAAGTAAACGATAAAAATTTTCCATCGGGACTCCATCGCGGAGCGCTCGCCGAGTTCTCTCCGGCATAAGTCAGCCGAATATCTTCTGAGCCTTCCCAGTTCACCATCCAAATGTCGGTGAGCCGCTTGTCCGCAGTTGTGTCGATCGTGCTGACGGTATAAGCTACCCACTTTCCATCGGGCGAAAGTTCGGGGTCACCTACATCCTGCAAACGGAAAAGATCATCCAGCGTCATGGCATGCGGTGCCGTTTGCGCAGTATTTGTGGGAGTTGGGGACTGTGTTTGCGCAAAAAATGGTGGCGCACATGCGGCTATCACCGCAAAAAGACAGATTGGAAATTTGTGCATGCGCCAAGCCTAATTGCTCTCATGCGAAAGAAACAAGACAGAAAAACCGAAAGCGTGTCTCACAGCACATTGGGGCGGGTCCGTGGTTTTATGGCCACGTAAACAATCATTTCCATCCCGACCACGGCTACAGAGGCCCGGCACCGCACGTCGGAGACAGAGTGGAAGCAGGCAGGGAGCATCCTCCTGCCAACTTCCACGGTAACGAAGTACGTGACGGACACGGCCACGTCGGTGGAGGCAACCACTAAGCAGTCTTCAACCAAGGCAAACTTTCACCTACAGGCTGAGTAAGTAAAGTGTGACAATCTGCAACCCAACAAAACGGATATGGCAGAATCCCATTGTTCTGCCATGTCCGGATATCTGTTAGCGTTTCGGTGCCACAATCGCGAACATCGCGCCTTGCGGATCGATGCCCTGAACGATCCAGATTCCTCCAGGGACCTCGTGGGGACCCATCAAAACCTGGCCACCGTTTTCTTTGATCCGTTCAGCTGCTGCGTCGGCGGCATCCACATTCACGTAATAGAGCCACATAGGCACTGGCATATCGGACGTCTTTGTCATCATCCCGCCAACCGGTGCACCACCCGTGGCGAAGATTTGATAAATCCCCATTGGGCCCATGTCGAGGGCATCGGCCTTAGTCCAACCAAAGAGGCTGGCATAGAATGGGAAGGCAGTCTCAAGGTCGCCGGCATGCAGTTCATGCCAGCCAATACGGCCCGGAGCGCCAACGGCATCGGCAGGGGTCTCACCCATTCCTTTGAATAGAACGAACGTCGCGCCATGCGGATCACCCACAACAGCAAAGCGGCCGACGCCGGGAATGTCTTCAGGAGCGCGAGAGATCTTACCGCCCGCTGCTGTGACACGAGCGGCATACCCATCGACATCGTCGACGCCTATATAGCCCGTCCACATAGGTCGAGCACCTCTGGCGCTCGCCTCTTCCGGAATAGGCATCAGTCCGCCGACCATCGCTGATCCCATGGAAAAAATCGTGTAAGAGCGATCCGCCACACCGGCATTCATCGCTCCCCACCCGATCACCTTTCTATAGAACGATTCAGCAGCCTTGTGGTCACTCGTCATCAGGTCATACCAGACAAATTTGTTTGGAATTTCAGACATATTTTCTCCTCAAATTCGTTAATGAAACAGTTCTGATCAGCGGGGTGGATCAGCCGCTGCGTATTTGAGATGTATGCTCATTCACTGCAGCAGGCATGCGGTTTAGGCGTGCTCTTGTATTCGTCATGCTGGCGGACGCAATCCATCGTAGTTTTCTCGTTGCGGCCCTTCGGGGCACGGTCAAGAATCATCAGGGTGCCGATCAATTCCTCCCCGCCATCACGTAAATGGGTGGCTTCTTTTTCCTTAACCAGCAGCGCTCTGCGCGCGGCCAACCCACTCTTCTTGCGATACGACTGGATGACCCTGCATGCGATTCCTTAGAAGAGCTTGACAGGTTACGTTGATATCAACATTATTAGATCATGTCAAGGGTTGCGCATGTTCCTTATGAAACAACGCTCCTGGTTCGCGATTGTTGCCTCTGTCTTCATGTGCAGCGCGCGGCACGGGCACTGGCACGGCGCTTCGATGATGAGCTGCGGCCGTTTGCTCTCACCAATGGGCAATTTTCCTTGATGATGTCGCTGAACCGTCCTGAGCCGCCGGGAATGGGAGCTGTGGCGTCTCTACTCGCAGTGGATCGGACGACCTTAACCGCCGCACTCAAGCCATTGGAGCGCCGTGGCCTTGTCAAGGTCATGGCAGACCCTGCTGACCGGCGCAGTCGACGGATGGCACTGACGCCGAAGGGCAAGACCTTACTCGCGTCGGCTGTTCCGGTTTGGGAGCGTACCCATAAGGAAGTCGAGGCGCTCCTTCAGGATGGCGACGCCGCTCGCTTTCGGAGCAATCTGCGCGCACTTTCCTGATCATCGATTCAATGGACGCGAAAACACTTCAATGTGGCTGGCGTTCCCTGCAAAATTTTAGGCGCTCACTGCAAAGATGTGGAATGTAAGCGGGCGGGCACTCATAATCGCTCGAATGAAAATTCCAACCTGACCCTTATCGAACTTTGCTGCTATTGACCAAGGCGCAGCCATGCTTTCAAGTCTTATGAGTTGCGGCGTTCTTTCTACCAAACTGTATATAGACTACTGCGCAGCGGATGTACGATAAATCTCAAGAGTTTCGATGAGTGAATCAGCTGTATTTCATCCTCTGCAATCCTGGTTTTATGGTGAGAAGTTCTACGGTAAGAAGAAGGAACTAGCATGAATTCTCTTACGGCCACTTCAGACTACACACAAATACTGCCTGTCTCCGGGCGAGAGGCAATGGCACCTGCCGATTCGGATGCCGGCATGCGCCTCAATGGTCACCTGATTATATTTTCCCTGGCGATGGCTCTTGCTCTTGCAACTGCAATCGAATGCCAATCCGTAACCCATCTTCCATCTCTGACATATGGCATCTTGCTTTGGGGATGGTGGGGTTTGATCACCAGTGCCATCTGGAAATTCGGCCCCCGACTGCCTTTTTTGTCCAGCTTCTCGCCGAAGATAATTGCGCTTCATGTATTCGCGGGATCAGCTCTCGGCGTTGCGCATCTTCTGTTGTTGGGGAGTTTGTGCTTTACAGGGGACTGGCAAAGCCGCGGAACCGCATTCTCTATCTTGACAAGCATGATGAGTATCAATCGTTTTGGTATCGAGCTACTCATCTACGGATTTGTCTTTGGGATTACAGGGCTTGTCCAGTTTCAGATTAGAGCGCAGCGCGACGCTATAAAATCCCTGGAATTGCAGAGGCAGCTATCCGCCGCGCATCTGCAGGCGCTGCAGATGCAACTGGAACCTCATTTCCTCTTCAATACATTAAACGCGATCACGACTCTGGTTGAGCTCGACCGATCGAAAGAAGCAGTAGGAATGCTGTCCCATCTCAACGTGATCCCCAAAAGCACGTTGAAAAGAACAACTCCGGAGAAAGTACCTCTGTCGCAGGAACTGGAGATCGTCGAGAACTATCTGGCTATCGAACAGGCCCGCTTTGCCGACCGGCTGTGCGTTGAGATCAAGGTGGAACCGGGCGCTCTGGACGGCCTGATTCCGTGCTTTTTGCTCCAGCCCATTGTGGAGAATGCGA
>Ga0207086_1212_pt1 | contig 10900 bp, 11 predicted proteins | sample Alteio_BWMinHeat_54_FD_153540 | JGI IMG/M metagenome (GOLD analysis project Ga0207086, IMG submission 153540) | Enriched cells from forest soil in Barre Woods Harvard Forest LTER site, Petersham, Massachusetts, United States -... | ecosystem: Environmental > Terrestrial > Soil > Temperate forest >... | reverse complement strand
TCAAAAGCGGCAACATTAAGCTAATTTAATTTATCAATTTATTGAAAATCAATAAATTGTGGCTAAATAAAAAATTTTATAATGGCCAAAAAGCGGCAAGAATTGGCCGGAAAGCGGCAAGAATTGGCCAGAAAACGGCCAAAAAGCGGCAATAAATGGCCGAAAATGGCCTCTCTTTTTTAAAACAAGAAAGAAATTTTTCAACCCAACTTGTCAACCTCTACAACCATTCAACCAATCAGCTTACCTTAGCACCCCTTATGCAGAAAATACTTGTAGCCAATCGTGGTGAAATAGCAATGCGGGTAATGCGAACGGCAGAAGAAATGGGCATTAAAACAGTGGCCGTGTTTTCAGAAGCCGACAGGGAAATGCCTTTTGTGCGCTTTGCAGGTGAAGCAGTATGTATTGGTCCGGCCCCCTCTTCTCAATCTTATTTACGTGCTGATAAAATAATAGAGGTAGCAAAAAATACTGGTGCCGATGCGATTCATCCGGGTTATGGATTTCTTAGTGAAAATGCGGCATTTTCTAAAGCTGTGTCTGACGCCGGACTGATATTTATTGGCCCTTCTGCCCATTCTATTGAAGTGATGGGTAGTAAGATAGCGGCAAAACAAGCTGCTAAAAAATTCAATGTGCCTATGGTTCCGGGTACTGATGAGCCCATTAAAGACATAGACGAAGCAATGAAAATTGCAATAAATACCGGGTTTCCATTATTAATAAAAGCGTCTGCCGGAGGTGGTGGTAAAGGAATGCGTGTTGTGAACAACGCTGCAGAGTTGGAATCGCAGATGAATATGGCTAAAAGCGAGGCCCTAAGCGCTTTTGGCAATGATGATGTTTTTATTGAAAAATATGTGGCTGCTCCGAAGCATATTGAGATACAATTGATGGGCGACCAACATGGCAACTATGTTTATCTTTTTGAGCGGGAATGTTCCATACAGCGCCGTCACCAGAAACTGATTGAAGAGGCTCCCTCAAGCTGTCTCACCCCATCTATTCGCAGGGCAATGGGGGAATGTGCTGTTGCCGTGGCTCGCTCCTGCAATTATTATGGTGCAGGTACGGTTGAATTCCTCGTAGATGAAAACCTTGATTTCTTTTTTCTCGAAATGAATACACGCCTCCAGGTGGAGCATTGTGTTACCGAAATGATTACAGGTATAGACCTTGTAAGAGAGCAGATCAATATAGCATGTGGTAATAAATTATCTTTTAGTCAGGGTGACCTGGAAATTAACGGGCATGCAATAGAACTGCGTGTTTGCGCCGAAGATCCTATGAACAATTTTTTACCGGATACAGGCAAACTTATCATGTATCAGCCGCCAAAAGGCCCTGGTATCAGGGTAGATGACGGTTATGAACAAGGCCAGGATATTCCCATCTTTTACGACCCCATGCTGGCAAAGCTTATTGCTCACGCAGCCACAAGGGATGAAGCCATTGAACGCCTTTGTCGCGCTATTGACGAGTATTATATACAAGGCATTCAGACCACACTTGGTTTTGGCAAATGGGCTGTGCGCACAGAACCCTTTCGCTCAGGCAAGTTCGATACTAAATTCATTGAAAAATATTACAAACCAGAATACCTTCTAAACAATGATCCCCAGGCAGAAGAGGTAGCCGCTTTATTAGGCGCTTATGTCTGGGAGAAAGAAAAGAAACAAAATAATACAACCTTTTCAACCAACCATAAAACCAATAAATGGAAAGCCAACAGAGGCGTAAAAGAAAGGAATTGACTATAGCTCTAGCATCCAGTATCCAGCATCCTTTAACAATCCCTTTTTTAAACTTTGGCAAGCTATTTGTATCTATATTGTAAAGCGGTTATTTAAAACTAAAAATCTGGCTTTATGAAACTGAAAATTGCTGCAGTGGTTTTATTAATAATGGTACTTTCAATCGGAATAAGTAATAGTGCAAGCGCGCATCCCTGGGGATATAGGTATGGTTGGTGCAGGCCGCATATTGGAGTAAGAGTAGTGGTGTCGCCGGTTGTTGTTGGAGCCTATGCTCCGGCATATTATGGCGCTTACGGATATCCCAGGCCATATGGATGTCGCCCTGCTTACCGCCCAAGGTATTATGGATATCGTTACGGCTGCCGCCGTTGGTAAATAATTTGAATTTTTGATTGGTTTTGTGTTGTGAAGGGTGGTGTTTAAAGAATGATCCCGGGTTATACCGGGATCATTTATTTTATTGCAAATCGCAAATTATTAACTGCAAAACTCCCTTCTACTGTGCCTTTTCAATTGCAGCTATCACATCTTTATTGTCAGGCTTAACATTAGGAGCAAATACGGCAACAAGTTGCCCTTTCTCATTGATTAGGTATTTCTGAAAATTCCATTTCACACTATTGTCCGAAAAACCATTGTGCTCTTTTTCGGTAAGCCAGTGATAAATAGGGGCCATATCGTCACCTTTCACTGATATTTTCGCAGCCATTGGAAAACTAACTCCATAATTTTGCTTGCAGAAAGTGGCTATTTCCTGGTTGGTTCCCGGCTCCTGGTGGCCAAAATTATTTGCAGGGAAACCTACTATGACCATTTTCCCCTTGTATTTTTCATACAAAGCCTCAAGCTCTTTATACTGTGGCGTAAAACCACATTTAGATGCGGTATTTACAATAAGTATTTTCTTGCCCTTGTATTTTGCCAGGTCTATCTTACCTCCGTCTAGGGCTTCAACCTTGAAGTCGTATATGCTTTTTGAAATATCTTCTTTCGGAGTAGGTGTAAAAAAGAAAAATTTAAAAAAGAAAAGAATGCTTAAGAGTGCCATCTGATATATTTTTCAGCAATATTCCGCAATTTTTTCCGTAAAAACCATTTTTATCAAAACCTTAAATATTTATTCAGGATGGTTGCGGCTTAAATATTATTTTTGGATGTAAATGAGGGTTTACGCAATACTTTGTATTATATGCTTTTGTGCATCCTGTGCCAATATTACCGCACCGACAGGTGGTAAAAAAGACACAATTCCACCGAAACTACTTTCTACAGAACCTGCTGATTCTTTGTTAAATACCAAAATTAAAAAGATAGTATTGCATTTTGATGAATATATAACAATAAGCGATGTTATCAAAGAAGTCCAGGTTTCGCCTATCTTATCTATTCCTCCTGTTGTTACTTCTAAAAATAAAGAAGTAACTATAAAATTGGTCGATTCTCTTCTGGAGCCCAACACCACCTATCGTGTCTCCTTTGGTAAAGCAATAAAAGACCTGCATGAAGGCAATGCCTTTCCAAATTATACTTTTGTATTCAGCACTGGGTCTTATTTCGATTCGCTGGAGCTTAATGGGAAAGTGATAAATGCTGCTATCGGCCTGCCTGATACCGGGTTGGTCTATGTAGTGCTATATAATGCCTCAAAGCCTGATAGTGCCGTGGTAAAGGAAAAACCTAAGTACGTTACAAAAACAGATGCAAGTGGTGTCTTTTCTTTAAAAGGATTGCCGGATAAAAAATTCCGCATTTACGCCATTAAGGATATTAATGAAAACCTTATTTATGATGGCGGGGATGAAATGATAGGCTTCTATGATAGTTTTGTCAGGCCAGGCGACACGGCAAGTCCGCCCATAAACTTGAGGATATTTAAAGAAATAGATACATCTAAAAAGAAAGATACAGTTATAACAAAGTTTGAACGTCCCGCCGGGAGCTCTAAAAACAATGCTGGCAAAGAAGCATTGAATTACATAGTTAATCTTGACACCTCTGATGCGAATAAACGCACAACGGAAATTACAAAGCCTGTTGTAGTAATTTTTAACAAAGGAATGGGTTTTGTAGCGGATAACAGGCTTACTCTTTCTTACGACAGCGCTCATAAACCGGTTAATGCTCCTGCGTCTCTAAGTATTGATACAGCAAGGAAAAATATTGTTATTATTAAAAACCCATGGCGGGAAAATACTGTTTATACATTACGCTTATTAAAAGGCTTTGCGAAAGATACGGCTAATGGCGATGCCATGCCTTCACGCTATATTTTCCGCACAAAATGGGAGGCTGACTATGGCAAGTTGCAGATACACCTGTCATCCCAATACCGCGGAAAGAAATTTTTATTGATGGTGAATAACGAAACGGATACGGTATATCTTAAAACCATAACAGATACGCTCGTTAGCCTGAATTTATTGAAGCCGGCTAAATATACGCTTCGCATCATCATTGATAAAAATGGCAATGGAAAATGGGACCCCGGTGATCTTTTTAATAGAATACAACCCGAAGAGGTTATTCCTTATGATAATGTAATAAACTTAAAACCAGGTTGGGAAGATATTATTGATTTTGTACCTAAAACACCTACTATAACGCTTCCTCCTAAAGTATCAGGATCGAAAAAAGATAAATCTAAACCTAAATAAGTATTTTACGCTTACAATTATCATAACTATATGAAACATTTATTTGTTCTGTTCTTATTCCTGTCTTCGCTAACACTGAAGGCCCAGGACCACATGACTCCAGAAATGCTCTGGAGCCTGAAACGTGTCAGCCCGGAAGGTATCAGCAAAGACGGTAAGCATGTCTATTATTCATCAAAACAGATCGATTGGAAAACGGAGAAAAGCAAGGTAGATCATTATATCGCCGATATTTCCGGCACCACCCGCAAGCCATTTATTACTGATGGCAAAACTATTTTCCAGAGAACAAAAAACGTATGGTATGCAATAGAGAACACAAATTTGTATCGTAGCACGGACGAGGGTATTCATTGGGAAGCTATTTATAATGGATTAACAGACGCCGAAAATGTATGGATATCACCGAATGAAAAATATATTGCTTTTTCTAAAGAGGTGCTTGTAAAACCAATGATGGGTGCAGATATTTATCCTGATCTGCCAAAAACTACTGCCCAGGTATATACAGACCTTATGTACCGCCATTGGGATACCTGGGAAGACGGTAAGTTTTCGCACATCTTCATTGTGCCCACAAATGGGGGCCAGGTAAAGGACATTATGCTTAATGAGCCTTTCGATGTCCCTCTAAAGCCATTTGGAGGTACCGAAGATCTCGTATGGTCTCCCGACTCTAAAGGCCTGGTTTATGCATGTAAAAAGAAGTTTGGTAAAGAATATGCGACAAGCACCAATACAGACCTTTATTATTATGAATTGGCTTCGGGTAAAACAACAAACTGGACCGTGGGTATGCCGGGCTATGATTCACAACCTTCTTTCAGTCCAGATGGCAAACGCCTGGCATGGCTTAGCATGATGCGAGATGGTTTTGAAGCAGACAAAGTGGATATCTGTATAATGAACCTTGATGGGAAAAATATTTATAAGAAGATTAACCTCACTGAAAACTGGGACGAGGCCGCAGGAGGTTTTACCTGGGGCCGTAATGGTAGTAATATATTTTTTACTGCAGCATGGCGTGGTACTGAACAACTATTCGAAGTAAATGTTCCAAAGGAAAATAACGAAAAACCAACAGTGCAGAAGTTAACAAGCGGGAAGTTCGATATCAATGGTGTAGTGGGCTGGGCTGCTAAAGAATTGATCGTAACACGTTGTGATATGAATCATGCCACTGAGCTTTATGCTGTGAACACTGGTAATGGCAGTATGCATGCTATAACTCATGAAAATGATGATGCCTATAATTCCATAAAACTAAGTAAGGTGAAAATGAGGAATGTAACCACTTCCGACGGCCAGGATATGGGCGTATGGGTTATTTATCCCCCGGATTTCGATTCTAATAAAAAATATCCTACACTTTTATATTGCCAGGGTGGCCCTCAATCTGCGTTGTCTCAATTTTATAGTTTCCGTTGGAACTTCCAGGTAATGGCCGCACAAGGCTATATCATAGTTGCTCCTAACCGTCGGGGTATGCCGGGCTGGGGTGTAAAATGGAATGCAGACATAAGTAAGGACTGGGGTGGCCAACCCATGCGGGATTACCTGACAGCTATTGATAATTTAAGCCAGGAACCTTATGTTGATAAGAACCGTTTGGGTTGTATAGGCGCCAGCTACGGTGGTTATAGTGTTTATATGCTTGCCGGTATGCATAATGGACGCTTTAAATCATTTATTGCACACGACGGCCTGTTTGACCTAAAAAGCTGGTATGGCACTACCGAAGAACTTTGGTTTGCCAACTGGGACGTGGGTGGCCCCTATTGGATGAAACCACAACCCGAAAGCTATGTAAAATATGATCCCAGTAATTTTGTTGATAAATGGACTGCCCCTATTATGATCGTACAGGGTGGTACAGATTATCGTGTTCCTATTGAGCAGGGCCTTGAAGCTTACCAGGCGGCACAGGTGAGAGGTATTAAAAGCAAACTTTTATATTTCCCCAACGAGAATCACTGGGTGCTTCATGCACAAAATGGTATTGCATGGCAAAGAGAATTTTTTAAATGGCTGAAAGAAACACTATAATATTAAATAGCGTCAGTAACCAGCGATGGCTGGGTCAGACGCGTTAAATGTAATTTATGTTGAAGAAGATGTTGAAGAAAATATTGATGGCGCTTTTAGCGATAATAATTATTATCCAATTTATCCGCCCGGCAAAAAATATATCAACTGCCACAACAACGCAGGATATTACAACTGTTTATACTGTTCCGGATACTGTCTATAAAATACTGCAAAAAGCCTGTTACGATTGCCATAGCAATAATACCCGTTACCCCTGGTATTTTAATATACAGCCTGTAGCCTGGTGGATGCAAAATCACATTAATGATGCTAAGAAGGAACTGAATTTCTCTGAGTATGCCACTTTTACAGAGAAAAGAAAAGTAAACAAAATGAGGCACATATTCGAAGAAGTGGACGAAGGCGGTATGCCATTGGATAGCTATACATGGATACATAAGGATGCTATGCTTTCGAAAGACGAAAGACAATTAGTTGTTGATTGGGCTAAAAATATTTATGCCCAAATGCCAGATAGCCTTAAAAAGAAAAAGAAGTAATTTTTTGACATTTTAATTTTGGATTAAACATGCGTATTATTTCATATAATGTGAACGGCGTCAGGGCCGCTATTAAAAAAGGCTTGATAGACTGGTTGAAAACCAACCCGGCAGATATTATATGCCTGCAGGAAATAAAGGCCGATAAGGCTGATATACCTGTTGAAATGTTTGATGAACTGGGATTTCATAGCTATTGGTACTCTGCACAAAAAAAAGGCTACAGTGGCGTAGCTATTCTTAGCAAGATAAAACCTGATAATATTCAATATGGTAACGGTATTACGCAAAGCGATGCGGAGGGTAGGGTATTGCGGGCCGATCTTGGAGATATAACGCTAATAAACGCTTACTACCCAAGCGGCACTAGCGGCGACGAAAGGCAAACTTATAAATACCAATGGCTGGATGAATTTCATGATTACCTCACCAAGCTCAGAAAAACGCGCTCTAAGCTTATTGTTAGTGGTGATTATAATATTTGTCATCGGGCTATAGATATTCATGACCCCATAGGTAATAAAAAGAGCTCCGGATTTCTACCCGATGAGCGTGCCTGGATGGATAAATTCTTTGATGCAGGTTTTATTGATAGCTTCCGTTTTTTCAATCCCCAGCCGGGCCATTACACCTGGTGGAGTGCAAGATTCAAAGATCTGCGTGAACGTAACAAGGGCTGGCGCATAGATTATATTAATGTTACAGAGCCGCTAAAAGTCGCCCTGATAGATGCCGCCATTTATCCTCAAATAAAACACTCAGATCATTGCCCTGTGTATTTGGAGCTTGCTGTGTAATAGCACAGCTTTGTCAACTTTTTAAAAGTTGACAAAGCTCTTATAAATTTATTTTATTAAAATAAAAAAATTGTACTTTTATTTCATAAACATATTTTATGAAAAAGGCATTATTGTTATTAGGTGCTTTTGTAATTCTCACAATTAGTAGTTTTTCACAAACAGTATATTTAGCCGATACTGCTTTTACAACTGATATAGGCTATGGTGGTGCGCCGGCAAGTTGCAGGCCTTATGGAGTATATTATCTAGGCTGGCAGATGGGTAGGGTACAAGGCACGTGGCTAGCAGACGTATTTACTGTGCCTGCAGGCAACACCTGGATATTTGATACAGTTATCGTTTATGGAGTACAATATAATAGTGGCCCGGTTTCTACTTTTTTAAATTGTAATCTTCAGATTTATGACGGTACTCCGGGGCTAGGTGGTAATGTTATCTGGGGCGATACAAGCACGAATGTTTTAATAAAGACAGGTTTTACCGGGGTATATTGTGTTGACACTATTAGCAGCAATGGAGGACTATTAAGTACCAGGTATCCCCTTATGTATTTAAAACTGTATTTATCAACACCTGCAAACTTAAGTGCTGGTACTTATTGGTTATCATGGTCAGCAGCAGGGAGCTTATCAGGTATTCCATTTTCTCCGGTAAAAGTTCTGCCCGGGCGTCTTCTCCCTCCAAATCAAATGGGCAGGCAGGTATATGGTGGTTCATGGCACTATATGATTGATAGTGGTCATGTAATGGGTATGGATATGATCATTAAAGCAAGTGCTAATTTATCTATTCACAATATAAATGAGCCAGGCCCATTTATGCTAAGTCAGAATGCACCTAATCCTTTTAAAGAATCAACCAATATTTCTTTTTACCTTCAGAAGAATAGCAACGTAACGCTTAGTATTTATAATGCTATGGGCCAATTAGTAAATACGTTAATAGATGGCAATATGAATTCTGGCAACCACCAGTTGGCCTTTAATGCTGGAGATTTACCGGCAGGGATATATTATTATCAACTAAAAGCAAGTATGAGTGTTGATTGTAAACAAATGCAAATACTCCGGTAATCTTTTAAACCATCTGGCAATTCTATTATTCCCCCTCTCCTTCGGAGAGGGCCGGGGTGAGGCTAATATAAAATACTATATTTCTGACCCATTCAAATTGGTCTTTGTACTTTGAAAGTACACGCCAAAATTGTCAAGTTTGTCCTTACTTAAAGGCTTATTAAGAAACTTGAAGACGTACTTATTCTCCTTTGCCTTTATGCGGTCCTCTTCATGCAATGAAGTGGTAAGCATCATAATGATGCAATTATTTTTAATGCTCTCAGATAATTTTTCATATTCAATCAGAAACTCAAAACCGTTCATTTCAGGCATATTAATGTCTAAAAAAATGAGCTGGGGCACTTCTTCCGGGTTACCTTCCAATGCAAAAAGATAATCCAACGCGTCTCTACCTGATTCGATACATACAACCTTCTGCGCAAATAAATTTTTTTCCATCACTAGCTCCGCTACATACCGGTCAATTTCATTATCGTCTATAACCATTACTTTCTTATATTTATACTGCTCTGAATTAGTCATATCAAGTTTAAATTTATGAAATTAAATTAGGTATATAAATATTGAATTCAGATCCCTTCCCGATTTCTGATTTAAGCGCTATCGAGCCTTCGAGTTTTTCTATAGTCTCTTTTACAATGTATAGGCCCAATCCGGAACCTGTTGATTTTTTTGAAACTCGGTAAAACATCCCGAATATTTTTTCGTGATGCTCTTTGCCTATGCCAACCCCGTTGTCTTTAATACAAATGTTAACCGCGGTATTAGATATGTTGACCTCTATTTCAACAAAAGGATCTGAAGTTTCCGGATTTTGATAGCGGATAGCATTCGAAATTAAATTGTTCAAAATGATTTTTAAACGATTTTTGTCAGAGTAAAAAGCTATCCCGTTGCTTATCATGGTTCTTATATCAACTTGCTTTTGTTTTCCGTCACACATAAATTTCAGGTCGTTCGAAATATCCTTCAATAGATCGCTGAAATGTATTTCTTCTTTTTCAATTTCCATCCTGGCATTCCTCGAATAGTCTAATATATCTTGTATGAAACTGTCAAGTTTCTTTATGCTGGTTTTAAGCATGGTCATATTTTTAAGCATGAATGCATCTTCTGTTCCTGTTTCACTTAGACCTATAACTCCAAGCATTGATGAAAGTGGCGCACGTAGATCGTGAGAAACACTGTAAACAAAACGGTCAAGTTCCTTGTTCGATTTTGTTAATTCCTCATTCGATCTTTCAATAGCTTCTTTTTGTAATTTTTCTTCCTGTAAGCGCCCCATTTCAAAGGTCTGTTCTATATGCCTTTCGCTGTACTTCTTAAAATGATAGGCCCATAGCCCGCAAATAAAAAATACTGTTGTTGCAAGAATTCCATGTATTATAAATGTCTGAAGCGTCATGTAATCTAACTGCGTAAAATAAATTTTGTTGTAGCCAATATATTGTAGGTAGCCAAATGAAGCATGATGAACAATAACTACTAATGCGAGGGGTATTTGCAGTTTCCAATTTTGATACGTAATGAGAACAGTACTTCCTATAAAGGCCACAAAATGCATTTCAAATAATCCATGCATCTGGTAAATATATTGAGCCATAAAAATGCCAAAAACAATGCTCAATACGTATTGGTAAAGGTTTGAATTGGGCATTAATATTTTTGTAGAATAATATGCGATCAGTGAAAGAGAGCCTACACCTATGGCTATGGTCCAGGTATCATAAAAAAAAGCAAGTATAAGGCCAATAATAAAGTAGAGTACTAAAAAATAATTCATCAATTTATCCGATTTATTTTTTATTTGCAGAAGAAATGCGTCTATCTGCATTACCTGGCCTTCATTTGATGTTACATTTTTTTCTTCTTTCATGATCCTATTTTTTACATGTTGGTAATTGACAGCCATAAGCTACAAAAGCACTCATATTAAAAAGCGGGCAGGAATTATTACTTAACAATGTATCTATAGCCATCTGGGCATAGTTACTTTTGGGGTTTGTACAATAACGGCTTTTA
>Ga0207086_1051_pt1 | contig 10912 bp, 15 predicted proteins | sample Alteio_BWMinHeat_54_FD_153540 | JGI IMG/M metagenome (GOLD analysis project Ga0207086, IMG submission 153540) | Enriched cells from forest soil in Barre Woods Harvard Forest LTER site, Petersham, Massachusetts, United States -... | ecosystem: Environmental > Terrestrial > Soil > Temperate forest >... | reverse complement strand
TACGCGATCGCGATGCCGCGTCCGCGCGGGACCAGCCGGGATGTGAGCAGCGCCGAACTGCTGCCGTTCAACGAAGCGGGCGTGCAATCGCTGACGGCGATCATTTCCGATTATTTCGAGCGGCACATCGAGCGCCTGATCATCGGCCAGAACAGCAAGGATTATGTCGCGATTTCTCTCGATCGTCAATTTTCTTGATGCGAATCGTCTAATCAAGTAGGCCGATTTCCCAGCAGCATCATTAATTCCCACTTCGTATTCGTTCACTGTGTTGCGGCTGGAACGAAGTCCCGCGCTATTTCTTCGACTTCTCGTCGAGCTCCCTAAGCAGCGCATCGACGGCCCGCTCTAATCGCTCGCCATAGACATTCTTAAAGCGGATGATCCCCTTCTCATCGAGCACGTAATTTCTCGGCCAGCTATGGACGTTCCACATCTTGGTGATGGGCCCATCAATTCCGCGATCCCACCAGGATCGCCAGGTGAAGCCTTCTTGAATCATGTACGCTTTCAGCATTCGCTTGTCGTCATCGCTATTGATGCCCAGTAGTACAAATGGCTTGTTGACGAGGCGATTCACGAGCGACCGCTCGTGCGGGACCATGGCCCGGCACGGCGCTCAAAAACTCGTCCAGAAATCGAGTACGACCACCTTTCCGCGATAGTCGCTGAGCTTGAATTTTATTCCATCGGCGTCGACCCCCTCGATGTCCGGCGCTTGCTTGCCGCAGGCCAGAGAGCGTATCTCGAACAATTCGGATTCGGCGACGGACTTGGTCCATTCGTATTTGCCATCGTCACCGACTTCCTTGACGATTGCCTCGAAGAGCTTTTCCGCTTCGTTTGAAAATGGGGCTGGGTCGCTGGCCGCCAGACGGCCTAGAACTTCTTTACCCGAGCGCATCTCGACGCTCGCGATCGCATTTTCATCAAGCGTCTTGATTTGGCGGATCGATTCCGCCTTGCGTTTCAGAAACTTGGCCAGATCGAGCTGATGACTCATTCTCCAATCGGCATTGCGCGCCTTCGCAACGAGGGCGCGGAAGAGCCTTTCGTTGGCGTCGAGCGGAAAGTCAATGAGGATGGGCAACAGCGGAAAGATGTTAATGCTGGCGAGGTGGTCGCGGATCAGGAGGTCCGTCGCTTTGACTGCTGCGGGATCGCCTTGTGTGTTCCTGACGATCGAAATCAGTGCATCAACGACGAAGTCCGTTTCCTTGGGACATTTGCCGATCACGGCGAAAGCCCGAGCCCCATATTCGGCTTTAAGTTGGCGCTGCTTCTCAACGATCTTATCTTTCTCGATGATCCGCTGTGACTTTCCCATGATTTCGACGTCGGGCAACCGCGCGAATAGTTCGCGTTGCGCCGACGCGAAGCCGGCATCCATATCCTCTAGTTCCTTTTTTGCCTGCGCCGCTGATGTCTCCGGTTTGTCGGGCTTGGTTTTGTCCTTGTCGTCTTGAGGGCGCACTGCCGGCGAAAGGGCGAGCAACAGCAGCACTCCTAGAAGCGGTTGGCGCATAAGATAGTCCTCCGAGGTGATGTCGATGGGGATTCTAATTCATTTTGCTTACAGTCTCAATAAGCCAAGCGGTAACCGTTTAGCTCATCGCGACTAAGTTTGGGGGCCTTCGTACCGGAGCCGAGGGCCTGAATCGTCTCGGTCAGGTAGGCAAAAAGGCACTTCCGAGATTGCACCGGTCGGCCCGGCCGGACCTGTTCACTGCCGAACGGACACGAAAAACCAGCCAAAAAGTAACCGCGCTACAGTGTCACGCATGACGACCGTAGCAGCCAATACTGACCCAAACCAAAGGTGGAGATCAACACATTAGACCATCTTTTGTTTCGGGCACCGAGACCGTTAAAGAGCTCGAAGAAATGCTCGAAACGGCCGTCAAAGAAGACCGCAAGGAAATGGCGGGCAGTCTCCGAGCCTGGATCAAAGTAGTGAAATCATCGGCAAAGTATGCGAACAAATTCGGGAAAGGGCCAGGTGGCAAGCCACCCCGTGTTGGAACGATCGACTCAGACGGCCTGGCTAGTGCGGGCATTTCCGCAATCATCGTGGCGGGAGTGGCCATTTACTACAATACGAACGTCGAAAAAATCGGCGAAGCAGCCGAACACAAAATTGAAGGGGTGGAGCTCGGACGATTAATCCGAGTGATGCTACACGATGACGAAGTACCGGAAGTCTACGACAAATACGGCAACGTACTCCAAGATTCGTTCCTCTTTGTTTACCGCGGAAAGCTCATGAAAGTGGTTTTGGAAAGACACCACGATGGCATTCCATACATCGTCATTCTCGACATGGATCCGACCGGAATCAAGACCTTTCTGCCATATGGGAAAGTGCCGTTGTCCGGCGGTTGAGGCGACGACCATGCTCGGCGAAGCTGTTATGCCTCGGCCCTGGTCCGCGCCGTTGGCACTGCTCATCCTGCCTGGCAACTGTGGGCCTGTTAGTGCGTGGATGGTGTTGAGAAGATTTAGGAAACGGGTCGCGTCGGCGCGCATCATTGACGTATGTCGTTATTCTCCTGCGGTCGGTTGCTACGCAATCGGCTTAGCGGTGGGTTTGCGCGAACTTGGTTTGCACACTGTCTTTTGCACAGACCACGATCCAAGTCCAGCGCGTCGCGAGGAGGTTCTGTACAAACGGGCACACCGGTTGGGAATCCCGATCAGGCCGGCAATTGACTTGCGCGACGTCCGCCAACTTCTGAAAGAGAACGCGATTATCGCAGCATTTGCTGAGACGGGCGGCGTGGGACATCTTTCGCCGCTTACAGGTGTAAATCGGGGAAGAGTCATTTTGCCGTACTCGGAGCGCGGATATTTGTCGCTCGAAGAATTCGAGAAGTCTTGGTCGGCTCCAGATCACGCGCGCCAGTGCGTCCTGGTCCGACGACTGGGGCCAGGCAAAGCGAGCGGTAGAGAATGGGAGTCAGATGTCCGAAATTGAGGGCCGGTCTGGGTCATGCATTTCGACGATTTCAGGGATCCAAACACGAGCATTCAACCCGGGTTGTCGGTCTTTGTGCACGAGAAAGACGGAAGAGCTAAGATTCCGATGAGTACGCAGGCGCCCGATCAGACGTGAGACAATCGACGGTCACGACATGAATGCGATGCCTAGCCCCTGGTCGGCACCCGTAGCATTGTTTGCACGTCCGGGCAGTTGTGGCCTCATCAGCGCGTGGATGGTGTTGAGGAGTTTCCGGAAGCGGGTCGCGGCGGCGCGCATCATCAAGGCGTGTAAACCTTCCCCTGCGGACGGTTGCTACGCAATTGGTTTGGCAGTGGGTCTGCGCGAGCTCGGCTTATACACCGTTTTTTGTACCGACCCTGACCCGAATCCGACACGGCGCGAAGGGAGACTTTACGATCGCGCTGCTCGTTTGGCGATCCCAGTCAAATCCGCGGTCGACTTAAGCAAATTGCGCGAACTTCTGAAAGAGAACGCGATCATTGCGGCGTTCGATGGAACCGCGGGCGTGGGCCACTTTTCGCCGTTGACAGGAGTTGGTCGAGGCAAAGTGATTTTGCCGTATACGGAGCGCGGATTTTTGCCACTCAAGGAATTCGACGAGGCATGGTCGGCACCGGGTCAGGCGCGGCAATGTGTTTTGGCCCGACGACTGCCAAAAAGTTGAGCTATTTGCCGGACACGCCCGTTCAATCTTGTTGGACGAACCTGGTTCGTTCTTGTCGGTGCGAAAGCGAGTAGGCGAAGTCCCCTTCGGCCTGACAAATCTCACTGCTCGCCGCAATTGCATTCCATTCGCCAGTTCTAGCGCCTCGCCAACGTGAAATCCGTCGTATTTGCAAGCCATGTTTCGCCGGTCAACTCGCGCACATCAAGCCAAAACGCGAGCGCGCTACAGTATCACACATGACGAGCGTAGCAGCCAATACTGCCCCGACCCTCGACTTCGTGGCGCAATTCGACGATACGACGCGCTGGGTGGTCATGCCCGAAGATCCAAATTGCCGGCCGCACCGACACAATGTCCGCGGAGGCCGGAGGGTGGCGGAGCCGTCCTCGAAGTAACCGAGGTGACAGCATGACTGAAAAGCTAATGCCCAATCGACCCGACGAGAACGTCAACCTGGCTTATGACGACGGCATCGACGACGGTGCGCCCGATGGCGAAGACCGGCCGCTGACCTTGGCTTATTTGCAGGCGCATCCGGTGTGGCAATTCATGCTCAAGCGCTTCGAGGCCGACCAAATCGCGGCCCACGGGCCGTCCCTTCAAGAAATCGAGGCATATCAAGCGCTTCGCTCGATCGAATACGCTTTGTCGAATTGGGTGAAATTCGACGAAAACGGCAGGCGGATAGGTTGGTCCCAGGCGGTCCATCGCCCCAAGGGCGACGGCTGGCGGGCATACACGGAGCCGGAGCGTCGATTCAAAGAGGGGGCGACTCACTTTGTCACGACCGACGCACCCGAAGACCAAAACCGCGATGACGCGAATCTTGTTTACATCAACCGCCACACGAATAACGGCGATCTCGACATCTACTACAAGCACTACAAACAGAAAAACTACGTCGGTACGTACAACCTTTTGACCAGGATGGTTTGTCGTGGCAAGAACTACGTCTCAATCGAGGAGGTGGAAGCGGAGGGCAAGTCTTGGTGGACGACGTCAGACTGGGATGGGTTCTTCAGGGAACACGCCCACAACATGGATCCCACCACGTTGAAGAACATGGGAATCAAAGAAGGGATTTATCAAGAACGAAGCGCGTGGAGCACGGCGACAGCGCAGATACAATTCCTCGCTTGGCTTGCGGTAGAATGGGAAGCAACGGCCGCGCTGAATGTCAGCCCATCGAGCGCCGCGCAGGTCGCGGAAACGACAAAAGCGGTCACAACCGTCAACGATAGCAGCGGAATTACGGCCTTGCTTGGCCGGGACATGGGCAAGCCGCTCGCGGAGAGAGAAGTGCAGAACTTCATCCGAAACATGGCAAAAAAGGACATCACCGTGGAGACCAAACCAGAAGTCGTGGCTCAGGCTCTCGAGGCAAGCCACGGGGCTGGTTTTCAAGCGTCATCCAAAACGATTTTCTTACGGTCAAACGCAACGTATCATGAGGTCTTTCACGAGTTCCTGCATGCAAGACAGTTTCTGCAAAACGAAGGTGCATACCGCGCGCTTAACGAACTGGAAAAGGAGCAATATGTCTTCTACCACATACGCAAGAGCAAGTTTTGGGAGACAATGACGCTCGAACAACAGGTACTCGCGCAGCGACAACTGATTGATAGAGGTGGAACTATCCTAAACTGGGATAAGTGGTTCAAGTGATCGAGATACCCGTGTCGGAGACTCCCATGTCGGAGGATGAGGCGATCAAGCTGGCAACGGAGCACGCTCGAAGCGAAGGCTATCGCATCGGTAGCGTGTTATGGACCAAGTATTACTCCCTCAACGACCTCGAGTATCCAATTGCCCTTGAGGGACCGCTTTGGGTGGTTCATTTCGACGATTTCCGGGATCCAAAGACGAGTATTCATCCGGGATTGTCGGTCTTCGTGTACGAAAAAGACCGAACAGCTAAGATTCCGATGACTATGTAGTGCCGCCGGTCGGCGCCAGAAATTTCGGGCCGGTGTGCGGCGAGACGAGCGCACGCCGCAGCGGCAAAGTAAGGGCGGAGGAAGCGCGTGTCCGAGGACGAAGCAATCAAGCTGGCGGCGGAACAAGCTCGAATCGAGGGAGTACCCGTTGGTCGTGTGCTCGGCGCCAAATACTACTCGATCAACGACTTGGTCGAGCAAATGATCGATTGGGGGCCGTTCTGGGTCATTCACTTCGACGATTTCAGGGATCCAAACACGAGTATTGATCCCGGGTTGTCGGTCTTTGTGTACGAAAAAGACCGAACAGCTAAGATTCCGATGAGTATGTAGGAATTTCAAGAAGATTCAGCCGGGGACCGGCATGTCGGAAGAAGAAGCCATCAAATTGGCGGCGGAGCAGGCTCGAATCGAGGGGATTCCCGTCGGTCGCGTGCTGTGGACGAAGTATTACTCGATCAGCGACTTGGTTGAGGAAATCTTCGATTGGGGACCATTCTGGGTGGTTCGCCTCGATGATTTTTCGGATCCAGAAAAGTGCATCGAGACTGGGCTATCCGTGCTTGTCTTTGAAAATGACCGAAAAGCCAAGATTCCGATGAGCATGTAAGCATGCCGGGCGGAGCGAGGGAGCTTGCTGAGCTTACCGGAACATTTCGACACAGACGGGGGAAATAGTATCCGAAGAAGAAGCAATCAAATTGGCAACGGAGCACGCGCGAACCGAGGGCTATCGCTTCGGCAGAGTGTTTTGGACCAAGTATTACTCCCTCGATGACCTCGAGTATCCAATAACCCTTCAGGGACCGCTTTGGGTGGTCCACTTCGACGATTTCAGGGATCCAATCACCAGCATTCATCCCGGATTGTCGGTCTTCGTGTACGAAAAAGACCGAAAAACTGAGATTCCGATGAGCATGTAGCCACGGCAGCCGGAGCCAGAAATCCAGGCCGGCGAATACGCTTCTGGCATACGGGGTTCACATGTTTGAACAAGAAGCGGTCAAACTGCCTGCCATTCTTGGCGCCTCCCAAGCGTGACTTGCCCTGTCTTCAAGCCATTCACCCTCGGTCGGATCGCGCAAATCAAGCGAAAAAGCAACCGCGCTACAGTAGTACACATGACGACAATAGCAGCCAAAACTGATCCGACGCCCGACTTCCTGGCGCAGCTGGACGATGCGACGCGCTGGGTGGTCGTGCCCGATGCTCCGATCTGCCGGCCGCGCCGGTGAAAGCTTCGGAGAAGGAAACAGCATCGAATCGCGAAGGTGACGGCATGAGTGAAAATCCATTGGCGAGTGGCAGCGACCACAAGGCCAACTTTGAATGTAACGACCGCGCCGACGACATTGCGCGCGAAGGCGATGACCGGCCGCTGACGTTGGCTTGTCTCCAGGCGCACCCGGTGTGGCAATACATGCTCAAGCGCTTCGAGGCCGACCAAATCGCGGCCGAAGGACCGTCGCTGGAAGCACTCGAAACGCTCCAGGCGCTCGGGACCATCGAGTATGCAAACTGGGTCAAATTCAATGAAAAGCGTCGGCGGGTTGCTTGGTCGCAAGCGGCCAAGCGGCCGAGAGGTGAGGGCTGGCAGCCATACACGAAGCCCATACGACGCGCGCCTGCCGCGAAAACGGAAATCGTTGGCCCTCATTCATTTGAAACTGAACGGCCGGCGACAACTGATGATCAAGCTCCCAAACCCAGTGTGGAAAATCCAACGCTTGGCGAACTAGCCGATGGGCAAGGCGAGAACAAGAACAAGTCGATTGAAACGATAAAGCAGCGTTTCGGCGTCGATCTGACCAACTCGGAGAGTCGGAAACTGAAGGGCATCACGGTCGGTCACCGCCTCCCGAACGGACTCATCGCCGGTGGCTTTCTTTACGGAACGCGATACAGCATCAAGCCTGGCTCTGGTGATGTCGCTCAATCGGTGGATGTGGAAGTCGCGTATTATAAGAAGGAAACGGACACCGTGCCGGACAAGAGGGACACAAATTCCTTCTACGAGGCATTTAAAGTCGACAACAACGGCAAGATGGTAAAACCCGACTCGCATTTCGAGTACCACGAATTCAACCCCAACCAGTATGCTAAGATGGTCATTACGGTAAAGCTGTTCACAGGTTCTGCGGATGTCGGCCCGATCGAGAATGGTTATAAGCGGTTGCCGGGTCGACCGAACTGGACAGGCGACACACTCGACCAAACAATCAAGTTCACGATCAACGACAAGGCCGAGATTTCGATGGACGAGCCGTCTGGAGCGTTAGACAAGAATGGTCGTTCTCGCTAGGTATCGCGTGTCTTGCTTTCGGAGGGATGAATGGTAGCAATCATCTATTTGGCTGTCGCGATTGCTCCTCACTCGGTTGCTCAAAGTCCAAATGTCCCCGTTACGGTAGGCTCTCAGCGGGCAAAAGCAGCGGCTGTAACAAAGCGGGGCCAAGTCGGGCCGGAGCTGCCAGCTCAACTGAAGGATTTAATTGGTGCTTCGATTTGTCAGTCTCTTTCTTTAGGCGCGCCCGAGACGACTTTGAACGAGCTCTTTGGCCCAACTCGAAGTCTTATCTATTACAACGATTGGACGCACGACACGTGGTACCCCGAATACGGAGTAACTGTTCGATTTGACAGAGATGACAGGATGATTGGCCGAAGGTACAAGATCATGGCGGAAATAACCGATCTGCTGCGCTTTGGCCACAAGAACGAGCAACCATAGAAAATGATCCAGGCGCGAGACGCATAGGTGGTCTTCCTCGAGAACTGGCATAAAGACCAAAGGAAATGACCCGCTTACTCGCCATCTCTCTCAGGTCGCTTAAGCGGTCTCGGCTACCACGGGACGAAACCCCAAGAAACCGTGAAGGTGGAAAGAGATGAAGTCCGGCACGCTAATCTTGGCCGTGTTGTTTGTTCTTCCCGTCCGTGCGGACGAACCAAAGAAGTTTGACACGGATAAGGAAAAGGCGGTTCGAAACGCCGTATATGATCGTACGCCGATAACCGTTTCCGCCGACGGAACGTTTCTGAGTGCCTTAAGCATTCCGGTTGATTTGAACTCCCTGTACAAGGACCGCCCACGAGACGTGCTGGCAGTCCTCGTCAAAATCGTTGACGGGGCTAATCCGAAGGATTCGTCTTTAGCGGCCGGCTTCGCCATATCGCTTTTGAAAGGTCCCGCCGTGGGTATCGTGTGCATTTCAACCTTCGACGCGTCGAAATATGATTCGTTCGATGAGAATTGGAAGTGTTCGCCGCGTAATCACTGGTTAGAGCGAATCAAGATTGACATGAAAGAAAAAGCTCTCGACGAGTGATGCTTTTTTGAGATTGGAATTCTCCAAACCGTGGTGCTGCAGAATGGCATTGCCCCCACGACAGATCCGCGACTTCATTTCTTCACTCGGCCTTGGTATCCAACGTCAACCATCATAATCGAATTACGATCACAACAATCTTCCGCTAGATGCGAATGACCTGGTGGGTCAAATCGCCACTCCTCAATCCGGATCACCACTTCGCCAGGCAGTTACGCTCCAGGCTGACGCTTTCCCGTCTTGAGTCCTCAAATCCGCAGTCACCAAAGGCTGCATCGACTGCCGTTCTCGTCCTTCCTGCTGAACTGACTGCGACCGGGCGCATCAGATCCGTTCGATCGTAGAGCCTAAATACCAATAAACCGACTGGCAAAAAAGCAAGTCAAAAAGCGAGTGCGCTACAGTATCACACATGACGACCGTAGCAAACAAGACTGACCCGACCCTCGACTTCTTGGCGCAGTTCGACGATGCGACGCGCTGGGTAGTTGTGCCCGACGCACCGATCTGCCGGCCGCACTGTCGGAAGGTCCAGCGGCCAGACGGCGGTGAATACGTCATCGAAGTGACCGAGGCCGATCTGCCTCGGATCGTCGACGAGATCGAGCGGCGCGAGCGGGAATCGGGCGTGGTGCCCGTGATGACGATCGGGCACCGCCGGCAGAGCGACCCCGCGTTTCCGGAAGTGAATCAGCCGCCGGTCGTGGGCTTCGCGCGCGGAGCACGCGTGGGGACCTTTGGTCCGCAAAACGTCCCGTGCGTACTGGGCACGCTCTACTACAAGCGCGAGTGGTGGCAGGAAGCGAAGGAGTATCCGTTTCGCTCGATGGATTTCTTCCCGCCGACGATGGCTGTGACCGGCGTGGCACTGCTCAAGCGCGATCCTTTTCTCCAGCTCGGAATGGTGACCTATGACCAAGGTGACGGCATGACCGAAATTCCCGACCTCGAAGATTCCGCCCGTGGCGTCAATCCAGTTTCTCAAGACGATGCGGATTCGGCGGACGACCAGCCACTAACGATTGCGTACCTGAAAGCGCACCCGGCATGGCAGTACGTGTGCCAGCAGTACGAAGCCAGCCGCACCGCAACTCAGGAGCCGGCCGCTCCCGACGCCGATCCCACTGCGCCCGAAATGCCCAAGCCGGGCGAATCGGACCAATCCCAAAGCGCGGACTCTGCGACGATGCAGGAACTCCGCGCTCCCCTCACCTACCAGGCCCGCCTGGCGGCGCTCGAAGGCCGCGTCCAGAGCCTCGAGCAAGGCAATACGGACCTCGCCGCCAAGCTAGCCCGGAAAGAGTGCGAGTTCCTCGTGTACCAGCTTCAACTCGAAGGCATGAAGGCGCTGGCCAAGCCCGAGGACGCCGCCAAACTCGTCGATCGGCTGGCGGAGACGCCCGCCGCGGGCCGGCAGGTCTATATCGCCGAGATCCGTTCGTGCTGGGAGAAGGACGCCAATATCAGCTACGCGATGTTGGGCGCGCCGGTCGGGCCGATGGTGCCGATCAGCGCGTCGCCGGCCGAAGGCGGATCGGGGCGTCCGATTAGCGAGCGGCAGCTCGACGTCGCTCTCCGTTACATGCGCGAGCATGCGTGTGGATGGGCTGAGGCCGAGCAGTATGCCCGAAGCAACCACCATTGACCCGTGATCGCTGACCCTGTTGAAGGAGACAAGCCCGTGTTCAGTCTTCCGCTTTACCAAATGCGCGGCTACGGCAAGATCACTCAGTCTGCCGGCACCGCCATCGTGCGCCTCATCGAGCCGGTTTTGAACGCGTTCACTCGGCTCACCGACCTCTGGTACACCGCCGGAGCGACAGCCCACACGCTGACGATCCTGCGCGCCTTGAACAAGACGACGGTGCCCGCGACGACTGTCGGCGGCCAAACAAGCATTACGCTCGCGGCCGATCCCGGCAAGTTCAACGGCAGCGGCTTCGTCGGCGGCACGATCAACGTCGCCGACATTCCCATC
>Ga0207086_1211_pt1 | contig 10941 bp, 9 predicted proteins | sample Alteio_BWMinHeat_54_FD_153540 | JGI IMG/M metagenome (GOLD analysis project Ga0207086, IMG submission 153540) | Enriched cells from forest soil in Barre Woods Harvard Forest LTER site, Petersham, Massachusetts, United States -... | ecosystem: Environmental > Terrestrial > Soil > Temperate forest >... | reverse complement strand
ATTTGGAATATCCGAGTCAGTAAAAATTTCAAGGCTCGGGTCAGGGCACATTCACCAGACTTACAAGGTCGAAGGAAAAAACAATTTCGTTTTGCAACGAGTAAACAAAAATGTTTTTACTCAACCAGAAATCATTGCCTCCAACAATCGCATTGCTTTTCAATATTTAAAGCAACATCATTCTGATTATTTATTTCCGCAAGCTCTTCCCGACACTCTGGGTAACGATTTGTTTTATGACGACGAAGGTTTTCCCTGGCGGCTCTATCCCTTGATTGAAAATACTTATACAATCGATGAAGTGAGATCAGAGCCAGAAGCTTTCGAGGCTGCAAAAGGTTTTGGAAAATTGACGAGAAATTTAGCTGGTGTCGACATCTCTCTTTTTAAACCAACATTGGATCGTTTTCACGACTTAGCATGGCGATACGAACAATTTGAGGACGCGCTTGAAAAAGCTGAACCTGAAACGATCAACTCTTCTAAAAATGAAATTGAGAAAGCAAAATCATTCCAATATTTAGTCAGAGAATATAACCAGCTGATCAGTGAAGGAAGCTTGATTCATCGTATCGTTCATAATGACACAAAAGTCAATAACGTTTTATTCGATTCTATTTCGCGAAAAGCAGTCTGTGCCATTGACCTCGACACATTGATGCCTGGATATTTCATCTACGATCTGGGCGATATGGTTCGAACCTTCGTTAGTCCGGTGAATGAAGAAGAAAAAGATATTTCAAAGATTTCCTTTCGCAGAAATATTTACGATGCTCTTCTCAGTGGATATCTTTCTCAAATGGATGAATTGCTCTCTCTATCGGAGAAAAAATTAATTCCCTTTTCGGGGATGATGATGACGTACATTATGGCACTGCGAATGTTGGCCGATTTTTTAAAGGGAAATACTTACTACCACATCTCTTACCCTGAGCAGAACTTAGTGCGTGCAAGAAACCAATTGCACTTGCTCCAATTGATTTCGGAAACGATATAATTGCGCTTTCACGAATCACTATTTCCGATTATTATTGGCTCTCAAATAATTACCTTTGAACGCTTTCAGATCAATTGGAATTCCTTTTTTAAACTTTCAATCTTTTTCTATGAAAAAACTCTTTTTTGGATTTACTATTATTATTTCACAGTTGGGTTTCGCTCAACCAAATCAAATAACATCAAAGTATGCCAACCTGATTACAGCTGATGACTTGAGAGAGAACCTTTCAATTATTGCTGCCGATGCGCTAGAAGGGCGGTACACTGGTTCAAGAGGGCAAAAGATGGCTGCATCATTCATCAATAACTATTTTGAAACACTTGAGCTTGATGGACCTGTTAAAGGTTCGCACTATATGCCATTTGAACTGTCGTCAACTGTGCCCGGAGATATCTACATGAAGGTTGGAACGAATCGTTACAACAACTTTAATGAAATTGTCTACTTCGGCCAGTCAGAAAGTGCTGGTGAAATTTCATTGGAAGCTGTTTTTGCCGGTAAGGCGACCGATGCTGACCTTTCATATCTCGATGTAAAAGATAAAGCCGTTGTAATTCTTGCCGATGAACTGTCATTTAATATGTTAGGAGCATTGCGTAAAACTTCAGCTACAGCACGCGAAAAAGGTGCACGCATGATTTTGATAGTAGCCAATGGCAAGCCCGAAGATTTCAAACCGTTTGCCGATCAACTTAAAGGATATCTTGGTGAAGGTGCTCTTAGTTTGAATAAGCCTGATCCAAATAACCCGAACAAAGGGGTATTTCTAGTGAATCAAACTATCGTCACGAAAATATTTAACACTCCATTTGAGAAATTTGTGAAAGCTGCCTCGGAAGACGCCACAAAAAAACCTTTAGCCAAATTCAAACCAAGTCGAATTGTTTACAAAGTTTCAATCGAAACAAAAGTTGTGAAGTCTGAAAACATGTTAGGTTATTTGGAAGGCTCCGACAAAAAGGATGAGCTTATTGTGATCTCTGCACACTTTGATCATATTGGTTTGAATGAAGGCGATGACAAGGTAAACAATGGTGCCGATGATGATGGATCAGGAACAGTTACCGTTTTGCAATTAGCAAAAGCATTTGCACATGCAAAGAAAGACGGTCATGGTCCGCGAAGAAGTATTTTATTTATGACGGTGACTGGCGAAGAAGAAGGATTATTCGGATCGGAATATTATGTCACACATCCTGTATTTCCTTTAGAAAACACAGTTGCAGATCTGAACATCGACATGATCGGTCGAAAAGATCCACAACACAATGGCAAACCTGATTATGTTTATATCATTGGTTCCGACAAGCTTTCAACTGAACTGCACGATATCAATGAACGCAACAATAAATTGTACACGCAACTTGATTTTGATTACACCTACAATGATCAAAACCATCCCGAAAAATTATATTATCGCTCTGATCATTGGAACTTTGCCAAAAACAATGTGCCCATCATCTTTTATTTCGATGGCATTCACGAAGATTATCACAAACCGAGTGATGAAGTGAGCAAAATTGATTTTGATTTATTAGCTAAAAGAGGTAAAGCTGTTTTCTACACAGCCTGGGAGCTGGTTAATCGAGACACCCGGATTACAGTTGATAAGAAATAGTAATGCGCATCGACATCATCACTTGTTTACCCAGACTTTTGGAGAGCCCATTTTCAGATTCCATTTTGAAAAGAGCGCAAGACAAAGGATTAGTGGAAGTGGTGATACATGACTTGCGTCCATTTTCTACCAACAAGCATCGCACTATCGATGATTATGCCTTTGGTGGCGGAGCCGGTATGGTGATGATGATCGAACCCATTGATCGCTGCATTTCTTCTCTAAAAGAGCAGCGCACCTACGATGATATCATCTACATGAGCCCTGACGGTGAATTGCTTACGCAGCCCTTAGCCAATCAAATAAGTCTCAAAAAAAACCTGATTATGCTTTGCGGACATTACAAAGGTGTAGACGAGCGTGTTCGCGAGCATCTGATCACCCGCGAAATCAGCATCGGTGACTATGTACTCTCTGGTGGCGAATTGGCAGCGGCTGTTTTATGCGATTCCATTATTCGGCTATTGCCAGGGGTTCTTTCAGACGAGACTTCCGCTTTGACAGATTCCTTTCAGGATGGATTGCTGGCCCCTCCTGTTTATACCCGCCCGGCAGAATATAAAAGTTGGGCAGTTCCTGAAGTGCTCTTATCAGGTCATACCTCAAAAATTGAAGAATGGCGACATGAAAAGTCCTTAGAAAGGACCAAAAAAAGAAGACCAAAGCTGGAATAGGCTTTAAAAACGCCTTAAATAATTCCCGATCTGGTTTCGTTTTTTAAGAATCTTCTGATACATTTGCAGTCCGTTTTAAAAAAGGGTTTTATGGCTGATTTAATGAAGATAGTTGAACAAGAATTAAGCGCAAAGAGGGCTACAATTCCTAGTTTCAAGGCTGGGGACACTGTTAACGTCCACGTGAAAATCAGCGAAGGTAACAAAGAACGTATCCAGCAATTTCAGGGTGTAGTACTTTACCATCGCGGAAAAGGAACGAATGGCGAGAGCTTTTCAGTTCGCAAAGTTTCGAACGGTGTAGGTGTGGAAAGGATTTTCCCAATACTAAGCCCAAGCATCGATAAAATCGAGTTTGTTAAGGCTGGTAAAGTGCGTAGAGCTAAGTTGTATTACATGAGAGGCCGTCAAGGCAAGAGTGCCAGGATTAAAGAAAAATTGGCACCTGTTGCTCAAAAGGTTGCTTAATTTTAACAATATAAAAACCAAACCCATTTCAAATGAAATGGGTTTTTTGCTTTCTCAGGGAGTCCTAATAGCCCTTGATGAAAGGAACTTGAAGCAGTATATTTGTTCCCCTTACCTAACATAAAATATGTCTCAAAACAAGATCGCAGAACTTCTGGGCAAAGATGCAGAGTCGCTGCTCACCCACAAAAGCAAAACTATTTCTAAAGACCAACTTCATCTTCCGGGACCGGATTTTGTTGACAGGATCTTTTCACAATCAAATCGCAGTACTCAGACGATAAGAAGCCTTCAAACCCTTTTTGATCATGGTCGATTAGGTGGCACAGGGTTTCTATCTATTTTACCGATAGATCAAGGTATTGAACACAGTGCTGGCGCTTCTTTTGCAAAGAATCCGATTTATTTTGATCCAGAAAATATTGTTAAGCTGGCCATTGAAGGCGACTGTAATGCCGTGGCTACCACATTTGGCGGATTGGCTCTGATGTCGAGAAAATACGCTCACAAAATTCCTTTCATTGTTAAAGTAAACCACAATGAACTGCTTACTTATCCTAATAAAGCCGATCAAATTATGTTTGGATCGGTGCGGGATGCATGGAATCTCGGTGCTGTAGCGATTGGTGCAACAATCTATTTTGGATCAGATAATTCCACTCGTCAAATACAAGAAGTAGCAAAAGCTTTTGAAGAAGCTCATGAATTGGGGATGGGAACCATTCTATGGTGCTACACCCGAAATAACGCTTTCAAAAAAGACGGGATAGATTATCACGTTTCTGCAGACCTAACAGGGCAAGCAAATCACTTGGGCGTAACGATTCAAGCTGATATTATCAAGCAGAAATTGGCAGAGAACAACGGCGGTTACAAGGCCTTGAACACAGGAGGTAGCAGCTACGGAAAATTAGATGAACGTATTTATACAGAACTGACATCTGACCACCCGATTGATCTTTGCCGCTACCAAGTAGCAAATTGCTACATGGGTAGAGCAGGCTTGATCAACTCAGGTGGTGATAGCAAAGGATCTAGCGATATGGCAGATGCAGTGCGTACTGCAGTTATCAATAAAAGAGCTGGTGGCATGGGACTTATTTCGGGACGTAAGGCTTTTCAACGCCCGATGAAAGAAGGTGTTGAAATCTTAAATAAGATTCAGGACGTTTATTTAGATAGCTCGATAGACATCGCATAGTTAAAAACATGAGATTCCGGGTTCAACCTAAACGAATCCGGAATCCTTTCTATCTATTTTTAAATTAACTACTAAGGAATGCCTTGGTTTAAACGAACAGATAAAGGAATACTAACCCCCACCGAATCCAAGAGGGAAGTGCCAGATGGACTTTGGTTCAAATCACCGGCTGGAAAAATAATTCACACGCGTGAGTTAAAAAACAATGCTTACGTAGTGCCTGAAGAAGAGCATCACGTAAAAATAGGATCGAAGGAGTATTTCGAAATCCTGTTCGACAACAATGAATTCACAGAATTAGACGCCAACATGGAATCTGCGGATCCTCTCAAATTCGTAGATACAAAACCTTATCCTAAAAGAATAAAGGAATCACAAGCCAAAACGCAATTGAAAGACGCGCTGCGGTCGGCCTACGGAAAGATGAACGGGATAGACATTGTGGTGGCTTGTATGGATTTTACTTTTATAGGAGGTTCAATGGGCTCAGTAGTTGGTGAAAAAATTGCGCGAGCTATTGATCATTCCCTGAAGACCAAAGTTCCCTTCTTGATGATTTCGCGTTCAGGTGGTGCACGTATGATGGAAGCCGGACTTTCCCTTATGCAAATGGCAAAAACATCCGCAAAGCTTGCTCTTTTAGATGAAGCCAAAATTCCTTTCATCTCGTTATTGACCGATCCTACTACAGGCGGAGTTACCGCTTCTTACGCCATGCTTGGTGACTTTAATATTGCTGAACCCGATTCCTTAATTGGTTTTGCAGGTCCTCGCGTTATCCGCGAAACCATAGGTAAAGATTTACCCAAAGGTTTTCAAAGCGCTGAATTTGTACTTGAGCATGGCTTCCTTGACTTTATTGTAGACAGGAGAAACCTGAAAAATAGATTAAGCACATTACTAAAAATGCTTAAGTAGGGGCTGTATTTGATCCTTTAACATAAAAGGTCTCTTTGATAGGAGACCTTCTTAATTTTTAGATAATCAAAGACGTTTGCCTTTAACCCCCAATTAAATACTCGTATTGAGGGCAATAAAAAAGGTGCAAAACCTTAGCCTTGCACCCTTCTTTTAGGTCTAAATATATGGTTTCTTAAGCCTCAGCAACCACAGATACAAACGAACGATCTGCGCGACCCTTTTTAAATAATACTGTTCCAGCACTAAGTGCAAACAAGGTGTGATCTTTACCGATCCCCACATTTTTTCCAGGATGATGTTTGGTTCCACGTTGACGCACGATGATATTTCCAGCAACTACTTTTTGACCACCAAAAACTTTAATGCCCAAGCGCTTGCTTTCTGATTCGCGACCATTCTTTACTTTACCTTCACCTTTTTTGTGTGCCATGGCTCTTAATCCTTATTTGTTGTTAGTTATTCGTCGATCGAAACTTATCCGATGCTCTCAATTTGAATTTTTGTATACTGCTGGCGGTGACCATTCTTCACAGCATAGCCCTTGCGTCTTTTCTTTTTAAAGATTATCACTTTGTCGCCCTTTACATGCTCCAATATCTTACCTGATACTTTCGCACCTTTAATTAGTGGGGCACCCACCTCAACACCTTTGCCGCTGTCCATCAAAAGGACCTTATCAAAACTGACGGCAGTACCTGTTTCACCTTCCATTTTGGGGGCATAAACATACTGGTCTTTCGCAACTTTATACTGCTGACCCGCGATATCGACAATAGCGTACATGGTTTCTCTTTTAAAAATTGGAGTGCAAAGATAGGGTAAACGCTGCAAAAAACAAGTACCTATAACTAAAAAACCTATCCAAGTTACCCGAAAGGCACTTTCCCTTCAAATTCGAGCAATTTTTTTTCGAAAGTGGGGCAGTTCCTTTCAGCTCAATTTATTTAATGATACGAGGGTCTCTCCAGCCAAGATGTAGCCAAGCAAGGCTACATGGTAATCGGGGAAGGCCTTTGATAGAAAAAGCCAGCTAATCTAAGGCTGGTTAGTTTTCAGGGACGCTATAACGCCCCTTTTTTTATGTCCTTCACAGACTTCATTTATACAAATAAATCATCCTAAAAATATTTTAAAAAAAAATCTATTGAGCATTCACTTTTGATTCGGTTACTAAGTCAATGACAGTGAACTGATTTTCTAAAACTAAAGCGTGTTGATAACTTATTTCACACTCGTTGGCACCACTTAACGTCTTTGAATTTCGTTCGCGATTGTAGAATATTGTTTCATCATATTTTAGGGGAAGTACCCTCTAAAATTTTCGACAAAAAAATAACCCTCAAATGGTCAATTGGCTCTTAAAAGCAAGGGTTGACTGCCCGTTTTTAAAATATTTAAAACATGAGTGAACCCGCACAAGAACCCATCCTCAAAGAAAACAAAGACCGCTTCGTTCTCTTCCCCATTCGCCAGCACGACATCTGGAAATACTATAAACAGGCCGAAGCCAGCTTTTGGACTGCAGAAGAAATTGATTTGAGCCACGATCAGAAAGATTGGGCCAATCTCAACGATGGCGAGCGTCACTTCATTACTCACGTTTTGGCTTTTTTCGCGGCTAGTGATGGTATAGTAAACGAAAACCTTGCTGAACATTTTGTGTCAGAGGTGCAATACACGGAAGCAAAGTTCTTCTATGGCTTTCAAATAGCTATTGAAAACATCCACTCTGAGACGTATTCCTTGTTGATCGACACTTACGTAAAAGATCCCAAAGAAAAAGACAAGCTCTTTCACGCCGTCGAAACGATGGATTGTGTGAAGAAAAAAGCAGATTGGGCACTTCGTTGGATTGACCAGGGAAATTTCCAAGAGCGATTGGTTGCCTTTGCTGCTGTGGAAGGAATTTTCTTCTCAGGGTCTTTCTGCTCGATTTTCTGGCTGAAGAAACGTGGTCTTATGCCTGGTCTGACGTTCTCTAATGAATTGATCTCCCGCGATGAAGGTTTGCATTGCGATTTTGCTTGTCATCTTTATACACAGCACGTTGTAAATAAATTATCTACAGAACGTGTTATCGAGATCATTAAAGATGCGGTTGAAATCGAAAAACAATTTGTTACTGATGCTATTCCAGTGAATTTGATCGGTATGAATGCCGAACAAATGCGCCAGTACATTGAGTTTGTAGCTGATCGACTGATCAATGAGTTAGTTGGCAAGAAAGTTTACGGAGCTACCAACCCGTTTGACTTCATGGAAATGATTTCACTTCGTGGAAAAACTAACTTCTTCGAAAAAAGAGTGGCAGAATATCAGAAGGCGGGTGTAATGAAGAGCACCGAAAAAGAAACTTCACCAAAATTTTCGTTGAACGAAGATTTTTAAATACATTCGACTACATTTTTTAATCTTTTCACAAACAACCCATTTAAGCAATGCTAGTACTCAAGCGTGACGGACACAGGGAGTCCGTTAAGTTCGACAAAATCACCGCCCGCATTGAAAAACTCTGCTACGGTTTAGATCCCAAATTTGTCAACCCAGTAGAAGTGGCGATGAAAGTGATCAATGGTCTGTATGATGGTGTGTCCACATCGGAGCTTGATAACCTCGCGGCAGAAATTGCTGCTAGTATGACTACAAGGCATCCTGACTTTGCGAAGCTTTCTGCTCGTATTGCGGTAAGCAACCTGCACAAAGTCACGAGCAAGTCGTTTTCGAATACAATGAAACGACTTTACAATTACGTTGATCCTAAGACAGGACAAAATGCTCCGTTAATTTCGAAGGAAACCTGGAAAGTAATCCATGAAAACGCTGCCGAGCTTGATGAAGCGATAATTTACGATCGTGATTTTGGTTACGACTACTTCGGTTTCCGCACATTGGAGAAATCTTATTTGATGAAGATTGATGGCAAAGTGGTGGAGCGTCCTCAACATTTGCTTATGCGCGTTGCTGTTGGCATTCACGGTGAAGATATTCCTGCAGCCATTGAGACTTATCATTTATTATCAGAGAAGTGGTTCACGCACGCCACTCCTACACTCTTTAATGCCGGCACACCGAAGCCGCAACTTTCATCATGTTTCTTATTAACAATGAAAGATGATAGCATCGATGGCATTTACGATACACTGAAACAAACTGCAAAGATTTCGCAATCGGCAGGAGGTATTGGTCTAAGCATTCACAATGTGCGTGCAAAAGGTTCATACATCAAAGGAACAGGTGGCACATCCAACGGTATTGTACCGATGCTGCGCAATTTTGATATGACAGCACGTTATGTTGATCAAGGTGGTGGCAAGCGCAAAGGAAGCTTTGCTATTTATCTTGAACCATGGCATGCCGATGTTTTTGATTTTCTTGAATTGAAGAAAAATCATGGTAAGGAAGAGTTGCGCGCTCGCGATCTGTTCTACGCCATGTGGATCCCTGATCTTTTCATGACGCGCATTGAAAACAATGAAATGTGGTCACTCTTCTGCCCTAATGAGGCACCAGGCTTGGCGGATTGTTATGGCGAGGAGTTTGAGCGCCTCTATGAGAAATACGAGAAGGAAGGAAAATTCCGCAGACAAGTAAAAGCACAAGATCTTTGGTTTGAAATTTTGGAAGCCCAGATTGAAACTGGTACACCTTACATGTTGTACAAAGATGCAGCCAACAGAAAGTCAAATCAAAAGCACCTTGGCACCATCAAGTCAAGCAACCTCTGCACAGAAATTATTGAATACACTTCGCCCGACGAAGTAGCAGTTTGTAATTTGGCCTCTATCGCGTTGCCTAAATTTGTAACAGAAGAAGGAAAATTCGATCACCAAAAATTGTATGAGATCACGAAAGTGATTACACGCAATCTTAACAAGGTAATCGATGTCAATTATTACCCAGTAGAAGAAGCACGTAACAGCAACATGCGCCATCGCCCGATTGGTATTGGTGTGCAAGGCTTAGCCGATGCGTTCATTCTTCTTCGTATGCCATTTGATTCCTTAGAAGCTCGAGGTTTGAATAAAGATATCCACGAGACTATCTACTTCGCTTCGATGGAGGCTTCAATGGAGTTATCAAAACAAAACGGTCCTTACGAATCATTCAAAGGCTCGCCTGTATCAAAAGGAATTTTCCAATTTGATATGTGGGGTGTAACTCCGGATAGCGGTCGTTGGGATTGGGGAAACTTGAAACGCGAAGTAAAACAAAATGGAGTACGAAATTCATTACTGCTGGCTCCAATGCCAACGGCATCTACTTCACAGATTCTTGGTAACAACGAGTGTTTTGAACCTTATACTTCAAACATTTATACACGTAGAACTTTGTCTGGTGAATTCATCATTGCCAACAAACATTTGATGAAAGATTTGATAAGCCTTGGACTTTGGAGTGAGACGATGCGCCAAAAATTAGTTGCAGCCAATGGATCAATCCAAGGAATTGCTGAAATCCCTCAGAACATTAAGGATATTTATAGAACGGTGTGGGAGATTCCTCAAAAAGCTATCATCGACATGAGCGCCGACCGTGGTGCTTATATATGTCAATCACAAAGCCTGAATATTCATTTAACTAATCCGAATTTCGGAAAGCTTACTTCAATGCATTTTTATGCGTGGAAGAAAGGATTGAAAACTGGCATGTATTATTTGCGATCTACAGCCGCTGCTGATGCTATCAAGTTTACACTTGACAAATCAGTACACCAACAGCCAACGGTGGTAGAAGCAACAACTACAGTGACTGTAACCGAAACAGTAACTGTTCAGCCAGAAACACAGCAAGCTATTCCTTACCAGCAAACATCCGCCGACTACGAACAAAAAATGGCCGACATGGCTTGCTCGTTGGATAATCCGGATGCATGTGAAGCCTGCGGATCATGAAAAATTTAAAATCGACTTAAAAAACAAACCCGGTGATAAGCCGGGTTTTTTATTTTCAAAACTTCTGATGCCTAACTAAATTTTCTTTGAAGAATGGCAAAGAACTCTTCATACTCTTCACTTTCCTTATCCCATTGAGAATAATTTTCATCAATGAAGTTGAGGGC
>Ga0207086_1176_pt3 | contig 11045 bp, 10 predicted proteins | sample Alteio_BWMinHeat_54_FD_153540 | JGI IMG/M metagenome (GOLD analysis project Ga0207086, IMG submission 153540) | Enriched cells from forest soil in Barre Woods Harvard Forest LTER site, Petersham, Massachusetts, United States -... | ecosystem: Environmental > Terrestrial > Soil > Temperate forest >... | reverse complement strand
ATTTGCGCACCGTGAATGGCGGGATTCGGGTGGTCATTCTGCGGTCGACCGTCTGACGATTTTCCATTTGCCGCGTCTAACCGCCGAGGAGGATGGGACGAAAATGAACAAACGAAATCTGCTTACTATCAGCGGAGTTGCGGCCCTCGGGCTCGTGCTGATCGCTCTGCCCGCTAGTTCTGCAAGAACGCAAAAGACCGATGCTTCCACGATCGCGCGCTTGCAGCAAAAGATCGATGAGCTGGAGGCAAAATTACAGGCGCAGCTCGAGAGCCGGCAAAATCAAGTCGCAGAATTCGCTGACGCGGACGCGCTCGAGGAGCCGGGGCAGACTGTCATGATCGAGAGGCAAGAGCCCACGCAAATCGAAGTCCTGCCGAACATCGAGACGGATGATCGGAATATCGTCTTCGGCGACGACGGTTCGAGTTGGCTCGGCGTCGAAACTCATGAAGTGACCGCCGGCAAGGCCAAGGAGCTGAAGCTGTCTGCCGAGCGCGGCGTGGTCCTGGGAAAGATCGTTCCGGACAGTCCCGCGGCCAAGGCAGGCCTCAAGGAAAATGACGTCGTGACTGAAATCAACGGACAGCACGTCGAAGGCGCGGCGCAATTTCGCCGCATGATCCATGAGATTCCCGCAGGCCGCAGTATCCAGCTCACTGTGTGGCGTGATGGGCGCACGCAAACCGTTAGCGCGACTCTCGGCAAGTCAGAAGAGCGTCGCCACCCCATGAAAATGGTGGCGCCGACGCCCGGGAACTTCGCTTTCCGCATGCCAGACATTCCCGAAATCCCCTCGATGGAATGGAACGGCGGCATGCTCCTCGGCGGGCAACCCCGGCTCGGCATTGATGCGGAAGATATCAGCGGACAACTCGGCGCATTTTTCGGTGCTCCCGATGGCGAAGGAATCCTCGTTCGCGACGTCAACTCCGGTTCGCCTGCGGAAAAGGCTGGCGTGAAAGCGGGCGATGTCATCACCTCGCTTAACGGCGAGCGCATCCGCTCCGTCGGAGAGCTTCGCGAAAAACTCTCTGCGAAGCGCGATGAAAAGGATCGCACCGTGAAGCTGGGCGTTCTGCGCAACAAGAGTGAGATTTCACTCACCGTTGAGTTGCCGGCCCCTGCCGCGCGTACCAAGCGGTTCATCTCACATCGCACCAGCATCTAGCGAAAACAGATCCACTCCGGCCCCCGACTGCGTCGGGGGCCTTTTTCATTATTGATTTCTCTCACGAATACGCGCGCGCCGAGAGTTGGCTCAATCATCTGAGATTTCCCGAGTGCCTTCCCCGAAGCTCGCGGGCCCGCTCATGGCTCTTCCGGTGGCGGCGAAGAGAACGCCCCATCAAACGCGGAATAGTGATGGTGGTGTTCGTCCGGTTCGTTTAGTGCGGTCCCGTCGCATTCCACCCAGGCGTGTGCTTCAAATTTCTCTTTTTCTTTTCGAATGCCGATGCGCAGGTGCGACGGTATTCCTTGCCGCCCGAGCAGCCACCAGAGAGTCAGGGATTTTGCCAAACAGGAAGGATGAACTAGCCCGTGCCGGTCCGCGGCATTGACCATGCGCGCGGTCACCGCGACATCCTTGCCGGCAAGAACGGCGTCAGATTCCGGATTTGCTTTCGAAAGGAATCGCTGCAGAGCCGCCTGCGTGGTTTTGAAACCGCGCCATCGCAGACTCAAGGCGACCAGCGGCAGCAGCACCACGGCGCGCAGAAAAAGTTCCTGCGCTGGGCGCTCCAGCGCGCTAAACCGCCGGAGCCGTTCCCACATCAGCGGGGAGAACTTGGAGCAACCCGCTATCCACGAGCCTGCCCAGAAGTTCCATCAGGTTGGAGCGGAGCAATTCCGGTTCGACATCGAATTCCTCGAGAAGCTCCTGGTAAGCCGCGTCAATGTTCGGTGAAGCCGTCACGAGCTGCCACATTCGCGTGCCGGTCTCGTCCAATCCGAAGTACTGCTCCGTTTCGAGGTTCAGTAAGACAGATTCCCGATCCAGAAAGCGGACCAGAACGTGGGCCGGCGTTGCGGCACGGTCCGTGAATGAAACCATCGGCACGGCTCCTCCAGGGGAACCCCCGGCCCTCAATTCCACCGCGCACGGGAGGGTTGCCCCTCGCAAAGTATTCTACCGGGGATTGCCGCACTTCGCCACGCGCCTGCCTAAGGACGGGCACCGCTGAAAAAGGCCGGCCCCGCTCAGCGGAACCGGCCCGAAGAAACTGCCTCATTCTTAATTAGGACTTCTTCTTCCTCACGTTGACTTTGGTGTCGATGCCCGGAGCCATCAACTGAAGCTGCTCGAGTCCCTGCTTGGCCTGTTGGCCCCAAGTTCCGGTGGGGTCGAGCTCGACCGCCTTCTGGTAGGCTTCGATGGTTCCCGGCGCGAACTGCACCACTTCTTTATCGCCGACTTTTTTCGTCGTCATCTTGTAAACCAGCGATGCTCCCAGGAGATACCAAGTCTGCGCATTTTTTGGATCAAGCTCGGCGGCTTTCTGCAAAGGTTCGACGGCGTCGCCAAGCCGATTCGCGTTATACAGGCTGATCCCAAAGTTGCGCCACGCGGTTGCGGCATTCGGCGGGTCGAGTTCCGCGCTCTTCGTATACGCAGCTTTGGCATCCTCGATCTTTCCCGCGCGTGCCAGCACGTTTCCCAGATTGTTGTAATACCCCGGCACGTCGGGCTTGGCGGTGATGGCCTGCTGGTACGCTTGAGCGGCATCTTCATTGCGGCCCGCGGTGTCGTAAGCTTCTCCGAGCTTGAACCACACCAGGTGCGCGTTGGGATCCTTCTCTATCAGGCTCTTCGAAGCCTCCTGGAATTCCTTGACCGCCTGATCCCCCAGGTCTGCCAGCTTCTGCTTGAGCGCATCGCGCTGGTCCGGGGGCGCCTTCTGCAGTTCAATCCTCGCCTGTTTCTCTTGCTCGATCAGAGCGTTCCCCGCCGTGAAGTGCGCTTTGAGTCCCTCAAGTTTGCTTTTCGCCTCTTCCGCCTTCTTCGCGGCTTCCTGATATTCGGCTCCCTGCTTAGAGGCGATGTCCTTGAAATTGAGGTCCACTTTCGCTTCCGCGCCACTGGCCACGCGGCACTGCACTTCGTACGGCTTATTCGGAGCCGGCAGTTGGATAAAAACGGTGTAAACGCCGGCCCTCAAATTGCGAAATATGTAGTTTCCATCCTTGTCTGTCTTGGTGTCAGACTTTGCGCCCTGGTCGCTCACAGCCTGAATGCCGAGTTCCGCCCACGGTTTGCCGACAACATCCAGGATCTGTCCGCGGATCACGCCATCATTCTGAGCTGCGGCGCGTGGTGCAAGTACGCTTGCCAGCGCGGCCAGCAGGATCGCGGCGAGCGCCCACGACTTATGAAAACTCTTCATGCTCCATTCTCCTTTTTCACGGGGGAGCCCCACCCGAAGTGTCAGGGCTGTGTGCGCCCCATTATCTCTCTGATTCGGGCCAGATTCCAAGCTCAGCCCCCGGCAGAAACAGTTCGCCGGTAGGGGATGGGGTCCGCCAAGCCGGCTTCCGAAAATGCGCGCAAGCGCAGCAGGCAACTATCGCAAGCGCCGCAGGCGCTATCTTCGTTCTGGTAGCACGACCAGGTTAAGTGCAGTGGCGCGCCCAGTTCGATTCCCCGCCGGATGATCGCGCTCTTCTTCAACGTGATGACCGGCGTGACGATTTCGATTTGCGTTTCTGGCCGCGTTCCCACACGGATCAATTCCTGGAACACCCGGTAATATTCCGGCCGGCAATCAGGATAGCCGGAGCTGTCTTCCGCCACCGCTCCGATGTAAATTGCTCCCGCGCCGATCGCTTCCGCCCAGCTCACCGCCACGGAAAGAAAATGTGCATTCCGAAACGGAACGTAAGTCACGGGAATCGCGCTGCCATGCGGGCCGGGTGCGCCCAATTCATTTTCCGGAACGGAGATGCTCTTGTCGGTGAGCGCTGATCCGCCAATCGCGCGAAAGTGATCGAGTTGCACGGCAAGCCGTTCGCGCAGGCCGTAGAAATTGGCAATGTCATCGAACGCGCGCCGTTCGCGCTCCTGGGTGCGCTGGCCGTAGCTGGCGTGCAGCAAAGCGATGTTTGACGCGCCGTGGCGTTCGCGCGCAACCGCCGCGCAGACGCAAGAGTCCATCCCGCCGCTCAAAAGCACCACCGCTTTTCTCTGATCCGTTCCTGTCACCACTTCAACCGCTCCCCCGCGCCTCGTATCCTTTTCTTCCTTTACCTCATTAACCTCATTTACTTCCTTTTCCTTAAACGCCCTTGGTCGCCGGGTCCCAAATGAACTTGTGCAGTTGCAGGCCCAGCCGCACCGGCACGCCGTCAGCCAGAATCCATTCCACGAGCATGCGCGGCTCGAGGCCCGGCCACTTCCCTTGTGGGTCTTCGAAAACCGGCGAAAACAAGACCTGTTTCACTCGCTGCGCCAGGCCGTGCTGCAACGTAAAGTCGCGCGCAAACTCATAATCGCGCCGCGTGGAAAGCACGAACTTCACTTCATCGTTTTCGGACAGCGCCTCGAGATTGCGCATCTCGAACGTATCCGGCTCGCCCGAATCGGGACACTTCACGTCCACAATCTTGATCACTTCTCGCGGCAGCTCTCCGATGAATCGCTCCCCGCTGGTCTCGATCATGACCGCATACTTCGCAGCAACCAATTTCTCCGCGAGCGGATAAATTTCTGCCTGCAACAAAGGTTCCCCGCCCGTCAATTCGACCAGCGGAACCGCAGCTTGCGAGCCCGGCATTTCTTCGCGGCGTCCCGCCAGTTCATCCACGCTTGACAAAACTTCCTCGACGCTCATCTTCTTCCCGCCATGGAATGCGTACGCCGTATCGCACCAGGTGCAGCGCAGGTTGCAGCCCGTCAGACGCACGAATATGCACGGCAGGCCCGCGCGTGTGCCTTCACCCTGAATCGACTTGAAAATTTCCGTGATAACCATTTTGGAGTGCGGCAGCCCGGCTGCCGCTTTTCCGACCGCGCCCGGCCAAAGCCTTTACAACCTATACCCGGTCGGAATTCGCCTTCCGCCCGCCCCGGCGCGACAACCAGTAAATCATGCCGAAGAAAAGTACCATCGCGACAACGAGCCGCGGGTATCCCGGCGCAATTCCCATATACCGCAGCACAACAATGTAGCCCGCCGCCACGAGCAGCGCTGGAATCATGACAATGAAAAAAGATCGATTCATCGGCTCACCATTTTCCAAACAGCTAGGCCCCCGGCCGGTACTGCGCCCGGCTTGTATCCGTTTCCCACAAAATCACGTCCGTAACCCGCGCACCCGGCGGCAGATCCTTCAATTGCCGCGTGACCTCATCGTAGAAATACTTCGCCACGTTTTCCGCCGAAGGATTCAAAGTCTTGAAGGGTTCCAGATCGTTCATGAACTGGTGGTCGAGCCTGCCCATGATCTCGCGGATCACCTGCTTGAGCCGTGTGAAGTCCACCAAAAGCCCGATTGCATCGAGCTGCGCCCCTTCGAGCGTCACGCGCACGCGATAATTGTGGCCGTGCACGTTCTCGCACTTGCCTCGGTATCCGCGCAGGGCATGTCCTGCCGAAAACGTCTCTTCTACGCTGACTTGAAACATGTCTCTCCAAAATTGCACTACTCGCTTGCTGCGGATCTCCAGCCCTTCAGGAGGGACTTGCCGAATGGGCACCCAGCCGCACGGAGCCACCCTTCGCATCGAGAAACCGGGCGACATCGGCCAGTTCGTGCGTCATCCCGTATCGTGGCAGCGACTCCAAGAAAATTTTACCATAGGGCATGCGTTGGAGCCGGGTATCCAGCAGCGCGAGGACTCCACGGTCCGTCTTCGTTCGAATCAAGCGCCCAAATCCTTGCTTCAGCGCCAGCACCGCTTGCGGCACCTGAAATTCCGCAAATGGGTTGCGCCCGTCTTCCTGAAGAGCGCGAACTCGCGCCGCCACGATTGGGTCGCTCGGCACCGCAAATGGAAGCCGGTCGACAATCACGCACGAGAGCTGCTCGCCGGGCACATCCACGCCTTGCCAGAAGCTTGCTGTCGCAAACAGCACCGCCGCCTCGGTGTTTTTGAATCGTTCCAGCAGCACCGACCGCGGCGCCGTGCCCTGCAACAACAGCGGAAACGGCACGCGCGAACGCACCCGTTCGAACAAATCATTCATCTGCGAATAACTGGTGAACAGGCAAAACGCCCGGCCCTGGCTTAGCTCCAGCAATCGCACGATTTCATCCGCGGCCTTCGCGGGGAACCCCGCGTCGCGGACGTCCGGCATCTTGCGCGGCAGGTAGAGCAGCGCCTGCTTGGGAAAATCGAACTCCGGCGGCAGCGCGCGATCCTTCGCGTGATCGATTCCCAGGCGCTGGCGGATGTAATCGAAGCGTCCTCCGACCGTAAGCGTCGCGGACGTCAGGATCACCGTGTCGAATTTTTCAAACAGCCGCTCCCGCAGAATCTGGCTGACGTCGATCGGCGTTGCCGTCAGGAATACGCCTTTGTTCCTCCGCTCATACCAGTAAACGAAATTCCGCTCGTTCGATTCGAACAGGAAGGACAACTCCTGGCGCAGCTCGAAGCTCCGCCTTGCGATGCGCGTCAGCTCTTCCGGCTTGTTCGTGAGCGCCGCGAATTCCGTCTCCATGCTTTTCAACGACGTCACCAGCGAATCGTAAGCTTCGCGGTTCTGCTCCAGAAACGCTTCTCGCTCGTTCCTCAGGAATGAGAACCGCCCGTCGCGCGGCGGAAACAATTCGAAAAAGCCGCGGCTGCGTTCCCTGATTCTTTGCGTCTTTCGCAGTAATGATGGCGTTCCAAGATGCAGCAAGCGCAGCGTTTGATCGGCATCGCGGGCCAGCTCTTCGAATCGGAAATTCGAAATCTGCCGTCCGAAATAGTCGCTCGCCACGTCTTCCATCTCGTGCGCTTCGTCGAATACCACCGCCGAGTATTCCGGCAAAATACTGCCGAAATCATCCTGCTTGAGCGCCAGGTCCGCAAAAAACAGATGATGATTTACGATGATCAGGTCGGCTTCCTGCGCGCGCTGGTGCATGCCCGTCACAAAACAGGGATTAAATGAAGGGCAATTCTTCCCCGTGCACGTGTCCCTTCTCGCGTCCAGTCTCCCCCAAAGCTCCGAATCATCCGGCAGGAAGGTCAGCTCCGCGCGGTCGCCCGTCTCCGTCAATTTCGCCCAATCCTTGATCTGACGGAATGCATCCATCTCCTCCATGCCTTTCAGCAGCGCCTGGTCCTGCATCTGATGAAGCTTCGAGATGCACAGAAAATTTGCGCGCCCCTTCATCACCGCCACTTTCAGGTTCGGAGCGAAGTGCTTCTGCAGAAAAGGAATATCCTTCTGGTAGAGCTGTTCCTGCAGCGACTTCGTCGCCGTGGAAATTACGACGCGCCGTCCGCTGCAAATCGCCGGGAGCAGATAAGCCAGCGTTTTCCCCGTGCCCGTCCCAGCCTCAACGATGGCGTGGTGGTGCTTTTCGAACGCATCGTGCACCAATTCCGCCATCTCCAATTGCGCCGGCCGGTACTCATAGTCGGAGCTGACCGCCGTGCGGTCAAAGCCGGCCAGCATGCACTTTTCGAGGAATCCTCCCGGGCCAAACACCTCATGCATCGAAGGTTTCGCCGATTCGCTTGCGGCCGTATCGGCAGCGCCTTCCGGCGGGCTTCCGGCTGCCGTGGGGTCATCCTCGATGGGCACATACTCGCGTTCGGCAGACTTCGCTGCACGCTTTACCTTTGCCCCCAGGGTATCTCCCGCCGAATTGGATGCGCGCTTCGCCAGAAATCCGCCTTTACTCTCACCCCACGAATTGGAGGGACCAGTTACGATAACATACCCTCTCCCTTCGCTCCGTCAGCGGCCCGCCCGCAGGCCGCTGGGGATTGTATCTCTCTTGATTCAGGGCATTTAGCGGTTGAACACCCTCCCTGTTTTTGCAGTGCCTTCCCGCTCCTCCACCGCGTTACACTCGGCTGCGGAGATTTCGGGCGTTTTCCTTTCCAGGGGGCGAGCGCAAACTAACTTGTCATGGGGTGTCAAATGAATCGCAGTAAAGCTCTTCCGTTTCTTCCTGTTCTTTTGCTGGTCGCCTTTTCCTCGTCCTCCTGCAGTGGCCCCAAAACGAGCGGCGGTGGTGGTGGCACCGGCAATGGCTCAGTTGCCGTGACTATGGTCGCGGATACGCTCCCGGCCAGTCCTTCGCTCCTTACCTTTCAGGTCACCATTGCGTCGATTAAGTTCACTACATCTGCTGGCACTTCAACGACCGTCAACCTAAGTCCAGCGCTCACCGTCGATCTGATGCGCCTGCAAACAGACACCGTTTTTCTCGGGCTCTTTCCGAATATACCTGCAGCCCAATACGTCAGCGCGACCCTGTTCTTCTCCGGCAATGCCAAGATCACCTTCCTGAACGATTCGGCCACCGCCACCATCTCTCTCTGTCCGCCCAACACGGTCTGCCCACTAAGCGTCCCCGTCTCTAGCACCCCCGTCGCCACCGTTCCCTTTACGGTTTCTCAAAACGCCGTGACCGGCATCGGCATTGATCTCAACTTATTCAACACCGTATCCATCTCCGGCACCCCCGCCAACCTCGTCGTGAACTTCAACAACGCCAACGTCCTCACCGCCTTTACTCTTCCTCGCCCAAATTCCAATCTTGCCGCCGGCCAGCTTGATCTCATCGAAGATTTCACCGGCGTCGTCAGCATCAGCAACCAATCCGTCACCCTCGCTCCCGCACCAGTCACGGGTCGTGGCTCCCTCACCGCTACGGCGACTTCCACCACATTCTATGACCCCGACCCAACTGGCACCCGCTGCCCTACCGGAACAACCGTACTGGCGAACTGCGTGTCCAACAACGAAGTCGCGAGCATGGATGTCATTCTCAAGTCTGATGGAACTCTCGCCATCCAGGAAATCGAACCGCTCTTGGCAACAGCACAGGACACCGTCGAGGGCATCGTCGTATCGATCAACCCGAGCAGCCTGGCGCAGCAGTTCACCCTGGTCATCACCAACCTGATTCCGGCAGCCCAGAGTTCTCTCATCGGCAGCTTGCACATCGGCGACGCCTTGACTGTAAACCTCTCGAATCCCGTCTTTCCGTTCCTGGTAGACCAGAAAGGCCTTCCGGTGCAGACCAATTTTGCGGGAATTTTCGCGAATTTCTTCAATCAAACGTCTACATCTGCCATTCATCTCGGCCAAGTCGTCGCGGTTCACGTGACGGCGCCCTTCACAGCCTCTTTCGGCAGCACGATCGCTTCCACCTTCGCCGATACGATTACCCTTCGCTGGTCCCGTTTTACGGCTACGCTGCAAGCCCCGACTTCTCCGGCCTTCAATCTCGCAAGCTTCCCTTTCTACTTCGGCCTTCCCCAAGGCACCATTCTCACGGTGCAAACTTTTCCCGTTGCACTTGGTACGGCGAGGGTCACGAATTTCGATGGAGTCCTCGATGGTAGCGGACTCCTCACTGCCAGGCCCGTCGCCATCCGTGCGCTGTTCCTTGAGAACACAACCAATTCGGCTAATCCCGTGTTCTTTGCCGCCAAAGTTCGCCAGCACTAACCTGAACAATTTCTCCGCCTCCGCAAAAGGCAACGGGCCGGTTTGAAAATCTCAAACCGGCCCGTAATCTTTCCTGGACTCAAACGCGTATTTTCTCGGCGTCCCCGAAGCTTCTGTCAGCGCATTCGAACCATGACTCCTCGCGTCCTTTTTGACTGTCCGCTGAAAACCGGCAACTGACAACTCTTCTTCACGCCGGAACTGTCCCGCCCACCGTCGTATTCGGCGGCATCGGCGGCGAGTACGGCGCATTCGGCGCGCCCGGCGCGATCATCGGCTGGAACCGCCGGTAAAGTGCTAGCGAAATCGCGCCGATGCCCCAGAGCATCGCGGCAAATTTCACCCAGCCGCCCAGGTGCGGAATCGTCGTGCACAACCGCACGATCACCAGCCCTACGGCCATTCGCCCGATCAGCGGCCACAGCTCGCTCGTCCGCCCCATCAGCCACTGCCCGATCACTGCGCCCACGATGATCTGCGCGAAATAGAGCGACGCGTACCACAGGAACAACGTCGAGATACCGATGAACAATCCCACCACGGTGATGCACGCGATGCACGCAGCGATCGGCACTCCAAACAGAACCAGCACGCCCAACCCGGCGGCCGCACCGTAATGTTCCGCCGATTTCACCGCCTCCTGCGAAAACTTCGGCATCAACGCGAACAGCACCAGCCCAAACAAAATAAACGCCGCCGCCCAAATTACCTGCCAAACGTAATAGTGGCCCTCCCGGTAGCTCGACTTCTTCTCCATCTGCTTGAACTCCACGGGTGAAGCCAATTTTGCCGATGGTGACACTTCCGGCGGCTTATGGCCTTCGAAGTGCACCGGCCCGTCAATCACCGCCGTCGAGCCGACGACAAGCGTATCGCCCTTGGCGCGGACTCCTCCCCCAATCTTTCCCGCCAGGGTGGCGTGCGCGAAAAAAAGGAGCGCGTCGCGCCCGACACTCCCCTCCGCTCCGACGTTCTCGACAAAGCTGGTCAGGCTTCCTCCAATCTTTCCATTCGCATCGAGCGTAAGCGTCTCCTCGAACACCATCACGTTCTTGCCAACCGAACCCGTGATCGTCAGGTTGTTGTTGGCTCCACGCACGTTTCCGTCCACCTGCCCGGTGATTCGCGTGCTCTGCGAGAAGGTGAGGACGTCGCCAGTCACATGACCGCTAATGTCCAGCGATTGGCAGAAGACGATGACGTCCCCGTCCACTGTGCCATTGATTCGCACCCGGGCTCCGGTAATGTACATGTCGCCCTTGATCGTCTCTTCCTTCGCAACTGTAACGCTGTCCCCTTTCCGAAACTCCGTCGCCGAAGCCGGCGCCGGCATCGCCAACACCGTGCAGAACCCCGCGAAGACCAGCGCCAGCGCCGAACCGCGCCGGATCCGCCGGCGGAGGAACATTGCCCCCAGTCCCGCCA
>Ga0207086_1209_pt1 | contig 11094 bp, 14 predicted proteins | sample Alteio_BWMinHeat_54_FD_153540 | JGI IMG/M metagenome (GOLD analysis project Ga0207086, IMG submission 153540) | Enriched cells from forest soil in Barre Woods Harvard Forest LTER site, Petersham, Massachusetts, United States -... | ecosystem: Environmental > Terrestrial > Soil > Temperate forest >... | reverse complement strand
CCCTCGCCGCCGCTGCTTACGGGTTGCACTGCTTGGGCCCGCCGCGCTTCGTCGAGTCCCTTCTCCGCGACCGTGCTCAGTAGCGACATATCCGCGCCCGCACAGAATCCGCGCCCCGCGCCCGTCAAGACAATGACGCGAACATTTTCATCGTGTTCCGCCTCGCCCATCGCGGCGCGAACCTCGCGCTCCATGACGGCTGTCCAGGCGTTCAATTTATCCGGCCGATTCAGGGTAATGGTGGCGACCCGGTTGGCTGCGTGGTACAGAGTTTCTTGGTTTGGCATGGTGAGCCGGATTATATACAATGGCAGCCGTGTTAGTAACATGCATCTGTGTGTGACTATCGCATTCCAGGATCGTCTCCCCAGCCGTCGTGACGATTGCCATTTGCCCCAATTGGAGACTCCATGCCCTTCGTTGAGAATCAAGGCGCCAAACTATATTGGGATGAACAAGGCTCCGGAGAACCTCTTTTGCTCATCATGGGCCTCAGCTATCCCTCCTACATGTGGCATCGCAGCCGCACGGTTTTTGCCAACAGTTATCGCACCATCGCTCTCGATAATCGTGGTGTGGGCCAAAGCGATGTCCCCCCAGGCATCTATTCCATCGCTTTGATGGCTTCGGATGCGGCCGCCGTTATGGATGCTGCTGGCGTGGAGAGTGCGCACGTATTTGGCGTCTCCATGGGAGGCATGATCGCCCAGGAATTTGCGCTGCAATATCCGAACCGCGTGCGCTCGTTGATTCTTGGCTGCACCACGGCGGGTGGTCCCCATGCCGTGCAGGCAGAATCTGCCGCGCTGCAAACCCTTATGCGCCGTGACCTCACTCCTGAAGAATCCAAGGAGGCCATCATCCCGTTCATCTATGACGCTGGCACCTCTCGCGAGCGCATCGACGAGGATATGGCTATCCGCATGAAGTGGTTTCCCACCCCACAGGGATACGCAGGCCAACTTCAAGGAATTCTTGGCTGGGAAGCCTACAGCCGCATCGCGCAGATAACGGCTCCGACGCTCGTCATTCACGGCGAAACCGACAGACTCATTCCGCCCGCGAACTCGCAGTTAATCGCCGAACGTATTCCGGGTGCCAAACTCGTCTTGATCCCTCATGCCAGCCACATTTTCGAAACCGACCAGCCAAGTCCAGCCCATCACGCAATTCTAGGATTTCTCGCCGATCAGTCTACCCGTGCGCAACGCTCCTCGGCCTAGCTTTCGTCCAGGTCATCCTGAACATAAGGCAGGGTCTAAGCGGAATGCCCCGAGGCGTGTGTCATTTGCGACAACCTCTGCCTGAATCCATCACTTCCATACGACGGGGGTCAGCCTTGATAGAAATGTACATTCCCCGATTTGTTGGAAACTTTGGCAGTTGGAAGTGAGGAGAGATTCGGTAAACTAGATTTTCGCGCTTAGAAGGTGGTATCGCACGCCCTCGGCTAGGTCACGAAGACCGCGAGCTTCCGGACTCGGTTGGCCCAACTTTGTGCTATTGCCAGTGATGTAAACTCGCTCGTTGAACCCGCGACAAAAACTCGGGCAGGTCATGGGAACGAACAGGGCGAGAAAAATTAGTAAACCTCTGTACGCAAAATCAATTTCTGAGTACAATCGGAAACAACGAGCGGGCGTCGTACAATGGCAGTATAGAAGCTTCCCAAGCTTCGGACGTGGGTTCGATTCCCATCGCCCGCTCCAGATTCAAAAGGACTTAGGCCGCTGCCTCAGTTTCCATTATTTCCAAAACATCAATTTTGTTGCCAAACCTAATGGAAAATTCAGCGCGTACTTGTTCGAGGGGAACCTCCCCAGTATAGAGTGCCGTCATCGTAGATGAGCTATGCCCCATCTGTTGACGCAGCACGGCTGGATTCATACTGGCTAGTTCCCATCGGCGGTTACAGCCACGTCGAAAGCAATGCATCCCATCTTTCTCAAAGCCCAAGGTTTTGAGTGCCGGATGCAAGCCTTGAACGAGTACACAATTTTCGCGGAGTGGACCGCCACGTTTGTTCCTAAAGACCAAGGCGTTCCGGTCTGACTGTTTTGCGATGAATGCCCTCAAGACCTGCATAGCTTCTCTGCCTTCCGCGTCCGCTAACAAAACAGTACGGTAGGCCGCGACATTCTTGGGGTTGCCAAGCTTGCCCTTTGTTCGCTGGTCTGAGGATTCATCTACGCGAATGGTCTGCGCCTGAAAGTCCACATCGTTGACCTTCAAAGCAAACAATTCGCTGCAACGTAGACCGGATGCAGCCGCGAGGAGAAACAGCGCCGCGTATTGTTCCCGTCTGGCCGCCCCTAGCGTGTCCATTGTTCGGACGTACTCAGCTATCTGTTTTGCTTGCGGCCAAGAGAAAGACACTCGCTTGCGAGTTTCAATTCGCATCTGCATACGGTCGCGCTCTGGAATAGCCAAACCTGCTTGGGAGAATGGCGGTTTGCGGTCTTTCGAGAAAGCAGACAAGACACGCTGCATGGTCCGCAGGATGTTCTTGACTGTTATCCAAGAAAGCCCTTCCTTCCGCTTCTTCCAAGCCCATTCGTTAACCGCGTCAATCGTGATATAACCTACCGGAACGATGTTCCAATCTGCCTCAAGATGCGCTTTTAGGTGAGCCTCAGCCGTGGAATACGTAGAGTCTCTTAGCATTCTTGGAGCAAACCTTTCCCGGTAGTGCTTCACCGCATCCGCGAAGGTGTGAGAAGAGGGAATCAGATAGTCATCCGAATTTATTTCTAGCTTTTGGATGAGGTCTATCGTCTTCCTCTGCGCTTCACTTCGCGTGATTTGTCCCACTACACCAACTACTTCCGTCCGTCTCCTTCGTTCTTCCACTCCGGGCAAATCAGCCCAGTACTGGAAGTAGTACACTTGCTCCCCACTGGCACGTTTCTTTACACGCACCAAAGGGTTTTGTCCTTTCCGGCGAGACATACATTTTCCTCGTTTTCTCGCTGGAACTGACGGCGACGGAAACTGTAGCACATTGCGTCCGCCGTTTATGACCTCTGTCGAATTTGCACACTCCACAGCAAGCGCTCACTTTTCTAGTCGAGGTAGGCTTGTGTGTTTGGTTTGTGGTTTTCGCTGTAGGGCAGCGCCAAAACTTGGGTTAAGACTTCACTTCGTTCGTTTGCATCCTGTGCGGTCGTGACGAGAGCTACGCAGCTTTCGTAGTCTTAGCCGCGTCGCTGCCCTCGTTTGGTTTAGACGGTGCTGGTATGCGTCCCTGCCGGATTGCCAGTGCGCGTGCGTGAATCGTCCAGAACATTTTTTCCGTCAACGCGATTCCAGCGGGCAACCGGACAGCATCGGCCAAATCTTTCGACAAGATGTTGAGTGGGAAGTGTTGGATAGGCTTCCCGCGTCGCGCCCGGTCGAGGCGGTAACGATTCATTACTTTGCTCGAATGCTTTATGCAGTGGTCGAGGTCCATGTGACCGCGCCTCTGGTTGAAGAGTCTGGCGCACTGTTCAAGCCCGTAAGCCAAAGTGCCGAAGTCGTTGCGGTGAATGTCAAACCAAAGTTCCCACTGCGAATTTTCTGGTACGGGGACGGAAGGCATTCCGCTCACCCACAGTTTTTTCAGAGCCTCAATATCACGGGCGCGTTGTAGTTGCTGGCTTGTTTGTGGATTAGCGGTCATGCTGGCACCCCTACTTTCGTCTCGGTTGGACTTGCTTCGCGCTTCTGTTTCTCAGCCAGAGCCGCCTCTTGAGCACGCGCTAGACTGCTCTGGCGTCCAGCCTCTTTCTTCTGCTCCAAAGCATCGGACTTCTCCGCGTACTGGTCGGCCATCTGCTGATTGACCAGATAGGGCAGACCATCTCTTTCAACTTGCTCGAAACCGTGGAGGGCTTTGTGCATCTCCCTCTTGAATTTTTTCTTGTCCTCAGCATTCGAGAGTTTGAAAAGTACATGCGGGTCATTCACCAGACAACCCTTGCCCTGCCAAGCGTAGGCCAGTAGGTTCATCCTCCAGCCTTGCTGGTAGTCTGTGAGCGCGTGCTGGTCTGCTAGATGCTCCACCGTGTCAAAGGCGAACCAATGGAAGGGATTCCTAACATGCTTGGGAGACTTTGCACGGCCATCACTCGGCTTGTGAGTTTTGGCAATGCTGGCAACAATGCGCCGAATCTCTGCGTCGGGGAGTGGGGGCTTGCATCTGCTCCGATTGATTTCTAACGCAGACCGCAGAACATCTTCTTTCTGCTTGCCTGCCCTGTAGAGAGCGCCGACTTCTGCGAACATTGCATCGCTGCGCTGGCCCTCTGGTATCACGTCGCTGTCACTGGCGGGTGTGGAAACATCTTCGACGGTGAGGAGGTCTAGCAACCAATTCGGCGCATCGGCTAAGCAATCGCCAACCTAGCGCATAGTTCACTCCGCGTTTCGCAGAGCGCTTTCCCACGGGCAGCTCTTAGACCTGCGCTGGAACCGCCCCGAAGTCGCAAGCTGAATAATTAAGTTTTTACGGCATGCACTGAAGTCCAGAGCGCACCTCGATTGATCCAATCAGGGTACAGGTTGAGCATTTCTTCATATAGTTCCAGCGCGGTCGCTGTCTGCATGGCGAGGCGTTCGAAATCGCGGATATATTTCCGGGTTTCTCCAATGATCCGAGGGCTATCATCGTTCCCGACGCGCTTATGTCCGGCGATTACTGCACGTGGCTTAAGCGACTCCATTTTATCGAGGGCAGCAATCCACTCTAGCCGCCTCTGCTGATCTGGCGACTCTGACAGATGCAGATGATCGCCGTTGTAGGCGGCATCACCGGCAACGATCAAACCGATGGACGGAACGTGAAGGCAGGTTGTGCTAGCAGTGTCGGTGTATCCGAGTGGCACACTGACCAAATCGTGGCCTTCCAGGTTAATGACGTTTCCGGTCAGCTCTTCGGCAATTGCAAGATGACCGGAAATCTGGCCGGGAAAACGCGGGTTCCAAAACGTAGCGAGAGACTCTGGCGATGCCTGCTGACGCATAACCTTAATCACATCCAGCCGCGCGACAAAGCGGGCACCTGGAAATCGTTCCAGAACTGTACTGGTGCCAAAGAAATGATCCCCGTGGCCATGAGTGGCGTAGATCGTCGTCAGATTCTTTCCGCTCGCCACAACCCAATTCGCCAGGGCGCGCGCCTGCTCGACCGTAATAGGAGTGTCGACCAGGACAGCGTCGCGCTCCCCAGAAATAAGGGTTGACGAAATAGGCGGCCACGGCCGCTGTTTTTCGCCTGGGGGCAAATCGCTCGTGATGGCAGGTATGCTGGGCGCCAAGAACACGTCCCATCCCAGAACTGTTTTTTGAGTTGTTCGCCCGGTTTTGGACGCACTAGTGTTGGATTGCTCCTGAGTTGAGCGGGCTTGGTCAGCTCGAATTGGCCAATTTGCAGCCGATACGAGAGCAATTCCGAAGGCATTCGATAGGAACTCACGTCTTGAAGTCACTATGCCCCCTTTCAGTTAGATCTGAGCTCTGCCGCCGTCAACGAACAGTTCGATACCCGTGACGAAGCTGGAGTCATCCGACGCCAGAAACAACGCGACCTTGGCAACTTCCTCAGGTTCTCCCATGCGTCCCATTGGGATGGTGGACACAATCCGCCCAATCACGTCTGCAGATTGCCGGCTCACCAGGGGCGTTTTGATCGGACCCGGGCTGACAACGTTTGAGCGAATACGACGGTCCTTCAGATCTGTAGTCCAGGTTCTCACGAAGGAGCGGATGGCAGCCTTGCTCGCGGCGTAGACGCCGAAAGCAGCAGTACCCTTAACACTCGCTACGGAACCATTGAGAATGATAGAGCCGCCATCCTTGAGTAGCGGTAAGGCCTTTTGCACCGTGAAGAGCGTTCCCCGCACGTTGACGTTGAATAGCTTGTCGAAATGCTCTTCGGTGACGGCCCCAAAGGGAACGAATTCGCCAACGCCGGCGTTGGCGAAAACAATATCGATTCTCCCCTTTATCTTGGCGACAGTCTCATAGAGACGCTCAAGGTCGGCCAGTTTCGCAACGTCTCCTTGAACGCCACAAACGTTGCTGCCAATTGCCTCCACGGCCTCGTCGAGTTCCTTCTGTCGCCGGCCCGTAATGAAGACATAAGCATCCTCTTTGACGAAAAGCTTTGCCGTAGCCAATCCAATCCCTTCTGTGCCGCCGGTGACGACAGCGATCTTGCCTTCGAGTTTTTTGCTCATTGGTTTTCTCCGTTGTTGCGGAGCTCTGAACTCGCGATCACTTGAGTCCGAGCACCGCTTGGCCGAGGTGATAGGAGAGATGGTTCGTGCGGCCCAGTAGGATGGCGAAGCGATTGCGCGAAGCATCTTTGGCGAAATCTTCTTTCGATACGGCCGAGTGCCTCTGGACCCAATCGGACCATGACATTTTTTCAAACCCCTTCCGCAATTCAGCATTGACGACGTTCCATGCCCGGCGAACTTGTTCGTGCGAAGGAATGTCGGTTCGCGATTTGTCGGGATTCGAGACGAAGGCCACATCAAACTCAGGATGAAGCCGTTCTCCCAGTGACAAAAGGGGGAGCATCGCGTCGTGTACGGCTGTCAGGTGTCCCCACAAGTAAAGAAGCCTGTTCCTTCCCGGCGCTATTTCCCGCAGAACCTCCTCGGACGAGAGTCGTCCAAAGAGCTTGTCCGCGCGATCAATTTGGGCGTTCCATGTTTTCAGCCCGAGAGCTACGTAAGAGCCTTCGTTTCCCATACGTCCGTCTCCTGTCAACTACTCCGTTTCATTTGTATTTTGGAAAAGTCTTTCCGAACATGGGCGCGCCACTTTTCGATTGCTCTTCCGTGGCCTCATCCTGAATCACATCCCAATGTTCGACGAGTAATCCGTCCTCGAAGCGTAAGATGTCGGCAGCGATCCAATTTACAGGGGCGCCGAATCTCGAAAACCGTCCGTGCATAATGACGAAATTGTGTTCCGCCACGATCGTTCCCGCCTCGTACTTCAACGTTGGCGGAAGGCTCTTGATGAGATCGAACAGGCCTTCACGACTGAGAGCGATGTGAGCGCTATGTTGAATGTATTGCGGTGACCAGAATTGCTCCGCCGTTGCATAGTCACGCTTGTTGAAAAGCGTGTCGAAAGCTCTGAGTACCAATGCCTTGTTCTTCTCCTCGAGATCGCTGGCCATTGCTTGTTTCCTCCAGTCCTGAATAATCGGTCCAGGGCCCCTTCAAGCCTCAAGAAGGCGATTGAAACCCGACCTCCGAACGACCCCAATTGAGATTCAAGTCGTCCTGGGTCAGGGGTCCGCCGATCTGCTCATGGCCGTAGTGGTGTTCGTACACAACCCTGGACGCCGCCCATCCCCGAATCGCGTACCACTTCAAACTGCACCGTCTCCCGCCGACGCCCGTGAAGTTGATCCTCCATTTGGAATGTGTCTCGTTGGCGGCGTCTCGAGGAACCTGAGTCAGCTGCACTGACATCGACAATCCGGCAACCTCAGCCATTACGTGAAGCGGCACCAGAAAATTCAATAAAAAGGGACGCACTCTTTCCTTTCCACGGATTGTCTCCGGCGAATCTTCACTGTTCACCTCGACATCATCGGCGTAAAATTTGTCAAAGATCTCCAGAAATTCTTCGTGGCTCCTGGCGATTTCGGCCCGCAGGATCGCCGCGTTCAGGGTTAGCTCGGCGGCCTGCGAGCTCTTGTACGCGTTGCCGTCGAACTGGCTAACGGTCATAAGATTATTTTCATGGGTCATCGGGTCCTCCTTTAGGCTCGCGCGGTTTCGCGAGCTCTTGCGCCGTTCAAGAAAAAGAGCATCGTGACGGGCTTGGTGCCTTTGTTTCGCCATGCGTGGCGCGTACCGTTTTGCACGACCACGTCGCCGCGGTTCAAATGCAGAGTCTCGCCGTCGTCCAACTCCAGCCGGAGTCCTTCACGGCTTTCGCGATCGCATCGCTCTGCCGCTCTTGCTCCTCCCGGGAGTTCAGCGGAGGCAACATCAAGTAGGCCGCGCGGCCACCGCTGAAGGCTTTGGTGAGCGCAACCGCATCACTCACGTCGGCCGTAAACGCGTCTGCGCCTTTGCGCACGAAGCGCTGTAGTCGCTCCGCGTCGCGCCCCTACGACGCGCACCTTCTCCCTTTTCGATAGCAGGAAATTGGCGATGATGGACCCGGTATTCCCGCCACCTCCCGAAATCACGTATACGGCATCGTTTACGGCGGCCACCTTGTCCTCAGGGCTGTTCATATTCATCTCCCCTTTTCGTAAGACTCCCTTGCAACCCAGGTCCTTGTGTTTATATGTGGCGAAAATCTCCACATATAGCGCAAAAAAGTCACCGGCTCGCGCGCCGGATTTCCCCAACTACATCGGCGAGGGTTATTCCATCAAGACTATTCTCAAAGCTGTCCTGCGCTTTCTTTAGGACCGACGACATGCATCCCTTAATGTTGCAGCTGATCGGGCATCTCTTCTCCACTGGATAGCTATGAATCGCGAATGTCGGAGGTGCCGCGCTGGCCCGATAAATGTCCAAAAGCGTTATTTGCTTAGGGGAACGTGTGATCCTGCTAGCGCCATTCTTACCACGCGTGGTGGCGATCAGGCCTGCCTTTGAGAGTTTCGAGAGAGATTTCCTAACGAAGGTAGCATTGGCATTGACACTTTCCGCAAGCATGGCCGAAGGGATTTCCTCGCCGTAACGGAAGCCGAGAGCCGCCATGATGTGTGCTGCAACCGTGAATTGGACACTAATCGCGGACATCAAATCTCCAACCGGCATATGTGATGTTTACCAGCACAATTAGGATACAAGTTTTTTCAACCGACCAGAAGTGGTCACGGGTTAGAAACTCAGCGCATGAAATGATCACGGCTAAAGTAGTCCATGTGGCCGAGCACTCCTCCACAGGTTTAGCTGGGTCGTGGGTTGAACTGGGAACAGAGCGCGAAAGTTTTCTCCAAGTGCTCGATGAAAATGCGAACTTTGGTGGACAGCCGGCGGCTGGCAGGCCGCACGGCAAGGATTGGCACTGTTCGCTCAAAGGCAGCCAGTAGGCGGATGACGGTGCCTTCTCTGAGTTCTGCGGCGAAGAGCCATGCTGGCGCCTGGGCAATCCCCAGGTGTTCAAGGACGCCCATCCGCATCTGTTCAATATCGCTGGTTCGAAAGACTCCCGTGGGAATAACACGCTTCGCGTTCTTTCCAGAGCCAAAGCTCCACGGCTGTACGGAGCCGCGCTCGACAAAAACAACAGATCGAAAGCGGTTGAGTTCTTCCGGCGATTCCGGTGCGCCGTAGCGCGTAATGTATTGAGGTGTAGCCACGAGAATGGTCATCGTCTGCGCGAATCTTCGCGCAACCAACGAGGAGTCTGGAAGATCACCGGAGTGGATGGCCAAATCGAAGCCGTCTTCGACGATCGTTGTCGGGCTCGCTGACGCCGCCAGCTCAACTGCCATATCGGGATAAGCTGCAAAAAAAGCAGGCAGCTTTGACACCAGATGCAGGCGCGCAAACGTGGGAGCAACGGTCACACGAATGACGCCTTTCGGCGCAGTTTGGCCTCGACCGATTCGCGACGTCGCGTTTTCCAGGTCCTCGAGAATGTGCAAAGCTGACTCGTAGAAGTCGCGACCTGCCTCGGTCAGCGCAATCGAACGTGAAGTGCGGTGAATAAGTTCCGTGCCGAGATCATCTTCAAGGGCGGAGATCTGTTTGCTGACAGCGGGTTGACCAATTCCACGTTCCTTTGCAACAGCGGAGAAACTGCCTTTTTCAGTTACTCGAACGAACATCTGCATTGCATCGAATTTGTCCACAGCAGCCTCCGTATTCCCTTATGGAATAGATGCTTCGGGAGAGAAAGGCGATACTTCCGCGGCATGATGGCGACCCGCTTTTCCTGTGCATTCCTATGTGGAATAGCTGGCATTCCCCAGAACGCTCTATCCACCCGCAACAGTCACACATCAGATAGCGAGTCTGAGAGTTCCGAGCAAGACAACGCTCAGTAGATCAAGTAGAGCGGTGAATCGTTCCCAGAAAGCTGCAGGAGGTCATATGTCTAAGTTAACTGAAAAAGTGGCACTCGTTACCGGTGGTTCGCGCGGCATTGGCGCAGCCATCGCAAAGCGTCTGGCCGCGGATGGAGCTAAGGTGGCCATTACCTACTCGAAAGGTGCCGACGCGGCCGCGTCCGTCATCAAGGAGATTGAACGCGCTGGCGGAAAGGCGATCGCGATTCAGGCGGACGCCGCCGATGCCAGCGCGGTTAAAGCTGCGGTCGAAAAGACGTTTGCAGCCTTCGGTCGACTGGATGTGCTGGTGAACAACGCCGGCACGGCCATTCCGAAACCGTTTGAGGAGGCGACCCTGGAAGAAATGGATCGCGTGCTCGACATCAACGTCCGTGGCGTATTCGTCGCGACGCAGGCCGCGCTGAAGCACATGGAGAGCGGCGGCCGCGTCATCATGATCGGTTCGGCCGTCGGTGAGCGTGTCGCGGCGCCCGGCCTTGTGCCATACGCGGGCACGAAGGGAGCCGTCAAGATGTTCACTCAGGCGTTGGCCCGGGAGATCGGGAGCCGGGGCATCACGGTCAACAACGTGCAGCCCGGTCCGATCGACACGGAATTGAATCCCGCCTCGGGTGATTGGGCGGTGCCGCAGAAGGCCGCCACAGCGCTTGATCGTTACGGGCGTGTGGATGAGATCGCTGCGATGGTGGCGTTTGTCGCCGGTCCGGAGTCTTCGTACATTACCGGCGCGAATCTGACCGTGGACGGCGGAATGAATGCTTAACGGCGAATTTAATCGACGATGAAGAGGAACGGTCGTCGTGCTGCTTCTAGTGCTCCTGATCGTAGCGCTCGAGGGTTGCACCGTCGGCCCCAAATACGTCAAGCCCACTGTGCCTACGACACCGGCCTATAAGGAAGAAGTGCCAGGTTCGTTCAAGGAATCAGGCCAGTGGCAAACCGCGAGGCCAAGCGGCCAGTTAAGCCGCGCTAAGAAGGGGTAGCCCGTGACTCACCCAAGATCTATCCATATACAAAACGAAGGTTTGCTACCGCGGGGGAGCAGGCGGGGA
>Ga0207086_1207_pt1 | contig 11168 bp, 12 predicted proteins | sample Alteio_BWMinHeat_54_FD_153540 | JGI IMG/M metagenome (GOLD analysis project Ga0207086, IMG submission 153540) | Enriched cells from forest soil in Barre Woods Harvard Forest LTER site, Petersham, Massachusetts, United States -... | ecosystem: Environmental > Terrestrial > Soil > Temperate forest >... | reverse complement strand
GTAGTGATATCAGAATCTAGTCAGTACGAATAGCAAATAAATCCCCGCTTGTTCCCGGACCATTCTGTTCCTGCAGTGAGCGCATTTCCAGGAGTGCCATCAAGAAAGATAGCGTTGACTCTGCACCCTGGTTCTCATTGGCGCGGTCGGGATGCAGGCCGTCCCGGCAACCTCCGGTCGTGGAATCATAAAGAGGAAGTTGCAGATCGTTGTCGCCAAGAAACCAGTTGAATGCCGACCATGCTTCGCCGCGCCAGCGGCCATCGCCAGTTACGCGGTAGGCTTGCAGACACGCAGAAACCGCTCCGGCGGCTTCCAGCGGCTGTTGATCGAAGCGCGCCTTTTCACCGCCCTGGGGATAGAAGCCCTGCGATCCGATCGGTACGAAGTGGCCATTGGTTTCACAATGCTGTGTCTTCAACAGCCAATCCAGCGCTTCGAGACCGGCAGAAATCATACGGTCATCCGAACTGGCTGAGCCCACCAGCAGCAGGGCTTGGGGTAATCTCGCGTTCCCGTAAGCCAGAATGTTTTCGAACCACTTCCAATCCGGGCTTCGGATCGCCTCATACATTTCAAGCAGTCGCCGGCTGAGTACGGATCTTATTTTCTGCGCGTCCCGGTCCCCAGGATACGAATCGAGGTATTCCTGAATTCCGAGCAGGGTGTAGGCCCAGGCGCGAGGACTGCTGAACTCCATAACTGCGGGCAGGGAGAACTCGAACAGACGGCCGGCCGCAGCGCGCAATCCCTGATTCCGGGACCGCCCTAGAACGGTTCCAAGTCCCCACAGTGCGCGCCCATGACAATCTTCAGAGCCTTCAGCTTCGCTCCACCGGCGATCGTAGCCGAGAAAGTTTCTGTATCTACCCTTCACGGGATTGAACGCATGTTCCAGGAACGCCAGATACCGGAAGGACGAAACCGGGGCAACCAAGTCTCGAATAGCTGAGCCGGTTTTCCCGAGCTGTTCCCCGCCCAGGTGCTCCAGCAAGACCGTGAAAACAAGTGCGCGAGCGTTGTCATCGGTGGTGTAACCCTCGCTGTACTTGGGGGTTGTAAATATCGAGTGCTGCAGCATTCCAGTGTCGTCGGTCAGCCTGTTCAAGTGACTCAGGTTCAACGGAGGCAGATGATCCAACAATTTGAAAGCAACCCGGGCCGAGAACTGAACTTGTGGACTTTCCATGCGATCGCCGCGCACCCTCGCGAAACTCTCCATGTAACCCTGCGCTACTCTCTTCCAGATCATCTCCCGGGCGAACAAGTAGGCACGTTTGCGCATGGCGTGGCGTATGGCCGGCGTGGCCAGGAGTTCGACTGTCTTTTCTGCGATGGCGCCCGGGTTTTCGAAGGGAACCAGCGCGCCGCGGCGGCCGTCCAGCAACTCGATCGCATACCAGTAAGGGGTCGAAATGATTGCCTTGCCCGCACCTAGCGCATAAGCAAGCGTCCCGGAAACTACTTGCGCCTCGTGCCGGTAAGGCGTGATGTAAATATCCGCAGCGCCAATGAACTCAACCATCTCCTCCGGACTGACGAAACGGTCGTGGAAGATTACATTCGACTCGACTCCCACTTCCTTGGCTAAGGCTTGCAAGTGAGCTCGATACCGGTCGCCCTCGCGCCGAAGAACGTGAGGGTGGGTCGCGCCCGCGACGATGTAGACAACGTTCTTGTGTTTGGACAAAATCTGCGGCAGGGCTTGAATAACGTTTTCGATGCCCTTGTTCGGCGAGAGCAGACCGAAAGTGAGGAGTACCGCTTTTCCTTCCACACCGAAGCGATCCTTGTAGAAATTGGGATCGAGAAATGGCAAGTCCGGAACGCCGTGAGGAACCATGTCGATCTTGCTGCCGGGCACCTTGAAAATTTCTTGCAGGAACTGGGACGACAGCTGGCTCATGACAATAAGCCGATCGGAAAGCTCCGCAATCTCCTCCATCACCATAAGCTGATCAGGATTCGGCTCGCGGAGCACGGTGTGCAGAGTGGTCACTACCGGCATCTTCAGGCCACGCAACAGGTGCAAGACATGGCTCCCGGCGGGCCCGCCGAAAATTCCATACTCGTGCTGCAGGCAGACCATATCGATATTGTTGAAGTTCAGGAACTCCGCGGCTTCCTGGTACGATCTCAAGTCGTCCTGGGCGAGCGACCATCTCACGCGTGCAGGGTAGTCATATCCTTGTTCCGTGTCGTTTACGGGCAGCGCCAACAAGCGAGCGGTTCCGTACTCGGCGGATATGGCCGTGCACAGGTCGGTGGTAAACGTAGCAATTCCACACTGTCGGGGCAGATAATTCCCGATCACCGCGATCCGACTGGGCAGAGATAGTTTCGAGAGCGATCGCGGTCGGAACGCGGAAACACCCTCGCGCAAGAACGGACGCAGGCCGACCACTTCCAATGTTCCATTGGGAAGCACTGTGTTTGGTAGCGACATTGATCCTTAATTGGGCCCAGAACGGCGGCCGATAGAGGTCGGTCTTCTCAGTATTCAACGAAACTGGACTTGCAGACTGGTCAAAATTGACCAGATGTGCCCTCGCGCCGAGATGCCGAGGTGACGCCTGCCCGGTGCATAGTTCCCGCCGGCTAGTCAGCTTCATCCATTCGCCTGGGTTGTAAATGTCCCATCCTGGAACAAGCACGATGTCCCAATTCTTGCATGTGAGCAATCTTGCACAGACTGATGGGTCCGCACCTGTCATTCTTTATTCTCCTGCATGTGTCGAGAGAGGCAGGCGACCGCCAATTCACAGCTGTCATTCCCAGGTCGTGGGTGAGCTTGCAATCAGGTTCACATCGAAGCGGCCGCATCCGTTCGATTGGCGTTTCGTCATCCGTGTGTACGCCGCGGAATCCGGCGGACACGATTCGACGGAGAGAGCTCTCGAACCTGGACGTTCGGGCAACACCTCGGAGCGGCTAAGAGGCGCTGACCCGCGAAACAAGAAAGGTCAAAAGTTATGCCTTTAATTCAACTCCTGGAAGTTCTCATCGTGGTGGGTGTTCTGCTATGGCTGGTCAATCGCTTCATTCCCATGCAGGGATCCATCAAGTCAATCCTGAATGGGGTGGTGGTCATCGCCGTGGTGCTGTGGCTGCTGAATGTGTTTGGACTGTTTCACTCCCTTTCCGCTATTCACGTCGGAAAGGGATGACGGAGAAGGAGACCGTCCAAAACTCTGTCACACGGACAAGATCGAAAAACAACGTAGCCGGCACACATCTGCCAAGGAGATATAAATGAAGATAAAGCTGTTGTTAGCCGTCGGAATCGCACTGAGTTTAAGCGCACTGGCTCAAACCAATCCCCAAACCACCGCAACCGTCGAGCCCCTGGCTCCGACGCCCACCTTCCACGTAGTCGTGACCAGTCGCATCACGCAAGCGGTCAACTATAAGCATCGCAGTGGATCCACCAAGGTGAATTTCGCGGGCACGGATCTTATGCCGTCAGCCAACGGTGAAGCCGAAGTGAACAGCAAGCGGGGAGCGATTGAAATTGAAGCGGAGTTCGGCAATCTGCAGAAACCCACGGCTTTCGGCCAGGAGTACTTGACCTACATTTTGTGGGCGATTTCGCCGGAAGGTCGCGCCGTAAATCTGGGCGAGGTGTTAGTCGGCGGCAACAGCCGCAGCAAGCTGCAGGTCACCACCGATCTTCAAGCTTTCGCCCTGATCGTCACCGCGGAACCTTATTATGCGGTGCGGCAACCCAGCAATGTTGTGGTGCTCGAAAACGTCATTCGCAAGGACACGCAAGGAACCGTCGAGGCCGTGGATGCGAAGTACGAACTGATGGAGCGGGGTGGTTACATTCCGACCGGCTACAAGTTTGACCCCGTGGTTCTGAATGCCAAGTTGCCCCTGGAATTTTTCGAGGCGCGCAATGCGGTGCGAATCGCTCAATCGGAGGGAGCCGACCAGTACGCCAGTGACAGCTATCAACACGCGGTCCAGTTGATGAACAACGCCGATGAATATGCAACCAGAAAGAACGTTCCGACCAAGCCCCTGATTGCAATCGCCCGCGAGGCAGTGCAAACCGCCGAAGACGCGCGCGCCATCGCGGTCAAGAAGATGGACGACCTGCGCCAAGCCAGCGAACACCAGGCCTCCACCGATGCCCAGGCGCAATCGCAGGCGCAAGCCGACGACGCGACCCGGCAGAAAGAACAAGCTCAGTCGGATGCGGCAAAGGCGCAATCCGATATGGCCGCAAGTGAGGCAACCTCAGCAGCAGCCGTCGCCGCGGCCCAGGCCGATGCCGACAAGTCCCGTTTAGCAGCGCAGCAGGCGGAAACCGACAAGGCCGCCATGCGCACGCGCTTGTCCGAGCAATTGAATTCCATCCTGCAGACTCGCGATAGCGCGCGAGGGCTTATCGTCAGCATGTCCGACGTGTTGTTCGACACGGGAAAATATTCATTGAAGCCGGGGGCACGGGAGAAACTGGCGAAGGTGGCCGGAATTCTACTGGCTTATCCGGGACTCAACATCGAAGTCGGAGGCTACACCGATAACGTGGGCGGCGACGAGATGAATCAAAAACTATCGGAGAATCGCGCCACCTCAGTGCGCGATTACCTGGTGCAACAAGGCGTGACCACGAATTCAGTCACCGCAAGAGGCTTCGGCAATACGTTGCCTGTAGCTTCCAACGATAACTCCGCTGGCCGCCAGCAGAACCGGCGAGTGGAGCTTCTGGTATCCGGCGATGCCATCGGCAACCCGGCCAACGTAACCACCGGAAGCTTGCAGTAAGAGGTGGCGTGAATGACCGAGTTAATTCCTTTCGGCGCGGGTCCGTGACTTACGACTCGCGCCGCCAGGAAGCGCATTCGCAGGCAATTGAACATCCCCCTCTGAAACGAGGGGAAAGGAGCAAAACATGCTTGGAACCGTATTGATCGTGATTTTGGTCTTAGCGCTCTTCGGTGCACTGCCCCGCTGGCCGCACAGCCGGGAGTGGGGTTATGCCCCGACCGGTGGCGTCGGACTGGTGCTTTTCATCGTGATCATTCTTCTGGTCCTCGGTCGTATTTGAGCCATGCGCCCGCCTTTGATTTCGCCATGCGCCTTCGCCCAGAGTTGGCGCCTCCTTTTCGTCCGGGTCGTGGCTTCTCTCCTCCTGGTACTGATGTGCAGCGGTGGTTCGTCCGCATACTCCGTCTTGACCCACGAAGAGATCGTAGATCTGGCTTGGACCGACGAAATTCGCCCTCTGCTCCTGCAGCGATATCCCGGCCTGTCGGAGGACCAGATCAAGGAGGCGCACGCCTATGCCTACGGCGGCGCGGTCATTCAAGATCTGGGCTATTACCCATTCGGCAGCACCGAATTCAGCAACCTGGTGCACTACGTTCGCAGCGGAGACTTCGTTCGCGAACTCCTGCTCGAAAGCCAGGACGTAAACGAGTATGCCTTCGCATTGGGCGCGCTGGCGCATTACGCGTCGGACATTGCTGGCCATCCCGCGGTTAACCAGGCGGTCGCCATCGAATATCCGAAGTTGCGAGCCAAGTTCGGCAAGTCGGTCCGTTATGCGCAGGACAAAACGGCACACTTGAAAACCGAGTTCGGCTTCGACATGGTACAGGTCGCGAAGAATCGCTACGCCTCGCAGCAGTACCACGATTTCATCGGGTTCAAGGTTTCCAAGCCCCTCCTGGAGCGGGTTTTCCCGGTGGTGTACGGAGTGGAACTTAAAGACGTGCTGGCCCACGAGGATCTCGCCATCGGTTCGTACCGTTACTCCATCAGCCACTTGATTCCGAAAATGACCCAGGTCGCACTGCAAACCCACAAGAAGGACATGATGCGCGAGCATCCTGATTTTGCCAAACGAAAGTTCCTTTACCGGCTTTCGCGCTCCGATTACGAAAAAGAGTGGGGAAAAGATTACACCAAACCCGGATTTGGAACGCGTGTTCTGTCCACCCTCCTGCGCTACATGCCGAAAATCGGTCCGTTCAAGGCGCTGGCCTTCAATAACCCGACTCCACAAACTGAGGACCTGTATTTCAAAAGCATCAATACAACAGTCGATCAATACCGGGTTTTTCTCGAACAGGTGCGCACTGACACGCTTGTGCTCCCGAACTGTGACTTCGACAGCGGGCAACTAACCGAGGCAGCGGAATACTCGCTGACCGACGACACCTACGCCAAGCTGCTGTCCCAGTTGTCGGAGCGGAAATTCGATCTGACTTCGCCCGATCTGCGTGAAAACGTCCTGAGCTTTTATTCCGACCTGACGGCTCCGTTCGAGACAAAAAAGGATCAGATCCGCTGGCAGAGCGTTTTGACCTCACTGGGCCAGTTGAGGCAGGTCACCCCGGTCCCTATCCTCGCCAGCAGTCCTGCGCGTTAACCCACTTCCGCTACTCAGGGCGAAACTGCTGTCGCGTACCTTCAGGTACGGCAGGCTCGGCCGCGGGAGCGGACCTGGTGACGATTCCTGAAACAGTGAGCTGGCTCGCCTGGGAGAGGCTGAGATCGTCAGGAACCGCATGGAAATCTGACCGGATCTCGTGTTCCTGTTTGCTGATGGTCTTGAACAAGACGAAACGTCCGGTCAATTGAATATCGATCAATGCAGTTTTCCACTGGACGGGTCCGACCTCCACCCGCCCAATCTCCACCGTGCCGCCGCCGTCGATGCGCCCCAGCAGTCCATAGCCAAACTCCACCGGGCTGATGAGTTGGCCGGAGAGCCTGACCAGGCGGTTCTGCTGCGAATCGATCAGAATAGTTCCGGCAAGGCTGTGCACCACCCGGGCTTCGTAAGTTGGGGGATTGAAATCCGGGTTGGGGCGGAATTTGACGCTGAGCAAGTTTCCCTCGATTCCGTTGTAATCATAGAGAAAAGCTTCCGGCATCAACCGCATGAGGGTTTCCAGCTTCTGCTCGTCTTCGTCGTGGGCCCGCTTGACCTTCAGTTGCTCACTGGGATCCTGCAAGAGACGGTCGATGCGCGCGCTGTCCTGGCGGCGCTGATCCGAATCAAGCGGCCGGCCGTCAATCGCAACCAGCCGGTAGAGTGGGCCGTCCCGGGTCTCCACCTGTTGTTCGGTAAGGGTCCGCTTTCCGTCTTGTTTTTCGATCACGTACATCCACTTCCGCCGCTCGACCCGGTCTGCCAGTTCATTGGCTACCACCACATTGACCAGTTGAGAAGCAGGCGGCGGGGAAGTTTGCGCCGACGCGCGCGCAGCGCAGGAAGCAGCCAACAGAAATACGGCTGCGAGGCGCGCCAGGTCCATCGAGTCGGGCAGAATTCCGATGCGCATAGTTTGCCTCGGTTCCGGCGGGCATCCAGCGGTGCAAGCAAAAAGTCCGGGCAATCAGGGTTGCTGCGAGCCCGGACCCTGGGCTCCGTGCCCGTTGTTGAGATGCATGCGGGAACGCCATGAGTGCGGTCCGCTATAGAGAAATTCAAGGGCGATGTTTCCGCCTACATACCCCAGCAGGCTGTAGTTGCCCATGCGGAAACCATCCATGGCGTTGTAGCGGCCGGGATACCACGCATAGACGGCAGTCATAGTGCCCGCATAGGGAGCGACGAGAGCGGGAAAAGAAAAGACGCGATGACCGTCTTCGCCGCGGCGTGATGTGAGAGTCGAAATCACCGCATGGCTCAGGCGCGGCAACAAGCCTGTGCACTCACACCTGTAGTACAAGGTGTCTTCCCGGAAGGCTTCCGCGAGCGCATAGCGCGTGGTCGTGGTTACTGCCGCGATGGCCAAGTCGGACCCGAATCGCTTGCCATACGCCTCCGCGCCTTGTTTCCACTCCGGCGCTGTGTTCTCCGCCTGGTTGATCCCCGCCGCGAAGGCGGCGCCGACGATTGGATAGGGGCCGAACGTGTCAAAGACGTAGTTGTGAAGCTCGATTTTTTGCGTCGGACGCGTGTAGGTCAGCTCTGGTGGCGGAACCGCCGTACTGGCCGGCGAAGCGGCAGCGCGGGAGGAGTCTTCGGGATCGACCAGGAATTGCGCTCTCGCCAGCGGTAGGGCGGCGAGGCCGGTGATGGTCAGCACGAACAGAACAACCAGGCGCATCTTCATATAAAGGTTTCCTTGCTCAATACAAAGTTCAACATGCAAAGTCGGGCAATTGTGCCACGGAAAGAACCGGCCAGAGAATCAACCAGACCAGTGGCGGCCCGAGATACCGGCATAGATTGACTTTCACGCTTGGCTGCCTTTCAGGGGTCTGTCAAAGGCTGGCCGAAACCGCACGCGGTCCCGGCCAGACGCAAGCAAGAATCCGCCCGCTTATTTCTTGTCTTCTTTAAGTTCTTTCGCTTCGGCAACCCGCGCCTGTTGGCCTGCCTCGGACACGGCCTTCAGGAATGCGTCCGCACTTGCCGGGGTCGGCGTCTTTCCCGAAAGGATGGATCGAAAGGCCATATGCTTGCCGTAAATGGCGTGCGTCGAATCGTTGTCCTGCTCCACCACTGCACCTTCGAGCGTCAAGCCGGCGAACACGCCTTTCGAGCGCGAGTAGGTCAGCATTTCCGTGTTCATCTTCCAGTCCGTTCCAGCCGAAGCATGACGGCCCACTGGGCCTGCCGCAACCGATCCTTCACCCGTGAGTTCGAACTTACTCGACAACAGATGCTGGAAGCCCTGCTCGTTCATGACCAGCATGACCAGATCCACACCTTCGACTCCGATTTGCAATCCCCAACTCCCACCGCCGACCGAGACGAACGCGGGCGCGCTCCAGCCATTCGATGTCCGGCAAGAGGCTACTCCACGGCCGTGTTTGCCGCCAAAAATAAATCCGCCTTTGATCAGGTCCGGCACTATCAGGATGCACTTGGCATCGCTCAACACTTCTTCGGGAATGCCCTTGTCCGGGGTTGCCATGATCGCGTGCAGCACATCCACGGATTTTTGCATGCGCTCGACCGTGTCTTCGCGACCCGAGCCCGCCCACGCGAACGTGCCAACCAAGCCCATGAAGCTCATCAACAGCAGTGAAATTGTCTTTTTCATAAGTTGAAATTCCTTTGATAGATGCGGAACTAAGAGGAGAGAGCTTCAGATGGCCTGACTTAGTTCAGGGCATCTGAAAGAGAGAAAAGAAGTACTCGTCTCTACTCTTATGATCGCTCAATCCTGAGGTCATGGCTGGTCTCAATTGCTCACTTTTAAGGCACCGAACACCAATTTGGGCGGATGGCCACAATGGGACAAGGTTGCCGACCAAGAATTGAGCAATCTTGCACAGAATCGCGGACGTAAAGTGTGTCATCGTGAGCCTGTCGAAGATGGGAAGGAGTGGTGATTCTTAAGGGCTCCTCACATCTCTTGACGACCGCGGGGCGCTGCCGATGCATCCTTTTGTCATCCGGGTTCGTGCGTTGCCCGCCTTGATCGCTGGCTCGCTGCGGAAGTTCTTTGCCATGGAAACACCCCGCGGCGATTTCGGATCGCCAAGGATGTGCCCGTTCTGCGGGTTGATCACTTCACGATCCAAACCCTTCTGTTTGGAGTGTGGGAAGTCGCTCCGGGGAGTTCAACTGGGGCGGAAAGATGCGAGGCAGGGATGAGCCATTCGGCAAATGCGCAGAGGAGATAAACATGCTTTGGACAATTTTCGTTGTGATCCTGATTCTGTGGCTTCTAGGTTTCAGTCTGCACGTGGCCGGCAGTCTGATCCACTTGCTGCTGGTCGTCGCCTTGGTGGTCCTGGTCATCAATCTGGTAAGCGGCCGGCGTGTGGCGTAAAGGCCGTTTCTTGGAGAAGTCAGACGAGCCGAGCTGATCTTTCCAGCATACGTCCCTACTTATGGTGGAAAAGGACGCGAAGGCTGCGGCTCGCAACGGTCTTCAGAATTCGCACAGCCGCCAGGCCGGAGTACTGGAACTGGTCAGGCTCCTTGCGTGCCCAGTCAGATGAGGGATGCTAGCGTGGCCTTACAGGGCGCCGCGACCACCCAGTTTGGTTGGCGCTGACGTTCTCATAGAGGACAAATGCAATGCCGCGGCATGCTGATTCATTACTGCCGCTGCCTGAGTGCGGCGGTTGCCGATCGTGCTGTTGAAATCCAGCGTGTTGACGCTATGCTCGCAGAACGTGCATTTGAATGCGGTGCCGCCACTCATCGGTTTGGTTGTGTAATATCTCACATCTTCATTGTAGTCCTTCTACCGGTCCGGTCTTGGGCAATAGGTGTGCAACCTTAGAGCAGGAAAGAGCAGGAAACGCCGTCGGCCGCGCAGCGGCTTTTGCAGCCTGAATGCGGATTGGAAAGCAGCGAGGGCGAACCGTCGTGCCGAACGAGCGAGTGGACGATTCGCTTCAGTTTCTCGACGTTCCCGTACGCGCACCGGCAATGGCCAACGCAATCCCGCCTGCGATCAACACCGCGCTGACGATTGGCGACAGCCGTTCATTGTGACTGGTTTCCACGCCGATGTTCATATCGCCGGCTTTGATGCCATGGGTCTCGGTGCGCGGAATGGGCACGACCAGAGACGCGATACCAAGTACAACCAGAACCAGACCTGCCCACAACATCATCTTCATAAACCGCTCCCGCACAAATTGCAGAATCCTACCATCACTTCTGTCGCAGAGACGCTGAATTGTCGCATTTCTCGAGTCGGCAGCCATCCGGCACGTCCTCGATGCCCTGCCGTTTCCCGTGAAGGCCCGCAAAGTGTTCCAGTTCCCGTATTCGTACTCTGATGGCTTCACGCGCCAGGACAATCCGCACCCGCATTTTCTGCATGTCCAGTTCCACCAAAGCAATTATGTCAGGGTCCGCCCGCTTTTCGCATTGGCTGACTAACATGGGGCACCCTCGCTTGCAGTTCGAACTAAGGCTTTAACCATACAAACCCTCGCCCTGACGAGTCTGTTCAATATTGATCACCCACCGAAGATCCGGACTGGGGAATCTTCTACGAACCTTGCCAGTCTGGATTTGATTTTTTTTATTTGTGTGCAATTTTGAACAGTCGTCCCATTTCGGGCTAGGTACTATCCGACATGTTTCACCGGGCAGTCATGGGTTAATGTCGATTGACAGTGTCGACGTTCTGACCCTCACGACTGCCCTACTTTCTGTACGCAAACGCGCACGTTTCCGGCCGGACCCGCTCGGGTTCGGCCTTTTTTCCTTCCCTCCGCAGTCAGTGTGG
>Ga0207086_1206_pt1 | contig 11171 bp, 9 predicted proteins | sample Alteio_BWMinHeat_54_FD_153540 | JGI IMG/M metagenome (GOLD analysis project Ga0207086, IMG submission 153540) | Enriched cells from forest soil in Barre Woods Harvard Forest LTER site, Petersham, Massachusetts, United States -... | ecosystem: Environmental > Terrestrial > Soil > Temperate forest >... | reverse complement strand
ACGCGAAAATGTCCGTGACGATGCGTATCGCGGGGCGCACGGGATAGATGTACGTACCGCGGGCGATATATTCTTTCAAAATATCGTTTTGCACGGTGCCGGAAAGTTTTTGCAGGCCGGCGCCTTGCCTTTTCGCAACGGCTACATAGAGGCAAAGCAGAATTGCGGCGGTGGCGTTGATGGTCATGGACGTGGAGACTTTTTCGAGGGGGATGCCGTCGAAGAGCGTCTCCATGTCTTCCAGGGAGTCGATGGCGACACCGACTTTGCCGACTTCACCGAGAGCGAGAGGATGGTCGGAATCCATGCCGATCTGCGTGGGCAGATCGAAGGCGACGGAAAGACCGGCTTGGCCCTTGCTCAGGAGGTAGCGATAGCGCTGGTTGGATTCGGCGGCGGAGCCAAAGCCGGCGTACTGGCGCATGGTCCAGAAGCGGCCGCGGTACATGGTGGGATAAATGCCGCGAGTAAAGGGATATTCACCGGGATAACCGAGGGCGTCATCGGGGTTCCAGCCGGCAAGATTCTTTTCCGCGTAGAGACGATCGATGGGCAGGCCGGAGAGAGTGGTAAAATGCTCTTTGCGTTCGGTGGGAGTGGCGGATTTGGTTTTGGTATCGGACATGAAATGAACCCGGTCTTGAATTGATCGAACAGAAAAGAGCCTACCTCAGAAGGTGGCCGCTACAATTTTCGCGCCTTGCGAAACGAAGTAACGGCGAAAAACACAAATAAGAGAGCGACGGCGACGGCGAGGCCGATGAGCCAGCGAGCGACGTCGCGCGTCCAGGCGCGAAGTGCGGCGTTGAGCCAGCCTAGCGCGAGGACGGCAAAAACGGCGCCGATGGCCTCGTGAAAAAGCTGGCGGAGCACGCGCCAGAGACGCCGGAAACCGCCTTGCTGTTGCGGCGCGGCTGTTGCGCTTGCGGCTGTCGACATACGAACATCTTAGCGCAAAACGCGGCGGACAACAGAGAGGGGGAGACCACGCGGTCCCGGCCAACAGGTCCCGGGGAACCTGAACGAAGGTACTGTGAACGGATTAGAGACAACGGAACGAAGCCCTATTGTATCCAACAATACGTGGGCCTAGAATGGCCAATGAAGTAAGGGAGAAGCTGCCTTGCAACTCGACGATCACCTGAAAAACTTGCTCCGTGAACTGGGACACGCGATCAATGACACGGTGTCCGATTCTGATCGCATAACGGGTGCGATTGCCGGCGTGCGCGCTCACGGCTACGACATCGTGTTGAAGCTGGACGCGACCATCGGGCTGGCAAAACGCGACGCGGCTGCGGCAGAGGCAGCAAAGCTGACAACACAGGACCGCCGCTTCCTGGAGTCGCTGCGGATTCAGGTGGATCAGGAATCTTTCCTGGAAGAGAATGACAAAAAGCCAGCGCCGCGGCTGGCCATGACGCCCCAGGACGTGCGATTTCTAAAGTCACTGCGGATTGCTACGGACGACGTGGAATGAAGAGAATCGTCAAAGTTGCCGGGTTTGGACTGCCGTTGATGCTTGCGACCGCGGGCGTTTTTTCTTCGCCCGCTGCCGCGCAGGCTCCGGTGATCGTGCCGATTATCGTTGATACGGCGGTGCCGATCATCGTCGCTGCAGTGAAGCCAAAGCCGAAGCCGGCCGGAATTGATAAGTTTGAAGGCTTCGTGATGCACGCGAACAACGCGCAGATCACCGTGCGCGCGAAAGGGAACGACATGGCTATCAGGACGTTCCCCCTCTCGGAAGAGGCATCGGTGAAAATGCAGAAAATCGTCGACCAGGGCGGCTACCAGTACGGCGACAAAGTGACGATTTTGTACGAGTCCGCCACCTCCAAAGCAATCAAGGTCAAAGGCAAACCCTCGAAGCCCATTTGATTCGCGGAGCGGCAACATGCTTCGCCTGCCTGCGGTTGCCGGACGCTTCTACCCCTCCGATCCCGCGGAACTAACAGCGCTCATTCGCAAATACAGCGGCAACGATCCGGGCCACCCACGCATTCCGGCAAGGGCGTGCCTTGTGCCGCACGCCGGTTATTTCTATTCGGGACACGTGGGCGGCGCGGTGCTTGCGCGGGTTGCGCTGCCCAGGAAGATCATTATTCTTGGTGTGCGGCATTATCCGCGGGGTGAGCCGGCGGCGATACTCTCGAGCGGTGCCTGGCGCACGCCGCTGGGAGACGCGCGGATAGACGAGGCGCTGGCGGAAGCGCTGAAAAAAGCTTGCCCGGTGCTGCGCGAGGATAGCGTGGCGCACACCACGGAGCATTCGCTGGAAGTGCAGTTGCCGTTTCTTCAGGTGCTGGCGCCGGACTTCACATTTGTTCCGGTGGCTCTGGGAACGGTGCAATATGAATCCCTGGTGAGCGTAGGAGAAGCGATCGGGCGGGTACTCGAGACCTTCAAGGAGAATGTGCTGCTGTTGACTACCTCGGACTTGAATCACTACGAGGATGACGCCACTACGCGCAGCAAAGACGGCAAAGCCATCGAACGGTTATTGGCGCTTGATGCGCGCGGACTCTATGACACCTGCCGAAACGAAGAGATTTCCATGTGCGGACTGGGGCCGGCAGTGGCGATGCTCACAGCGCTGAATGCGCTGGGTGTGAAAAAATCGGAGTTGGTGAAGTACGCGACGTCCGCCGACGTATCCGGCGATCGCGACGCGGTCGTGGGCTACGCGGGGATGATTTTCTCCTGACTCGCACGAATAGCAATTTGCTGCCGCGCAAAAAGAAACGGCTCCCCAATGGGAGCCGTTTCTGCGATCGCTTCCGCGTCGATTAGTGCCGGCCGGAGGACGCGTGCGAAGACGACGCCGAAGAAGAGGAGGAAGACGACGATCTTCCCGTGCCGCTTCCGCTCGAAGAGGCAGAGCCGCTCCAGGTGCTGCCTCCTCTGCCGCTGGAACTTCCTCGTTCCCCGCCCGAGGAACGCGGTGCCGGCGGGGGGACGCTATTGCGTGCAGGCGGCGATGAAGTCGCGCTGCGCGTCGCCGGAGGTGCTACAGGAGTGCGCGGCGGTGTGACGGCGGTTGCAATCGACGTGGCGGCCGCAGTCCGTCCATTTTCGAGGCGAAGCTCGTTACTCTTCGCACCGGAAGACGCCGCGGAAGAATTCGTATTCACAAAGCGGCGCTCGCTAGGATCGTAGGCGATGGAAAAATCCTTACCGGGCGAGACGCCACGAATTCCGGAGTTACTTTCAACCACCGTCCTCGAAACGCGCGTTGGCGGCCCCGTCGCCGCAAGGCTGCCGCTCAGACCGTCGCGCGGCGGTGACTTCAACGTCTGCCATTTTTGCCCGCGCTCGACAGGCGTGACCTGCTCGCTCACGCCTTTCATTCCCACGTCAGAGAAAACACCGCGCTCCAAATTCAGAGGGGTCTTTCCTTTTTGATCGAGGGGATGCATGGGCACGATGCCAGTCTTGCCGCCCTGGCGAACGAAGACAGCTGTCACTGGACGATAAATGGGCTGCGGAGGATGAACTCCCCGGGGGGACCGCCCTCTCGGACGGACAGGGTACCCCGGGTATCCGTAAAAGACCGGCGGGGAATAAAACCAGCCGCCACAAGAGGTATCGAAAAGCCATCCTCCATAGTGATAGGGAGCCCAGCCCCACGGCTGATAGCTGACCCAGGTCAAGCCAAAAGCGGGATCCGAGATCCATTGCCCATTCGTGAATGGTGACCAGCCAAGCCCCACGCCGAACGGCCGCCAACCGTATCCGTATGCCCCGCAGGAGGAAAAGGCGCCATAGGTATACAGATCGGCAAATCCCGGAACGTAAGAGGGCGAACCCGTGTATCGCATCGCCGCAGACGTAGCGGTGGAGACGCTGTCGACGCGGCCGGAGACCCAGCGATCGAATTCGTCCTCATCCGGAAGACGGGCGACGTTCACAGAAGAATCGTTGCCGGCTTTCACGGAAAGAGACTGGCCTTTTTCGAGCCGCGTCGTGTTCTTATTGTGCAGGACGGAAACGCGGCCCTTGTAGGCCTCGACAGTGCTGCCGTCGTCGTAATTATCAAGGCGGAAAGTGCTCCGGCCTTCGGCTTCGACGGTGAAGTCGCCGCCGGTGACGCTGAAGTAGTCACCACCCGCAGGATTTACATAGAAGGAAGCGCTGCCCTGCCGGAGAACGAGGCGCGTTGTCCGCGCGGAATCGTCGAGGGAGAGGTCGTAGAACTCCAGAATGGTGTTTTCTTTTAGGAAAGCCATTGCGCCATTCTCGAATTCCACTTCCGCGCGCCCTTTGTCCGTGGCAAGAACATAGCCCTGGCGGATTGGCAGATTCAGCCCGGCGGTCTCCCACGTTGCTTTGGAGTCCGCCGTAGGGTCGCCATGCGTCCCTCGGGCGAATCGGACGTCGCCCTGCACGAGACTCAGGCGGATGATGCGGGCATGGCTGGAATCCGCCGCTGCCGGGCGTACGCCGACGGAGATTGCACATACCAGAACGATCAGAATGGGAATAATCAGTTTGCGGGAAGACATATTCACCCCCCACGGGGACTCGGCCTAAATCGTTAGACAGTTAGAAAAATGGGCAGTTTGCGTGCAATATGCCCTGAAGCTATCGTCTCGCCGCGGGATGGCGACGTCAAGGGGAGACTGCGTTTTGGGAGTAACGAACTGTGGAAGCTCTAATTTGGTCGCGGTATTTGTACAAATGCGGTATTTGTACAAATAAGGTCAAGGGAGATCTTTGTTCCTTAGTTCCTTGACAGTCCGAAAGTGAAACGCTAGTTTCAAATGGGGGTAGTGTCAGGTTTACGCGCGCGGTGTCCTGCGGTCGGTCGTCCTTTCCAAGAAAAGGGCGTTTTGCGAGCCAAATGGAATTTGCTCACGACCGTGGAGCAGTGCAGTCGTGTACCTTTGGGGGGAAATTATGCGAGGCATTCATAGACTTTTGAGCGCCGTGCTGGCGCTGGTGGGAACGCTGACTAATACGAGCGCTTATGGGCAAGGGGGCGCTACGGGAGCCGTCGGCGGCGCGGTTGTGGATACGAGTGGGGGGTCGGTTGCGGGAGCCGAAGTGCAGATTATCGATACACGCACGGAGTCGCTGATACGCAAGGTTTCGACAAATGCGGACGGATCATTCCTTGTGCCCCTGCTCCCTCCGGGAACTTATATCGTGGTGGTAAATAAGTCGGGCTTCGCGGAGGCCAAAGCGTCCGGCATTGAAGTGCGCGTCACGGAGACCACCAAAGTCACGATCTCGCTTAAGCCCGGCCAGATCACGGAGATGGTGGAGATATCCGCGCAAATTACGAGCGTGGAAACGACGAACGCCGCTACCGGCCAGTCGCTCGGCACGGAGACCGTGCGGGAACTGCCGCTGGCTACGCAGAACTACCAGCAGTTGTTGACACTTTCAACCGGTGCGCAGAGCGAGCTGAACGCGGCCGCGCAGCTTGGCCGCGGCAGCGTGAAGCTCTTTGTGAATGGGCAGCGCGAGGACAACAACAACTTTCTGATCGAAGGCATTAGCGCAACCGACTACAACGTAGCGCAAGCCTCATACGTTCCGCTGCCGAACCCCGACGTGATCCAGGAGTTTAAGGTTCAGACTTCGCTCTACGATGCCAGCCAGGGAAGAAATGGCGGGGGAAACGTGAACGCGATTCTAAAATCCGGAACAAGGGAATTTCACGGGGATGTCTATGAATATTTCCGCAACGATATTCTGAACGCGAACGAGTACTTCCTGAACAAGGCAGGCCTGGCGCGCCCCTCCGTGAAACAGAACATCTTCGGCGGCAGCCTCGGCGGTCCGGTGGGTAAAGAAAAGTGGGGATATTTTTTCGTCAACTATCAGGGAACCCGGCAGCGCAGCGGACTCTCGCCGGGCACGTTCATCAGTTCAAACATTCCTCTCCTGCCTGCGGATCGCTCGCCGGCCAGCCTGAAAAGCGTTTTTGGTCTTCCCAGCATCGATCCCATTCTTTCCAACACGAGTGGCACGGGCCTCTTGCAAAGGCTCGACAACACGGGACAATTCGGACCGAAGAATGCGTTCCTTATTCCGTCCGGCCAGGTTGCTGCGGGATGCACCTCCGGTTGCACGCCCGGGTTGACGAATGGAGTCGTAAATACCGGGGCCTTCGCTTTGAGCGAGCCCGGAAAATTTACTGACGACCAGTTCACGTCGAACTGGGACCGGGAATTCCGCGGCGGCCAAGACAAGATCTCGGCGCGTTTTTTCTACTCTAGTTCGGAAAGTTTCCTGCCGTTTGGGGGAGGCGACCTCCAGGAATCGCTTGGGAGCACACTGGCCAGCAGCATCAGCTCGACGTCGTTGAATTTTCCGTTCGACACGCCGGTGAGCGCGCGTTTCTTCAACGCCACGGAAACGCATCTCTTTTCGCCGACGCTTGTGAATGAATTCCGCTTCGGCTTCGTGCACATCAACGATCAGCTGAACAATGTGAACCCGGTGACCACCAGCGACATCGGCATCATCCGGCCGACCACTTCGGTGACCAAGTCCATTTACAAATTCGTCTTTGCCAGTTCCGGCTTTGAAATCGGTCCGGCGCCGTTTGGGGATCAGCACCAGGCGCAGAACAACTACAATTTCGTGGACACCGTGAGCTGGGTAAAGGGCGCGCATCTTTTCCGCTTCGGCGGTGAGTTCACGCGCGTGAATCTGGACAAGCTCTTTCCGCAGGTATTCAACGGCGAGCTTTTTTTCACGAACACTTCGTCGAATGGGCCGCTCGGCGCAACTCCGACAACGGACTTTCAGAATTTTCTGCTCGGAGCGCCGCAGTTCAGCTTCGGCGGCGGCGGTGTGTATAACCACCAGTACCGCACCAACAATTACGGCTTTTTCGCGCAGGATGATTGGAAGATCCGCCACGATTTGACCTTGAATTTGGGCTTGCGAACCGAGATCTTTGGAGGGTTCCACGACAATTTATGCCACATCGGAAACCTCGACCCTTCTCTTGCCGCTCGGGGACAGTTCCCGTTCGTCTACCCCTCGTGCGTAAAGGGTTTGAACCTCGCGGGACTGAGCGGAAGCGCCAACAGCACAACCTACGACAACAACTATTCGACCGGATATGGACCGCGAGTTGGGCTGGCCTATGACCTTTTTGGCCGTCACACCACCACGATTCGCGCGGGCTTCGGCATCTACTACGTGCGCGAAGATGTGGGCTCCGTAGATCAACTTTCGTTCCAAGCGCCCTTTCTCCCGGTAGCGTTTGGTGGTAGCTTGCCGGGCTGTATGGGCAGCATCTATTCGATAAACACGCCGGCGAGTTGCATCCCCGCAGGCTCTACGTCCAATCCGAATGCTTTGCCCAATGCCGGGACACTTGATCCAACGTTTGTGCCGTGCTTGGCCGTGTTCCAAGGTTTTGTCGTCAACAACAGCAATCCTGCGACTCCGACAAATGACACGACACAAACTCCAGTCTACGGAAACGCGACCGGCACTGCCTGCCCGGGGCCGCTCCTCTCGACCAACGTCTTTGGGTTGCAAGTGCCGCGGCACTTCGTCGTGCCAAGCACCCAGCAGTGGAACCTGACGGTACAGCACGCGCTGGGCCGCCAGTGGGTTCTGGAGGTTGGCTACGTCGGCACGCATGCAGTGCATCTTCGCGAAACGCGGGACAACTTGCAGTCGCAGAACGCGACGCCGACCAACCCGGTGATTGTGACCGCCGCGAACGGGACGCAGTACAAGATAACTACGAACACTTTTAGCAATGCCGTGGCCCGCTCGCGGGCCCAGGGAATCAATGGTTATGCCGGATTTCAGCTTTTCGCCAACGACGCGTACTCGCACTACCATTCGTTGCAGACCTCGCTGAGCCGCCGCTGGGGTGCCGGCTATTTCCAGGCCGCCTATACATTCTCGAAATCCACCGACGCGACGTCTACCGGAAATACCGCGTTTAATACGGCCTTCAACGATGAGTCCACGCTCAATGCTTCTCGCGGGCTCTCGGACTTCGACCGCCCGCACCGATTTGTCGTGAGCTACCGTTACGACTTGCCGTTTTACAGGAATGAAACGGGAGTGAAGGGCGGTTTGCTGACCGGCTGGGCTTTGAGCGGGATCACCATCTTCCAGTCCGGTACACCGTTCTCCGTGACGGATTCCGCGGCGGGGACCGGCTTCCTTGGCGCGGGCTTCACTCCTGGTACGCTCTCCGGCAGTCTGGCGTCCGGCAGCACGCTCGCCAGCGCATTGACTTCGGGGAGCATTCAAAGCCGTGTCGACAAGGGCTATCTTAACGTCAACTCCTTCAACGCCGCGCCGTCGCTCTACGGACCCAATTTCTGCCGCCAGGCGATCTTCGGGCCCCCGCCATAGGTTCCGATCTTCACGTGTTCGTTGACAAAAATCGTGGGGGCAAAGGCAGCGGTAATGTCTCCTTCGACTCCGAACCAGTCGTTCGTGAAGTAAACGACGGAGGTGTTGATGCCGACGGCGCTGGCATTGAAGACCGAGGATCGAAAGCGCACCCAGGTCGCTCCGATACCCAGCTGCCAGCGGTAGTCGTCTCGGCCGCCATAGAGGAACTTCGGCTGCGGTGACGGCGAAGCCGGCTCGGCGTTTTCGAGCGGCAGCGCCAGGGCCGTGGCAACAACGGGGGCTGCGAACGTGATAGCCGGTTTGGATGCCGGCGGGGAAAGCGTGTCGGCGGCAGCAAGGTCACTGAGAAGCGTCGCCTTCACGGCGGAAGTCGCCGAGAAGTCCTGAACGACGTTTCCCCTGTCGATATTTAAAGTTGGCGCGTTTACCTGTGCTCGCGCAACACCCACACTCCCGAGCAACAATGCCGTTACCAATAGCCTCTTCATGACGCTCCCCTCAGAGGGCTGACCCCACTCACGGATTCAGCCACGCAACTACGGTAAACAACACCACGCCCTTTGTCCATGCCCTTTCGCAGAAAGGGGACAAAAGAGAAAAGGGCGGATCTCCCGTCTGCCAGCGGGCAATCGAGTTGGGGGGAGGCAAGCGGCCGCGCACTAGCGCCCGTGCCTCAGATAGTCGTCCGTTTTGTTCAGCCAGTCTTCGCGCGGGGGATCGAAGACGTCGAGGTCCACGGTATCTTCTAGCGCCCACGCCTCGTGCGGCATGTGCGGCGGGATGCACAGCACTTCGCCGGCGCGAACGACAATCTCCTTGCCATCGATCGCAAACTTCAGCGCGCCTTCGAGGATGTAGGTCACCTGCTCGTTGTGGTGGTGATGCAACGGCACGTGCGCGCCTTTCTTCATCAGCACGCGCGCCAGCATGATTTTATCGCCGACCACCATTTCGCGATCGATGAGCGGATTCAATTGCTCGCGCTCCACGTTTTTCCACGCGACGTGCTTCGATTTTGCCGGGGTGCTCATTTCTTTTCTCCGTACAAGTTTGCCGCATTGTCGTGCAGGTACAGGCGCGCCAGCTCGAGCGCTTTTTCTTCCGTGAAAGCGCCTTCAGCCACCAGTTCGGCCAGCGCTGCGGCCACGGCGGTCCGGGCGGAGCGCGCCGCCAGCCAGAACGTCTCTTCCGCTCCGACGGCGTCGTTGAACGGAAAGGCGTCCGACCCGAACATGATTTTCTCCGGGTACAGCGAAATCCACTGTTTGAGGATGTTTTTCAATTCCGAGGGGTAAACGTAATACCCCATCAGCGAGGAATCAGTGTAGACATTCTTCGCGGCCGTCAGCCAGATCATGTCCAGCGTGTAGGGATAGCCGCCGTGAATCATCACGAAATTCACATTGCTGTAGCGCGGGTCGCGCAACACATTTTCCAGATTCAGGGGATTGCCGTTGCGCAGGCTAAAATAATCGCCAATTCCGACCGCGCTGTGAAAATGTACGGGGAGTTTCAGTCTTCCCGCCTGATCGATCAGCACGCGAAAAACGTAATCCTGGAAAGTACGATAGTCCTCCTCGGATGGCACGCCTCCGGAGTGGAACTGGGCATAAATCGATTCCGCTTTTTCTCGCGGCGGATCGCGGAAGTAGAGGGCGCGGAAATAGGCGGCCTCAAATTTCATGGCCACGCCGCCCTTTTTCTGGTTGTCCGCGAGCGTTTGGCGAACGAATACCTCGTAGCCGGCTAGATCGGCGGGCAGGCCATTCACGCTTTCCTGCTTCATGTAACGCTGCAGCACTTTTTCCTGCAGCGGAATGTAAACACTCATGTCGCCGTTCTTGGCGATCAGATTGTGGTTGTCGAAAGGAAAAAGGAAGGAATCAACGAAGAACACCCAATGAAATCGCTTCGGATCGAGGTACGAGGCCAGCGCCACACGATTGGCCAGGCAGGTCTCGATATTCATTTTGTCGAGGATGCTGTCCCAGTACACCGTGCCGCCCGCCGCTTCCGCGGCTTTCTTCTTGTCGATGAGCCACTTCGCGTGTTCCGGCTTGAAATCATCGTAGGGGTAGCCGAAGAGCGCCTTTGCAGCGGCGACAAATTCCGGATTAGTGTCGCGGAGACGCATCACCGTGCTTTCCTCGGGGGGCGAAGCCATGGCGTCCATATCGGAGTCATCCGGAAATGTTGCGTGCGAGTGGTTGTCGTAGATAGGAATCTGATCGATCTGCTTCAGAAGGCGGTCGTACGTTTTCTGAAGGTCACCACTAGGCAGCGGTCTCGCCTGCGCGTGCGCCGTGCTTGTCCCTGCGATGGTCATCAGCAGAGCAGCGCCAAAGTGAATCAAATGTTTCATTTTTCCCGGTCCCACATCAACTCCCTGGTTACTCCAGAGCAATCGAAAATTCACGAATCAGCGCGAAACCGTAGCGCGCCAGTGAACCGAAACCCGCTGGATGCGTTCCAAAGCTACCTCGAGAAGTTTCCGGGCACTCACAAGCGAAAACCGCAGATATTTCTTGCCGCCCGGACCAAATGCCGCCCCGGCAATGCCCGCCACGCCCGCCTCCTCTAACAAAAGCTTCTGTACTCCTTCCGCGGAGAGTCCCGTATCTTCGATATTCACCCACGCGTAAAATGCACCCTCCGGGGCCTGGCAGCGAAATCCGGGGATTTGATTGAGCCCGGCCACAAACTGATCCCGCCGTTTGCGGTACTCCGCCACCATCGCCTCCACGGCGTTTGTAGAATCGCGAAGCGCTTCGATGGCCGCCACCTGGGTGAACTCCGCTGCACAAGTGAAGGTGTTCAGCACCAGC
>Ga0207086_1205_pt1 | contig 11172 bp, 5 predicted proteins | sample Alteio_BWMinHeat_54_FD_153540 | JGI IMG/M metagenome (GOLD analysis project Ga0207086, IMG submission 153540) | Enriched cells from forest soil in Barre Woods Harvard Forest LTER site, Petersham, Massachusetts, United States -... | ecosystem: Environmental > Terrestrial > Soil > Temperate forest >... | reverse complement strand
CCGCCCTTGAGGAAATGAAAGCCGGCGGGGCGGTAGTGATCGTGGTGAAAATCGTCTTCGCGAGTCCAGAGGAGCTTGACGGGGACGCCGACTTGCTTGGCGATGGCGGCGGCTTCGAGCATGTAGTCGTTGGTGAGGCGGCGGCCGAACCCACCGCCGGCGCGCTTCAGGTGGACGATGATGTCGTCGTGGGGAATGTTGAAGACTTTTGCGACGAGCTGGCGGCCGGATTCGGGCGTCTGGCTGGGTGACCAGAATTCCAGTTTGCCGTCGTGGTAATGGGCGAGGCAGTTCTCCGGCTCCATGGGCGCGTGCGCGAGAAACGGATAGGCATAGGCGGCTTCGACGGTTTTTGCGGCGGACTGCAGAGCTTTGTCCGCGTCGCCGTCGCTGCGGACGGTGATGGCGGGCGCTTGCTTCGAGAGTTCATCGGCACGGCGTGCGAAGCCTGCGCTGCTTTGCTGGGCGGTGGGGCCTTCGTTCCAGACCGCGCGCAATTTTTTGCGCGCGGAGTTGGCTTGCCACCAGGTGTCGGCGACGATGGCGACGCCGCAGTGCAAGCCAAGTAGATCGGAAGTTCCATCAACCGAAAAAGCATGGCGGACACCGGGCAGGGATTTGATTTCATCGAAATTGGCGCTGACGAATTTGCCGGCGTAGACGGGGCATTTTTCGTAGACGGCGTACAACATTCCTGGAACTTTGAAGTCGATGCTGTAGAGATTTTTTCCGGTAACTATGGAAGCGTTGTCGACGCTGTGAATGGGCTTGCCGATGATTTTGTAGTCTTTGGGATCCTTGAGCTTGACGGATTTGAGATCGGGCGGCGTCAGTGTGGCGGTCTTCTCCGCGAGTGCGCCGTAGGTGAGGGTGCGCTTTGACGGCTGGTGGGTCACGCGGCCTGAAGAGGTTTGGCACTCGGATTCGGGGACAGACCAGGTTTGCGCGGCGGCGGTTACGAACATCTGACGGCAGGCGGCGCCGACGCGGCGCAGCGGATCCCAGTTGACGGGAGTGGCGGTGCTGCCACCGGCTCGCTGGGGACCATATTTTGTTTCGTCGAGATCGGCCTGCTCAATGCGGACATCTTTCCAATCGACGTCAAGTTCGTCGGCGATAATCATGGGCAGACTGGTTTTTACGCCCTGGCCGATCTCAGGGTTCTTGCCCATGATGGTGACGATGCCGTCAGCAGTGACGCGGAGGAACGCGGTGGGCAAGAATGCAGCGGGTGGGAGTTGCGGCGCTTGGGCAAGGATATCGCCGACGGGATCGAGATGGAGCGCGAGGAGGAGGCCTCCACCTGCGACTGCGGAGACGCGAAGAAAAGCGCGACGATCGAGAAGCGTGGTTTGCATGGGGCCTCCTGCAACGAGTGGTGTGATTCAGGTGGAGACAGACACCTGCATCGCAAGCATTGTAAACCGATCCTGGGAATTTCGGAATTCTAGCCGGCTTTGGCTGGAGCGGCCTGCATGGTTGTCTGATAGCTGATCGACATGATCCACTGACCATTCCTCTTGATCCACAGACGACTCACATGAACCGGCTTGCCAGTATGGGGCTGATGTTGCGAGGTCATTACGACGGCATCTCCGAAATCAAACATCTGCGCTGAAACGAGCGGGGCCGGCGCGGAACCGAAACCGGTCTGCTTCTGCAAATTGAGAGTGGCGATGCGATCGGTCTTGGTGAGGGGATGGTCGTTGCTCGAACCGAGCATCACGAATTCCTCGGCGATGTGCGGGGCCCAGGCTGCGGCGTCATGGTTGGTGACTCCGGTTTCGAGCGCCTGCCAGGAAGCGATGATGCCCAGCTCGGCTTCGTTCCTGGGTTTGTAGGGCAGGGTCTTGCAAGGATTTTCGCATACTTTTACGCCGGGACCGGCGGGGGCCGGGGCTTGACGGCCGAGAACGACCTCGTGATAGACCAACAGGCGCCAACCAGCAGGACGCTTGACCCAAATGCGCAGCACGTTCGTCTTGTCGCGGCCGGACATCACTGCTCCCACCTGACCGTAGGCGCGCTGTTTCACTTGCGCTCCGCTTTCGTTGCCAAGTGCGGGAGTCGGGAGGGAGCTGAGGACTTCAGCTCTGGTACGAGTCTTTCCATCGGCGTCCGTCCAGGTAAAATCCGCGTCAAGGGCTCTGCCGAGCGTAGCGGTGTCACCTTTTCCGGCGGCTTGGACAAACTCGTGGTCGGCTTGGAGAAAGGATTGATCGTCGGCGGCGCCGACAGTCCCGCGAGCTCCGAAGATTCCCAACACAGAGAGAACTACAACGAACACAAGCGCGGTTGAAACAAGTCGTCTCATGGTATTCCATCCTCCCCAAAAAACGGCGTAAGCCGTTCTGGATGAAAAAGGGGCCGGATGAATGTCCGGCCCCTGCCTGGTTGAGTCTTTGCACAAAATTTAGAAGAGGAATTTCAAACCTAACTGAATAGCGCGGGCGCTTCCAGAGCCCAGCACGGGGTTAAAGGCGGCGTTGTCTGGCGTGGCGCAGCCGCAACCGAATGCGCCCGCCTGTGACGGATCGGCGGTTGCCCCTTGGCCATAGGTACTGGTGCCGCCATTCGGATTGGCGAAATTGGGATGATTGAAAATGTTGAAAGTTTCTACGCGGAACTGCGCTTTGGCGCGTTCCCCAAATTTAAAACTCTTGCTAACGGAGAGATCGACGTTGTGGAATCCGGTATCACGGAAAATGTTGCGACCCATGGTGCCAAAGCCTCCAAGAGCATTGGGAATCAGCACAGAATTGCCGACCATGTAGCAGTACCCAGTAGGCCCATTAGGCGTGCTCCCTGGGGGAAGCCCGACTCCGGTAAGAGTCGCAGTTGCATTCGGGCCGACACTAGCGGCCGCAGCAAGGCAAGCCTGGGGGATTACCCCCGGGCACGGTGAGTTGGGTCCCAAACCGAAGCACGGAATCCCATTGGGGCCGATGGACTTGAAATCGGACGGTTTGCCAAAGAAATTCCAGCGGTCAGCAGCTTCGCCGGTTCCGCTGAAGCCATTGTTCTGATCATTGACATTCCATGGCTGTCCAGACTGCATGGTGATGATGGTGTTGAGCTGCCAGCCCTCGAGCAACTGGCTCCTGGTCTTTTTCTCCGGAAGCGTATAAGTCACGGAAAAAGTGAAGCGGTGGCGAAGGTCTTCGTCGCCGCTGGCATGTTCCAGGAGCGGATGCGCACTGTCTTGAGGAAGGAACGCGACCCAATTCGAGGACAGGTCATCCAGCGCGTGTGAATAGGTATAACCCGCCACGAATTCAAGGCCATGATAGTTACGGGCAGTGAGGGTCGTTTGTAAACCGTGGTAAGTCGAGCTGTAAATATTCGTGAGGTAGTTAATTTGGCCGAGATAGGGGTACGTGGAGCCGTAAGGAAAAACTGGACCAGGATTTCCCGTGTTTGGTGCGGGCTGATTAAGATCAACGACGCCGGGAAGTTTTACAACGTGATTGCCAACGTAGGTGACGTCGAGAGCCACCTTGCCTGAGAGAGATTGTTGGATGCCCAGAGTCCAGTTCTCTACGTATGGCGTGCGGAAATTGCGGTTCATCGCGAAGGTGTTGCAAGGGTTCGCCGTGCTGCACGTTACGAGTGAAGTGACGTTGGAGGGATAGATTGCGGTAGTTTGATTCGTCCAATTAATGGCCCCCGCACCAGATACTGGGACGCTGATCGCTGTGGTGAAGATGTTTCCGATGCCCGGGCAACCGGACGACGGGCAGGCGGCGTCGAATATTGTTGCGCCGGTGGGAACGACACCGAGGCCAAAGAGTACGGGGCCACTCTGGAGGTTTTGTTGAGACATGTACGTGCTCATGGATAGCACGTCGTAAACGATACTGCCGCCGAGGCGAACGATGGTGGTGCCCTTGCCGGTAACATCCCAGGCGACACCCAAGCGCGGGGAAAAGTTCTTGTTGTCGCGGTTGTAGATGGAACTGATGTTCTTGCCCACCTGTTCGAAGCCAACAGAAGGTTCCCAGTTTCCGAATAGATTATGGGCTTCCGTGGGGACACCCTGGAGTTCATAGCGCACCCCCAAGTTGAGGGTCACTCGCTTGGTAATGCGCCAGTCGTCTTGGGCGTAGCCAGCATAAAGCCACTGCGAGATGTTCCGGATGGGATCTCCACCCAAGAAGCCGACAGCCTTAGGAGTGCCCTGAAGGAAGGCCTCCAGATTAGCAAACGTGACCCGGCCCCGCCCGCCGCGGTAAGTACCTTGATGCACCAAATCCCTACGAAGCTCGCCGCCGAACTTGAAGGCGTGCTTGCCGCGCAAATAGGAAACCTGGTCAACAAAGCTGTAGACCTTGTCTGGCCCGACTATCTTTGGAAAGTTGTGGAAGGCGCCCAGTTCCGTGAACGGGGAGAGTTTGATATTAGGGATGCCGTGCAAGAGCGGATTGGAAATGCCCGTGTTGATGGTGTACGGAAAAGTGGTATCACTGGGGATAATTTGGAGAGTGTAATGGGTGAAACCCCCGCGAAATTCATTGGCCCAAGTGGAGCTGGGCGTCCAAGCCCAATGGCCGGCGGCGGTTTGAGCGCGGGAGTGAACCTTGGTACGGAATTGCGAAAGGAGTTCATTGGAATCCATGCCAATGATCGTGTCATTGCCAAAGAAATAGGAGCCACTCAAGGAGTTGTGATCGTTTGGATGGTAATCCACTTTTCCAATGGCATTCTTCGAGCTGTTCTGGTTGGGATAGGTGAGCGATACGAAAGTCCCCTGCCCTGCGTTGGGAGTATAAAATCCCAGCAAATAGGCGCTGAGCGGATTGGGTGTAAAGGTTTTCCCATTGGCAGTGGCCTGGGCAACAAGATCAGCCGTTGCGTCGGGGATGCTAAGCGTGCAATCACCTGTAGTGAGCTTCACGCACCCATTGCCGGTGCCGCCCGTGATTGGAACGCTCGTCGGGGCGTGCCCTGGAAGCGAGTTGCCGACGGTATAGCGCTGCGCTTCAAAACCACCAAAGTAAAAGAGCTTGTCCTTGACGATGTGTCCGCCGGCGGTGCCGCCAAATTGTTCGAGTTCCACGGGGGTCTTTGGAGTTCCAACCGGATCGAAATAGTTGCGAGCATCAAAGGAGTCGGCGCGGCCGAAGGCGTAGGCGGTACCGTGAATCTGATTGGTGCCAGACTTCAAGCCGACGCTGGTGATGGCGCCAGGCTTCCAGCCGAATTCAGCTTTGGGGTTGACCTGGGTGTTGAACTCCTGAATTGCATCGATGGGAATGAGCGTGGCTGCATCGCCCAAGACGGCAGCCGCGTTAGTCACGCTGAGGCCCATGAAAGCTTCGTCATTGGTGATGCCGTCGACGATGAAACTGGTGTCTTCAGGGCGAATGCCGTTGGTGGTTTGCGTCCAAGGGCCGCCGCCCGGATAAATTGCAGTGCCCGGACGCAGGGAGATGAGATTCTGGTAGTTGCGGCCGTTCAGGGGGAGGTCGTTGATAATTTCATTGCTAATCGTTCCGCCCAAGCTCGTGGAGGTCGTGTCCACCATGGGGACTTCTTCGGTGATGGTGATGGTTTCGGTTGTTGAGCCAGGGTGAAGGACGGCGTCGATACGAACGTCCTTGCCAACTTCCACCAAGATCTTTTTGCGCTCGAAAGTCTTGAAACCCTTGTATTCGGCACGAACGGAATAGGTACCGGGGAGAAGGTTGACCGCAACGTACGCGCCATCGGAATCGGTGGTCAAAGTCTGCGACACGCCTCTAGCGACGTCAGTAATGGTTACCGTGGCGTTGCCGACGTTGCCGCCGGACTCGTCCGTGACTACACCGAGAATTCGGCCCGTACTGCCTTGCGGGTGAGCTGCGACACTAGCGAGTAGCGCGACGCAAGCCGCCGCCAAGACTCGAAGAATCTGGGCCAGGCTGACACACCCCGGCAAGACTTTCCCCTGAACATTGGACTGCATGAGGACCTCCCCCACAAAATAGGTATAGCCGCTGTACCACCATATGATAGAAGCTGTCAAGCAATTCCTTGATTGAGTGCATTTAAAATAGTGATGAGGCGAGGCCGGACGGAAAGCTGGTACAGAGGTTGGACCGCGCTTGCACCTCGACGCTCGATACCTCGGCCCTCTAATCACCCAGGTCTGGGCACGGTTAGAAGCCATCACGAGGCCCGCATGCATGAAAGTTGTCTAGGTTGGCGTCGCGCCTTAAGAGTCGATAGAGGCGGAAGTCGGCCTTGGCGATTCGGAGTGGCAACAAAGCTGGAAAGTGCTTTAGAATCGATTCAGCACTTCACGTCGGGGCGTAGCGCAGCCTGGTAGCGCGCCTGCCTTGGGCGCAGGAGGTCCCGAGTTCAAATCTCGGCGCCCCGACCAATTTATGTTTTTTTGTTTCCCATCACTTAGAGACGTCCGCACTTTTGTTGAAGCCCTTGTGAATTTCTCATAGGCAAGAGGTCGGTCTTTGCAAATCATTCAATCTCCATGACTTCGCTGAACTGTGCGCAGGCAAGAATTCAAGAAGGCAGGAGTGCCATTCATCTCGAGCATCGCGACGAATGGCCCAGATCGAACTATGGCAAAGTATCGTATTCTTACCTTTTCTTACCTTACCGAAAACTGGGGACGCTCCAGACGCAGCAGTAATGAATCGAGGGATCCGATGCTCACACGACGGGAATTCCTTGCCACCGCAGCCTACACCGTGGCTGCAGCGCGTCTTCACGCGCAGGGCCAAAGCAAGGTTCGGGTTGCGCTCGCCATTCCCAGCGAAGCGACTGGCCCTCATATGCCCGTTGACTTTGTCGGCCTGTCTTATGAGGTGCAGCAACTCTCAGACCCGACTTTCTTTTCGGCGCAGAACAGCGGCCTGATTCGCGAGTTCAAAGCGCTTTCGTTAACTGGTGTTCTGCGCCTTGGGGGCAACACCAGCGAGTTCGCTTACTGGAAACCTGCGCCTGATTCTCCCGAGCCAGAGCATCCTCAAGTCCGCGAGGCTGAGGGTGAGCCGAAGGCCCACTACTACGCGGTGACGATCGAGGCAGTCAGGAACCTGGCGGAGTTCCTCCAAGCCACTGGTTGGACCTGCCTGTACGGCATCGGGATGGGCACGAATACACCGGCACGCGCAGCGGAGGAAGCGGCCTTTGTAGCCGAGACACTGGGCAAGCGCCTGCAGTATTTTCAGGTCGGAAACGAGGCGGATCTATTTGCCAGGCACCTGCGCGATCCGAAGACATGGTCGCCCAAGACGTACCTGGAAGAATGGCTTACGCTGGCGCGCGCTATCGCAGCTCGGGTGCCCGGGGCAAAGTTCGGCATGCCTGATGTTGCCGGTGCCGTGTCATGGCTGACCGAGATCGCTGATCGGTGGACTTCCATCCAGGCTCCGCCCCAGGTGACGACCCTGAGTCATCACTATTACTTTGGTGGACCGGCGACGAACCCGGACGTCAACATTCCGAACCTGCTGAAACCGGCGACTATGCAAAGGGTGGAAAAAACGGCGAATATCGCAACGGCAGCAGCCAGCAAGATCGGTGCGCGCGTACGCATGACGGAAGGCAACACGTGCTATCGGGGAGGCAAGCCGGGTGTCTCCGACGTATTTGCCGCTGCGCTTTGGTCAGCCGACTATTCGCTGCTGCTGGCCAGCAACAACTACTCAGGCATTAATCTGCACGGTGGTACCGGCAAATCCGTGGCCAATTCCGTGGGCGGAGCTCTGCCAGGCGACGCGCTTCTCGAAGCGAAGGGCGAAACTCCCGAACAGATTGCCGCGTATCCGCATCCTTTCTACACGCCGATTGCAACGTTTGGCTCCGAGTATCTCCTGGAGCCGGTTGCGTATGGGCTCAAGTTTGCAGGCTCGTTTAGCGGCGGAACACTGCTGAAAACCGAGTTCTCGACGAAGCTCCAGGATGCGGGAGTCAATGCAACTGCGTACGCCGCGAAACTGCCCGGCGGCCGGACGTCGGTGATCATTCTGAACAAGGACGCGATAGCGGACCTTGAGGTGGAACTCGATTTCGGTCGCGGCGTCAGCGGAGCGGTCGAAACCGAAATATTGCACGCGCCGGCACTAGACAGCCGCGAAGCGCACTTCACAAAATCAACGAAGACCGACTCACTCAGGCAGGGCAGGTGCTCCGCCATTGTGCCCCGTGCAACGGGATTACGCCTGACAGTGATTTAATTGATTCGCGTAGTTTACAAGTAAGCGGTGACCACCCCTGATAGTTTCCATTTCATGTGAGGACCGGCTTGAAGTCGAAATAAGCCAGATTCATGTTGCCGTTCGTCAATATGTGGACGGTGAGAACGTTTTTCCCTTTGTTGAGACGAACCTTGAAAAGTTGCGACGCCAGATTCCAGTGGTGCCACTGACGCCAGGCCGGCGGGTCTGCAGGATCATGTGTTGAAGCGATCTCCAGGGGCCCTGTGGCATCCTTTCCATTCACATCGACGGATATTGTTCCGCCACGGTTCGATGTGTACAGGAAATCGGCCGCGTAAGTTCCCGCGTGCGTCACACCTACAGTGATGTGGAACCACTCTCCGGGTTCGGTCCAGCCAACATAGAGCAAGTCTGCAGGAGGAACAACCTTGTTGAAGGGGTTGTCGTCAATTGGATCCGGCTTCCGGTTGAACTTCGTGTATGAAGTATCAACTCCCTCGTGGATCCGAAATTCGTTGAGGTAGGTCCCATCGGCCGGGTTCAACTCTCCGCTGCCGTGATTCTGTGGATCGCTGTCGTGATACGCGACCCCTTCGCCGCCGAGGTCAAAGTAAGCACACAAGACTCGTCCCGGTATTTTTTGTGGGCCGCCCTGATAGCGGCTGTCGTGATAAGCCAGGCCTTTATATTGGCTCAAGAAAGTTTGGGAAAACGCAATCGCCGGTAGCATCGATGCCGCTACGAAGCATAAGGAAACCGCTCTCCGGCTCATCCTGCCTCCCTGAATACCGATAACCTATCTGCAGTTGCGCAACTCCGCCAATCAGCGGCGGCGACGGCTCAAGTATGTTCCGCACTTCAGACTTGGAAAAGTTCGATCCCGCGGGCTTTTCCGAGATTGCGCGAGTACTTCTTGTCTGTCCCGTTGTTCCAATGTTCGTGTACGCCAAGGCTGCGGCATCGGATGCCGTCGCGTTCAGGATCATAGAAAGTCTTCGAAGGTGGGTCATGAGCTAAGGCAGATTCGCGCAGGTAGTTATCGGCATTCGCGATATCCGGAAGATCGGGCCATTCCGAAGTGAGAAAATCGAAGCCGACGGAATCGATCGCTACGCCGTCAAACGACATAAAAATGCTGTTCGGCCAAGCATCGTTGAATGGCGCCATCTTCCACTTGCGATGAGGCGGACCATCCACATTGTCGTTTCCATAGAGCCCATCAATAATAAAGAGGATGGTTTTCTCGCCGAGGTCTTTATGACCCAAATAATCCGTGAACGCGGAGTAACTTGCCGAACCATCGCTGTTGTGATGGAAACCGTCGTGCGCGTTCTTGCGCCAGTCGGTGTTGATACTCGTAGCGCCGAACAGATTCTTCGCGCAAAGTGTCACCCCTGAACTCACATGCGCTCTCAACACGGCAGCATCAATTAAGTAGGCGGCCTCAACCACCGTGGTATCGAGTCCGGTGGCGTTGTGGCTTTCAACTGAGAAAGGAATCGCGTTGGGTTTGAACTCGGCTTTTACTCGTCCATCCCCCCCGATATGGTCCACAAACGTGACGCTGGGAAATTCATGGTGAATTTTGTCGTAGAGATTGCCGGGGATCCATCGACTCGAATCGAAGACAGTGATCGCTGCTTCCGGCACCCGGCCCGGACCGGTCAATTGCCGGACGAGCGAGAAGAGTATATGAGGCGACGAGTTCAGGCGTTCGATCATGCCATGGTCCGTTGTGTTGTTCAGGTTCGCCTTGATCGCAATCTTCTCCCCAGCACTATATCCGGCTTTGCCGCGCCCATGAGTGCGATTGAAGTATTGAAAGATGGAGTTCCATGCCTGGGCGTCGCTTTTTTGATTTGTAAGACCGCGAATGGACCGGGAAACCATGCGGTCAATTACAGACTGGTCATTATGGGCATCGGTCCACCACGAACCTGCGCCATCCCAGGTCACAGCCGCCGGATCGTGCGCCCAAGAGACTCGGCCGGGAACGACGCCGCGGGGAACTCCTATTGGGGAGAGCGGCTCGAACAAGGAGGGCCGCAGGTAGGTGGCAGCTGCAAGAGCCAGGGCGAATTGTCGGCGCGTCATGTCCATTTTGACTTGCTCCTCTCGTACAAAATCTTACGGTCGCGTGGATCATTTTGCCTGAAAGCGCAGAAACTGCTGCGGCTTCTTCACAGACAGCGCGGTCTTGCGTTGGAGACCGGTAGTCGCAGCGCGGGGACCTTGAACTGCCCAGTGAATTGTACCTGACGACGCAAGTCGAATCGAGATGTAGTTACCGTGTGGCGATGCGCAGCCTCGCCGAGCTGGCAAATTAACTTTGCCAATCGCCGCTACCGAACGGTGCGACTCGTACTTCTTAGCCACCTTCATCTCGCGAGGTGCCGCGTCCTGCGGAACACCTTTCATGGCCTCAGCTGACAATCGTCATTTCGTGGCCGTAGAGACGCGACCACGCGCTATTGCTGCCAGCCTCCTCCTAGTGCTTGATACAGCTGAACCAGAGCCAACAATTCATTGAGCCGTGCCTGTGCGAGGCCGAGCTCTGCCGAGAAGGCGTTGGTTTCGTTGGTCAAGACTTCCAGATAGCCCGTGACACCACCGGTGTAGCGCATGTGGGAAAGACGCGCCGCGTCCTGGGCGGATCGGAAAAGCAGTTCTTGCTGTGTGCGGAATTCCCGGGTCTTGTGGTATGCCACTAGGGCGTCGGAGACGCTGCGAAAGGCTCCCTGAATGGATTGTTGGTAGAGAAGCACCGCCGTTTGCTGGCGTGCCTCCGCGAGACGCACCTCAGAGCGGAGCCTGCCCCCCGTAAAGATTGGCTGGGTCAGTGAGGCGCCGAAGCTCCAAGCGCCAGCGGGTCCGCTGAACAAGCTGCTCAGCGCAGAACTCTGAAAGCCACCGGCGCCGCTCAGCGAGATCTGAGGAAAATAGGCGGCACGCGCCACGCCGATCACCGCGTTTGCCGCAACCAGCTGCGCTTCCGCTTGCCGAATGTCGG
>Ga0207086_1204_pt1 | contig 11300 bp, 7 predicted proteins | sample Alteio_BWMinHeat_54_FD_153540 | JGI IMG/M metagenome (GOLD analysis project Ga0207086, IMG submission 153540) | Enriched cells from forest soil in Barre Woods Harvard Forest LTER site, Petersham, Massachusetts, United States -... | ecosystem: Environmental > Terrestrial > Soil > Temperate forest >... | reverse complement strand
AGAAAACGCCACAAGCACTATCCGATGCCACACTGAATGTAGTATCATTGTTCAGTATCATTCGCATTTTTGTAGGCAAGCCTTTTATAACGGAAGACGGTATAATAAGTGTTTTTTGCGCTGTATCATTACCCGGATGAAGGATCGTTTTCCATACCATTTCTTCCGGCAAGTCGAACCTGTTATTATGATTGTAGTCTATAAATAAAGTAGCTTTAGCTGCTGCATCGTTAGGAGTATGAACAATATCACTTAAGCGCATTACGTAAGAACTATCCGTGTGCAGACGTATAGTGTCAGGCGCTAAAACAAACCTGTTCGTAGCCATCGCATTGTTCAGATGTGCCCCTCCTGCCCCATGCACACGCCCACCAATTGAAAACATCCCTATATCACTGCTGTCAAAACGACCTCCTATAGTACCTGTGTAACAAAAATTAGTATCATAATAGCCCGGCAGAATTTTAATAGCAATACTTTGTGTAACACTAATTGGTATACCTGCGCTGCAATTTGAATCATAAGCTGTAAAACTAACAATATGGATACCTGTATCATATATTGTAGGCCGCCATAAAAAAGACCCACTGACTGTATCTGTTGTCTGGTTATAGTAATTTATCACAGGTTGGCTAGAAGACTGGAATGCCAACATTGAATTATCTGCCAACACAATATGCTCAGTAGACGGTACTCCATGTACAGTATCGTTAAATGACATTTTAGCCCCCGGAACACTTACAATAATTGGCATATTTGCTGACAATGAATCTGGTAGTAAATAACACCAACTATAATCAGAAAAGCTAATTAATGGCCATCCAACATTGCAATTGAATACCTCTACTTGCATGTCCCTCATCACACTGCCTATTTTTATATGATTCCTGTACTCATCCGCACGAACAGTGATTGTTGCAGTCTGCTGCTTACTTGGCGTAAAGGACATAACACCGGTATAAGTATTTAGATTAAAAGTGTTATGGCATTGAAGTGGATTCCCGTTTATATTATTGATATTGTAAGAAGGGCTATCACTTTGCCAGTTGATGGCGCTATCCGCAGGTGGGCAACTGCCACCTGTTAAGGAGCGTACTAAAGTGAAAGCCATTGAATCATTATTAATATCATACGCTCCGTTATTATAAACGACAGGAAAGTTTGCACAGAAAAAGCCAAGAGGTTTAACAGAGAAAAATGGAGACGTATCACCCGGTGCATCAAAATTGTCGAATGTGGCTTCTGTATATAAATACTGAGAGCCCGGATTCGCAAGATTATCAAGATCCTCATCTCTGGAATAGGCTGATACACTAAATTTCCAATAATTACAACGGGATGGCAAGGTTATATTCCCTGAATACCACCATTCCCTGTATCCCGGAAAAGTGGCTGCCGGATTTGTACACGTTGTTGTAATATTACAACCCCAGCTAACCTGGCATCCATCAGCCACACCTGGTGGTATTAATGCTGTAACTTTATGAAGAGTTATAGTATCCGAAAAACTATTACAACTATTGCTATAACACATGATCACAGAATCAGGTTCCGCAGGCCCTGAACAATCGCGGTAAAACTTATAATAAAACTGGTAGGTCGAATCATGCAGCCACTGAAATAACAATTCAGCACCCGCAGCATTTCCGGCATATGATTGTTTGGAATTTGCAAGGAAAACAATTACGAGGCAAAGGCTAAGTTTTATATAGGATTTCATATGGGAATCTATTAAAAATACCATTATATCTTAAAGAAAAACCGTCTTTTTATAGACGGTTTTCAAAAATAAAAGGTTGGCAAATAATTTATTATTCAATCACCATCTTACCCAATTGTCTGTCTCCATCGGCATTGGTTTCAATAAAGTACAATCCCTTTGGCATATTGCCCATATCTATCCCGGTCGAAAACCGTCTGCTTATGTCCTTGAATTCCTTACTCATAACTTTTTGTCCTGTCACAGAAAGAACGTTTAACTGCAATTCCTTTACACCATAAGTACTACTCAATCTCATAGTAAACTTCCCCGAACTTGGATTAGGAAAGAAATTAATATGCTTGTCATTCACGAGGTTCCTGATTGAGGCAGTTGCATTTCTGAAAATAACAATAAAATCTTCAGTCTCACCTGATATATAAGGGCCGCAAGCGCTGTCTGATGCCGCGCTCGCGCCTGTATCATTATTCAGTATCAAACGCATCATGATCGGTGAATCTATAACCGCGGTTGACGGGATAGTAATGCTGGTATCTACAATATAAGAATAGAATGCTTCCTGGTAAGCTGTCCATACTCTTTCCTGCGGTATATCAAATTGTTGATTACCATTAAAATCTATGAACAAGGTCACCTTGGCGTCTGCATCATGTATGGTATTAATAATACCTGCCTCCTGCAAATGATAAGTACTGTCGATTAACAGCGTGATAGTATCTGGATGAAAAGTATAAGAGTTAACCGCAGCCGGGTTGGACAAGTGAGAATATATGGTCCCAAAAGTATCTGTCCCTATTATAAAACGTCCCACATCGCTGGTATCAAAATTCTTACCTACTGCAAAACTATTGCACGAACTGGAAGCGTTTACGGTAATAACATGTATTCTCAACTGGTAGGTAGTGCTCACAAGAAACGGAGACACGCCAGTACAGGAATCCTGGGCTGTAAACGTAACATAGTGGTCCCCGGAATCAGATAAACCTGGCGTCCAGGAAAAAACACCTGTATCAGTACCTATACCATAATAAGGAGGTACTGTAAAAGTACTTCCAATAGCTGTACTTGCATTATCTGACATCATTGTAATACCTGCCGTTGACGGCTGAATGGAAGAAGCAATTTTAAAATTCATATTGATACCCTCAAAAGCTATAATATTGCTGTCCGGGCTTGTAGAAAAAACACCTCCGTTTACGTTGAAAGGGTTACCTGTAGTTGGGGGCAGCGGCCCGCTGCATGCAAGCACAACTAATTGCATGTCACGCATCACACTCCCTATTTTTATTTGATTCCTGTATTCATCCACTCTCATTGCAATAGCAGCTACTTGTGTTATGCTGGGAGTAAAGGACATTAAACCGGTAGAAGCATTCAGTGAAAAGGTATTATTAGTCTGTAAAGGATTATTAGTTAAATTATAGGCAGGGCTTGCTGACGAAAATTGAATAGTAGTGGCGCCGCTACAACCACCTCCACCAAATGGCAATACCATCGTAAATGCCATAGAATCATTGTTGATATCATAGGCTCCGTTGTTATAAGTAGTAGAAATACCGGAACAAGTATATGGCACAGGTTTTACAGAAAAGAATGGCGAGGTATCCCCCTGCGCATCCAGGTTATCAAGTGTTGCCTCGACGGTTAAGCTTTGGCTACCCGGATTAGCAAAGTTAGTAATTGCAACACTCCTGGCATTTTGATTCACTATAAAAGTCCAGTAATTACACTTTGATGGCAATGTTACATTAACAGTGTACCACCATTCCCTATACCCGGGAATACTACCGGCAGGCGTGCCACAAGTCGTGTGAACTCCAGGACATAGTAGTCCGGCAGCCAATTCTGTACCATTAAGTACACCTGGTGGTATAAGTGCCGTCACTTTATCCATGGTATAAGAGTTAGTATAGCTGTTACAGGTATTACCTATACAAACTTGAACACTCGAAGCTTCAGATATCCCAGTACAATCACGGTAAAATTTATAATATAATTGGTAGGTAGAATCATGCAGCCACTGAAACAGTAACTCAGCTCCTGCGCAATGGCTGGCGTGAGACTTTACCGGTGATACTATGACAATAAAAACAAACAGGAAGAAACTGCGGCGTATAAATGATTTCATAGGAAATTAAATTTTATTATTAGGCTACTAAAATTACAATACATTTATTCAAATGCAAACTTTAATATCCCAATCCAACATGAAAAATCGGCATTTAAGCCACAAATAACAGGAGTCTTTGCGTCTTTCTTTGCGGTACTTTGCGGACTTTGCGTTTAAAAATATCATGCAGTGTTTTATTATTTAATGGTATTATTCAAAAGAAAAAGCTGCTCGGCGATACGCAGAGCAGCTTTAGTATTTTTTTAGCTCTTTACTATTCTATAACTATCTTATTCACTAGTCTTTCTCCATCAGCATTGGTCTCAATAAAATACAATCCTTTAGGCATCGCGCTCATATCTACCCCAGCAGAAAACTGTCCGCTTATATCAGTATAGGTCTTTCCAAATACTTTTTGCTCCGTAACTGACATAATGTTAAGCTCCAGTTGTTTAACAGGCATTGCATTTTGCAGGCTTAATACAAATTTACCCGTACTTGGATTCGGCCCTACCTTCAGTTCATTCATCAGTGCCTTATTAGATTTTACTGAGGTCGGATTCCTAAACACTACCACCATGTCAATTGTTTCTCCCGAAACATAAGTGCCGCAAGCGTCATCCGATGCAAAACTGGGGCCTGTATCATTGTTCAATATCAGCCGCATCATAACCGGCGAATCTGTAACAACTGTAGTAGGGATAGTAATATTTGTATCTAAAACATACTTGTAAAATGCGGTTGCATAACTTGCCCATATCATTTCACCCGGCAGGTCATAAGACTGGTTACCATTATAGTCTATGAACATGGTAAACTTGGCGTCAGCATCATGTATTGTATTCATAATACCTGCCTCCTGCACATGGTAGGTATAGCCCACATATAAGGTCAGGGTATCCTGAGATAAAATATAAGAATTTACGGCGCTTGCATCCCCCAGGTGAGAATAAAGATGTCCGAATGTATCGGTACCTATAACAAACCTGCCTATATCGCTGCTGTCGCTGCTGCCCCCCGTACTGGCGCTCACGCAGTTAACCTGGGCAAATAAATTGCCTGAGAATGCCCCTATAACTAAAACAATAAATAAAAACAGGCTACTTCGTAGAAATGATCTCATAGACTTTCAATATTTGTTTTAATAGTTCTAAAATTACAATTGCAATCTATAAATACAAAGTTTGCACCAAATATTCGCAAATATTTTCCCTTACTATCACCTCATGCCATTTTGACCCCAAAAACCGGCATCAATTTAATAAAAACGTAGGGGTAGGGTTCACCTCTACCCTAATATTGTTAACAACCTTTATTTGTGGTTAATTGCCCCGACATTTATGTTGGGGGTAAGAATAAAACTACAAAACAGGCTTTAGCCAAAAAAATTTATGCTACCGTTATGCTCTTATCCAAATACACATCCTGTATGGTATTCAGCAATTCCACGCCATCCTTCATTGGCTTTTGGAAAGCCTTGCGGCCGCTTATCAGCCCCATACCACCTGCACGCTTGTTCACTACAGCCGTCATTACCGCTTCAGCAAGGTCTGTAGCCCCTTTGCTCTCCCCGCCCGAATTGATAAGCCCTACCCTGCCCATATAGCAATTGGCCACCTGGTAACGGCAAAGATCTATGGGGTGATCGGTGGTCAGCTTCTCGTAAACCAGTTTGCTGGTCTTGCCGAAGTTCAGGGCATTATAACCACCATTATTGCTCGGCAATTTTTGTTTTATAATATCCGCCTGTATTGTTACACCCAGATGATTGGCCTGTCCTGTAAGGTCTGCAGAGGTATGATAATCAACTCCGTCCTTTTTAAAGGCGCTGTTACGCAGGTAGCACCATAGCACCGTTGCCATACCCAGTTCATGTGCATATTCAAAAGCCTTCGCCACTTCTACTATCTGGCGTCCTGCCTCATCGCTGCCATAGTATATGGTAGCCCCCACTGCGGTCGCGCCCATATTCCAGGCATCCTTTATGGTGCCGAACATTATCTGGTCAAACTTATTAGGATAGGTCAGGAACTCGTTATGGTTCACCTTCACTATAAAAGGTATCTTATGCGCATATTTACGCGCCACAGAACCCAACACTCCATAAGTGGAAGCCACTGCATTGCAGCCCCCTTCCATAGCCAGCTTCACAATATTCTCAGGGTCAAAATACTCCGGATTTGGTGCAAAGGATGCACCTGCACTATGTTCGATACCCTGGTCCACCGGCAATATGGACACATAACCACTGCCTGCAAGGCGCCCATGGTTCAGTATTGCGTTGATACTTCCCAAAGTGCGGGTGGTACGGTTCGATCCTGCCCACATCTCGTCCACATGGTTGCCCGACGGTACATGAATGGAACTCTTGTCTATTGTTTTACAGGTATGGTCAAGGTAATATCCCGCCTTATCACCCAGGAGCTCTTGTATTTTCTTAGAAGCCATATATATCAATTATTTTTAAAATCGCATCAAAGGTAATAATTATAGAGAAAATGCTCATAGCGCAGATATATGATTCTTATCATTTTATTTAAATCAGGGTATTTTGGCTATTAGTTCTATATACTGCCTGCCTATACTGGTAATCTTTGAAATTATGGATTGACCAGGAATATTTTGATCCCTTGAATTTTATCAGAATTTATTTCCGGGAAAGCCTTGCCACTCTCATCTTTAAAAATAACATAAGCCGCATCCGAAGGCCGGCAATGAAAAATATAATAATTAACATGATAACGCTTCATTTCAGCAAGCAATTCCTTAGCCCCAAGCTCAGTATCCTCGATAGTATAATATGGCATACCTGTAAGGTATGCGGTAACTCCTTCCCAAATAGGGTCCCCGTTAGATGTAAACGAACCTTTTATACCCGTTTCTTTTATCGCTTCAGCTTCCATATACCTGTCTTTTCCCTTGTTAAAAAGGCTCTTCATATCATAAACCGGATACACTAGGTACGATAATGCAAAAATCAGAACAATCAATTTATACACCCTTATGGAAAAATATTCTTTCAATTTCAGCAGCCATACTGCCCCTAAAACCATACCCGTATATCCCAGCAACCAGATATACCTCGATTCAAAATGCATCAGCAAGTACCCAAGTGGCATAATAAAAGATGCCCATAAAAATATCTTATGCTTCACATTGAATAAAGTCTGCTCCTTACTCGTAAAAACATATATAGATGTTACCACTAAAACACTGAATAATAAAATGCTTATCTCATTCATCACATAAAGGCCCTGCACAAAAGCATAAGCGCTGCGGCCGGCTTGTATAAACAAAAATTTAGGCTGTTCCCATACCGAATAAATATGTCCTGAGTTGAGCAAAGGGTCCTCCATATTCCAGGGAGAATCATTGTATGCAGGCGGGATCAGCTCAGTAATCCCTGCCTTAAAAGTTTTATGCCCAGTTAAAAACCAGGAATGATTCAAAATTCCGGCACTGCTCAGCATCCACTTTTCGTATTTTTGGTGTAGCAGGTACAACCACGGAGCTATTAAAACCAGCATCGTGATCAATATTGTAAACACAGCTTTTACCACACTAACAAATGGGCGTCCCTCTTTTCTAACTAACAAAAGCACACTAAAAGGTAAATGAATAATAATAAAATAAAAAGAATAAGCCTTGGCAAAATAAGCAAGCGTTGCAATGATGCCACACAATACCCATTTCCATATTGATTTTAAAAAACCCTCCGATGTAACAAGCATTAAATAACACAGCAGAAAAAAGACCTGCCACAGATCACAAAATAATTGCTCATAAAGATTATCAATAAGGGCAATCGGCAATACAAACATCAAAGCAGCTAAAATGAAATGATCAACTTTATACCTGCTAAGAAAAATAAAAGTACATACAATAATAGCTATACATGCAATCGCGTTTATTATCTGGGCAGCAAAAAGTGCATCCATTCCCTGCCCTATGCACAATGCTACCAGCCAGGAACTAAAAGGACTCCACAAGCCGTTAATAGCTCTTGAATAGTCATGCGATGCATAACGCCGGGCTATGGTAAGATAGTTTACTGCATCGGGATCAACATAATACCTGAAAAAAGGATAAGTAGCAATAAAGAGCGCAGCAAACAAACCCGCAGAACAGAATAATATCCAAATATTTTTTTTCACTGCAGTTTGCATACTATGCTATTCTTTTACGTTTTTCATAAAATGCCTGGAAACCTAAAACCGAACAAGCTATCATAATTAATGAAACCGGTAAAAAATAACGGGTATTGGAAACCGGCCCTACGGTTATTGTAAAATAAGCCATCAACAATAAAACAAACAGCCGTATAAGCAAAAGAAAACGTTTGCTGCAAATAAACATAATAAACCCCGCTAACCTAATACAATTAAACATGAAAACAATTATTACCATCGGCATGGAAGGATGCGTTACAATATAATTCCCTATACTCGACCAGCCCCTCTCTCTCATAGTCGCGTAAAAACCTTTATTCACAGACTCTGCAGAGGAAAGATAAGTGAGGGAAAGCCAGCCAAAATAAAAATCTATTTCCGCTTTCCCCGGTTCAATAAATATACGACCCACATGCTTTAAATGAAACAAGGAATAAGAAACAAAATGTTGCTTAATAAACTGCCGGGCTATTTTTACAGATGTATTATACCGCTCCTTGTAAGAAGGTTTTGCAGCTATCTTAACCTTCAATTCATTGTACATCTCTGTCCCCTTTATTGCTCCCAGTTTACTGTTATTATACTCCCATATATTATAGTTGGCATTTATAGCCTCTATGCTGCTGAAATGAAATTTTCCGGTTCTTTCATAGTTCCATGTATTGTATACCAATATTACCAGGATGGGCAGAAGCCCTATACCGGCAGCCTTAGATAAATTCACCTTTTGCAAGTAGGCCATTATAAATAGTCCGACAAAATGCACGGCGACAAAAGGATAAAAAATAGGCCTTACCATAGCACCCAGTACCAAAGCAATACTCATCCACAAAGCATGTTTCCAATTTTTATCGTAAACCATCAAAACAAAATGCCTGAAATAAATAACAACAAAACTTTGAAATAAAATATCAGATGCTATACAATTAGAAAATAAAAATTGCGACGGGTAAGCAATTACCAGTAATAATAAAAGCCAGTCATATTTCTTATTATATCCTAAACGAAACAGGGTATCCCTGATAAAAAAAATATTCGTTACGGATAAAACACTCTGCAACAATAATACTATCCAGTTATTAATAGCAAACAGGTAAACAAACATTATGAATAAGGGGTACAACGGGGGTCTTAGTGTCATGTATTCTTCCCTTATAGGCAATCCCATATTACCGCAATAAAAAAAGAAATGGTCTTTTATGTTTAGCGCTTCCTGTATGTATTCAGGGGCGTCGCCACTGTATATTTTTTTAAAATGCAGCGCCATTATATAAAATAGGGCATGCACTATTATAAGCGCGGTCAGAAAAAAATAATCCTTCTTTTTAAGCTTGGCAGGCATTCAATCTAAATATACAAGTATAATTCAAAAAATGAAAAGGGAGCTTCTTTAAAGGCGGGTCTCAGCTTATTGTCTTCACAAGTCTTGCCAGGTAAGGTATTGCTTTTAGCATCCTGCTGCCATACCAGCTAAACATTTCACCATCCACTAATAGGGTTTTCGCATCAGGGATCATTGCTTTTATCTCCAAAATATGTTTGTCTTTAAAAGGATATGGCTCAGAAGAAAGTAGTATTATTTCAGGTCTCAGTTCAGCCAATTCTTCCAGCCTTATTTCCGGGTATCTTTTCTTATTTGCAAGTATGTTTTCCCATCCTATCATTTCAATCATGTTACTGATAAAAGTATCCCCACCGGCGCACATCCACGGATCACGCCATATAAAATAGGCCACTTTTTTAGGTTCAGTAGCTTTCTGTAATGACTTAAATCCTTCCGCTATCTCAATTGCTATGCTATTGGCTTTTTCTTCCTTATCAACAAGTATTCCTATCTCACATATCATTTTTAAAGCATCCTCTATATTCCTTATATCGCTTATCCAAACAGGAAAATCCTTCATCAATTCTTCTATTTGCTCCTTTGTATTTTCTTCTTTGTTAGCAATGATCAGATCTGGTTGAAGTTCTTTTATTTTATCAATATGTAATTGTTTAGTTCCACCAATCCTTGTCTTTGTTCTAAACCATTCCTCCGGATGGACGCAGAATTTTGTGATCCCAACTACCTCCTCACCCAGCCCGAGATCAAATAGCAATTCCGTCTGCGATGGAACTAAGGAAACTATACGGCGTGGAGGGTAAGATATCTCTATACTGTGTCCCGTCATATCACTAAACCACTGCCTCATTATTTAAACCTTTTGTAATAAAAGAGTATAAAAAAGCAAAACAATATATCAATCGGGAATATTGTATTGGTCACTAGCTCACGCATACCAGGTGAACTTACCGTCAGGATCAAAATAATATTTATAGACGTAATACCAATATAAGCCCAGGCTGCCCAGCGCTTCTTATCGCAAATAAATATCCAGGAAGTCGTATAGGCTGTTATCCACAATGTTTGCAGCCACACTATTGAAGGAAATGGCTCGGTATGCGCATTCCAGAAAGTATAGAAAAATGCAAATAAATGGAATAAAGCTACCAAAGGGAAAAACAAAGGCAGCTTATGTGTTATGTCTTTAAAAAAAACTTTCGCCGTCCTCATCTGTTCAACCTTTGGAAAATGCATTCAAAACATCATATTTGGTAAGTATCTGGTACTGCCCGCTCTCATCCCTCACTAATACGGCTCCATTGTCCTTACTAATATAATGTTTAAGGCGCTCCAATGGCGTATCCATTTCAACCAAAGGCAGCGGCTTTTCCATTACATCTGCTACAAGTTGTTCGCGCAGGTCAGTGTTTTCTATCAGTTTCTTAAACAGGCCACTTTGAGTTATAGACCCTGACATGCCCCCATTGCTTAAAACAGGGATCTGCTCAATATCATACTTTTTCATAAGCTCCATAGCCTCCGTAATCTTACTGTTCTCATCAATTGTAACAAGGCGTCTGCGGCCCAGGCCCCCCAAAAGGTCCCTTACGGTATCAACCTCCAGGAAACCCCTGTCAAGCATCCATTCGTCATTATATATTTTAGCAACATACCTGCTGCCATGGTCATGAAATATCACTACAACGAGGTCGTCCTTCTTTAATTTATCTTTTAATTGCCTAAGCCCCGCTATCACCGATCCTGCGGAATACCCAATGAATATCCCTTCTTCCCTGGTAATGCGGCGGGCCATCAATGCTCCGTCTTTATCTGTTACTTTTTCAAAAAGGTCTATGGCCCCATGTTCATAGTTCAATGGTAAAAAATCTTCTCCAAACCCTTCAGAAATATAGGGGTGCACTTCATTCATATCCAATTCGCCTGTATCAAACCATTTTTTTAATAATGATCCATAGG
>Ga0207086_1173_pt1 | contig 11338 bp, 8 predicted proteins | sample Alteio_BWMinHeat_54_FD_153540 | JGI IMG/M metagenome (GOLD analysis project Ga0207086, IMG submission 153540) | Enriched cells from forest soil in Barre Woods Harvard Forest LTER site, Petersham, Massachusetts, United States -... | ecosystem: Environmental > Terrestrial > Soil > Temperate forest >... | reverse complement strand
GCCAGCCGTAGATGTCGCCGGTGTGGAGTTCCCGCGTCCATAGTTTCAGGAGCCTGTAGCGCAGGGGAGCCTTACGGGTTGAGAGTTTCGCAACCACCGCGCCGGTGATTCGATCGACCGTGACTGAGCTTCTGCCGAGCGGGGTGCGATCCTCCGGCAGACGGATGCCTACGGACACTGGCTGCGCCGCATTCAGTGGAATGCTCATTCGCATTACGGCGCCGTCGGGAAAGCATTGCTGGGCGGCCGACACTATCTGCGCGAGCGACGCTTGCTTCGCAGCTCGAGTCACTGTTGCGCTTGCTGAATACGGATCGTCATCCGGAGTGTGGGCAAAGTGAAGCATGAGCCCGGTCGCAGCGAAGAGAAGCATCGCCCATGAGCTCCAGAAGCCGAGGGAATGGTGCAAGTCATTGTTCAGCCGTGGCAGTGAACTGCCGGCTTTCACCGTTATCACTTTGCGTGGCCACCAAAGAATGAGCCCGCTGACTGCCAGGACCGCCAGGCCTGCTGAACTCCAGGTTACGATCTGATTCCCGATGAAGCCGGCGAGCAATTGCGTATGAAACTGGCGAACCTTCTTTGCGAATTGATTTCGTTGTGCGGAGGCGCCCAGAATCTCGCCCGTGTACTGATTTACGTATAAGTCTCTGCTTTTGTGGCGCGCCAACGAGTCGAGGTGAAACAAAGTGCTGGATGACGCGCGCTCCGGCAGAATGATTTCGGTGACGAGATATCCCGGCTCCCGGCGTTCGAGGATGCCGCGCAGTTGATCGAGCGAGATCGCCGTTCCCTGGGGTTGAACCCTGTCCAGACGCGCATTGAGAAAATGGTCGACATTCAGCTCGAATACCAGAAACGCGCCGGTGACGGACAGCATCGCCATCACGATGGCGACGGTGAGGCCAATATAAAGGTGGAGATTGAGGATTAGTTTCCGCATTGAGCAATAGCCGGATTCATGGTTGCGGCAACATATAAGGAAAACACAGGATGTTTCGACTCCGGGCTCTGCACTCTCCTCCGCTCAACCTGACAGTGCTCGTCAGTCGCAGACAGCAATTGCGAAACCGTGAACGGACATCCACGTTTGGGAACGATCAGTTGATCTTGCGCAATTGCTCGTCCAGCATTTCTTTCGTCATCGGAAGATATTTGCCGTCGCGCATCACGGCTTCCTGTCCTTCGCGGCTCAAAACATAACGGAGAAACTCTTTGACTTTCGGATCGACCGGTTTGCCAGGCTCGCGATCGATGTATAAGTAAACCTCCCTGGTAAGCGGATAAGTTCGGTTCTGGACATTGTCGATCGTCAACTCGATGAACGGTCCGGCTCCAGACTTGGCAATGGGAATTGCCTTCGTTTGCTCGGTGCGGAAGTTGATGCCGGTGTAGGCGATGCCGAAAGGGTCTTTACTCAAGTCCGCCATAAATGCTTCCGCAGCGACCTTGATCGTGCCGTCCGGATTTGCGTAGTTCGCGTATTCGCGCAGGTCTTCGTTCCACTTGTCGCTGCCGTGCATCGCCATTTCGGAGAAGCCCAGCGCCATATCGTATTCAGGGCTGTAGCCGTAAACGTGGATGGGTTTGTCTTTCCACTCGCCGGTCAGTCCGAGTTGTCCCCAGGTGCGGATGTTCTGCTCGGCGCCGCGCCCCAATTCCGGGCGCCACGTGGTCTTCTCCCAGGCCCCGGACCGCTGCGCACCGAAGATCCTGTCGAGTTGATCGAGCGTGAGTTTCGAAATGGGATTCGCTTTATTTACGAAAATGGCGAAGGCGAAGGTCCAGCCAGTCACATCGTATGACCCGGTGGCCATGGCCACATCAACCGGATCGTGGTTCCTGACGCGCTCGAACGCCATCAAGTCGAACCAGTTCATTGCCCTGCCTTCGGCGCTGATGTCGGCCAGTCCTGTATACAAGCCGGCGCTGCCGAGAAAGCTGCTCTTCAGGTTTCGAGTGTCAAACTGAATGTCGGGGTGGTATTTGTGGAAGCCCTCTTCCCAATACTGCATCAGGGGACTGTCGGCAATGTAGTTCGATCCCCACATGCGAATGGTGCCGGACGCCTGCTGTTCCGGACGATACTGTGGCAGGCTGCTCAAATCGAACTGGCGCGTGTAATAGACCTTGCCGGCGCGGCTGGTGACGTGCTGCGAACGCGCTTTCTGCACCTCGAGCGCGTCGCGCGATTGGGCATGCGCGGTCACCGCGCTGAAAGCAGCGATGCACAAAAACATGCGGAGAAACTTCATAGGCATTTCATCTTTAGATGGTGTGTAGCCCATCCCATTCTGGGTATTCCAGGCAAGACGCGGGGTGACGCGCCTCTACTTAAGGTTCTCGGGCAGACAAAGCTGGTTTGCAAATGCCTGCCCGGTCGTTGCGCCGAGTAGGCCCGGGGAATCTCACCCCGAGCCCCTCACAGAATTCCGGACTTGAACCTCTCGATTCATCCGGCTCGTGCCATCCGATGAGAGCTGCCGCCCTCCGTCCAAACCGGCGGGCTCCTCCTGTTTCCAGTTGGCCCATTATGGTCCCGACGTGGATAGCCTGCCCGCTTCGCTCCACGGACGTTACTCCGCTTCCTCGCTACTACCAGGCAGTCCGCCCCTCAGCATCGCATCCGTACTCTCACCCTCGTGGTTCATACCACTTGTGGCTTCTCCGTTAGCATCGATGCCAAGGTTCTCATGTTCCATACCACCGCCTCTTCTAGGTTCAGGCCACCTGTATGCCGGATGCCGCTCCGTCCGTAAGCAGGTTGCGCCGGAGCTAATCCCAGAATCTTCTGACTACCCCGGTTTTGACATCGTCTTGATCTTTTCGACACGGCAGTGGTTCGCTTTCGTTCCTCTCCCTAAAAGTCACCTGACCCGAATGCTTCCGGGCCTTTTCCTTCTCTGCTCACTACCACACCCCTTAGAGCGCAGCAGCGGAAGGTGGTTTGAGTCCAGCTCCATGCAAGCCGGTTCGAGGGGCCCGCCCTCATCGGTCGTACAGTTACGCAGACTGGGCAGCCAATTGGGATGCCCAGTTTTGCTCATGACGCAATCAGAACAAGACTTTCAGAGCAAATTGCATCTGGCGTGAAGACGTGGACGTTGCTTTCAGTTGGCCCGCCGTCGGCACTACGGCTCCGCTGGCGTCGAAGATCTGCGCGGTTACGCGATCGGGCGTAGCGAAGTTCGAGTGGTTGAGCAGGTTGAAAGCTTCCGCGCGGAACTGCACGCTGAAGCGCTCGGTGATGTGCGTGTTCTTGATGAGCGACAGATCCCAGTCGTTGAGCCCTGGGCCGGTCAAGCTATTTCGTCCGGCGTTGCCCAACCGCTTACCCGCAAAGGTAAAGCAAGAAATGTTGATGTAATGGGCCGGATCCCCCGTGACGGGATTGCAGCTGTTGACCCGATCTGGGAATGAAAAGGGATTATTGTCTTGCAATCCGAGCGGATCGCCGCCCACCAAAGGAGTGAAGGCCAGTCCCGACCTTGCGAAGAAGATCGTGCCCAACTCCCAGCCTCCGGCGACCTTCCCGGCGAAGCCGTTTGTGGGACCCGGCAATTGCCATAGTGCGTTTGCCACGAGGTTGTGGCGAACGTCGAAGTCCGACGGTCCTTTGAATCGATTCGCGAACAGCAGGAATGGCGCCGTAATCGAGTTTACGTAGGTTGAGCCTCCGACTGAGCCCGAAGTTTCGTCGAGCGACTTGGCGAAGGTGTACGAAATTCCGTAACGGACCCCCTTCTGCTGCCGGGTAAAGCGCGCGGTGGCGGCGTGGTAGAGCGCGGATACGTTCCACGCCAGCGTATCGATATTCCCCACCGCGGGATTCAGTTTCGTTCCCCCGGCGGCCGGCCAAATCAGATTTTGCGGATCTGATGGCAGAACCATATTGGAATCGTTTGCCCGGAATGGCTGATGAACTCCATGCGAGCCGATATAGCCAAGTTCAATGGTGTTCTTACCGGGCAGTTGCCGCTGCACATTCAGGTTCCACTGCATCACGTAAGAGCGGCCCGGGTTCTGCTGCACATAGGCATACCGCAGGCCGGTTCCCGTAACCGCATTCGCGAGCGCATAGGCAGTCGAGGGGAAGGAACCCTTCGGCGCTTTCGGCAGAGTTACGTTCAGGCTATACGGTGCGGCATTGAGCGAGAGCAACTCGAACTGATAGATCAAGGGCAACGTGTCATACATGCCGAAGCCGGCACGAACTGCGGTATTGCCGTCGCCGAACGGATCCCAGGAAACGCCAACGCGCGGAGAGAAATCCAGCTTCGTGGGATTGTTGTAGTAGGGCGAGCCAATTTTGGGCTGCGCCGCGGTCAGCGAGGGCAAGGTTGTGAGGTGGTTGTTGATTTCCGTAGGAACACTCGCGGTTTCATAGCGAAGCCCCAAGTTTACGGTGAGATTTTGACGCAAATGCCAATCGTCCTGCGCGTAAATACCACCGATCGACTGTCGCAGATAGATGGGGGTGGCTGATCCCGGTACAGCCGAAGTAAAGCTGCTGGGCGTGTTCAGCAGAAAATTCTTCAAGCTGCCAAAAACGAACGAGCCCGTCGTTGTCGATCCGAATTCGTTGGACTGATCGCGTTCGAACGCGCCGCCAAATTTTATGGAATGCGCGCCGCGGGTCCAGAACAGGTCGTCGTAAGCCTGATAACTGTTGTAGTGGTACGCGTAATTTCCCTCAGCGTTTACGCCGCCGGGGAAGATTGTTACTCCCGAAATGCGCATTTCTCCTACGGTCGAGCCGGGAGCGAAGCCGAGGGAGGCGTCGTTGGCTAAGGGATTCACCGCTCCAGCGCTCTCGGGAGCCAGTGAAACCGTTCGGCTGTATCCAATGCGCGCGAAGTTGGCCAGACTCGGACCGAAGATGTGATTCTCCTGGGCAGCGATCAGTTTGCGATTCACCACCATTCCCAGCAGCGTAAAGTTGTAGGTGTCGGGCTGACTGTTGGACGAATTGTCGCTCAATGCCGTGCCATTGACGGAATCGTGATCGGAGAAGGTGTGATCGAGTCGGCCGGTGAAGAGACTTTCCTGGGTCGAGGAATTCGAAACGAAGCGGTAGGTGCCAAAGTCTCCGCTTTCACCGACGTTCGCAATCGGGAATAACGCCAGATAGGGAACGACCTTGGGGTCGACCGTAACCTTGCTGGTGGTGGTGCAGGGGTTGTTGCAGAGAATCCCATTTCTCGCGTTCGTGGACGGCACGGTATCGACCGTGGTCGTCGAAAGTTCCTGGCGCAATCCTTCGTAGTCGAAGAAAAAGAAAGTGCGGTTCTTGTAGATCGGGCCGCCGAGCGAGGCGCCGAACTGGTTGCGCTTGAATGGCGGAACCGAGGAACCATCGAAGTAGTTGCGGGTATCGAGGGCGCTGTTGCGCAGGAACTCGTATACCGAACCATGCAATGAATTGGTTCCCGCGCGCGTGACTGCGTTGATTACTCCGCCCGATTGGCGTCCGTATTGCGCGTCCGCGTTTCCGGTGATCACGGAAAATTCCTGGATTGCATCCACGCCCAGCGCGCCACCGAGCACACTGCCCGGTCCGCTACCCGAGTAGTCGTTCATCGTGATGCCGTCAAGACGATAGTTGTTCTGCTGAGGACGATTGCCGGCGATCATGAGCTGAGATCCCCAACCGCGGTTGGCGCGCGAATTGTTGCCGGCTTGGATCGAGAACTGAGTATCGACGGAGTGCACGTTAGGCTCGAGCTGCGCGAGCGAGGTCCAATCGCGGCCGTTCAACGGAATCTCGCGGACTGCCTGTCCGCCGACCGTAGCGCTGAGGGTCGAAGTGGCGAGCTCCACTTGCTGGACGTTTTCCTGCACCTGTACCGTGTTTTGCGCCGCGGCCACTCCGAGATGGATGTTCAACTCCGCCTGCTGGCCTACCGTGATCAGAGTCTCCTCAGAGCTTCGCGCGAATCCCTGAGCTTCCACCGAGACCTGGTAATTGCCGGGATTCAGGTTGGGCGTGGTGTAGAAACCGCTGCCGTTGGTTGTCGTGGACCGGGCGATGCCGGTGCCGGAGTTCAGGATCGTGACATGTGCATTCGGAACCACCGCCCCAGTAGGATCGACGACGGTTCCGCTGAGCGTTCCTCCGGAAATCTGTGCCCAGAGCGATGAGCAGTAAACGAGCAGCAAAAACGCGCCGAGGGATCGAAGGCGAGAGCTGACAATGCCGATGGTGACGTGATTCTTCATGGAATCGGAATCCTTCTATTGCACTGTGGCGCTTCTGCGTGAGTGTCGACGGCGGCAGTTGCAATGTTTCGTTTCCCGCGCATTGGCGAGTGCACGATATTTAATGCCCCGACCTAAACTCGTAATTAAGGATTCATAAAATTGTTTTCATTATTTGAAATTGGCTCGACGCGGGCACCGGGCGCTTATTGCAGCTTCCGCAGTTGCTCCTCAATCAAGTCCTCTCGAAGGGGCAAATAAGCGCCGTCCCGCACCACGGCAGCCATGCCGTCCCGACTGAGGATGTAGCGCAAGAACTCCTTCACCTTAGGGTCGACCGGCTTGCCTGGCACGCGGTTTATCGCCACGGTCGTGTAGCGAGTGATTGGATAGGCGCGCCGCCAGATGTTTTCTTTCGTAGGCTCGATGTAAGGACTGCCCTCGGAACGGGCCAAAGGCAAAGCCTTCACGCTCGGGTTTCCGTACATCACGTTGGCGTAGGCGATGCCGTAAGGATCGTCTTCGAGCGCGCGCAGGACGTACACGCCGGCGTTAATGACCTCGCCTTTTGCGTCGCGGCCGTTATCGAAATCCTTGAGTTCCGAGTTCCACTTCGAGCTGCCTTTGAGGACGACCTTGCCGAAATAACCCGCCATGCCGGTATCGAAGTTGTAGCCATAGACATGAATCGGTTTGTCGGCCCACTCGCCGGTTAAACCGAGATCCCCCCATTTGCGGATTGGCGCCTGCGCATCGTCCTTCGATCCGCATCCGAAGATTCGGTCGAGTTCGCCGAGCGTGAGCTTCGAGAGCGGATTGTCTTTGTGGACGAATACCTGAAGTGAGAACGTGCGGTGAGGAGTCGCGTAGCTTCCCGAACTGATCTCAATCACAGTCGGTTCATAGCCAAACACGCCGACGAAAGCGTTGTGCTCCTCCGGATATACCTCGCGGCCGATGAAGCCGAGGTCAGCGATTCCTCCGTAAACGCCCGCCATTCCGGTCTCAGTTCCCGGAAGATGAGTTTCGAATCGAATGTCGGGCTGATACTTTTGAAAACCCTCTTCCCAGTCCTTCATCAGCTCGGGAATGTAGTTGTTGCCCCAATTGCGGATGGTGCCGCTCACTTTTTGCTCGGGCCGGTACGGCTTTAGGTCTTTCAGGAAATCGAGATCCTGGGCAAACGCGGCGACAGAAGCCAAGAGAAAAGCCACGGCGAGATAACGATGGCGCCTCATTCGATTGTCTTGCGTCCTTCTTCAGCAAACTGGGGAAGCAGAGGGAGATATCGACCATCGCGCTCGACTTGCGCTTGTCCTTGTCGGCTGAGGATGTAGCTGATGAATTCTCTGATTTTCGGATCGAGCGATTGACCGGGAGCGCGGTCAAAGTAGATGAACGGGGTGCGCGTCAAAGGATATTGCCTTGCCGTCACCGTCTCGCGCGATGGGACGTAGTATTCGCCTCCGCTTGAACCCGCTAACGACAGAGCCTTCGTCTCGGTGCTCTTGTAGGCCAGACTTGAAATTGCGATTCCATATTTGTCCTTCGCCAGCTCGTCGAGAATGCGTTGCCCCGCGTCGATCACGCCGGCCGGAGTGTGTCCGTCGGAGATCTCCTTCAAGTCGCAGTTCCACTTCCTGCTTCCGGCCAATGCCGCCTGCTCAAAGAAATAGGAAAAGTCGCGCCGCAGCTCATATCCATACGGATCAATTGGCTTGTTGGCCCACTCACCGCCGAGGCCGAGCTCTCCCCAGGTGCGAATGCTTTTGGAGCTGCGCCGATGATCTGCTCCGAAGACAGCGTCCACTTGCGCAAGCGTCAGCCGTGCGAGTGGATTGTCTTTGTGGACAAAGATCACCAAAGCGAAATCATGATCGCGAATATCCACACTGCCGGTCATCACGGCTACGCTCGCGGGCTTATGGCCGAACACCTGCTCGAACCCGTCGACCTCGGTCGGCCAGATCTCGCGCCCCATGAGAGCGAGGTCGGCGGCGCCGGTATAGAGCCCTCCAATGGCAGACGCATTCCCGCGAAGATGATTTTCGAACTGCACATCGGGCTGGTATTTGCGGAATTCTTCTTCCCACGATTGGACTAGGCCGCCGTCAAAGTCTTTGCCTCGACCCCCATGTCCCCAAATGCGTATGCGGCCCTCTACGTGTTGCGTCGCCGCATAGACAGGGAGTGATGGGACAGGTTCGGACGTAGATTGCGCGTGGCTAGCGGCAGACGATGTCGCGAGCAACGCGAGCACGGCTGTCCGGCAAAGCAGTTTTGCATGCATAAAGGGAATGGGCGCCGCCACCGGTTCAGGCCAGCAGCAGCGATCCGATCACTCCAACTTCTTCAGTTGCTCGCTGTCGACATCGGGCGTGAGCGGGTTATACATTCCGTTGCGAACTACATCTTGCTGACCTTCACGGCTAAGGATGTAGCGCATAAATTCCTTCACCTTTGGATCGAGGGAGCGTCCCGGCTCACGATTGAGGTAGATGTAGGCGTCCCGAATCAGCGGATAGCTGCGATTTGCGACGTTGTCGGGAGTGAGTTCGACATAGGGACCGCCGTCCTTGGCGGCGATTGCAAGAGGCTTGACCTGCGGATAATCCTTGGTGTGCATCACGGCCGCCCAGGCGATTCCGTATTTGTCCTTGGAAAGCTCTTCCAGCATGCGCTCGCTGGCGACGGCGTGTCCGGCGTCGTCTTGCGTGGTTTCTTTTGCTTCTACAAATTCCTTGTAGTTCGGATTCCATTTATCCGACCAATGAAAGATCTTTCGCTCCCACGCGATGATGAATCCCGGCGCGACGTAGCCAGAGGTATGGATCGGCTTGTTGGCCCATTCGCCGGTCAGGCCAAGCTGTCCCCAGGTGCGAATGTTTTCCTCGGGACCGCGAGCGTACTTTGACGTGTACTCGATTCCGTCCCAGCCCCCGGTGCGCTCGGAGCCAAAGATGTCATCAAGCTGTTTGAGTGAAAGCTTGGTGATGGGATTGTCTTTGTTCACCACGATCGTGATCGCCCACAAAGTTCCGCGTTTCTCATAGCCGCCGGTAGCAACCGAAAGTTCGAGCGGCAAGTAGCGGAAGGTGTTGAAGAAGGGCATCTGATCCGTGATCTTGGCATCGTCGCCGGCAGGAGCGATGTCTGCGCCGGCGGCATAGAGCCCGGCCATGGCTCCTTCACTGCTGGTGTGAAAGCTGTTCGAAAAGACGGCGTCCGGATGGAATTTCAGGAAGCCCTGCTCCCAGGCTACGATCTGTCCCTTCAGGTCGCTGCCGTAAATCCGCACGGCGCCGACAACCTTGTGGTCGGGCTTGTAAGCAGGCAGTTGATTTGGGTCGGGCTGCTGCGCCCATGCGGTACTTGCGAAAACGACGAAGAACAGAATGAATTGCGATCGACGACTCACGATAACTTTCCTCCAAACGAAATTGCTACTACGGGTCATTCGACTTTCTTGACTTGCTCTTTGAGCGCATCCGGCGTAAGAGGCAGATATTTTCCGTCTTTCATCAGCGCCTCCTGGCCTTCGTAGCTGAGGACGTAGCGCACAAATTCCTTGATCTTTGGATCCAGCGGCTTGCCGGGTTCGCGATTGAGATAAAAATAGACGTCGCGAATCAGCGGATAAGAACGATCATGCACGGTTTCGAGCGTGAGCGGAACGTACGGTCCGCCATCGTTCTGCGCCAATGCCAACACCTTCGTTTCGGGAGTTTCATACGGAATACCGGCGTAAGCGATCCCGTATGGATCCTTGCTCAGATCCGCAAGCATGTCTTCGCCGGCTACAACCAGATGCCCGTCCGGGGCGTTCCTGTTCGCATATTCCTTGAGAGCTTCGTTCCAGGTCTCGCCGCCGTGGAAAATCTTTTTTGAAAACTCATCCGGGAAGTGATATTTGAGCGTGTAGCCGTAAACATGGATCGGCTTGTCTGCCCATTCCCCTTTTAGTCCGATCTGTCCCCAGGTGCGAATGTTCTGCTCGGGACCGCGCGCCACCGAGGGATCCCATTCCATGCCCTTCCATCCGCCGGTGCGCGCCGCCCCGAAGATTCCGTCGAGTTGCTTCAACGAAAGCTGGCTGATCGGATTCTGCTTGTTCACGAACACGGCCAGAGCGTAGGTCCATCCGCCCACGTTGTAGGAGCCGGTACAGATCGTGACCTCCGTAGGCGGACGATCGAATTCGCGCTGGTAGGCGAGAAGCTCATCCCACAAGATCTGCCGGCCCATGGGAGCGATATCGGCAACATGGGTGTACAAACCGGGAATTCCCAATTCGCTACTCTTCAGGTTGTATTCGAAGGTGATGCCGGGCTGATATTTGCGGAATTCCGCCTCCCATGCCTTGCCCAGCGGGCTATCCATGAAGTAGTTCGAACCCCACTCATGGATCACACCCGAGACCTGTTGCTCCGGCTTGTAGTGCGGCAGACCTTCGAGCGAAAACTTCGTCGTATAAAACTGCTTCTTGCCTTTCTCCCCCACCCACTGCGTGCGCGACTTCTGCAGTTCCTTGGGATCGCGGGTCTGCGCGTAAGCGCAGAGCGATGTCGCCAGCAGAACGGTCAACGGCAAGAGTAAAGAGCGTTTCATCTCGGTTTGGTCCTCGTCCTACTCCACCTTGTTGAGCTGTTCGCGATCCATTTCGGTTGTGAGCGGCAGGTTCTTGCCGTTCTTCATCACAAATTCTTGTCCTTCACGACTAAGCACGTAGCGAACGAATTCTTTGACCTTGGGATCGAGCGCTTTGCCGGGCTCGCGCGTGACGTAGAAGTAGTCGTCGCGAATCAGTGGATACGTCCGGCTCTGTACGGTCTCGATAGTTAACGGAGTGTATGGACCGCCATCTTTGGCAGCGATCGACAAGGCTTTGGTCTCTGGCGTGAGATAAGGCAATCCGCCGTACGCGATTCCGTAAGGGTCTTTGCTCAAATCAGCCATCATGTCTTCGCCGGCGACGATGAACTTGCCGCCTTCGCCGGTCCGGTTCGCATATTCCTTCATGCTCTCGTTCCACTTTGAACCGCCATGAAAGACCTTTTTCTCGAACTCATCCGGAAAGTGGTATTTCGTGGTGAAGCCGTAAACGTGAATCGGCTTATCCGCCCATTCCCCGGTGAGTCCC
>Ga0207086_1203_pt1 | contig 11340 bp, 9 predicted proteins | sample Alteio_BWMinHeat_54_FD_153540 | JGI IMG/M metagenome (GOLD analysis project Ga0207086, IMG submission 153540) | Enriched cells from forest soil in Barre Woods Harvard Forest LTER site, Petersham, Massachusetts, United States -... | ecosystem: Environmental > Terrestrial > Soil > Temperate forest >... | reverse complement strand
ATCAAATCATGTCGTCAAAACGCATCCCTTCTTGCCGACGCGCAATGGAATGGTCCCAAACACCGCGCATACCCAGATTCGATTGCTACGGCGTAGGTGATCGGTGGAGATTTGTTTTGAACTGCGGAAATGTGGAGTGGAGTTGGGACTCCAAATGGCCCTCCGTCGTGACATAAACCGCTTTATCGTTCGTCACTACCTGTGATGCGGTCGTCCAGCCGCGACCTGCATCTCCCGAAAAGTCGGTTTACGGTAAGTTGCTCCGCCATAGATCCGACGGTGAGCAAGTTACCAGCACCGTTTTTCAGACACTTCGTTATGCATGCCGGCTCCAGCGATGGGGTTACTTCTGGGCTGGCCGACCAAGCGCAACTTACTACCGCCAATGCAATATCGTCACCTCAACCACGTCACGGGTTCCGTGCCTCTGCTGCAGGCGTCTGAACGGTGCAGCAGAGTAGCCGGACCCAATATCCCTTAACCCTTGAGGAACGCCAGCAGATCCGCATTGATCTTCTCCGCGTGTGTCGTGGGCATGCCGTGCGGGAAGTCTTTGTACGCTATCAGGGTTCCGTTCTTTAACAGCTTTGCGGATAGCGGCCCCGCGGCGACATAGGGAACGATCTGGTCGTCTTCGCTATGCATCACCAGCACCGGAATCGTGATCTTCTTCAAGTCTTCCGTGAAATCGGTTTGGGAAAAGGCCACAATGCCGTCATAGTGCGCCTTGGCACCCCCCATCATGCCCTGGCGCCACCAATTTGCGATAACGGCCTCCGAGGCTTTCACGCCGGGCCGGTTAAATCCGTAGAAGGGCCCGGTCGGGAGCGCGCGATAGAATTCCGAACGATTGGCGGCGAGTTGCGCCTGCAAACCATCAAACGCCTCTTTGGGAAGGCCAAGCGGGTTGGCCGCCGTCTTCACCATGAGCGGAGGTACCGCGCTGATCAGCGCCGCCTTCACCACTCCGCTTTCGCCACGCAGTGCCAGATAGCGTGTGACCTCACCACCGCCGGTCGAATGGCCAACATGAATCGCGTCTTTCAGGTCAAGGTGCGCTGTAAGAGCGGCCAGGTCATCGGCGTAATGGTCCATATCGTGACCGTCGCCGGTCTGGGTGGAGCGTCCGTGGCCGCGGCGGTCATGGGCGATCACACGATATCCATGTTGCAGGAAAAACAGCATCTGTGCGTCCCAATCATCGGCCGACAGCGGCCAACCATGGCTGAACACAATAGGCTGGCCTGAACCCCAGTCCTTGTAAAAAATCTCAACGCCGTCCTTCGTTTTGATAGTGGGCATCTTGCCTCCTTTGAAATTGGATACCGTGATGTGGGGCAATTAGAGCACAGTTGTGTATATGGATGTTTACGCAGGGAAACTCTCCCGGTTGCGATACGTTACACAGAAGCTATTTAAGCGCCAGCCACGCTATTTTGCGAGGAGAGCCGCCAGTTACGGTTGCCTCCCAGTCAGCGCTTTATATTTATGCGCCAAGCGATCATGGGTGGGCGTACTGTGAAACCGAAATGAGCAATGAAGAAGCGATGCGGACTCAGGCGTCCATGACGCGATCATGGCAATTTAACGACACCTCGGAACGTTGCACTCCAAGCTTGCCAGTTCTGCCGGATATGTCTACTAGCGTTATGAATCCTTTTTCAAAAAAAGCCAATTGACCCCGGTGGATCACGCAAAGTCTTCCGTTGCGGTCGAGTGACCGGCAACACGGAAGTAACCCTGAAATGCGATCGCTACCGGACTGCCCTCCAGTCCATCTCGATCGGTAAAGGTCCGCCCGGAGAGAAGCGGAATACGCAGCGTCTCGAAATAACCAGGCATCACGATACCGATGGTTTCATTGGGGCGATCTCCGGGAGCAACTGGTCTTCCAGCGATGGCAAAAGAAATCGCGGCACGGCTGTCGCTGAGCGGCAACGGCCATCCTGCCGAGGCGGCTTGAATTCCCGGAATCGCGCTGAGCTTTTGCAGAAGACGTTCATAGAATTGGAAGTGCTGGTCATGGCTGTAGCGGTCGAACGATACGCGTCCAGCTCGCTCTGCAAGTGTCTGCGTAATTCCTGAATCGACCTGTTCCTTAGCCAGCTCAGCAGGGGCTGATGCCGAATTCACACCGAGCACGATTGTTACTGCTCCTATAAAACCCAACTTTGATGCCCGTTTCCGCAACGGTTGCCTAGCCTGCATCCCGCCTCCTGAGGCGCATCCCTCATCTTGCCGCACTTTACCATCCGAACAGATTCATTTTCAGACACGTGTTTCTAGACTTTGAGAAAGAATGTAGGGCTAATGGAAATCATTCGGAAAATTCAAACCGAACTGACTGACAAGTCCCTTAGCGGTAACTTCGAGACGAGGTTGCTCAAAAATACGTTTGCATTAACACATATCGTCTTCCTTCAAACCGTTCTATCCGCGCTGCTCAGAGCGCTAAGGTTTAGCGATAGGATGTGGAGCAATTACTATTATTTATTGTGACCGTTTGCTGTGAGCACCGGCATGGCAGCCCAGCGAATGGGATCCGGCGCCGGTTGATTGCGAAATAATGCCAGCTTTTGGGCGACATTCGATTGAGAACTTTGATCCGGGGGGAAGGTTGATGGGTTGGTGGGGGCTCGCGTGGTATCGAGAAGAAATAATGATTCGGCTCCGGTTTCGTTGCTCTAAGGTCAAACGATACTCGATCCATGCCATTTGTTCCGCGTTGGCAATGCTGGCGGTCATGCCGACTGCGGTGTCGGCTGAGACGAAAACGATTTACACGAACGACATTGCTTGGCACTCGTTGGGGCGAGACGAAAATGATTCCATGCCAATTGGTAACGGGGACCTGGCGGCCAATGTCTGGACCGAGCAGAACGGAGATCTCGTACTCCTTGTGGCGAAATCAGACGCGTGGTCGGAACTCGGGAAGCTACTCAAGATTGGGCGAGTGCGCATCAAGCTGACCCCTAACCCATTTGCCGGAACTGGATCGTTCACTCAGACGCTACGACTTGAGGACGGTAGCGTCGAAATCAGGAGTGGTGGAAACCGGATGCAGGTCTGGGTGGACGCTAACCACCCCGTAGTATATGTCGCGGCGCATTTCGCACGTCCGGTCGGGGTTGAGGCTGCGCTTGAACTCTGGCGGAATAAGGATCATTCTTATGATGCGCCTTCACCTGATGAAGGAGGTCTCTTTGAGTTTGGCAACCATTCGGTGCCAATCAATCTTTCAGCCGATACCATTTTGCCTGCCACATCTGACCGGCTAACCTGGTACCACTTCAACTCGGCCAGCATTTATCCCCTGTTACTCGAAAAAGAGCACCTGGAATCACTTGCAGCAAAATACTCTGATCCTCTCCTGCATCGTTGTTTTGGGGCAACCCTGACGGGCGATGGGATGAAGTCCGTTGATCAGCATCGCTTACAAGCCGTTTCTCCTCGACGAGACTTGCAACTGCGGCTGGTGGCTTTAACCAGAACCGGTACAACTCCAGAGGAGTGGGCTTCGGATCTTAGTCGACTTGCCGACCAGCAGAACAAAGAGTCAGACAGAGCAGCGCTGACCCATCACCGTCTCTGGTGGAGACAGTTTTGGCAAAGAAGCTGGTTGTATGTTGGAGGCACTGAAGAAGCGGATAAAGTTTCCCAAGGCTATGTCATCCAGCGCTACATGATGGCCTCTTCGTCACGCAATGGTTTTCCAACAAACTTCAATGGAGGCTTGTTCACTGTCGGGCATGACATGCCGGACAATCAGGAGTCCACTCCTAAAAGTCATAGTCCGGATTTCCGCGCTTGGGGTAATTCCTATTGGAATCAAAATGATCGTCTGTTGTATTGGCCGCTGATTGCGACGGGAGATTACGACCTGCTTCAGCCGTGGTTTGATATGTATCTTCGAGCCCTCCCACTTGCGGAAGACGCGACGAAGATTCATTTTCACCACGCCGGAGCGGTTTTCGTGGAGACTCAGTATTTTTGGGGTCTTCCAAACCTAAATGATTTTGGATGGGATAATCCGACGAACATCGTCGAAAGCCGATGGATGCGTTATCACATTCAAGGCTCGCTGGAAGTCATCGATCAGATGCTAGACGAATACGATAACCGGCAGGATACAGACTTTGCGCGCAACAAACTTGTCCCGTTTGCCGATGCGATTGTAACCTCCTATGACCAGCAATGGCCGCACACGACGGATGGAAGATTGCGGCTGTCCCCCTCGCAATCGCTGGAAACCTATCAATTGAACGCTGTGAATCCAACGCCTGATATTGCCGGGCTCAAAACCGTACTTGGGCGGCTTGTCGCCTTACCGGATGGGATCACCACCGATAAGAAGAGGGTGAGATGGAAACGAATGCTGGATGAGCTGCCGCCGCTACCGACAGGGCGCACATTCGCCGGTAAGATTCCGCCCGCAGGTGCCGGTGACACCAACGGTACGGCGATCATCCTGCCAGCTCAGGAGTACGGAAAAACCAGCAACCGGGAAAATCCTGAATCATACATCGCATTCCCGTATCGACTGTTCGGAGTTGGTAAGCCGAATTTGAAGCTGGCAAGAGATACGTTCGCTGCGCGGTTGTTTCCGTGGGATGTCTGCTGGGGCCAGGATGGACCGCAAGCCGCGGTGTTAGGGCTGACAAAGGTCGCGCAACGCGCGGCTGAGCACGAATTTACCGACTATGGCGACCAGCGCTTCGTCTGGTTCTGGAAAGCAGGTGGAGACTGGATTCCCGACCTGGACAACGGTGGCACCGGCATGATCACATTGCAGATGATGTTGATGCAAACCGATGGCCGGCGTATCCAACTGCTCCCGGCATGGCCACATGAGTGGACTGCGGATTTTAAGCTGCACGCACCATATAAAACAGTTGTCGAAGGTCATGTTGAGAACGGTAAAGTCTCTCGTCTGCATGTAACCCCTGCTTCGCGCGCCGCGGACGTGGTGATTGTTCCAGCGGCAGCTAACTGATCAGCGGCAATTTCGAATTGGCGTGGGCTCATTTGTCCCGAGTGACGGGCAAACCGGAATGCGCCGGGATCGCTGAGTTCTCTATTCGCCTTGAACTCGTTGGTCTCGTTAGCCAGGATAATCGATCACCACGTGCATCGGAATTCAGAAATATCTCGTAATGGAACCTAATTCACCGCGCGACTAGGTTTTCTTCGCTGTCTTCTTCAGCGTTGGCTTCGGCTTCAGCCGACCAACGTACTTGTAGCCGATCTCGAAGAAACGTTTCAATTCCGAGGTTTTTGACAGAAGCGAATCGGGGACGACGACATGCTCTGGTTGTACGACGCCATAAGCGTCACAGAGTTTAGTCTTGTACTTTTTCAGAAATAATTCTCGCTCATCTGTTGGCAGCCTCAGGGCCATTTCACCGTCTTTGCTCAGATAGCTGAACATATGACCGTTAAGCGACGTGTACGGTATGGTCGCGCCCTTTCGCTCTACACCCGGAATAGTAGCCACCACCTTCTCATACAACAGAACCTTGCCCGAAGGTGCTGCTGCAGTTGCCTTTGGCATGATCACCTCTCCACAACGTCTCTCAAAAGCGTCATTATAGTGCCCTATTCTCCGTCTTCCCTGAAAAGTCAGCTTTTCGGTAAGTCCACTGGCGGCTCTGCGTCCGGTTTTCAACTGAAGTTATGCGCTGGCATAATGCAGGGATCATCGAAACTGCCGCAAGGTCGAGGCTTCCATGGAACATGATGAAGGAAAGATCGACAAGATGGTTCTCGCGCTTTTGTAACTGACCACTTTCAAAGATGGTCCGAGTATGCGTGCGTGGAAGGGACAAGATTGGGCTGCTATGGAGCGCCTCTACAAAGCCGGTTATATTGCCGATCCACAAAACAAGGCCAAGTCTGTGAGGATGACGGAAGCAGGACTGGAAAAATCGCGAGAACTGTTCGAACAGCACTTTGTTCGGAAGGCCTAGTCGCTCTCACGCGGAGTTTCCGTAAACGCCATTTTTCCGGCACTTCGTTAGTAGACCAGGCTGTTTCACAACCCAGGAATCACCGCAAAGGAAAATCGCCATGAATAAATTAAACGGAAAAGTCGCAGTGGTCACAGGAGCTTCGAAGGGTATTGGAGCTTCCATCGCAGAGCATCTGGCAGCAGAGGGCGCTTCGGTTGTAGTGAACTATGCCAGCAGCAGAGCGGGCGCAGACGGCGTCGTAGCTCGAATCACCGAGAAGGGCGGAAAGGCGATTGCCGTTCAGGGGGACGTCTCCAGGCCGGAAGATATCCAACGGCTCTTTTCAGAGACGAAGAAGGCGTACGGCAAACTTGATGTGCTCGTGAACAACGCCGGAGTCTATGAATTTGCCCCGCTGGAAGCCATCACTCTGGAGCACATCCAGAAGCAGTTCAATCTCAACGTCGCTGGTTTATTGCTCACCACACAGGAAGCGGTCAAGCTGATTGGGCCGGAGGGCGGTTCGATCATTAATATCGGTTCCATCGTTGGCCCCATGCCGGCTCCGCAAGCCTCCACCTACAGTGCAAGCAAAGCTGCGGTAGATGCAATAACGGTTTCCCTCTCTCTGGAGCTTGGCCCGCGTAAGATCCGGGTGAACTCGCTTAACCCCGGCATGGTCGAAACCGAGGGCTTGCGTGCCTCCGGGCTCCACGAGGGTGAATTTCGAGAGCAGCAGGACAGGGAGACGCCTCTCGGCCGGATCGCCCAGCCGGAAGATATTGCTCTGGCAGCCACGTTCCTCGCCGGCGACGACGCCCGCTGGATTACCGGGCAGGTTATCGTAGCTGCCGGCGGAAAACGGATGTAAACATTCCGACCGAGCTTGAGACCGGACGCAGCCTGCGTTCGGCATCAAGCTCCTTAATTAATCCTGGCACGTTGGAACGTTCTCGGGCCTACGAAGCCTAGTCACGGTGTTTCTTTGGTCTGCTTCTTCAGGGTCGAAACCCATAGTTCACTCCGTACTGAGCATATTGCGATGGATTTCAAAATGCTATCTTGGCGACTCGCGCAGCTTCCCGAAAACTGGATCAACCAGTAGACGTCAGTGACGTACCTGCGTATGCAGCGAGTGGAGTGCCCGGCCCATTTTGTTCCAGCGAGGAACACAAGAAAGTGGCATGAGAGGGGCCGAGAATGGCACGAGGCGAGAAGTATCAACCGGAGCTGGTGGTGAACTTGTTGCCGCAAATTCGAGATGGATCGTTTGATCGCTTCGTGGGAATCGTTGTAAATCTTCAACCACTCATGCGGGCTTCAATCCTTGCGATCAGTCGATCACCCCACATCCGGATCAACGCATTACACGCGACCGAAGGCACTGACAACGCCAGGATGCGGTGGATGTCGCTGCGCCGCAATTTCGAGGCTTTCGCTGGATCCAACCATCGATCATTTTCCACAAGAAGCGCGACTGTCTCTAGCCCGATGAAGATTGGCCACAGACAGGCCAGTCGCAGTCGGATGGAGAACGCGGGGAGGGAGAGCGCGTATTCGATCCCCTCGCGGAAGTGATCGAGAGCCTTCCCGACAAGTTCGAATAAAACTGGCCGGGCGTGCAACGATTTGTCTGGCGACAAGAGGTCTTGTGGAGTCATGTCGAATCGAACGAGCATTGTGGCCGGCAGGTAACAGCGACCGATGCGCAGGTCCTTACCGCAGTCGCGCAGAACATTGGTCATCTGCAGCGCCTTTCCAAGCCGAATGCCGCGGTTCATGACCAGTTCCTGAGGGTCTTTGAACGTCCCTGGCACGTGTGTGTACGTCATCTTCGTCCAGAACTCCCCGACACACCCGGCGACCATGTAGGTGTATTGGTCGAGCTCAGAGAACTCCTGGAGCGCGGCAATACGCCCCGATGATTCGTCGGGAAAGGTATGGAGGTCGAATTCCATACCCTTCGTGAGGGTGGTGACAATATCGCGTACTGCCTCGCGATCGGACTCCCCGAATAGAGCAAGCTGCGTGATGGCAGATCCCAGCGACTCGAGCAGAACCTTTTCATTTGAGTCTGTTTGCTGGCTGGCCACTTCGGCTCCGATGACTGCTAACGCGGCACTGTCAGGGATGCCGTTCACCTGGCTGCGAAGCGATAGAAGCAGTTCCATTCGTTTCTCTGGCGGGATCAGGGATGTGTCTGCGATCGTGTCCGCCGCGCGTGCCAAAAGGTACGCAAGGCCGACCGGATCGCGCATCCCCGCAGGCAATATGCGAAGAGTGAGGTAAAAGGACCGGGAGACACTTTTCAGGAGAGGGCCGAGTAGTTGAGCTCTGATGGGACTAGACATGGATTCTCATGATCAACCGCTCTTGCAATTCTATCTGCTGCATCTCGATCCTTGGGCGGCCCAACCACACTCGAATAGCCAGAGGATGCTATCTCACTTTCGAGTTCCAAAAATCTCAAATGGGATTTCATCTGAAGAAAATTTACCCTGCTGCTGATTCGCGCTACACTCGTTGTGTCGGTCGATGGAGGTCGGTCTCCTCGCCACTCGCAATATGTTTTTAGGAATTGAGCCTTCGCCCAGATGGAGTTAAGTTAAAAACATACGACGATAAACACTACTAATCCAGGCGGCCAAATAGGTGGCTACCGCTATTCACAGAAATTTAAGTTCTCACGTCAACCGTTGCCTGAAAGGTGTATAAGCCATGAATAAACTCCCCTTGGCTATATTCTCTATATTTCTGGTCGGCCCAATATACGCGCAACAACAAGCATCTCGCGCCTATGACTTCTCCGAATCTGTAGGGGTCAATACACACTTCAGTTACACAGATACTGCCTACTACCAGCAACCAGCTACACTGATCAACGCAATCCAAACTCTTAATGTTCGCCATATCCGCGATGGGCTGGCGTATTCCTGGGTGGCTCCGAACCTATACTCAATTTACGAGCAACTTGCGCAAGCCGGAATTCACCCGGAGCTTGTTATGCCCAATCCGCAGGCCAGCGGTCCTTCCGCCGAACAGATCGAGGCTTTGCTACCAAACTACCCCGGCGTGGAAGCGATTGAGGCGCCAAACGAGTATGACCAGACCAATAATCCGAACTGGGTTGCAGACCTCAAGGCATACCTGCCGAACTTGTGGCGTGTGGGACAGGATACTGGCTTAATGGTCATCGGGCCATCGCTTACACAGCCGGCATCCTATCCCTCTTTGGGTAATGTTTCTGAATACATGAATTTCAACAACATGCATGCTTACTGGGGAGGACGGAACCCGGAGACATGGGGATGGGGAGGGCCGGATGCCCAGGGAAATGCATATGGTTCGTTTGCCTACGACCTCGACGAATTGAACATCGACGGTCCCGGTGTGCCGGCGATGTTCACTGAGACTGGCTATGTCACGAGCAATACACCTGAGCAGAACATCATTCCAGAATCGGTCGAAGCAATTTATGAGCCGCGACTGTTGCTTCATGCCTGGAACGAAGGTATCGTCCGCACCTACATCTATGAGTTGATGGACGATCCTTCGTCAACAACAGGATTCGGGCTGCTGCGATACGACCTGTCGCCGCGCCCCGCGTATACGGCGCTTGTCAATCTCATGGAATTGCTCTCTGACCAGCCCGGAGCATTTATCCCGGGCAAACTCATCTATTCTTTGACTGGTAATACGTCAGGCATAGAAACAACTCTGCTCGAGAAACAGGACGGTTCTTTCTTTCTGGCTATGTGGCTGAAAGGCAGTATCTATGACGTCAACGCCAAACAAGCGACACCCATAGCGCCACAGGCAGTGCAGATCTCGGTTTCCGATGGCAAAATGGTGCGGAACGTCTGGAATTTTGACGAAACGGGTAATATAAGTTCTACTTCGCTTAACTCTGCAACTGTGAACCTCTCTGTCCGCAGCAGCGTCAAATTGCTCAAGATCAACTAGCGCGTGTCGTCCAACCAGGGGCAAGCAACATTATGACCGAAAATGGTCCCAAAGATGCGGAATCCGCGACTGTGGCTGGCTCCCCAGTCGCGGATGACAACGAGGCAAGTGCCATTTTCGCTGCAACCGAAGGGCGGGGGCAGATTTCGCACCTCTTCGTCGCTTTTTGTACCAGCAGAGCCAGCTACAGTTCAGTCGTCGACTTGGAACTCCAGCCAATCGCGAGACACTACAGGTTGTGGCCCCTGAATCAGGTAAATACCTATCCAACACTATTGTGCGCTACAGCCAACCATTGCCTTCAGAAATAGGCTGCTGCCCGGAACCCCTTCGAGCAAAATAATGTCTGCTGCTTCGTCGCGCGGATGGTAGTTGTATAGTGTGTGAAGTTGTTCGCAGCTAAGTAGGCGCCAAATAACCGCGCACCTTCTGTCTCACCGCGCCGCTCGGTATCATCGAAAATAACAATAAATTCAGGGGCAAGCCTCCCCTTTAGGAACTTGACCGCACCTAACCGGTCCCATTGGGTACTGCGGGTGAAGGCGGTTGGACCATCGACAATCGCTAGTTCGATATTGCCTTCGCATTCGATATCGTTGAAGCTGTAAAAGGAGATATTCCTCTCGGCCACCGCTTCTGATTCGAGTGGCGCACAAACGACTCGATGGCGCACCAAAGCACGAATCCGCTCGGCCCAGAAAGCATCCTGTTCCACCGTCGTAATCTCCATCTGCTTTCCCATCTTTCCAGACAAACGGTCGATCAGAATCGACGTCTGTCCGCCTCCAAATTCCACAACACGGGTGATGGGAAATTCAGTCAAGCAACGCGTGATCAAGTACATCAAACTATGATTCGCCGCTGAGCCAATCGGGTAAAAATCGTCTTGGATGCCGTGACGGTCTAGATCTCGTATGAAGAGGCTTCGGTAGATCGTCTCCATCTCCGAAGACGAGACCCGCTTCCGGTCGAAGAGATCTCTCGCGCCGTTTAGAATACCTTTGTAGTGGCGCCAGGATTCGGCAGCTCTATTCATCATATTCTGTGCCCTTTCTGTAATTGGCCGCCCTTACCACCACGGCCCTAAAATCGTGCTCTTTGGAGAAGATGAGCAGCAGTTGGGAGCCTTCCGTTACGTAAGCCCTTGCAGTCAGTGTGTTGGCGTCATTGTTCACTCCGGACCCATCTTTCCCGGCTTATCTGCCGTCTCCGTTTTATCGGTCGACGAAGGGACAACGGCCTTCACGAGCACAATGCGATAGCAATCCTCTATAGATGTAGCGTACGTGCCCAACTGGACGAGGTGAACCGGAAGCTGACGTTCGCTAATCTGGTCCCTGACGATTGTGGCTTCGCTTTCGCTCTTCTTGGGAGGAAGCCCTTTCGGTTGCAGTGGTTTCGTCGGGCGATTACTTACGAACGTGACACC
>Ga0207086_1202_pt1 | contig 11364 bp, 11 predicted proteins | sample Alteio_BWMinHeat_54_FD_153540 | JGI IMG/M metagenome (GOLD analysis project Ga0207086, IMG submission 153540) | Enriched cells from forest soil in Barre Woods Harvard Forest LTER site, Petersham, Massachusetts, United States -... | ecosystem: Environmental > Terrestrial > Soil > Temperate forest >... | reverse complement strand
CATTTTCTTTTAACCCGTTTTGCAGCCTGTGCACATTATGCCATAATTTTCCGCGCAATTCATCAGGATTATCAGTGAGCAGTTTCCAGCGTTTATTACCAAGGCTTTCAAGCTTTTTTATATGGCTGAGGTTTTTCAACTGTTGCTCAGCAATATCATTCTCAAAGCATACCACAAGCACTTCCTGGCTTGTATTTATTTCCTTTATATGCTCTATGGAATCGTCAGCAACTATTTGTCCATTATTGATGATGATAACACGGCTACACATAGCCTGAACTTCCTGCATGATATGAGTGGATAATAAAACAGTTTTCTGCTGCCCCATTTTTTTTATCAGTTCCCTTATCTCGACCAATTGGTTAGGATCTAATCCTGAGGTAGGTTCATCCAATATCAATACTTCGGGATTATGCAACATTGCCTGCGCCAAGCCTACCCTTTGCTTATAACCTTTTGATAAAGCTCCAATTTTCTTGTGTGCTTCTTTTCCCAGGCCGGTAAGCGATATCATTTCCTCAATGCGGGTTTTAGTATCCTTGCCGAGATGATGAATACCCGCTGTGAATTCAAGATACTCACGCACATACATATCATGGTATAAAGGGTTTGATTCCGGTAAATAACCAATACGCTTGCGTATCTCCATGGGCTGCTGTATGACATCAAAACCACAGACTGATATGGTACCTGCTGTTGGAGGCAAGTATCCTGTTATCATTTTCATGGTGGTTGATTTACCTGCCCCATTAGGGCCTAAAAAACCCACGATCTCACCTTTCTTTAACTCAAAGGAAATATTATCAACTGCTTTCTGATTCTCATAAATCTTAGTGAGCGAAGATACACTTATAGACATGCGGCAAAACTAAGGAAAATGGGGATGCAATATTATTTTGCAATTAGTTAAAAATAATTGGCCTAAATATACATAAATCAGTATGGAGTGTTCTTGCCTATAAACTGATAAATTGCAATGGTATCGGTTTGAACAGTTTTATTGACAATAAGTTTTTTGTGTCCAAAGGTGTCTATATTATCATACAGGTCTATACTAAGTGATTTTGTATAATTTGTTGCGGTGTAAGGTTGAACGACAATATGGTAAAGGCCCTGCCCTGCTTTAATGGTACCATAAAAAGTATCAACAAAATACGCTCTTGAAGTTACTCCAACTGTTACGAGGTCAGAGCCGGGAAAAACGACAACGGTATCTAATAAGTTAAAGCCTGCTACAGTAGATGTTCCATGATCGGTTGTTACACCGTAATAAGTGCCGAGATACCTGTCTACAGACCTTATTTCACAAGAGGTCCCTTCATAACCGGTAGCACATTGGCATAGCCCTGCAACACAAGTTCCACCATTCTGACACTGTAGTGCAGAACATTGATCTTTCTCACAGGATATGTATAAGGTTGTGCTTACAATACTAAAAAAAGCAAGCGTGGTAAGCAGTATTTGTTTCCAAAACTTCATGCGAATAAGATATTTACGCTCTAAAATACAAAAATAATTTAGCTTAGGTAATAATCAGGACTTTTTTTGTTGGCTGAAAGCATTCCAGCCCTGTGCCTTTAAAATATGTTTATTTCCTTGTTTTGTCAGTAAATTCACGCCTTCCGCTTTATCAGTTATATAGCCGACCACACTTATTTGGTCATTCCGGGCTATTTTTTCGTAATCCTCTTGTTTTACGGTAAATAAGAGCTCGTAATCCTCTCCGCCACTTAGCGCGCAGGTAAGGGGGTCCATATTAAATTCACGCGCCATATCCTTAGTTTCGTTATGAATAGGGATCTTTTCCTCGTATAAAATACAACCCACCTCACTTTGTGTGCATATATGCAATAGTTCGGAACTAAGGCCATCACTTATATCTATCATGGAAGTAGGCATGATCTCATGCTCCATCAGCCAGTTTACAATATCTGCGCGGGGTTCCGGTTTCAGTATCCGGCCAACTATATAGGCTTTATTACCCAGGTCGGGTTGAACACCAGGGCTTTCGAGGAATATCTTTTTTTCCCGTTCCAGTATCTGTAAACCCATATAGGCAGCACCCAGGTTGCCCGAAACACAAATAAGGTCATTAACTTTTGCTCCGCTCCTTGTTACAAATTTTCCAGGCTTCACTTCACCGACGGCTGTAATACTGATAATAAAGCCTTTTAAGGAAGTAGAGGTATCCCCTCCAATAAGATCTACATTATATTTTTCACAGGCTGTATATACCCCGTCATAAAACTCATCAATAGCCTCAACAGAAAAACGGTTAGATATGCCTATGGATAGGGTGATATGAGTAGGCTCTGCATACATGGCATAAATATCTGACAGGTTCACGGCAACCGCTTTATAGCCCAGGTGCCTTAAAGGAGTGTACATGAGGTCGAAGTGGATGCCCTCCAGGAGCATATCGGTGCTGATAACCGTTTGCCTGCCAAAATGATCTATCACTGCGGCATCGTCCCCAACACTTAATATAGTACCTGCCTGAACCGTTTCATTGTTCTTTGTTAAATGGTTTATAAGGCCGAATTCACCTAGGGAAGCTATTTCTGTACGTTCCTGTTGCATAATATTTTTTTCTTAGAAAGGTGCAAAGGTCGCAAAGAATTCCGAAGATTCAGAAGCAAAGTTTTGTAAAAAAAAAATTGATCTGCTGTTTTTAAAATATTTTTTGACTAAAACTCAATATTTATATTTTGGCTAAAACCGATTAGGATTTTATTCAGATTCCCCGCCCTGAAGTACAGGGCTATTAGTGTTTGTCTCTCTGGAATTTAAAAATACCACCCTTTCAGGGTTTGTTGTCGGTGTTGCTTGTTTTTCTATAATCATTTCATCCGCCGCGGCGGATTTTTTGTAAAATGATAGCGGAGAGTAAAGTACAGGGCTATTAAAGTTCTTATTTATTGATAGCTTAACTCTGGGGAACTTTTCTTTTCCTTATAAGCGCAAGCATTTCTGCGTGTATAATGCCATTGGTGGCCAGGGTTTCTTTATCATATACGCTATAAGGCGCCCCTTCGAAATTGGTAATGGTGCCACCTGCTTCCTGCACTATAAGATAGCCGGCAGCTATATCCCAGGGACTCAGATTATATTCCCAAAAGCCATCGAAACGACCACAAGCTACCCAGCAAAGATCTATGGCAGCAGAGCCTAAACGGCGCACAGGGAGCCCTTCTAATACAAAGCGTTCAAATACTCTTATAGGATGGTCGGTAGAATTTTCAGGGCTAGTAGGCCATCTGTATGGAAAACCTGTTACCAGGCAGGCTTTCCGGAAATCTTCTTTTACCGATACTGATATTTTTTTCCCATTCAATGTTGCTCCTTTACCTTTTTCAGCAAAAAACAATTCATTCATCATAGGGTTATATACTGCCCCGAGCAACAGGTCGTCATTATGTTTAAGCGCTATACTTACGCAACAGATAGGTATGCCGTGTGCAAAGTTCACTGTGCCATCTATAGGGTCTATTATCCAGAGATAAGGCGAATCTTTTTTTAGTTCACCTACTTCTTCGCTTATAATAGCATGAGTGGGAAAATATTTTTTTATTACTTCGATGATGCGGTTTTCTGAAAATTTATCAACCTCGGTAACAAGATTATTGATGCCTTCTTTACTTTCAATTTTAAAACTGCCCTGGAAATATTCCTGAATGATCCTGCCTGCCTCATGAGTAGCCTCGAGTAATACCGTTTTAAAGTCTTCCATAAATAAATTTATAATTTTAACTCTTTACCGAGGTAATAATCAATAACCTTTAATTTAAAGATAAGGTCATACTTAGAACTCAGCAAATTATATGCCGCACTGTAATGCTGGTTTTGGGTAACTAAAAAATCCACCGTGCTTGTCAAACCAAGATCATAGCGTTTTTGCGCAAAATCAAGAGCTCTTTGCGCTGCTTGTTCAGCACGCAGGGATGCGTAGTATTTCTGAATGGAATTGACAGCATCATTATGTGCTTTATAAACATTCTGTTTAAGGGTCAGCTCCGCCTGGTAAACATTCAGCTCCTGTGTTTGTAAGTTAATTTTGGACTGGCGGACCAAATATTGAGATTGCCAGCCATTAAATAAAGGAACGTTAATAGTTGCTGATACCATTTCCCTGATATTATTGCTTAATTGGTCCCCAAGAGTAGGTGTATATGGCAAATTGAGAGGTGCATATCTGTAAACCGTATCATTAGTCAGGGTATACGCACCAGTGGACTGCCGTACATAGGGTCCAAGGTTATAAGATTTGTAATTACTGGACCAGTTAGTGCCTAACTGAGCATTTAGGCTTAATTGAGGAAATAGTGCTCCTTTAGACGCATTTAACCCTTTTTTTGCTGCTTCAAGCCTCATTTGGGCACCTTTTACGGAACCAAAATGTATTTTGGCCTGCTGGTAAATTTCTTCCGGCTGCATGTTAGAGACCAGTATCTGGTCAGAAACCTGTACATCGGGCGCGAGTATACTAAAGGGAGTACTAAAATCCAGGTTCAGCAAGGTTTTAAGATCAAGAATAGCAGAGTTATAAGTTGCAATGGCATTTATAAGATTAGAACTATCTGTCGCCAATTGCGATTCTAATTGGGCCACATTCAGCTCCGGCAGGCGGCCCGCGTTGGCAAAACTTTTTGTCTGTGCTAATTGCGCTTTGGAAAGGTCTACCTGTTTTTCGCTGGCATTTATTTGTTCCTGTGCCAACAGCGTCCGCAGATACCCTGTCGCCACATTTAATGACACATCGTCCTTTAATTGGTCCAGGTCTGCCTGTGAAGCCTGCAAACTGAATCTGTTTTTAGCAATTGTGTTTCTTTGCTGAAACCAGCCAAAAAGCAAAACATTGCTGTTGCCGGATATACTAATATTATCAAAACCTGCATCTACATAAGAATAGGTCGTGGGGTCAATTGAGCGGCCAAAATTCTTAGCATAAGACCCTGAAGAACTTAATGATGGTAACTGTGCCAACTGGCTCTGCAATAAAGTATAATGAGCCAGCCTTTTGTTGAGTACATCTTGTTGTATGCTTATATTATGCTCCACAGCATATTGCACACAGCGCTGCAATGACCATATATCATTATTATTTTGGGCCTTCGCAAACTGTGCACTTAATAAAACCAGGAAAGTGACGGTGAAAAAACGGTACATGCAACAAAAATAGCCGAAAAGGGGATTGGTTGATAAATATAATAATACAAATATTAAAATCACCCTTTATTAAAACAATATCTGCAGCGGGGCTCGTAGGCGTCCTTTTCGCCTATCAATATCTGATCACCTACTTTAGCTTTCCTGAAAGAGTAAGAAGCTATATCCCCGCATTGCATACAAATGGCGTGCAGTTTGGTGATATATTCGGCCTTTGCTAAAAGATCGGGCACGGGGCCAAAGGGCTTACCGGTAAAATCCATATCCAGGCCGGCTATTATCATCCGCTTGCCAAAGGAGGCCAATTCTTCAACCACGCCTGAGATATCGGCATCAAAAAACTGGGCTTCATCTATGCCAACCACATCGGCCTCGGAAGCCAGCAAAAGAATATTACGGGCATTAGCTACGGGTGTCGATTGGATCCTGGAAGCATCGTGGGAGATAATATCATTCTCATCATAGCGACCGTCCATAGCGGGCTTAAAGATCTCAACTTTCTGCCCGGCAATCTGCGCACGTTTCAGCCTCCGGATAAGCTCCTCGGTTTTCCCGGAAAACATGCAGCCGCTTATCATTTCTATCCAGCCTTTTTTACCCGGCATACCCGGTTCAATAAACATACAGGAATATTTTGCCTATAGTAAACTTACAAAAAAAAATGATTGTTAAAAGCCCCCTGGAAAGATTCGAAAATCAGTAAAAGATTTCTTCAGTTTTTCGTTTGAAAATAGGAATATAAAATCCACCTCTAAGGCCAAACAGAATGTCCAAACGCTGTTTATTATCAGGGCGCATCACGTCAAACAAATAATCGCGGCGTCCCTGTGTGAAACCGAACATGCCATCTATGCCTATATGAAAATTGATAAGCTTATTTCTTGCAAAATAAACATAACCTACGTACTCTTCCAGGAATAGGCCGTTAGTGAGCCTGTCATAGCCTTTCAGGTAGTCCCCTCTTAACTGGGCTACGGACTGGTCAGCATCGTAAATGTTTATCTTATGCTGTATGAAACCACCTGATGTGAGGAATAAAATACCATTGTCAGGTCTTTTATCAGATAATGTAATGATCTTACCCGCCTCCAGGCCTATCATATACCCTCTTTCAAATGTAGGTACACCAATACGTTTGCCATCAGAAGTGAGAAAACTCCCGTATTTGTCCTTGATATTTACCATCAGGGAATCATCTCTTATCTGGCCGCCAAAAATAAAATCGCACTTGGCGCCAAATATCCAGTTGGACTGGGTTTTATAATAAACAGAGGGGCCAAAACGATTACTTATACCAAAACGTTTGGCCATATCTGCTGCGGGGAAATCAAGGTTAGCATTGAAAGTTATCAGCCAGCCTTTTTTTGCTTCAACTTTCTCCTGCTTACCAAAAAGATCTTCCTGCGCATTTACTTTAAAGGCGAAAAGGAATAAGAAAGCAAGTAATAAACGTAGTTCCAATGATCTTTCCATCAATACTATACCATTCAAAACGTGAAGTTATGGGAAAATATTATACGGGTCATATACCCCTATTATTTATCATGTAATTAATGCTCTAATACTTTGCAAAATGCTTTGTAAGGCGTAGGTTTGCGCATTAAATTTTTGATATGCAAAATTTGCAAATGGTTGACCTGAAACGTCAGTACCAGAAAATAAAAACCGAAGTTGACGCTGCCATCCATAATGTAATAGATTCTACGGGTTTCATAAATGGTAAGGATGTGCAGCAATTCGGTACCGAGCTTGCAACCTATCTCGGGGTGAAACATGTGATCCCCTGTGCAAACGGAACAGATGCTTTGCAAATATCATTGATGGCACTTGGACTTAAACCCGGCGATGAGGTCATCACAGCCTCTTATACTTATATAGCTACTGTTGAGGTCATTGCCTTATTACGCCTTAAACCAGTATTTGTAGATGTGGATGCGGATACTTTTACGATGAATATTGAAGAGGTGAGAAAAGCCATAACGCCTAAAACCAAAGCTATTATTCCTGTGCACCTATATGGCCAATGCGCTAATATGGAACCATTACTGGAAATTGCAAAAGAGCACAATATTCCTTTAATAGAGGATAATGCACAGGCTATAGGCGGCAACTATATATTTTCTGATGGGAGAACAGTGAAAACAGGTTCGATGGGTATTATAGGCTGTACTTCATTCTTTCCATCTAAAAATTTAGGATGTTACGGCGATGGTGGCGCCATGTTTACAAATGATGACGCCCTGGCAGAGACTTTGCGCATGGTTGCCAATCATGGGCAAAAACTACGTTATTACCACGAAATGGTGGGCTGTAACAGCCGCCTGGACAGTATACAGGCAGCAGTGCTCCGTATAAAACTAAAACACCTCGACGAGTATTGTACGGCAAGACGCGCCGTTGCAGATTATTACGATAATGCTTTTAAGAACTATCCTAATATCCACACACCTTATAGGGCGCCCTATGCTTACCATGTTTTTCACCAATACACTTTGCAGCTTGCCAATACGAACCGTGATATGGTGCAGCAGAAACTAGCAGAAAAAAATATACCCTCCATGATATACTATCCGGTTCCCTGCCATAAACAAAATATGCTGAAAGAGTTTGGCGGCCTGGATTATCATTTGCCTGTTACTGATATGCTGCAGGATTGCGTGATTTCCCTTCCTATCCATACGGAGTTTACTGAGGAGGAATTACGTTATATTACCAAGAACTTTATTGAAATAGTGAAGGGGTGATTTTGTAATTAGGAATTAGTAATTGGGAATTAGGGATTACGAACAATAATAATAAATTTTTGAACTGACGACATGAATATTATTACAACGCCGATAGAGGGTTTATTTATATTGGAACCAAGGGTATTTAATGATGACCGGGGCTATTTTTATGAGAGCTATAATAAAAACACTTTTAAAGCTGATACAGGATTAGATATCAATTTTGTTCAGGACAATCAAGCCCGTTCGACCAAAAATGTATTGCGGGGACTGCACTATCAAAATCATCCTTCTGCACAAAGCAAGCTCATACGCGCTATTGAGGGGAAGATATGGGATGTTGTAGTGGATATAAGAAAAAACAGTAAAACATACGGACAATGGTTTGGCCTTGAGTTATCCTTGGAGAATAAACGCCAGTTTTATATACCCAAAGGTTTTGCACATGGTTATTCTGTATTGAGTGAAACTGCAGAGGTGTTTTATAAATGCGATGAATTTTATAATAAGGCGAGCGAAGGTGGCCTGAACTATGCAGATCCTAATATTAATATTGACTGGAAGATTGATATTGCTGACGCAATAGTATCTGAAAAAGATTTGGTACAGCCTTACCTGGAAGTTCTTGTTTCAACTTTCTAATAATAATCAGGATTTCATATTGGTGAATTGCAGCGGCACTTCTATATCAGCAGCGCTACGGCAAAGATTCATCACCGCTTGCAAGTCATCTATTTTCTTACCTGTAACTCTTATGGTATCATCCATTATCGCAGCCTGAACTTTTAGGCCACTGTCCTTAATATGCTTCACTATTTTTTTAGCTGTTTCGCGGTCTATGCCGTTCCGGATGGGTATAGTTTTTCTTACGTATTTGCCGGATGCGTGAGCTTCTTTACTTAGGTCGAAACTTTTAGCCTCCAGGCCCTGGCGCATGGCTTTGGTAAGCAGCACATCTTCCAGTTGTTTTAGTTTCATGTCGCTTTCCACCTCTATATCCAGCACCATATCTTTTTTATTCAGCTCAAAAGTCACATGCGTGCCTTTGAAATCCCAACGGTTATCAATTTCTTTTTTAGCCACATTCACAGCATTATCCAATGTCTGCGGGTCCACTTTACTTGCAATATCAAATGAAGGCATAGTTTATTAATTTAGAGCATTAAAGATACTTCTTAAGAATATTCTCTGCAATGAATTTCAAAGATAATCCCCTATTTTCAATATATGAAAGACAAAAAACTAATAACTCTTGAAATAAAAAATAAGCATTTAGATGCCCTTGAAGATTTGCTCTACGCCGAATTGGACGAGACTCAGAAAGCTAAAGTAGAAAAGCAAGTAAAAGACCTTTGGCATTCGCTTGTTGAGGCTTATGGCGATAATTCTATGGATAGCGGTAGCTCCAAAAAAGTCAAAAAGTCTACTGTAAAGAAATAATTCCACCCTATCCCATACCGCCTTCCAGGTCCATCATCTTCTCAAAGGCTTTGTCGTATACTTTAGCTTGCTCCTCTATTTTTTTCATATGCTTTTTATAGGTATCGTCCAGTTTCAGGAACTCGGTTTTATTGGCATAGATAGCAGGGTCTGCGAGTTTGGCTTCTATCTCCGATTTTTCTTTTTTCAGTTTATTCAGTTCTTCTTCCAACCTCTGGCAGAGTTTTTCCTGTTTCTGGAATTCCTTCTGCAGTTCTTTGTTCTTGCTTTCATTTTTTACAGGCAGTAGTTTTTCTTCTTTCTTTTCTATCACTACAGGTTTTAACTGTGCTGCAGTAGCTTGTTCACGCTTTAATTTATCCTGCCTGTACACTACCCATTCCTCGTAATCACCTACAAATTCTTTTATCTCTCCGTTCTCAATATTCCATATTTTATTGGCTAAGCGGCTGATAAAATAACGGTCGTGGGAAACGAGTATAAGAGTGCCATTATATTTTTTCAGGGCATCTATCAGCATCTCAACGCTCTGCATATCCAAGTGGTTGGTAGGCTCATCCAGGAGCAGGAAATTGCCTTTAGTAGCAATTACCTTTGCCAGGGATACCCTTGCTTTTTCGCCGCCTGAGAGCACTTTTATCTTCTTAAAAACATCATCCCCGCTAAACAAAAAGCAACCCAGCAATTGCCTTAATTGCAACTCGTGCATACCACTGCCACAATGTTTTAATTCATCCAGCACATCATCTTCCAGGTTCAAGGCTTCCAACTGGTGCTGGGCATAAAAGCTTTCTTCCACATTATGCCCCCATTTACGTTCTCCTTCGTATTGTTCCGTACCGGCAATAATACGCAGCAGGGTTGATTTACCCTTACCGTTCGCCCCGATCAGGGCTATTTTGTCCCCCCGCATTATCTCAGCATCAGCATGATCCAGGATAGTAAGGTCTCCAAAACGCTTGCTTATATCTTTCAAGGTACAGATGATCTTGCCGGGTTCCACTGCAACATCAAAGTTTATATTCATCAATGGCACTGAGGTATCAGGAGCCTCAATAAGGTCCAGTTTATCCAGGCGCTTTATAGCGCTTTGTGCCTGGGCAGCCTTAGTAGCCTGGGCCCGGAAACGTTCAATAAAACGTTCCTGCTGGCGGATATAATCCTGTTGGTTCTCGAAAGCCCTTTGCTGCAATACCATGCGCTCCGCTTTCTCCTTCTGGAAGAAAGTGTAATTGCCGGAATACTGGTGCAGGCCTTGCTGCCATACTTCCACAATTTTTGTCACCATTCGGTCCAGGAAATAACGGTCATGTGATACAATGACCACAGAACCCGGATAGCCCTGCAGGTAGCGCTCCAGCCATTCTATGGATGGCAGATCAAGGTGGTTGGTAGGCTCATCCAGCAATAGTAGTTCAGGTTGCTGCAGAATCATTTTGGCCAATAGTACCCGCATACGCCAGCCTCCACTGAACTCGTCATAGGGCCTCTGCAGGTCCGCAGTACTGAAACCCAGTCCTTCCAGTACCTGGGCTGTGCGGTGCTCCATCTCGTAGCCTCCTGCCATTTCAAAATCATGCAGGGCATGGCTATAATCATCCAGCAGGTCAGCATCATCGGGTTTGTTTTCCAATTCCTTTAATATCCTGTCCATCCCTTTTTCAATGGTATGGGCTTTTTCAAAGGCCTGCATACCTACCTTTAAAATGGACTCATGAGTGGAAAAACTTAATAGGTCCTGGTTGAAGAAACCCAGTGAAACATCTTTGGGCTTATTAATAACGCCAGCATCGGGAGTGTATTCTCCTGTCATAAGCCTTAGTAAAGTTGACTTACCAGCACCATTGCTGCCCACAAGGCCAATTCTTTCGCCCATACCGATCTGCCAGCTTGCGTCCTCCAATATGGGACGTGCACCAAAGTAAAATGATATATTTTGTAATGAAATAAGCATAAAGAGGCGCAAATTTAAGCCAAATTAACTTACCTCAGGAGCTAATCACAGTATTTTAACTTAGCTGTGCAGACAGGG
>Ga0207086_1201_pt1 | contig 11420 bp, 9 predicted proteins | sample Alteio_BWMinHeat_54_FD_153540 | JGI IMG/M metagenome (GOLD analysis project Ga0207086, IMG submission 153540) | Enriched cells from forest soil in Barre Woods Harvard Forest LTER site, Petersham, Massachusetts, United States -... | ecosystem: Environmental > Terrestrial > Soil > Temperate forest >... | reverse complement strand
TAAAGCATTCACCTTACGCGAATAGCCGATGTTGCAAGGGCACGGGCGAGGGCGCCTGTGCCACAAGTTGATTTTTATTGCGATTAAACCTTGCGTCCGGTCTTGCGGTCGTCGGCGATGACGCCGTCGCGGATGTAGATTACGCGATGCGCGTACTCGGCGATGTCGTGTTCGTGAGTGACCACGACAATCGTGTTTCCTTGGGCGTGGAGATTGTCCATCAGCGCCATGATTTCATTGCCGGTCTGTGAGTCGAGGTTTCCTGTGGGTTCATCGGCAAGAATGATCGAAGGATTGTTCACCAGCGCCCTGGCAATGGCGACTCTCTGGCGCTGCCCGCCCGAGAGCTCGTTCGGCTTATGCATCATTCGGGGCTCCAGATCCACTTTGCGCAACGCTTCTTTCGCTCGTCGAATGCGTTCTTCTGACGGTGCAGCGCAGTCGCACGAGCCAGCAGGTTAAAGGTCTGGAAGACAAAGCCGATTTCCTTGTTCCGGATTCGGGCGAGTTCGTCGTCGTCGAGCTCGCTTACCAGATGTCCATTCAGCCAGTAGTTGCCTTTGCTGGGTGTATCGAGACAGCCGATCAGGTTCATTAACGTGGACTTGCCGGAGCCTGAAGGCCCCATAATGGCGACATATTCATTGCGCTTGATGTCGAGATTGACGCCGCGCAGCGCATGCACCTGCTGCTCCGACCCCATGTCGTAAGTCTTCCAGAGGTCCTCAACCTTGATGATGGTTGACGTTGCCGGACGGGTGCTGATCGCGTCCATCGTCGTCATTTCTGCCATTTGTGTCGCCATTCCGGTCTCCTACACTGCATACGGGGAGACCCACAACCCGGTTCCCCATTTTGGACGAAAAACCCCTATTCAGGCTATAGACGTTCCAAACTGGCCACCGTTATTAAGAGTTGTCGTCTTTTTTGGCAATTGCGTTGTCGACCCTCACCTTCGCGCCAATTTTCAGTGTGCGCAGCACCTTATAGGGACCGCTTACGATCTCTTGCCCTTCGTTGACTCCGCTACGGACCTCGATGTCAGTAGGGCCCTGAATGCCGGTAAAGGATTCCCCAAAGTACTGGAATCGGCTTTTTCACCAGCGCAAAGACGGCACCTTCGAGGACGCAACTGAAAAAGCCGGACTGGCCGGCATCGGCTACGGAATGGGAGTCGCCGTCGGCGATTACGACAACGATGGCTATGACGATCTGTACGTCACTGCTTTCGGCGGCAATCGTCTCTATCACAACAACGGCAACGGAACCTTCACCGACGTCACGGAAAGCGCCGGCGTGGGAGGATCGGGATGGTCCACCAGCGCGGCGTTCTTCGATTACGACAACGATGGGAAACTCGATTTAGTCGTCGCGCGCTACATGGACTGGAGCTTTGACAAGAACATCTACTGCGGCGAAAAGAGAGAGGGCTACCGGCAGTACTGCAAACCCGATCTGTTCAATGGCGCGTCGCTCATCCTCTACCACAACGACGGTCATGGTCACTTCACCGACGTCACCGAGAAGGCCGGCCTGGGGAGCACCGAAGGCCGAGGTCTTGGCATCGCCATTGCCGATTTCGACCATGACGGAAACATCGATCTGTTTGTCGCCAACGATTCCAGCCGGCAATCGCTGTATCGCAACAAGGGCGACGGCACGTTTGAGGATGTCTCAATACAAACCGGAGTCGCCGTGGATGGGGAGGGCAAAACCTACGCCGGAATGGGCGTCGATTTCGCCGACTACGATAATGACGGATGGCCTGACCTCGTCATCACCAATCTCGCGAACCAGAAGTACGCGGTCTATCAGAACCTGGGAGACGGCACCTTCGACTATTCGAGTTATGCCACCGGAATTGGCGGCATGACTTTGCTTCACTCCGGATGGGGGATGCGCCTTGCCGATTTCGATAACGACGGCCGCAAGGACCTGCTGATCGGACAGGCGCACGTGATGGACAACATCGAACTCAACTTCCCGCACCTGCGCTACAAGGAATCGCCGCTCATCGCGCGTAACACCGGCAAGGAATTTGAAGACGTGTCAGCGACCGCCGGTGAAATCTTCCAGCAGCGCTTCGTTGCGCGTGGAATGGCGGTGGGCGACATCGACAACGATGGCCGTCTCGATGCGGTAATCAATTCGCATGACGGTGGCCTATATGTGCTGCACAACGTCAGCAAGAATGCCAATCATTGGCTCGCCTTGAAGTTGGACGGCCGCACCAGCAATCGCGACGGGATCGGGGCGCAAATCAAACTTACGTCTTCCAGCGGCGCAACGCAGTACGTTACGGTGAGCACGACTGGGAGCTATCTTTCTGCGAGCGACAGGCGCGCGCACTTCGGTCTGGGCAGCGACACCGCTGCGAAATCGATCGAAATCCGCTGGCCCAGCGGCATTGTGCAAAAACTGGAGGGTGTTCGCGCAGATCAGATCCTGAGCGTCACTGAGCCAGCTAGGCCATCGAATGGCATTTCAACGATGCGGTAGAGACCGCCGCGGCGCCGCGCGAACCCATCTTCCGAGTCCCCATACTCTTCCCGCTGCGCAACCATCCGTGTACCCTATTCGACTAATTCAGAATTCTTGACGAGGCCTCGTGAACTTAACCGCGATCGACTGGACCATCATGCTGGTGTACTTCGCCTTTGTGCTGGGCATCGGTGTGGCCCTCAAACGCTACATGCGCACCAGTACGGATTTTTTTCTCGCCGGGCGGGCGATTCCCGCGTGGATCTGCGGGCTGGCATTCATTTCGGCCAATCTGGGCGCGCAGGAAGTGATCGGCATGGGCGCGTCCGGTGCGAAGTATGGTATCGCCACCAGCCACTTCTACTGGATCGGGGCCATTCCCGCGATGGTTTTCGTCGGCGTCTTCATGATGCCGTTTTACTACGGCTCGCGCGCCCGATCCGTGCCTGAGTATCTGCGTCTGCGATTCGACGAGAAGACGCGCGGATTGAATGCAATTTCCTTCGCCATCATGACGGTTTTTTCTTCGGGCATTTCGATGTATGCCATGGCGCGCCTGATTCAGACGCTAAGAATATTCGACGCTTTCTTTTTGCGCATGAACTTGAGCCATGAGTCGATCTTCGACGTCTCGATCTTTCTTTCCGCAATCATCGTGCTCGCCTACATCTTGCTCGGCGGACTCACAAGTGCCATCTACAACGAGGTTCTGCAATTCTTTCTGATCGTCGCCGGCTTCTTCCCCTTGGTGTGGCTGGGGCTGAAAAATGTCGGCGGATGGCAGGGGCTCGCCAGAAAACTCCCGGAAAGCTTCACTCATTCGTGGCGGGGCATGAGCAGTCCCGACACAAACCCATTGGGCGTCGAATGGTTCGGACTGGTTGCCGGACTTGGCTTCGTGCTGTCGTTCGGCTACTGGTGTACGGACTTTCTCGTGGTGCAGCGCGCAATGGCTGCGGACTCCATGAGCGCCGCTCGGCGCACGCCTCTCATCGCGGCCATACCCAAAATGTTTTTCCCCTTTTTGGTAATTCTGCCGGGCCTAATTGCAGTAGCCGTGCCCGCCATGACCGCACAGCGGGCAGCCCCTGATTCCTCTGCCATCCGGTATCAGGGGGTAGTCGTACAAGCGTCGGGAGATCGGCTCGCAACCGCTGAAGTGCTGCGATCGAGCAAAGGCCTGATTCCGCCCAAGCTCGACGCTACCGGAAACCCTGTGGTCGACAGCAATGGCAAGCCCCAATACGACTACGATCTGGCAATCCCGATGATGCTGCTGCACTACTTCCCTACAGGCCTGCTCGGATTGGGACTTACCGCGCTGCTCGCCAGCTTCATGTCCGGCATGGCTGGAAACGTGACGGCGTTTAACACCGTGTGGACTTACGACATCTACCACGCATATCTCAATCGCAAGGCCAGCGACGCGCACCTACTGTGGATGGGCCGCATGGCAACCATCTTCGGAATCGTGCTTTCCATCGCCGCCGCGTATGTCGCCGTGAAGTTCAACAACATCATGGACATGCTCCAACTCGTGTTTGCCTTCGTGAACGCACCGCTGTTCGCGACGTTCTTATTAGGCATGTTCTGGAAGCGCACGACCGGGCATGGCGCATTTGCTGGACTGCTGTCCGGCACCGTCGCCGCGGCGCTGCATCATGGGCTGACCTTGCCGATCGGCCAGCCGACCGGGATAAAAGGTGGATGGATCTCGGTTCACCACTATTATCCAAGCGAGATGGCGCAAAACTTCTGGACGGCGATCTTCGCCTGGAGCACTTGCTTCCTGGTGACGATACTGATTAGCTTCGTCACCAAACCGCGCGAAGAGCATGAACTCGTGGGACTGGTTTACTCCTTGACCGAAAAAACGAAGGAAGAGAACGTAGCGTGGTACAGCCGTCCGAGCGCGCTGGCTGGGATCGTCCTTGGCCTGACGCTGTTGTTGAACGTAGTGTTTTGGTAAGAGAAGCGATAAGCGATAGGCGATAGGCTGCGTGCCTCTAAGCTTATTGCTTGTCGCCTATTGCCACGGGGGGTTCATGGGTCTCGATATCCGGTTGCCGATTGGCTCGATGTTCACTTTTATCGGCTTGCTGCTTAGCATCTATGGCGCGGTGCGGCCTCAGAGTTCCGAATCGGTTGGGATCAACATCAATCTCACTTGGGGAGTGGTTCTGCTCGCATTCGGCATCATCATGATCCTGTTAGGTCGCCGAGGAGCCAAAGCGTTGAAGAATGCTTCATCCGGCGATGCACTCCCTTCGCAGAAAGCACCTTGAATTCCGTTGGTTAACTACTTTTGCTGCGGGGTGGTGGCTCTAACATGCCTCGCGAATTGTGGCTGCATCTCAAATTCCCCAGAACGCGCTCGGGAAAAGCTCGTAGGGCGGTATTCGCTGCACCTCGGAAGCAACTGCGCATCATGGGGTGTGCGAAGGTCAAATCTGCTTTTCGCGCGCGGACGGCACCTGTAACCCGAGCATCGAATTCGCTAGCGGTGACATCTTGAAAGAGACCGGATGGACTTCCGATGGAAGAGTACTTTTCTCCAACCTTCGCATCACCGCAACCAGAGAACTGATTAGGTACGCACCTGAAACAGAGGCATCCTTACCAGTCGTTTTGAGCCATCCGATTGTAATACTCGTCAATCCAAAATCTGACTGTGGGTATACTGAGCCGAAGTAGCTGCTCCCTCATCGTTTCACGCCTGCCTGGACTGGCCCCTCGACTACTCCGTTCACGCTCGCCTTCCGCGATTGGGCAAAATGCTCCACCACGATCGCCGGCGTTTCCGGCAGCCTCTTGTCTTCCGCCGCAACTGCCAACCGCACAAATTGCGCGCAAGTCCAGTTCAGAGGAGTCGCGGAACCGGTTGCTTCTCCGAAATGAAAGCGATTGGGATCGGGAGAATCCTTCTGGTCCCAGACCTGTTCTCCGAGCATGTGGCCGGCGTTGGCCATTTTCTGCATGGCATCGAGGTAGGGCGTGGGATCTAGCCCTTTCGCAATGGCGTACTCTCCGCGCTCACCCGCGAGCAGAACCCATAACCTGCCAACACCGATTTCGTTGTAGCCGTGCCCATCGATCTGTTCGCCGTAGCCGTCGTGGTTGTAGCGATACCAGACTGGACCATTGGGGGTATCGACCTTGATGGTCTTGTCCACCACGCCGAGCGAAGTCTCGACTAGCGGATCGCCAGCTGGACGAATGCCAAGGCGCACCAGCTCGAGAAAACCTGCGTCAACGATCTCGCGCTCGTCGAAGGTTCCGCCTTGGTTCGCGATGGTTATGATCTCTCCCGAATTGGGAAGACCATGCTGGCTCAGCCGCAGAAAATAGCGGTCGCCATACTTCCCGTTGGTGGTTACGGTCCAACCTTCGAGTTTCGCTGCCCAGTCGTCGGCGGTATTGAGCCACTGCGCGCGCGAGGTCTCGTCGTGATTCAACTGCGCGATACGAGCAGCGCAGATCAATCCGGCAATCTCCGCCGCCATGGTCGACGGAGAATATCCCGCCTGCTCCTCCCAGCGTTCTTGTGGAGACGCGGGACCGTTCTTGACAACGAAGCCAGCGGCCGGCTTAACGTGCTTCTCGTAGGTTTGCGAGTCGGTTCGGCCAAGCTGCCAGGCAAGGATCAGCGGATAAGAAACCTCGTCCATCTGCAGCGAACCCCAGAAAGGACGGCCATCGAGCCACGAATTTTGCGGAAACGATCCATCCGCCTTCTGTTGGACGCTGAAGAGATAGTTCAGGGCCCGGTCAGCCGCCTCCTTGTCGCCCATCGCGTAAAAAGCGGTAGCGACTTCGTAGAGATCGCGCGCCCACACCAAGTGATATCCGCCAACCGAGGGTTGATCGGCATCGACCTCTTCGCCCCAAGGAATCGTCAACGAGGCTGCGCCAGCGCCACGATATGTCTTGTCTTCATGCGCCTTCATCACCATTGCCGCGATCTGGTACTGATCGCGATACTTTGCATCGACCTGACGAAGCGTCTCGATCCAATCGCGCCAGCCCTTGGCGTACTCGGTGTAGGCATGTTCGTATCCCTTTTGCAGCGACTTTCGAACGGTCTCAATCGCGAGTTCACCCTCCGGCGCAAATCCCAACGCGATCGTAAAGTTCACATCGCGTGTCGCCGTCTGAGGAAGCTCCGCCATCTGGACGACATTCCCGTCCTGGGCGCGCGGATATGTGTTCTTCAGGCTGAAGTTCTTTTTCAGATCGATCAACCCATCGCTTGTTCCCAGATAACCACTCGTCGTTTTAGTAAAAGGCAAGCTGCTGGCCAACGCCGACGTGATTCCGTTATCTGAAGCGATTAGCAAGTCATCCACGCTGTATCCCGTGTCGTGCATGCCGCTGTTATTGATCGAGGGGTCATACAACACGTAAAGCTGAACCGGCCCGGACTTCAGTCTCTGGAACTTGACCTGGATCAGCAGCGTGTCGCGGTCGGGATCGGTGATGTAGGTCTTGGTGATGCGATAGTGTCCACCTTTTGAGGTGTTCACCTGCCGAAAGCTGAGCACCTCGGTGTCCGGCACCTCGATCTGGTGGGTCGTGTCTTCCGACTCGCGCTCCACCCAACTCTTGCCATCGGTGACGACGAACTCCAGCAGCCGCGTGTTGGCCTTGTCGACGGTTGGGTAGTACACCTCGTCGAGCGCACCCCCGTTCCCAAGAGTGAACCAGACGTGGGAGTTCAACGAATTGGAAGTGCCCACGCCTTGTTTGTTGCCGCTGGTCCAATGGGCCATCTGGCCGGGGGCTCCGGGAGCAAGCTGACCGTGAAGTGAAACAACCGAGAAAACTACCAAGAGGGCAAGAAATCCACGAAACCGCCGACGCATGAGGCAGATTCTGTCACAGTGGGAAGCGCCCAGCAATCGGCGATCGCAGGAGGTACTGGCTTGGTTCACTGACTTAAGGCGCGCAGTCGGATTGAATCCGATGATGAGCCTAATCGACGGACCAGAGAAACTATCATCCCTCAATCCACTGCCTTGCCGTTGGCATCAGAGTGAACCTCAGTGCGGACTGAGGGATCGGCTGTCCTCTGGCGTCACGAAAAACCGATCCCTCGCGCAAAGCCACGAGGGATCGGCAAGACTTCGAGCGCGGAAACACTTCGGTTTCCTGCACGGTCGGCCCGTTCCTCACTGCAAGCTGAAGACTGCTTACTTCTGCGCAACTGCAGCGCCTTCGTGGCTCTCAGGATGCACATGCCAAGGCACGTTCTCTGCAGAAATCTCTGGATGTTGGCGCAGGAATTCAAGTGACAGCGAGTTTGAAGCAGGATCGTCCTTGCGATCGGAGAACAAAGCTGCTTGCTCTGCCGCCTTGTCTTTCTGGCCCAGGCGGCGGTAGATCAGCATCAAGTTGTAGTGCGCGGACAGATCGTCCGGATCGATGGTCTGGACCAGCTCATACTGCTCGCGGGCTTCGACATATTTGTGCTGCTGATAGTACGTATAGCCGAGCTCGCGGTGAGCATCGCGCATGCGCGGATATTTCTTCAGAACGCTCTGGAACAAGGCCTCAGCCTCTTCCATATTGCCTTGCTGCCGCAGGATCGAAGCGCGATAGAAGACGGCGCGAGCGTCTCCCGGCGCAAGCGCCAGAGCCTTGTTGAGTGACTCCATCGCGGCGTCATACTTTTCGTTGCGGAAATTCGCGAGCGCGACATTGGTGTAAGCGTCCGGATAGTCGGGGCGCAACTCGACTACATGCTCGAAGGCGGCAATCGCCTGGGCGTACTGCGACTGATTCAACAGCGCGATGCCGTAGTTGTTCCACCGCATCCATTCGTTCTTGTCGGGTTCATTGGACGCGGGATTCGCGAGCTGAAGCTGGACCGTCTTGCTGCCCATTACAACCGTGGGATAAGTCTGGGCGGGCATTCCCAAAACGAAATTCGTGAACGCCTGCCGGAAACGGCGGTAGTTCACCTTGGTGGTGACGCTTAGCGGGAACTCCACGTCCTTGGGAACGGTGAACTGATAGCGCACGAGATCCGAACTGCCGGGCATGATGGTATTGTCGTAGGGCTTGTTGTGCGTCTCCCAAACCTCGTGACGGTCAAGCCACTTGCCGTCTTTGCTGATCAGACGATTGGTATAAGAGTGCGCACCACTCTCTACATCGCCATTCGGCTCGAAATATCCACTGTGGGTAAGCGTCTTGCCTGCCGAGTCTCTCACCTCGAACTCCACCCATGACTCGTAGAAGTCGCGCTGCTCGGGTACGAGACTATGGCCGATCTTCTTGTTCTGAATCACGACCGCGAGGGTCACGCTTTCGCCGGCACGAAGATCGAGAGCGGTTCGGCCCAGAGGCGCGATCTCCCGATGGTTATCATTGTCGGTGGCAGCGAACAGATCAATCCCGAGATTGTCGTCTTGCAGGAACTGGATGGTTTGCTCGAGCTGGATGTCAAAACCGTAGTATTTCGGAATCGCCGTATTCGCTCCCAGCCAGCGGTGCGAGGCGATCTTGCCGTTCACCGCTCCGTAGTCATTGGGCGCGTCCACCGGCTTCATGTGGCAGGTCTGGCAGGTTGAGACCGCATCTTTGCGGTAGAACGGCAGCGGGTTCTCCCGCGCCCACGAGGACTGCTGCCACTCGTCATACACGCTGAAGGCGCGCAGCCACTTGTAGTCGTTGATCTGGCGCGGCAATGCAGCCTTGTGACAGACGGCGCAGAATTCCGGAGACTTGTAGAACTCCTGCATTACAGCCTTGCTGTGCAGCTCAGGGTTCGCCAGTATCTCGTCGGGATTCACCTGCCCGGGAATTCGCGTACCGTCAGCCTTCACCATCACGGCGGGAGTTCCCATCACGTAGCTGCCAGTCCCACTCGTGTTCTGAACTTTGATGATGGAGTGGCAGATGCTGCAGGTGACACCATCGTTGTCGAATGCGACCCGGTCGACCTTCGAGCCCTTGGTGAGCGCCCCGGAAAACAGCGCGATTGGATTGTGACAGCCTTCGCAGTGCCGCGAGAATTCGATTCCCTTGCCGTCGATCAGCAGGTTCACGTTCTTGAGATAGAACGGAGCGCGAAAGGAATTGGCGTGCGCAGACTCGCGCCATTGCTTATGTGCGTCCTCGTGACATTTGCCGCAATACTCCGCCGTGGGAAACGCTCCGGGCTGGATAAATCCGCCGCTCTCGCTCTTCGCCTGGCTCGGCAGAAACGGGTTCGCCCCAAAGCGTGTGACGTAGTCTTTCTTGATCTGCTCGTCGTAGTTTGCAACCGGCTCAAACTTTGTCGCAGTACTCGAGGCAGGTTCCCCTGGATTGGCCGACGACTTATCCGGACCTGAGGCGGCATACAACATCGCAACCGACAGCAGGCAGGCTCCTGCGACGGTCATTAGGGTATGCGATGGGGAGAGACTACGGGCCATGGGCGGGGTTTCAGAAACTCTACACCCCAGAGTTTCGGCTCACAAATAATAGAAAAGGATTAGTCCGGGAATCTCTCGCAACATTTCTCGAATGCTCGGCGGTGCGTCTGCTTCAATCGGCACTGGTCAGTCAAAATGATCTGAGGGAATAAAGAGCGCCCCGCAGCCCGATTTCGGAAATGGAAACTCTTGGCTTCGGAAGAGAAATTCAGCCGATCCCTAGTGCTCTATAATCTGTGCGAGCCTGCCATTCAATTGGAACCGGTAAAGGGCGGACATAGTCTTGGCTCGCGCGCAACCGTGGCCTCTTTGTCGTGTGCCTGCGGCTAGTGAGGATGTCTTAAGCATGAACCTGGCGGAACCCGGACCTTCGATCGGCGGTTTCAACCTGGTGAGAGCGAAATCGCTTCCCGGGACGGTTGCCGAACAGATGCGGGCAGCCATCCTCGATGGACGCCTGAAGCCCGGCGAAAGGTTAATCGAACAAAAACTCGCGACCCTCTTCGGCATCGGACAGCCGACGGTTAGAGAAGCCTTGAAAGAGCTGGAATATCAAGGCTTCATTCGCAAACTGCCGAATCGAGCGACTTATGTAACCGACCTCACCACCTCCGACATGGAGAAGATGTTCGATGTGAGGATGACGCTTGAGACGCTGGCGATTGAAAGGGCGGCGCGCAATATAACCGCCTCGGGGCTAGCCGAGTTGCGGCAACACTTGGAGACGATGAGAAAGGCCGCAGAGGCTTTCGACCTCTCGGCATTTCATGAAAGCGACGTTGCCTTCCATCGCGCAGTTTGGAAAATCGCCGACAACGAGCACCTTAGCGCCGTCCTGGATCGCCTTACATTCGCTCTATTCGCGTTCGTGCTGCTGAAACATCACGGCGTAAAGGACGGATACGCGGCGGCAGTCACCCAGCATGAGCAGATTGTGGCAGGCCTAGCCACGAACGATCCGGCCGAGGCCAGCAAGATATTCCAGCAAGCGACGGTCGGCTACTGGCGCGACTATCGACATTTGCAGGTCGGAGCGACGGCTTCGACTAAAGCTAAGTCCAGACAGAGTCGCTAACGGGCCAAAAAGGGGGATCGTCTAACCAGCCATGCCGCAATTGCGGGAAGGCGGTAACTCAGAGTAGAACTAGACAATATGCGCAGTTTTGCAGTCTTAGCCGTGCTTTTCAGTACCTGCTTTGGATTCGCCCAACAGAGTCCAGTAACGCCCGACCTGAATAAGACTACTCACGAAGCCCCCGCTCCACAGGACGAACAGGCGAAGACGCCTTTGGCGCCGCCTGCGGCTGCCGAAAAGGCCGCCGACTTCTCTCAGCAGGCGTTCGTAATCGACGAATTCATCAACCGCGTTCGCTTCGAAAACGACGGCACGTCAGAGCGCGAGCAAATTGCGCGTATTCGCGTTCAGACCCAAGCAGGAGTGCAGGCGTTTGGGCAACTGCATTTTCCCTACAACTCTGCCAATGACAAGATCGAAATCGTTTCCGTGAAAGTCACGAA
>Ga0207086_1161_pt2 | contig 11618 bp, 7 predicted proteins | sample Alteio_BWMinHeat_54_FD_153540 | JGI IMG/M metagenome (GOLD analysis project Ga0207086, IMG submission 153540) | Enriched cells from forest soil in Barre Woods Harvard Forest LTER site, Petersham, Massachusetts, United States -... | ecosystem: Environmental > Terrestrial > Soil > Temperate forest >... | reverse complement strand
CGCACGAGTGACATATTGGCTCCACCCGGCATGCCGGGTGGAATGATGACGGTTTCGGCCGATGGTTCCCGTTCTGGGACGGGCATTCTCTGGGCCACGTTGCCCCGTATCGGCGACGCGAACAATATGACTGTGGCCGGCGTCTTGTATGCGTTCAATGCAGAGAATCTCGCGCTTCTATGGTCCAGCGCGGCTGCTGGTGATGATCCTCTGAACTTCGCCAAGGGCAGCCCTCCGATCGTGGCCAACGGCAAAGTCTATGTCGCCTCCATTTCCAATTTCGTTTCCGTGTATGGATTGAGGAAGAAAGGCCCGAAGAAGCAGGATCTGGCTCTACACGGTCGCGCTACGGGAAGTGCGCCATGCGATCCGAGTCAAACACCGGACAAAGCATTCAATGGCAGCGCAGAGGGCGGACCCGACGATAAGTGGTGCTCTCGGGCGGCGAATCCATTCCTGCAAGTCGATCTCGGCAAGACGTATAGCCTCGGCCGCTTCGTTGTGGAACACGCTGGAGCGGGTGGCGACGATTTTTTGCTCAACACTCGTGATTTCGATATCCAGACAAGCGTCGACGGGCAGAAGTTTTCTACCGTGGCCAGCGTGGCAGAAAACATCCAGAGCGTTACTACCTATGACATTAAGCCCGCGAAGGCGCGCTATGTCCGCCTGAACGTGATCACTCCGGCGCAGATCGCGGGAAGTGCCGCCAATATCTATGAATTGCAAGTGTTCGCCGCTTGCGGCACTGATAATCTTGACTGCATGGTGGCGGGTGCGCCACAGGAGCAAATTGCGCAACAGCCACATCGGTTGCCAGAAAAAGAGAGCACTCCTGAAGCCATGTCCGCTGAATCCACCGGAGCCCCGGGGCTAGCGTACGCTGCCGGCCCCCAAGCCCCTGCGCAAGAGCCGAGTAAGGAACCAACCGAGGTGACGGGCACAGGTCGCGTGATCACTGCTCCCCAGGACGTAGCTGCTCCGCCCGCGGACGCCCAGGTAACAGAATCGGGGCTGGCGATGAAGGTGCTCAAGCCAGGCAGGGGGTCCGACCATCCGCTCGTCAACGACTGTGTAGCCGCGAGCTTTGTTGCCTGGAAGACGGACGGCAGCCTATTTTCGACATCCACATCCATGAACGATTCCGAAGAGATATGTCTCAACGATTCCATTATGGGAATTCGTGAAGCGCTGCGGCAGATGGTTCCCGGAGAAAAGAGAAGGCTATGGGTGCCGGAGGATCTTACCTTCCGCGCGCCCCATCATCATGTGCAGCGCAGGCCCGAAGATGAGGAGCCACCGCACAAGGACCTTACCTTTGAGTTAGAGCTCCATTCCATTATGAAAGCTCCTCCGACCCCAGAGAACCTGCAACCTCCTCCGGATGCGCTAAAAACTCCGTCCGGCTTGGCTTATCAGGTGTTGAAGAGCGGAACCGGCACAACCCATCCGTCCACCAAAAGTACTGTGATGGTGAATGTTTCAGGTTGGAGGAGCAACGGCAGACTGTTCGAGTCGACGATGATGGCGAAGCATCCGGCAATGGTGAGGCTAGCCATGGCGCCATCCGGCTGGCGCGAAGGCGTGCTTAACATGAGTGTTGGCGAGAAGGCGCGCTTTTGGATTCCTGCCGCTCTTGCCTACGGAGACGAGCCTGCGAACCGGTTCAATCCGGCAGGGGATTTGATCTATGAGGTGGAGCTTTTGAGCGTGCAATAACGGGGGCAATTGACAAGAACCTTAGAAGGGCAATCGGGGTCGTGGCTTTGCCAAGGGAACTCGATTGGCCTGTCCATCTAGACAACACAAAATCTTCTCGGTCCACGCTATCATCATGGCTATAATAGCCATGATGGAGAGCTGCCCATGCGAAGCGTGAACATCGCGGAACTGAAAAACAGTCTCAGCAAATATCTGACCTTTGCGAAGAGTGGCGAGGAAATTGTGATCCGGGATCGCAATCTTCCGGTGGCCAAGCTTGTTCCCTTCTCGTCTGAAGATGCTAGTGACGATGAGCTCCTACTCGTTGCCGCTGGAAAAATGAGAGTTCCAAAGAAGCCCATCGATATAGCGGAATTGCTGAGAATTCCAACAGGCACGGTGGATTCAAGTCAGGCGATACAAGCGATCCTTGACGAAAGAGAAGGAGGATTGTGAACAAGGCGCGTGGTTTTTGGGACGCGAGCGCACTGCTTCCGCTATGCGTCCAAGAAGCCACCAGTGCCCAGGCACAGTCTCTTCTGCGTAAGTTTCCGCCCGTGGTTTGGTGGTCGACCAGCGTGGAGGTGCACAGCGCAATTTCCAGGCTCACTCGCTTGGGCAAGTTGTCTAACAAGCAGCAGCAAGGGGCGTTGGCTCGCTTGAGCTTGCTGAGTGAGGGGTGGAGGGAGATTCTTCCAGATGATCAGCTGAGAGAATTGGCAGGCGATCTCTTGGATAAGCATCCGTTGCAAGCTGCCGATAGTTTGCAGCTCGCCGCCGCTCTTACGTGGTGTCAGCAACGTCCGTCCAAGAGAAATTTTGTTTCAGGAGACCAGCGGCTCTGTGAAGCGGCGCGGTCGCTGGGCTTTTCGATCGTGCAACTCTCAAGAATTTCGCTCTGAATTAAGACTCATCCGATTGTTTCCTAGCCAGACGATTCAAATTCCTCTCGATTTGTGCAGCCGATCGTACAGAACCTACCCGAGCTCTAGCATCCAACTAAGTTTGTAATCGAGGAACTTTGGATGCCGCAAGAGCTAGAGACTCCGGTCCTGAAGCGCGAATCCGACGTAAAACGCGTGACGGCAACGCTGGCGGGCGATGCCCTTTGGTATAAGGACGCGATCATTTATGAAGTCCACGTCCGCTCGTTCTACGACTCGGTGGACGATGGCATGGGCGACTTTCCCGGCCTGACTCAGAAGCTCGATTACATCCAGGACCTTGGCGTCACCGCGGTCTGGATTCTCCCGTTCTGTCCATCGCCATGGAAGGACGATGGCTACGATATTTCCGACTACACCGATGTCCACCCCGCGTATGGCACCCTCCGCGATTTTGAGAATTTTCTGCGCGAAGCTCATCGCCGCGAATTGAAGGTGATCACGGAACTCGTTCTGAATCACACTTCCGACCAGCATCAGTGGTTTCAGCGCTCACGGCGGGCCAAGCCCGGATCGCAGTGGCGCAACTTCTACGTCTGGAGCGAGACGCCGGAGAGATACAAGGAAGCGCGCATCATCTTTAAGGACTTTGAACCGTCGAACTGGACCTACGATCCTCTCGCAAAGGCGTACTATTGGCACCGCTTTTTCGCCCATCAGCCGGACCTGAATTTCGACTATGCGCCGGTGCAAAAGGCAATGCTGCAGGCCATGGAGTTCTGGCTGGATCTGGGAGTCGACGGGCTGCGACTGGACGCAGTGCCCTACCTGTTTGAACGAGAGGGAACCAATTGCGAGAACCTTCCCGAGACTCACCAATTTCTGAAGGAACTGCGGAAACACATTGACTCGAAGTACACAGGTCGAATGATCCTGGCGGAAGCCAATCAGTGGCCTGAAGATGCGATTGCCTACTTCGGCGACGGCGACGAGTGCCAGATGGCCTTCCATTTCCCGCTGATGCCGCGCATGTTCATGGCGTTGCGAATGGAAGACAGCTATCCCATCACTGACATCCTCCAGCTCACACCGGCGATTCCGGAAAATTGCCAGTGGGCCCTTTTTCTGCGCAATCACGATGAACTCACGCTCGAGATGGTCACGGACGAGGAGCGCGATTACATGTACCGCATGTACGCCGAAGACCGTCCGATGCGCATCAATTTGGGAATTCGGCGCCGTCTCGCGCCGCTGCTGGGAAATGATCGCCGCAAGATCGAGTTGATGAATGCGCTCCTGATGTCGTTGCCGGGCACGCCGGTGATCTATTACGGCGACGAGATCGGCATGGGCGACAACTTTTATCTCGGCGATCGCAACGGCGTGCGTACGCCGATGCAGTGGAGCGCCGATCGTAACGCCGGGTTTTCGCACGCGAATCCGCAGAAGTTGTATCTGCCGGTGATCATCGATCCGGAGTACCAGTACGAAGCTCTGAACGTTGAAGCCCAGCAAAACAGTTCGAACTCCCTGCTGTGGTGGATGAAGCGCATCGTCGCGCAGCGCAAAAGAACGAAGGCGTTTGGACGCGGTAGTTTGGAGTTCCTCGCCCCGGAGAACCCGCGGATATTGGCATTTTTCCGCGTCTACGGGAACGAACGCATCCTGGTGGTGGCAAACCTGTCGCGCTTCATTCAGCCGGTCGAACTCGATCTGCGCGCCTTCGCCGGTTCGAAGATGGTGGAGATGTTCGGAGGAGCCGAGTTTCCGCTGGTCACCGACAAGCCTTACCTTCTCACCCTGGGTCCGCATGCGTTTTATTGGTTCATGGTGGAGCCCCAGGCCGTTAGCGCTGAGACCATTGGTTTGCGCACCGGCGAACAGCGCGACCGGCCCATCTCTGTGGGCTCCTGGAACGATGTCTTTGGCGAGCCCGCGCAGTCCGCTCTCGTGCGCCTGCTGCCGTCGTTCCTCCGCAATCGCCCATGGTTCCTGGGACGCAGCCGGCGGATTCGCGCGATCGAACTCGCCGATGCCGTGCGTCTTCCCGAGACGAATTCCTATCTGCTGCTGGTGCGAGTGGAATACGACGAAGGCGAGCCCGAGATCTATCAGTTGCCGTTGTCGGTAGCGCGGGGGCCGGAAGTGGAAGAGGTCGAAAAGAAACTCCCGGAGTTCATTCTCGCTCATCTCCAATCCCAAGACGGAACCGTGGGAGTGCTGTACAGCGCATTGCGCGATCCACTCTTCCCGAACGCGCTGCTCGGGACAGTCTCGCGCCGCCGTCGCATCCGCGCGCATCGCGGCGAGTTGATCGGTTCGCATACGCGGGCTTTGCGCAGGATACTGGGTTCAGATCGTCCCAATCTGGAGGCGAGTGTCCCGCGGCCCACGGTACACAACAACACCGGCATCTACTTCGGCGATCGCTTCATGATGAAGGTCTATCGCCGACTGGAACCCGGCGTGAACCCCGAGTTCGAGATCCTCAGCTGGCTCACAGCACAGAGTTTCCCCAACGCTCCTCAGTTGGCGGGCTACATCGATTACCGCAATACCCTAGGGGAATTGGTGACTACCGGGATCGTCGAATCGTTCATCCCGCATCAGGCGAATGGCTGGAATTACGCGCTCGACAATCTCGGCCTGTTCCTGGAACGCGCGCTGGCGGCACAGGAAGATCCTCGCCTGACACAGGTAAAGCGTGGGCAGCCGCTGGAACTCGAGAAAGAAACAGCCCCGCAGGTGGTGTGCGAACTGGTCGGATCATTTCAGGAAATGTCGCGTCTTCTGGGCGAGCGTACCGGCCAATTACACCTGGTGCTTGCGAGAAACCAGGAAGATCCGGCCTTCATGCCGGAACCCTTTACCGACTTCTATCGCCAAGGCCTTTATCACGGCATGCTCGGACACGCGACTCGCTGCTTCAACCGTCTGCGCAGCAGCCTGCGCCATCTGGATGACGACACCCGGAAGGAAGCCGAGCAGTTGCTCACCAGGGAAGAAGAGTTACGCGCGCGTCTTAAGCCATTGCGTGACCGGCGTCTTCCCACCACTCGCATTCGCATTCACGGCGATTTCCATCTTGGGCAAGTGCTTTTCACGGGCAAGGATTTTTCGTTCATCGATTTCGAAGGGGATCCGCGGCGGTCAATCGGCGAACGCCGTATCAAGTATTCGCCCTTGCGTGACGTTGCAGGGATGCTGCGCTCGTTCCACTATGCAGCGCATGCCGCGTTGTACGGGCAGGTGCCTGGCATCGTCCCACAAAAGGACACGGCTGTATTGCACAAGTGGGCTGGATTCTGGTATCGCTGGGTAGGCGCTGCCTTCCTCCATGGATACAGGAATACCGAGGGCATCTCTTCGCTGCTCACGATTGGCGATGAGGAATTCCGCATCTTGCTCGACGCTTACTTGCTGGAACGAGGGTTGATTGAAGTCTTGTCCGATCTTCAGAACCGGCCGCAGTGGTCAAGAATCCCGATAGTCGGCATACTGGAGATTCTCGGACAAGAACCGTGAGCTTTCCACGATCGAGCGGAATTCTTCTTCATCCCACATCGTTGCCCGGACCATTCGGCATCGGCGACCTCGGTCCCGCCGCCTACGAGTTCGCCGATTTTCTCGCCGGCGGCGGCCAGTCGATCTGGCAGATGCTGCCGCTCGGGCCCACCGGCTACGGCGACTCTCCTTATCAGTGCTTCTCCGCCTTTGCCGGAAACCCGGCTCTGATCAGCCTGGCGCGTCTCGTGGATCTGGGCTGGCTGCATACAAAAGACGTGGATGACCTGCCGCAGTTTTCAGCGGAGCAGGTTGAATATGAGCAGGTGAATGCGCTCAAGCAGCGCAAGCTCAATCAGGCCTTTGCGGAGTTTGAGAACGCGGCTTCACAATCCGAGAAACGTAGACTTGCAGAGTTCAAGAATGCCGAAAAGGGCTGGCTTTCGGACTTCGCACTCTTTCGCGCGTTGAAGGACAGGTTCGACGGCGTCGCGTGGCCGAAGTGGGAGCGCGAATTTGCGTTACGCGATCCACGGGCGTTGCAGCGAGCGCGCGCAGAACTCGCACACGAGATCGCCGAGCAGGAGTTCCTGCAGTTCGTCTTCTTCGATCAATGGGAGTCGCTCAAACGCTATTGCAATGAGCGGAAGATACGGGTGATGGGCGACCTCCCGATCTATGTGGCTCACGACAGCGCAGACGTTTGGGCACATCCCGAGTATTTCCACCTCGACGCCGACGGAAATGCAACCAAAGTCGCCGGAGTTCCGCCCGACTACTTCAGCGCGACCGGCCAGCTATGGGGAAATCCGATCTACCGTTGGGATCGCATGGCGGACGACGGCTACTCCTGGTGGGTCGAAAGGTTTCGCGCCGCCTTTCGTATGTTCGACATGCTTCGCGTCGACCACTTCCGCGGTTTCGAAGCTTACTGGGAAGTTCCCGGAGGCGAGCAGACGGCCCAGAACGGGAAATGGGTAAAGGGTCCCGGCGGGGAGCTGTTCGCCGCCGTCGAAGCCAAGCTCGGGAAGCTTCCGATCGTCGCCGAGAACCTGGGTGTCATCACCCGCGGCGTAGAGGCGATACGCGAACGCTTCGGCTTCCCCGGCATGGCGATTCTACAGTTCGCATTTGGGAACGATCCACAGGGTCCGAGCTTTCGTCCTCACAACTATCCGCGTAATCTGGTCGCGTATACGGGAACCCACGACAACGACACCGTCGTGGGCTGGTGGACCTCAAAGCCGGGAGAGGGAAGCATTCGGAGTGAGGAGGATATCCGGAAAGAACGGGAGCTTACGCGCGAATATCTGGATCTGGGGGATAAGCCGATCCATTGGGTCTTCATCCGCACGCTGATGGCCTCGGTCGCGGATACGGTGGTTTTTCCGCTTCAGGATGTTCTGGGTCTCGGAAGCGAAGCTCGCGTGAATACTCCGGGAACTGCGACGGGGAATTGGCGCTGGCGGGTTCGTGGGGAGCTCGTGACTGAAGAACTCGCCCAGCGGCTGAGGACGATGGTCATTGTGTACGACCGTTAGTTCCTACGTGATACTCACTTCTTCATACGTCCCATACACATCCCGCAGGGCGTTACAGATCTCGCCCACGGTGGCATAGGCGCGGACCGCGTCGATGATGTACGGCATCGTGTTCGCATCGGACATCTTGCCGTCGGCCTTTACGACCGGTTCCTGTGCCGCGGCTTTCTTCAGCGCATCCAAGGTTCGGCGCACCTCGTCATTTGAGCGCCGCGCTTTGAGGGCATTTAGCTTCCTTGTCTGATGGGCGGCCACTTCCACGTGATCGATGTACAGGATGTTCGGCAGTTTTTCTTCGATGGTGAACTCGTTGGCGCCGACGATCACCTTCTCCTTGCGCTCGACTGCGCGCTGGTACTGGTAGGATGCCTCGGCGATTTCTTTTTGTGGATATCCGCGCTCGATGGCTTTCACCATGCCGCCCATGGCGTCGAGCTTGTAGAAGTAATCGAATGCGCCTTTCTCCATGTCGAGAGTGAGCTTCTCGACGAAGTACGAACCCCCAAGCGGATCGACAGTCTGCGCAACTCCTGACTCGTAAGCTAACACCTGCTGTGTCCGCAGCGCGATGCGAGCTGCATCTTCGGTGGGGAGGGCGAGCGCTTCGTCGTAGCTGTCGGTGTGCAGCGATTGCGTTCCGCCCAAGACGGCTGCGAGAGCCTGGATTGCCGTGCGCGCGATGTTGTTCAGCGGCTGCTGCGCCGTCAGTGAAACGCCCGCCGTCTGTGTGTGGAAGCGCATCAGCCAGGTGCGCGTATTCTTCGCGCCGAAGCGGTCCTTCATCAGCCGGTACCAGATCTTGCGCGAGGCGCGGAACTTGGCGATCTCTTCGAAGAAGTCGTTATGGGAATTGAAGAAGAAGCTCAGGCGCGGGCCAAATTCGTCTACGTTGAGTCCGCGCCGGAGCGCCCACTCGACGTACTCCACCCCGTCATAAACGGTGAACGCCAACTCCTGCAGAGCGGTCGATCCGGCCTCGCGAATGTGATATCCGCTGATCGAGATGCTGTTGAACCTGGGCGTGAAATGCATTCCAAACTCGAAAGTGTCGATCACCAGGCGCATCGACGGCACAGGCGGATAGATGTACTCCTTCTGCGCAATGTATTCCTTGAGGATGTCGTTCTGGAGGGTGCCCGAGACCTTCTTCCAGTCCGCGCCCTGCTTTTCCGCGACTACCAGATACATCGCCCACAGCACCGAGGCCGGCGAGTTGATCGTCATCGAGACGGTCGTCTTTTCCAGATCGATGCCGCCGAAGAGGATCTCCATGTCCTCGAGCGAATCGATAGCCACGCCGCACTTGCCGACTTCGCCTTCGCTCTCGGGAGCGTCGGAATCGAACCCCATCAGCGTGGGCAGATCGAACGCCACCGAGAGCCCACCACCGCCGTGCGCGAGCAGGTACTTATAGCGCTGGTTGGTCTCCTCCGGTGAAGCGAAGCCGGAAAACTGCCGCATGGTCCAGAGCCTGCCGCGATATCCCGATGCGTGGATTCCCCGTGTATACGGCGCCTCCCCGGGATGTCCGAGATATTTATCCTCACTCCAATCTTCAGGAAGATCGGCCTGCGTGTAGAGCCGCCGGATCGGCATTCCCGAAATGGTCGTGAAGCGGGCATTGCCATGCTCGTCGAGGTTCACGCCGGAAGCGGTGCCGATCGGCTTCTCGGGACGTTCTTCGAGTGCCGGAGCCAGCGTCTTCTCTGCCCATTCCTTCTCCAATTCGGAGGGATGCCGCCCTTCGAAGACGTCCTGGATAGGACTCTCGACTATTCCTGGCGTCTTCTTCTTATGATCGGCGGTCATCGATTCCTCAGCTTTGCGCTATGCGCATTTCACGGTTTCGGCCAAACTGATCATGATAGAAGATGGCGGGGTGATCTGCCAGCCGGCTGGCCGCATCTTTCTTCCTTCACGGTGTTTGCGCTGTACTTTGAGCCACCCCCGCTAGCCCCAACTCTCCCGCGATCTTCTTCATCGCTTCAATGCAAAAAGCAATGTGTTCGTCGAGATCGACGCCCAGGTCGGCGGCGCCATTCGTGATGTCGTCCCGCGAGACGCTGCGCGCGAAGGCTTTGTCCTTCATCTTTTTGCGGATCGATTTTGCGTCCACTTCTGCCAGTGACCTTGAGGGTTTCACCAGCGCGGTCGCGGTGATGAGTCCCGCTAACTCATCGGAGGCGAAGAGAACTTTCTCCATGTGTGTCAGGCGAGGGACGCCGGCGTAATCGGCGTGAGAAAGAATCGCGCGGCGCACGTCCTCCGGATATCCGCGTTCTTCGAGGATCTTGTTGCCGACGAACGGATGCTGCTCGGGAGTAGGGAACTGCTCGTAGTCGAAGTCGTGCAGCAGGCCGGTGACGCTGTACTTCTGCTCGAGCGCAGCGGCGTCGTCTTCTTTCAGCCTGTGTTCGCGCGCGAACTTTTGTGCGTACGCCCTCATGCAGGCCTCGACGGCCATAGCATGCTTGCGCAGGCTTTCCGACTTGGTGTACTCAGTTAGTAAACCCCATGCCGACTCGCGAGATTGAACGCTCATCTACCTGTTTTCTCCCCTGTTTCTCCGGTCTATGTTGCTTGTTTTCGCCGTGTTTTGTTCTTGTTTTTACTTGACTTCCAGTCCAGAGTACCGCAAAGTAACCGTGGCTTGGATTACTGAGGCTTCGCCAGTGATCCGGCTTTTGTTTGAGAGTGCCTTGCTCTGGCAGCTCCCAAACTACATGGCAACGACACTCGCGCCTGTTGATTCTAGAGAGGTGGTGAGATGCGACCAATGTCACCTCGTCCAATTTCGGACCAACAACAATAATTGCCGGAAGTGCCGGACGTCACTCGACAACGAGCCGGAGCCGGTAGTCGTCACGCCAGAAGTTACTCCTGCCATCAACGATGGAGGATCGCATTCCCAGATTCAGATCGCGCTCGCGATTCGTTCGCTGCGTCACCGTTCCGGACTGAGCCAACGCCAGCTTGCCGGACGCATGCAGGTGCCGCGCACGTACGTATCGAAGATCGAAAACGAGAAGGCGACGCCGACACTGTCGTCGCTAGCACGTCTCGCCAAAGCGCTGGAGGTCACGATTCCTGACCTGCTGCGCGGTGACGGGCGCGCGCGAGAAGACGAGATCGCCGCTCTCGCCGGCGATCCATTCGTGGCCGAAGTTGCGCCTTTCATCTTTACGCTCGATCCCATGCAGCGCTCGAGCCTGATGATGCAAATGCGCGATCTGGCGACAAGGCCCCGCCGCAAGATCTAGAAAGCAATCGAAGTCACGCCCGCGTAAGAGGCCGGTGCAGAAATGCATCGGCTTTCTTGTTGGAGCATACTTTCAAGCGAGGACGGAATGGAACGCCGGACCATTACAGTTTCCAAAGAAGACTACCTGAAGGCCATCGCGGAAGCCGAAGCGGAAGAACAAACCGTGATCTCGGCAACGTTGGCGCATTGGCTTTCGGTCACTCGGCCTGCCGTGACCGCGGCTCTGAGACGTCTGACGCGCGACGGCCTGGTGAGCGTCAAGAACGATGGCCGCGTACAACTCACTTCTGAGGGCCGGCAGATCGCCGAGAGAACGATCTTCCGCCACCACTTGATCGAACGCATGCTCTCTGAGATTTTCGAAATGCAATGGTACGAAATTCACGAAGAGGCGGAGCGCCTGGAGCACGCTGTCTCGCCCGCGTTTGAGCAAAAGCTGCTGGAGAAGTTGGGGAAAAAAGATCTGTGCCCACACGGAAATGGCCTCACGCTCCGAAGCCCGGAAGCCCGACGAAAGAAGGGACTACGCCTGCTGAGCGAAGCGGAACCTGGGATGAAGTACCGAATCTTCAGTGTTTACGAACGCGACCGGAGGCTCCTTGAGTTCTTCGAGAAGGAAGGTATTCGCCCCAACATCCATCTCGTCCTGAAGGCAAAGAACTATGACGGCACGGTTTCACTCTCCATCGACGGGAAGACCGCCCGCTTGGGCGCCGCCGCCGCCGA
>Ga0207086_1199_pt1 | contig 11842 bp, 9 predicted proteins | sample Alteio_BWMinHeat_54_FD_153540 | JGI IMG/M metagenome (GOLD analysis project Ga0207086, IMG submission 153540) | Enriched cells from forest soil in Barre Woods Harvard Forest LTER site, Petersham, Massachusetts, United States -... | ecosystem: Environmental > Terrestrial > Soil > Temperate forest >... | reverse complement strand
CAGGTCGCCGAACTTCCATAGCCCAAATGCCTTCAGCATGTCGTACTGCTGCTGCGCTCGCAGCATCTTCGCGGTCTTTTCCGCAGGCCATGGCGAAGCAAAGCGCTCCGGCCGGTCCGCGATCCAATACGCCGTGAGCGCCATCAGCGTGGCATTTTGCGCCAGCACTTCGGGCTTCACCGCTTCCAGCGCGTCGGCCGACGAGTGGTGCGTGTATTTGTAATCCGGCGAATCCTGATCCATGTTGATTCCCGGCAAACCGGCCAATGAGAAAGGCAGCGTGTCGGTTCCGTTTTCAACCTTCTCGTTCACGGGAATGTTACGAATCGACGAAAGCGACTGCGCGAAAGGCCGGAAGCTCGCTACCAGATCGTCGCGGCCTCCCAGCATGAACTCCTTCACCGGCCCCTGCCCTTCATCCAGCACCAAGTCTCCCAAATGATTGGCCATCTCCGATTGATGTTGCTTCATGTAGGCAAACGAACCGTCGAGTCCCTCCTCCTCGCCCGTGAACAATACGAAGCGAATCGTTCGCCGCGGTCTGTTGCCGGAGCGCACAATCGCTTCCGCCGAGGCCAGCACGCTCGCCGAGCCCGTGCCGTTGTCCGTGGCTCCCTCAGAAAGATCCCAGGAATCCAGGTGCGCTCCGACGACTAGCACCTGCTCCGGGTTTTCGCGCCCGCGAATCTCTCCCACCACATTCGCCGCTTCCACCGGCCCGTTTGAAAATGCGTTTTGCACGTTGAAGCGCACACGCACCTTTTTCCCGCTCTCCACGTACCGTTCGAGCTGCCCCTGATCTTCGGCGGTCATCGACACCACCGGGATGGCAAAATCGGCGTCGAAGCCGAGAATCCCCGTGTGCGTAAGGTTCATTCCGGAGGCCTTCGCTCCCCCCTGGCCCGCGATCACCGCGACCGCTCCTGCTTTGCCGGCGGCCTTCAGGAAATCTCCGAAGATGGCAAACAGTACATCTCCACTTTTCTTTGGTTCGCCGTGCATGACCACCAGCACAATCTTCCCGGAAAGTCGCGACGCGTTCTTGACCTCTTCATCGATCTCGAAGAGATTCACTGGTACCACCTCACCTTCCGCGCCTCCAGCCGGCGTCGATCCCGTCCACCCCATCGCATCCACGTGCAGCGGCCTCCGAATCGGCTCCAGCAATTCCCCTTGCGCCGTCCCGCGCGTCCATCCTCGCCAAAGTTGGTATTTTTCCCTGTGCACATTTTCCAGGCCGACGGCTTTCATCTTGGCCACGCCCCACTCTTCTGCTTTTCTCTCCGCGGGCGTTCCCGTTACGCGGGCGCCAATGTCATCGCTTAGCTCCGCGAGGTATTGAAACGCGTGCGAATCCATCATCCCTTCGCCCGCAATCTTCACAAGCGCCGGCTTCGTCCCATCCTCATCCGGCCCTTTGGGCGTCGGCCGATTGTCTGCCCGCGCCGTCCACGCCCCGCCCAAAGAAAATCCCAGTGCCACCACCGCCACTACCGCCAAAACACGTCGCATCAGTCGCTCCCTGCGCCCTTTGGCGCACAAAAACTCTACCACGCTGTCAGACGCCGCCGCCGCCATTCGGTTTCTTCGAACTCTCCTGCCTCTTCCGTCGTATAAACCCTCTGTGTTGAATCCAATCTCACACGCGCCGGTAAAATAAAAGATTGGCGATTCCTCTCCGCGCTCCTTTGCGTACTCTGCGTCTCCGCGTTATCCCTTCTCTTCTCCTTTGGGCGCTTGTCGTGCGGTGCATATCCGGCAACGCGGGCACAGCCATGTCTTTACGCACCTCCGTCCCCGCCCTACACTGCCTGCGAGGCCATTTTGCGATTTCATCTCAGGTTCCATTCGCTCTCGCGCGCGCTTGCGGTATCTTGTCTCTTTGCCTCCGTTGTTCTTTCTTTCGCGCAAGCGCAGCAAGCTCCGCAAAAGCCAGCCGAGAAACCCAGCGCGAACACCACTGCTCCCACCGAACCTCAAAACCCCGCCCAAATCGAGCTGCTCGAGACCCGCTACCGCTTCGAAGCTAACGGCGGTAGCCGCAAGGAAGTCCACACTCGCGTGCACATCAATAACGAACTCGGCGTTCGCCAGTTTGCCCGCCTCAACTTCGATTACAACCGCTCCTTCGAGTCCGTCGAGATTCCCCTAGTTCACATCACGCATCCCAGCGGCGGCACCGCCGACATCCTGCCCAGCGCCATCACCGATCAGCCCAATCCCGCCGTCATCAACGCCCCCGCCTACCAGGACGTCCGGATCAAATCCGTCCGCATCCTCGGCCTCGAACCCGGCGACAACCTCGAATATCGCGTGGTCACCACCTCCTCTCACCATCCTCTCGCCCCGGACTTCTGGCTCGACCACTCCTTCGACCGCACCGGCGTCGTCTCCCAGGAGTTTTTCGAGATCGACCTCCCTACTTCCTCAAAGATTCAAATCCGCGTCAATCCCGATACACCGGCGAATTCCACCGAGAAATCCGGCGAAGTTGATGGCACTCGGACTCTATATCGCTGGCAGCGCTCGGCGACTGGTGCGCAAGAGACCGCTTCAAGTGACTCGGCGAAAAAATCCGCTGAGAAGGAGCCGGATATTGTTGTCTCGACTTTCGGCATCTGGACCACTCTTTCCGTCCGACTTGCAGAGCGGCTACTGCCTGGTGCAGTGCCCATTGAAAAAATCGCCAGCTATGAGGAATCTCTCAAGGAGTTGTCCAGAAAACCGGAGATACCAGCAGCTATCAGCTCGAAGGCGTTTGAGATCACGAAATCCGCCCGCACGGACACAGAGAAGATCGAAGCGATTTACGATCTTGTTTCGCAAAAAATTGCGACTGTCGAATTACCTCTTGGGGCCACAGGATTTGTCCCGCGGCCGGCGGCAGACATTCTCGACTCCCGTTACGCCACCCAGGAGGATAAGTTTGTCCTCTTCGCAGCCCTCTCAACGGCCTTGCAATTGCGTGCCTCGGCTGGGCTCACGGGTTATTGCGACTCGAAGACTGAGCCTCGGCCTTCTGTCTTCACGCATTTGCTTATTTCTGCCACCGACGGGAAAAACCAATTCTGGCTCGATCCCGCTCTCGAAGTCGCCCCGTTTGGAATGATCACGCCTTCTCCAAAGAAGTGTGCGTTCATGCTCGAACGTTTTTTTTACGCCATGGACTCAGTCGGACATGAATGGCGAACCATCGTCACCCATCTTCCTTTCTCCGCAATTCAGCGCGTAAAGGTCGAAGCCGCGCTGGGGGAAGACGGTAAGCTCACCGCGAGAGTCCATTACAGCATGCGCGGTGATAACGAACTGGTTCTCCGCTTGGCTTTTCATCAATCGCCCAAAGACAAATGGAAGGAACTCGCCCAGCTTCTCTCGCTTTCCGACGGCTTCCGTGGGCAAGTGACCAGCGTGAATGCGTCCGATCCGTACGCCACGCGCGAGCCTTTTAGGGTCGACTACGAAATCGTACAGCCCAAATTTGTGGATTGGTCGAAGAAGCCGGTGCGCATTCCGGCGCTGCTTCCTCAGTTGGGCTTGCCTGATCCGCCTGGAAAACCCGCGCCAGGCGCGGCCACAGCTCCTATCGAGCTGGGCACGCCGCTGGAAGTCGAGACCAAGATGACGCTCCGCCTTCCGCCCGGCACAGACGTCGCGGCGCCGACCGGCACTTCCGTGCAGCGCGATTACGCTACCTTCGCCTCCCAATACTCCGTCAAAGGATTGACGGTCACTGCTTCACGGCACATCAACTTTTTGCTGCGGCAAGTTCCGGCCGAGCGCGCCGCCGATTACAACGCCTTCCTCCGCGTCGTCCTAAACGACCATGCTCAGGACTTTACGCTCGAACGCGAATCTGCGCCTGCGGCTTCCCCAAAGCCCGCCCCTTCGGAGGCGTCTCCCACGTCGAAACCTTGAACGTCCTGGCAGCTGGAGTGTTTGCGCGACGGAGTTTGGGGGGGTATACCCCCGGGCAATTCGTATAGATTTCAAGGGAAAGGACTTAGGGATTTTGCATTTCGTAAATTCTTGATTCTAAAGGAAATGGTTTTTTGGGGTGCAACGTTGGTGGACTGACATTATGAAGCCTGTAAAAAGAAAAGCGGGACCAAGCCCCCGCACTTCACATGGAGTTATCTACACCGCTAAGTATAGCATAATTTAAGGAGAAGTCAAGAGGGATTTTTGGTTTTTTTTTTGCGGCCTTATTGTGTCAAGTTGAAAAAGAAGGGATTACGGCCGGATCGCAAAGGGCAGCTAGCGGAGCTCGAGAATCTCTCGCTCCTTCGCGGCGGACAAATCCTCAATCTTCTTCGTCTCCGCGTGCGAAATCTTTTCCATCTCGTCCAGCGCCCGTTTCTGTTCGTCCTGGCTGATCTTCTTTTCCTTCTCCAGCTTGTCAATCGTTTCCTTGACGTCGCGCCGGATGTTGCGCACCGCCGTGCGGTGATTCTCCAGCACCTTGTGCAAGTGCTTCACGATATCCTTCCGGCGCTCTTCCGTTGGCGACGGCATCGGCACCCGCACCACTTTGCCGTCGTTTGTGGGATTCAGTCCGAGGTCCGAGGTCCGGATGGCTTTGTCGATCAGCGGCACCACGCTCGGGTCCCACGGCGAAATCACCAGCAGTGTCGCCTCCGGCACAGTCACCGTGCCGAGTTGATTCACCGGCATGGGTGTCCCGTGATAGTCCACGCGGATAGCGTCCAGAATCGAAGCATTCGCGCGCCCCGTGCGCAGCGATCCCAGTTCCTTGCGAAAATCCTCGACAGCCTTTTCCATCCGCGTCTTGCCCGCGGCAATCGCTTCTTTCGTCGTCATATTCGAAGTCCTTGGTTATTAGTTCTGAGTTCTTAATCCTAAGTTCTCGGTTTTGTTTCTGAGAGTTCCGACGTCAAAAGATGATAAGGAACGGCCCTGATTCTGGAATTGGTTTCCGATTCTTACTTACAACTTAAAAACTTACAACTAACACCTGCTCTAAGCCGGCGTCACCTTCGAGCCCACGCGCTCGCCGAGCACCACCCGCCTGATGTTCCCCGGCCGGTTCATGTTAAACACCACGATCGGCATGCCGTTGTCCATGCACAATGAAATCGCCGTCGAGTCCATCACTTTCAGGTTCTGGTTCAACACCTCGCGGTAAGAAATCGCGGCAAAGAATTTCGCGTCCGGAATCTGTTCCGGGTCGGCGTCGTAAACTCCGTCCACCCGCGTGGCCTTCAGGATCACGTCCGCCTTGATCTCCATCGCGCGCAGAGCCGCCGCGGTGTCCGTCGAAAAATAGGGATTCCCCGTCCCCGCCGCAAAAATAACCACGCGATCCTTTTCCAGGTGCCGCACCGCGCGCCGCCGGATAAACGGCTCGGAAACTTCTTTCATCTCGATGGCGCTCAGCACGCGCGTAAACACGCCTTCCTTTTCGAGCGCGTCCTGCAGCGCCAGCGCGTTGATGACCGTCGCGAGCATGCCCATGTAGTCGCCCGTCGCGCGGTCGATCTCAAAACCCTTCTGCCTGGCACCGCGGAAGATATTCCCGCCGCCGACCATGACCGCCGTTTGGACGCCCAGTTGGTGCACATCTTTGAGTTCGCGCGCGATGGCCCGAATCGTTTCGCCGTGAATGCCGAATCCCTGCGGCCCCTGAAACGCCTCTCCGGAGAGCTTCAGCAAGATCCTCCGGTATGCCGGCTTGTTTTTTTTCACGGACTTCTTACCAGCTTTCTTCGTCGCTGCCATGAGTCTCCGTTCGCGCGATCTAAAATCCCGGGAATTGTAACAAACTATCTCCGCCCCCGCACATTTGGAGTGCGGGAGCCTCGCTCCCGCTTTTCCGGCCCCCTCGTCTACAACAAGCGCGCAAAGTAGCGATTCTGTGGCGCAATGAAAAGAAGAGGTACTGCACGTCGCGAGCCGGCGCCGGTAGGAGCAACAGCAAAAGCGGGAGCAAGGCTCCCGCACTCCAAAAAAAAGCGCTCCGACCACTTCGGAGCGCTCAGGATTGTTTCAGATGGTCTTTAAATTACGCCTTGACCGGCCCCGGTGCCGTTTCCGGCCCCGCCGCTTCGCCGCTGACTTCCCCGACCTTGAACCGTACGAAGCGCCGGATCGAAATGTTTTCGCCCAGCTTGGCGATTGCCTGTTCAATCATCTCGCGGATTGTCACGCTCTCGTCCTTGATGTAGTGCTGTTCGTAGAGGCAATTTTCCTCGTAGAACTTCTCCATTTTCCCGTTGACGATCTTCTCGACGACTGCTTCCGGCTTGCCCGTCGCCAGCGCCTGCGCCTTGTAGATATCGCGTTCCTTTTCGAGCATTTCCGGCGTCACTTCTTCGCGCCGCACATACCTCGGATCCAGCGCCGCGATGTGCATCGCGATATCATGCGAAAGCTGCTGGAACGCTTCCGTGCGCGCCACGAAGTCAGACTCGCAGTTCAGCTCTACCAGCACCCCGATTTTTCCACCGGCGTGGATGTAGCTGCCCACGAGCCCTTCGCTCGCTTCGCGCATGGCTTTTTTTGCGGCCGCAGCCTGTCCTTTCTTCCGTAGAATCGCGATGGCTTTCTCGATGTCGCCGCCCGCTTCCACGAGCGCCGCGCGGCAGTCACTGAATCCCGCGTTGGTCCGCTCGCGCAATTCTTTCACGAGTTGTGCTGGGATTTGCACGGCTGGCTGTTGTGTACTCATCTTTTTTTCTCTTTGCTCTTTTGAAATCTCTCGGCTAACGCCCTTATCTGTGAAATGGCCCGCCCCGAGCGGCTCGGGGCGGGCCTCACGAAATTCCCACCCACGCAATTTGTCTAGCGCTTTTCGTCGTCGGGAGGAACAGTGGCTTCGGCAGCCTCAGCAGGCTCCACAGGAGTTTCCACAACACCCTCCACGAAATCGCCTTCCTGCTTCTCGTACTGTTCGTACGCGCTCGTATCGACGTACTCGACGCCGTCCACCAGCGCCTGATCTTCGGCGGATTTCTGTTCCGCCACCTGCGACTGCTGGTAGGCGTTGTGGCCCTCCAGCACGGAATCCGCAATCTTCGTCGTAAACAGGCGGATGGCGCGCAGCGCGTCATCGTTGCCGGGAATAATCCAGTCCACCACATCCGGATCGCAATTCGTATCCACCACCGAAACCACCGGCACGCCCATGCGCCGCGCTTCCTTCACGGCAATCTCTTCCGCGTTGGAATCGATCACGAACATGGCATCCGGCAACTGCGTCATGTTCTCGATGCCTTCGAGATTCTGAAACAGGTGCTTCATTTCGCGGTCCAGCCGCGCTTGTTCTTTCTTGGAAAGCTCTTTGATGCGGCCATCTTCGTTCATGGCCTTCAGCAGCTTCAGCCGCTTGATGGATTTCTGCAGGGTCGCCCAATTCGTCAGCGTGCCGCCCAGCCACCGGTGGTTCACGAAAAACGCACCGCAGCGTTTGGACTCTTCGGCGACCGCTTCCTGCGCCTGGCGTTTGGTGCCCACGAACAGAACTGCCCTGCCTTGCCCGGCGAGTTCGCTCACGAAGCGGCTCGCTTCGCGGAACATTTTGAGGGTTTTCTGAAGATCGATAATGTGGATGCCGTTGCGTTCGCCGAAAATGTACTCCTTCATTTTCGGGTTCCATCGCCGCGTCTGGTGACCGAAGTGAACTCCGGCCTCCAGCAACTCTTTCATCGTAATTTCTACTGCCAAGTTTCCTCCTAATAGGATAGCTGTTTGCGGTGGCGACTCGCGTCGCCACAGAACAGCCTCTTGCCGGCTCCTTGCCGGCCGTGATCTCAGTGGGCCAACTTGCGTCAACCCACTGGAGCTCGGTGCGGCCCCCGACCGGGCCGGGGGCCGCAAAAACTAGCGCTTCGTGAACTGGAAGCGCTTGCGCGCGCCCTTTTGTCCGTACTTCTTGCGTTCCTTCATTCGCGAATCGCGCGTCAAAAATCCGTTCTTCCGCAGCGCCGGCCGCAGCTCCGGATTGAATCGCGAAATCGCGCGCGACAATCCCATGCGCACCGCCCCTGCTTGTCCGCCCACGCCGCCGCCATGCGCCGTCACCACCACGTCCACTTGGTCGGCGATATTCGTGAACTTCAGCGGCTCGATCGCATCATGCTTCCACGCGTGATTCGGAAAATACTGCTCGACCGTGCGGCCGTTCACCGAGAACTTCCCCGACCCCGGACGCAGGAACACGCGCGCCACCGATTCCTTGCGCCGTCCCGTTCCCAGAATCCAAGTTTGTGTGCCCACAATGGGCGTACCAGCAGTACTCAACGTTCCTCCTCGAAACCTCAACAGACGAGACTGCTCCACGCAGTCTCAAAACTCCACGCTCGGATTGCTCCCTGCTAAGGCACCACTTAGAAGGAACACCAACGTGCGGAAAATTCGCCGCGCTAAATCCCGGCGCCCACAAAATCTTTTTAGACGGCAACCGCCTGCGGCTTCTGGCCCGCGTGCCGCGCCAAACCCGCTGCATCACGGTACACGCGCAACTTCTTCGCGCGCCGCGCGCGCAGCTTGTTCTTCGGCAGCATGCCGAGAACCGCCTCGCGAACCATCCATTCCGGCTTCGTTTCGCGGACTCTCTTCGCCGGCACTTCTTTCAACCCGCCCGGATACCCGCTGTGCGAATAATAAATTTTCTGCTCGACCTTGTTTCCGGTCATGCGAACCTTGTCCGCGTTGATCACCACAACGTGATCGCCCGAATCCAGGTAGGGCGTAAAGCTCGGCTTGTCTTTGCCGATCAGCATGCGCGCGACCTTGGTCGCCAGGCGCCCCAGCACCACGTTCGTCGCATCCACCACAACCCAGTTTGCGCCCACCTTCAGCGCTTCGGCTTCCTCACCCTTGGCTACGTACGTCCTCATTGCGCTCAGTCACACCTTTCCCTGTAAAGACAATCGTCAATCTTAAAGTACTCATAAGTTGTTGTCAACCGAACTTAAATCAGTGCTGATGGATCAGTCTGAAACAAACTCGGCATCTTGCACAAGTGAACTTCCAGGGAGTCAGGGAATCCCCCAGCGCCTGGGGCAACTTAGTCGTGTTTGGGGATTGGGCCGATTCGAGGCCATAGATATTGCTGCCGTGCTTCCGTACTTTACTTACCCTTACTTACATTAGTTCGGTTTCCATGGGACGCGTGCCAACCAAGCGATGTAATGACGTAATGACAGCACGGTGTCGAGATGCGAACACCTGACAAAGTTTCACCCTCTCACATTTCGCCACGTTCGGCATCTACTATCTCCTCCACTATGTTCATTCCACAGAACATGTGTGTTTTCGGTTCGCCCCTCTCCGGAAGTGGAACCCGGCTTGCACCGCGAAGGATTGCGGGCGCTTGCGGCTGAGCTGTGAGCGTCAGCATTGGATAACGCTAAAGGAAGAACCTTGGAGGACATTCGTGAATAAGAAACAGCTTTCTGCAAGTGTGGCTGGGGATGTTTCGCTTGGCGGGGAAATTTCTGTGCATGGTTTCGGCTTCGGAGCCATGCGACTTACCGGCGAAGGCATCTGGGGACCGCCAAAAGATCGCAAAGGGGCGTTAGCGGTTCTTCGCCGCGCCGTGGAGCTTGATATCAATTTCATTGATACAGCGGATTCCTACGGCCCACACGTAAACGAGGAACTGATTGCCGAAGCGTTGTTTCCTTACCCGGCAGGCCTTGTAATTGCCACCAAGGGAGGCTGGAACCGTCCCGGCCCGAATCAGTGGACCCACGATGCATCTCCTTCGCACCTTCGCAAGGCGGTTGAAGGAAGCCTCAAGAGACTGCGCCTGGACCGCATCGACGTTTATCAGCTGCACGTTCCAGACCCCGTCATCTCATTTGAGGCCTCGGTGGAAACTCTGGCTCAGTTGCGAAACGAAGGCAAGATTCGCTTGGTCGCGTTGTCCAACGTCACGCAAGAGCACATCGACCGAGCACGCAAAATCGTCCCAATCGTCAGTGTGCAAAACCGCTATAGCTTTGCCGACCGCGAATGGGACCACGTGGTGGAGTATTGTGACCGCAATGGAATTGTCTTTATTCCCTGGTTCCCACTGGGAGCAGGCAAAGTTGCCGGCGACGTGCTTAACCAAATCGCGCAGGCACGCCATGCCAGTCCCATGCAGGTAGCGCTGGCTTGGCTCCTGCGGCGATCTCCCGTCATGCTGCCTATCCCCGGCACTTCCTCGATCGAACATCTCGAGCAGAACGTTGCGGCGGCTTCCCTGCGCTTATCTGAAGAAGAATACGAAAAGCTTGCCGGGGTCCCCGAGCTGGTGGAATCGCGGTAAGAGAATTCGGCCTGCGGGAATCTAGTTGTTTTCGGGCAATCAGGAGATTCTTCTGTGGCTCGAGCCGTATCGCAGTGACAAAACCGACCTGTCAAAACGCCATCGCACTGCGTGAGCGCAACTGACGGCAGCGCCGCTCACCTGAGTGCAACTCATAACGCAACAGGCGTACCTCAATCCCCAACTGAAGTCGAGTGACAAAGCAGACCCCGCGAGAATGATTCGCGGGGTCTGCCGAGCAAGTTCGTGAAAGTCACCGTGAACTGCCCAGGCGGTGCATCGAAAAATCGGAGGGGCTTCTTCTCCGGTTCCGGCACTGCGGGATGGCAACTCCGAAAAAATTTAGTTCCCGAAAGCGGCCTTTTTCGGTACAATTTTTGTTAAGCGGTGTCCCCCCCGTGGTCGGTTTGCCATGCTAGGAACTGATCTCGACACGCTCCTCTCGATGGGCCCTTCGACAGCCGTAAGGCTCTCGCGCCGGTGCGTTCGCTTGTGCTTCCCTGGATTTCTATTTGTGTCCTGCGCCGCTTTTGGCGCCTCGCATTGCTGTGCTCAGGACGTCGCCGAAGCAGCTCGTCAGGAACGCGCTCAAAAAGAAAGCAAGCAGAAGAAATCCAAGCACGTTTATACAGAACAGGAGCTAAAGCGCGATCAGATTCTCACGCCGGAAGACCGCGCGCAGGTCGAGGCGAAGAAAAATCTGCCGGCTCCTCCGTCAGCGGAAAAATCCCAGGAAGCTGTCGACGCGCAATCGCTTCCTCCCGACGCTCCTCTCGGCGACGTCGCTCGCCGTTTCCGCAAACAAAAGCAGTCGCAGAAACTTGAGCAGTCCGCGGAGTTTCATCTTCCGTTCGCCGATGCCCCGGCGCTCGCTTCGCCCAAGCCTCCGGTGATGCCGATGCGTCCGCCGGTCTCGAAACCAGCTGCGCCGCGGTTCGCTCCTTACCAGCCGCCGGTGAAGCGCTCGCCTTTCGAGCGCCCAAAAGTCTTCTTCTCGGCTCCTGCTCCTGCTCCTGCGCCCGCGATGCCTTTGCGTCCGCCAGCTCCGCCACCTATCCGGGTAACGCCTTCGCAGCCGGCCGCACCCATCGTTGCCGCGACTACGGCGAAATTAAATGTCGTGACTGTAAAGCCGGGGGACTCCCTCTGGAAACTCGCGCAGCAGAACCTCGGCAAAGGTTTCCGCTGGCGCAACCTGCTCGCCGTTAACCCGGGCATCGTTGACGCCAACCACATCGTGGCGGGTTCGCAGATTTACCTGCCGACGGCGGGCCCTCCTCTCCGGACGGCGACAAAATTCACCGTGCGCAAGGGCGACACGCTCTCCAAGATCGCGCAAACCAAGCTCGGCCACGCGGCCTTTTGGACTTGCATCGCACTCGCGAATCCCGCCGTCCACGATGCAAACATTATTTATGAAGGCCAGTTGTTGTTTCTCCCCGCCAACTGCCAACCATAGAATTTCTTCGCTACATCCATCGCTTTTTCTTCTAAATAACTTGTAAATTATCTTCTGAAATCAGTAAGCCATTTCAGTTTTTGGGAGATTGTTCCCATTCATTCCTTTCT